>Ga0310695_10002731_pt1 | contig 36486 bp, 26 predicted proteins | sample RumenRJG_04DNA_FD_203882 | JGI IMG/M metagenome (GOLD analysis project Ga0310695, IMG submission 203882) | Bovine rumen microbial communities from Lethbridge, Alberta, Canada - RJG_04 (v2) (version 2) | ecosystem: Host-associated > Mammals > Digestive system > Stomach > Rumen | place: Canada... | reverse complement strand
TCAAAGACGATGCGCGCCGCATAGAGGTCATACACTTCCTCAAAGGGGATGTGCTTGGTCTCCATCTTCTTCCAGATGCTGTAGCACGACTTGACGCGTGCGCGGAATTCATATTTAAGCCCCATGGCCTCGAGCCGCTCGCGGATGGGTGCCGAGAACTTGGCGAACAGTTCGTTGCGCTTGGCCTCGCTCAGCGCCAGTTGTTGCTCGATGCGTGCGTGTGCGTCGGGGTGCTCATACTTGAAACTCAGGTCCTCGAGCTCGGTCTTGATGGCGAACAGTCCCAGGCGGTGAGCCAGTGGAGCATAGATGTAGAGTGTCTCGCCGGCAATCTTGTACTGCTTTTGCGGCGGCATCGACTGCAGTGTGCGCATGTTGTGCAGGCGGTCGGCCATCTTGACGAGCACCACGCGGATGTCGTCGCTCATGGTCAGCAGTAGTTTGCGGAAGTTCTCGGCCTGTGCCGAGGCCATGTCACCGAAGATGCCGCCCGAGATCTTGGTCAGACCGTCCACAATCTGGGCTATCTTCTTGCCAAACTGGGCTTCGATGTCCTCGACGGTGTAGTCGGTGTCCTCGACCACATCGTGCAACAGAGCGGAACAGATTGAGGTCGAACCTAGTCCGATTTCCTGGCTCACGATGGTGGCCACGGCAATGGGGTGCATGATATAGGGCTCGCCCGAACGCCGCCTGATGCCCTGATGCGCATCGCGGGCAAAGCGGAAGGCTTTGTCGATGATGTCGACCTTCTTGCGGTGGTTGCTGCGCAGATATCCGTCGAGCAGCCGCTGATAGGCGTTGCCAATCATCGCTTCCTCTTGTTGGGGAGTCAACTGGGTGGGGGTAGTCATAGGCAATAATGGTAATAAACCTGCGGTTAAGTGAGCGCAATGGAAAGTTTGTGAACATTGCCAGACCTGAGCAGATTATCCAAATGCAAAATTAGTGTTTTTTCTTGACAAAGCCACTGAAATGGGCAAAAAAATGTTTTTTTGTCTCGATGTGCCATGTTTTGGCGCATCGGTCTGCTACCTTTGCATTGTCAATCGACGAGAAGTCTCTTCAACCCATTCTGATGCCATGATTAGCACACAATGTTTTGATATTAATCAGTAAGTTGAATTCGATGCGACACGCGCCTGGCTGTGAAGTCAGGCGCGTGTTCTTTACGTTGCTGTGAGGTTATCGGTTGTCAGCGGGGGCATCTTGGCCCTGCTTGATGGCCTCGACATACTGGGCGATGCGATGCAACTCGTGGGGGATGCGTATGCGCTGCGGGCAGTGCGGGACGCACTGACCACAACCGATGCAGTGATCAGCCTGACGGAGCTTGGGCACGCTGCGGTCGTAGCCGATGAGGAAGGCACGCCTTGCCTTGCCATACTCACTGCTCTGTGCCTCGCGGATGACATTACCCTCGGTCAAGCACTTGTTGTAGTGGACAAAGATGGCGGGGATGTCGATGCCGTAGGGACATGGCATGCAGTACTTGCAGTCGTTGCAAGGGATGGTGTTGTAACTCATGAGTTCGCCAGCCAGCTCGGTGTCGAGCCATCGCATTTCTTGCTCGGTGAGTGGCTTGAGCGGGCAGTAGGTGCCCAAGTTCTCTTTGAGGTGCTGCATCTTGGTCATGCCACTGAGCACAGTGAGCACGCCCTGTGGTGTGCCGGCATATCGGAATGCCCATGAGGCGACAGTATGCTCGGGGTCACGTTCAAGCAATTTCTTGGCCAGCGGGTCGGGCAGTTTGGCCAGTCGACCGCCCAACAGTGGCTCCATAATCACGGCGGGAATGTTGCGCTTGGTGAGTTCTCCGTACAGGTACTCGGCATCGGTGTTGCGCTCATTGATTTGCTTGGCATACTTCCAGTCCAGATAGTTCAACTCAATCTGCACGAAGTCCCACTGAATCTCACCGTTGTCTTGCATTTGGAGCAGGTAGTCGAACACGGCGATGTCGCCATGATAGCTGAATCCCAGGTTGCGAATGATTCCTTTCTCGCGCTGGTCGACTAGATAGTTGAGTATGCCATTGCTGACATATCGCTCTTTATACTCCTCCATGCCATCCTCGCCCATGCCGATGCCGTGCAGCAGCAAGTAGTCGATGTAGTCGACCTGCAACTCCTTGAGCGAGTTCTGGAACATGGCTATGCTTGCCTCTCGACTCCAGGTGTCGGGGCTGAAGTTGGAGAGTTTGGTGGCGATGAAGAATTCCTCACGCTTGTGCCGCGCAAGAGCGATGCCGGTGCAACGCTCGCTCTTGCCCTGACAATAGGCTGGCGATGTGTCGAAGTAGTTGACACCGTGCTTGATGGCATAGTCCACTTGACGGTTGACCATATCTTGGTCAATCTCGTTGTCGCCATCCTCGCGGGCCGAACCGTCGTTGACGGTGGGCAGACGCATCATGCCGTAGCCCAGCAGCGACACTTGCTCGCCGGTCTTGGGGTTCTTGCGATAGGTCATCTTGCCCACGGGGGGCTCGGTGTCGGTGGTGTTGCGCTCGCCGCTGGCGCAACCGACGATGGCTGGTGTGGACACCGCCATGGTGCCCAGTCCCAGGGTCTTGAGAAAACTGCGGCGTGATATGTTGTGATGGTTGGTCATTTTTCTTTTTGTTTGGGGTGGCCTCGGCGGAACCGAGGCCCACTGAACAAATACTTGTCTCTTGATTCTTGCTTCTAGATGCTCGAATGCACATCGTTGCCCTCGACATAGATGGCGCTGAAGGGGCGTGCCGGGCAGACGTACTCGCAGGCTCCACAGCCAATGCAGCGGCTACGGTCGACGGCAGGCACCATGGGTGACAAGTCGTCATTGGGGTCGCTTGGGGTCATCATGATGGCCTCGCTTGGGCAGTGGCGAGCGCAGTTGCCACACTCAACGCCGTCGGTGAGCACGACGCAGTTGTCGCGCACCCACACGGCATGCCCCACCTGTATGGAGGTCTTCTGGGCCACATCGATGGGACGGATGGCGCCAGCAGGGCACACCTCGCTGCAACGGGTGCACTCGGGTCGGCAGAAGCCTCGCTCATAACTCATGGTGGGTTGCATCAGCGTCTTGAGGTCGCTAGATGGGCGCAGCACGTCGTTGGGGCACTGTGCCACGCACAGTTGGCATGCGGTGCAGTGCCGCCTCATGTTGCTGGCACTGATCGAACCCGGTGGTGTCAGTGGCTGAGTGCGGCGGGGTTGCTTCTTGTCCTCGATGACAGCCAGACCGCCGTCCACCTTCTTGCCGGCCTGAGCCAGTGCCACATCGGCAGCGACGATGGCTCCACCCACAAGGAATGCGCGGCGTGCCTCATCGGTGACAGGCGCTTGCTTCTCGCTTCTGGCCTCTTGCTTCTTGGGGTGGCCATAGTGCAGCGCGTCAAACTTGCACTTGTCCAGACAGTTGCCACAAGCCACACATCGTGTGTAGTCGACCGTGTGAGTCTTATAGTCGATGCAACTGGCCTTGCAATTCTTGCTGCACAGGCTGCACGAGCGGCACTTGTCGGCATCGAAGTGTACCTTCAGCCACGAGAAGCGTGCCACATAGCCCAGCACAGTGCCCACGGGGCAGATGGTGTTGCAATAGGTGCGACCGCCGCGCCAGGCCAGCACTGCAATGATGACAAAGGTGACCAGCGCGATGATGAAGGTGGGCAGGCTCTTGAGCCACACCTCCTTGCCGTAGAAGGCGTAACTCTCATAGTGCTCGGCGATGGCAGCCAGGGCATTGTTGCCCCAGATGTAGAAGGGCTGCAGCAGGTTGTTGACCATGCGGCCATAACTGCTGTAGGGCGCCAGTAGTGCCACAAGTGAGCCGATGCCCAGTGCCACCGCCACGGCCAGGATTACAAGCATTGTGAGTCGCAGCCAGGTTAGGGCGGGTGAGTAGGAGAATCGGTTCTTCTTGCGGTTAATGTGTGCTATGATGTCTTGCATCACGCCCAGCGGGCAGATGACCGAGCAATAGATGCGGCCAAACACCAGTGTGAGCACGATGAGCGACACAATGACCACGGCGTTGAGTGCTAACAGAGCAGGCAGGAACTGAATCTTGGCCATCCAGCCCAGCCAGCAGTGTAGACTGCCAGTGAAGTCAAGCAGGAGCAGGGTAATGCAGGTGAAGAATACCGCTGCCAGTGAAATGCGGATTTTGCGTAGCATTCTTTAATTTAAGAATTTACAGTTAATAGTTAATATAGGCTTGCCGATTGCCTATCTGTTACGGACGGTTGACAAAGGTAGTGCAAAAAAGTCAAAATGGCAAGAACTTGCCATGATTTTCGGTAAAATGTATAAGAAAAGCCGTATTATTGTTCGCCCAATGCCTGCTGCAGCCACCGCGCCACGCTGTCGTCGGTGTTGGGTCCGATGACCTCGCTAGCCACGGCGCGCACTTGAGGCACAGCATTGGCGACGGCCACGCTGTGGTCGGCAGCCTGCAGCATGGCGATGTCGTTGAGATTGTCGCCGAAGGCCACCACTTGCTCAACGCCCAGTTGTTGTGCCAGCCGTGTCATGGCAGCCGCCTTGCTGCAAGTGGGGGCGTAGATCTCGAGCAACGCCAGGCTGGGGTCGGTGTTGTCGTGATAGAGGATGGGCGCACAGTTGGCCTGTTGGCGTATCTCGTCGTATGCCCCCTGAAGTCCATTGCCCTTGTCCATGGCAAAGATGAGCAGTGTGTTGTCGCTGCTCACACTATAATGGGGGTCGTCGAGCAGAAAGCGCTTGTGGGGAGTGTTGTCGCGTGCTTCGACAAACTGACGGTCGTAGTCGGCCAGCGGCCCATAGTGGTGAGCATGGATGATGTTGCCGTGCTGTCGGTAGACAAAGGGGTGTATGCCATGTCGCTCAAAGGTGTCGCACACCTGGCGCACGGTGGCCGGATCGATGGCCTGTGGGTCGCTCAAGCGGCGCTCGACAGGGTGCCACAATATTGCCCCCGACAACACAATCTGCGGCAAGGTGCAGTGCACGTGGCTGAGCAGGGGCACCACTGTGGCGGTGGTGCGTGCAGTGGCAACAGTGAATAGCAGGTGGTGCCGCTCAATCAAGTCATTGAGAATAGTGGCGGTGCGGTCGCTGACGCGTGACTCGCCGTTCATCAGGGTGCCATCCATGTCGCTCACACAGAGGGTCTTCTTGGCGTGAAAATTCATTGTACTTGCTGATTTGGGTTGCAAAGTTACAAAATCTTGTGTTGAGATTGAGCATGAACCGACTCAAAAAATGGGCAATAAGATGCTTTTGTCCATCTAGGGTAAAATATGCAAGTAATAAAACAGACAACGATAACAACAGTAATTATGTTATTTGTTGTTATCGTTGTCCGATCATGCGGCAACAACTGGTGTGGAACTAATCCGAAATGCAGTTTATACTTTCTCCCACTCGGTGCGCTTGACCTTGATGGTGTGGTTGAGTTCGGCGTTGGCCTGCGGGTCGTGGTAGTAAATCTTGATGATGGCCGTGTCGCGCAGATAGTCGATGGCTCCCACCTCCAGACTGTCGATGGTGAGTCCGGTGCGCTCTTCCAGGTCGGCCTTGAGTTGCTCTCGACACTCAGGCTTGATGAGGGCTACGCGATCATACTGTATGAGTTTGGTGGCCTGCTTGCTGCGCAGCAAGAATGACTCGCACAAGGCCACTGCACCCACAATGATGATGTTGGGCACCAACATCTCGAGGAGCGAAATCTCGGTTCCCAGGGCATTGATGACGGCCATGCAGATGATGCTGAAGAGGTAGGTCATCTCGCGCACTGGCATAGCATCGGTGCGGTAGCGCATGATGCTGAAGATGCCGAACAAGCCAATGCCAATGCCGATGCCGGTCTTGCCCTTGAGGTCCTCAAGGACAAAGATCATGAAGTAGACCAGGAAGTAGATGACGATGCCGATGAGCATGAAGGTGAAATAGAAGTCACGTCGCTTGCTCTTGCTATAATATAGAAAGTGTACCATGATCCACACCATGACGGTGCTGATCAGGAAATTGATGACATTGATGTGCCCGAACTCGCCTGTGTGGAAGAGTTGGCTCATGAGTGTTGCAAAGTCGGTAAACATAGTTGCGTGTTGTTAGTGTTGCTAGATGTTGGTGGGTGCCGTAGCATGTTGCATGATGCGCTCGATGCTGCGCATGCGTTCCTTGAATCGGTTTTGCTTCAAGCCCTGGTTGGTGAACGCCATGCCCATACAGTATTTGCTGAATCCGTGTGGCTTGATGCGCAGTTGTCTGAGGAGTTCGAGGATGGGCGAGGGTTGCAGCCCGTCGCGCTTGAGTTCGATGATGACCAATCCGGTCATGGCACGATGTTGTTGTGTCGTGTGGTTGATAAACCTCAGATCAGTGTCGATGGTGAGCCGCTCGGTACGTGCCTTGTTGACCAGGGTGATGCGCTTGAACTCATTCTCGATGGTGGGCACCAGCGTAGTGTGGTCATAGCGCAGTCGCTGGGTGAGGAAGTCGTGGATGTCGCCCTTGCTGTCTTGCACCAGGGCTGGCCACTGTTGCTGGTCGTCGACGGTGAGCGTGACGCGCTTCTTGTGCGTGCGCTTGTGGTTGTCCTTGGTTTTGACCTCAAGGAAGTGCAGCCCTGAGGCAACATACGAACGCACCCTGATCTTCTGCCGGTTGAGGTGCCCGTTCTGATGAGCGATGTACATGGCACAGTCGGGCGTGTCGAAGTACAAGGTGTGGTAGGGGGCTAGTCGCAGCCCGTCGGTCTCTTGTGCGCGGTACTCGCCGCGAGCCAACTCGAGCAACCGACACAGCACTGGCACCGACGTGACAAACTTGGTGTCGGTGCGGTTCATCAGTTTGATCGCGCTCATCTCCTGGAGCGTGATGGGCTGAAACTGCTGTATGTTTTGCTCGAGCATGTATCTTTAGTTGAAACGGCCGCCAGGTGATGATATTGCCTCCTGGCGACCGTATAGTTTTTAGGTTTGGGGTTCTGTTGGTTGTCAGCTCTTGCCCAGCATGATGTTGATGACTAAATTGACATCGCTCACGTCGACCGTGTTGTCGTCGGTCACAAACTGTCGGCCATCATAGGCACTGCCGTCATCCTTGCCGAGCATGATGTTGATGATGATGTTCACATCACTCACATCGACGTTACCATCGCCATTGACATCGCCCACGGTGTAGGTGGTTCCGCCTGCCTGGGTGTTGCTGAACTCCATATAGGCCATTGAGGCCAGATTGATGGTCTGCGTCTGTCCATTGGATGTCACGGTAGCCTTGCCGCCGTTGAATGTCATCTTCAGACCCGTTGTGCTGAACTGCGTAATCTGGTTATTAGCGTTGACAAAGTTCAGATAATTGTATGTGTCGGCATGGACACTGAGCATCGTCAAGATGGCTGCCGACAAGAGAATCATTAACTTCTTCATAATACTCAAATGTTTTTGTGGAGAACAAAGGTATACAAATGTTATAAACTAACCAAAAATAATCAATAGATTTTCGTCATTTGTCAACCAATTGCGGTAGAAATGGTGGTGGTCAGTTGTCTAGGAACGAGATAATGACACGTTGCAATTTGCTCTCCCAGGTGGTGTAACCATCGGCCACGACAAGTTGGCCCGCCATGTCGATGGGCGATGCGTTGGCACTGTAACTGTAGAGGTAGCCTCCATTAATCAGCATGCTGCCGTCACCCTTGATTCCCTTGGGTGATGAGAGCCCCTTGATGCCTGTGGTGACAATCTGCACACTGCCGCCATTGATGTAGATGTCGCCTGTGTTGTTGATGCCCTTGCCACCCTCACCTGTGGCCTTGATGCGTATGCTGCCGGCATTGATGGTGAGCGGGTAGTCGCACTTGATGCCTGCGCAACTGCTGGTGTCGGCTGGTGCGATGTCGGTGGCCGGTGTGATGGCGACACCGCCAGTGGCGATGATGGTGGTGCGGCCACCATTGACGGTCATGGTCGAGTCGCACTTGATGCCCTTGTAGCCATCACCGCTGACCTCGATGTTGATTACACCGCCATCGATGATGATGCCGTCATTGGCTTTGATGCCATGCCCTGTGGCGCACTTGACATAGAGTTTGCATCCCGGGCGGAAACGGAAGTAGTCATCACTGACCAGTGCGTTGCGGCTGTTGCCGTTGATGTTGAGCGAGCCTTTGCCGCTGACCAGCACCTGTCCCTCGCTGAAGAGGGTTCCCTTCATCTGCTCGCCATCGGTGTCGGTGTAGGTAGTGCCGTCGGTGAGCGTGTTTTCGGTGCCGTCGGCCAGCACCAGATACATTGACTTGCCGCCCTGGTTGTTGATGGCTGCGCCTGTGGGGTTAGTCAGGTTCACACCATTCAGCGTGAGTTTAAACTTGTTCTCGCTATAGATTTTGAACGAGCCGTTGTCGCTCGTGCCACTCAGCACATAGTGCACACGGTTGCTGGTCGAGCGGATGACCACATGACCCCCTTCAATGGTCGAGCGCACGCGGCTGGTGTTGCCGCTCAGCGTCACCTCGTCGCCATTATAGGTAACATTGATGGTATACCCCCAATCGGTGTTCTCCTCATAGTCGCTATAAGCCTCGACGGTCTCGTCGGTGACCACGACATCATCGGCCTCGTCCAGGTCGCTGAAGTCGAGCGCGATGTCAATGGGCGTGATGACCTCTTCATCGGGGCCATGAGTGCCGTTGATGAGGTCGCTGAAGTCGGTGTCGTCGTTGACGCAAGCCGTTGTCAACAGCGCCATAAATAATATTGCAAGATACTTTTTCATCGTTGTTTTAGAATTTGAACTTATAACTCACGCCGAGGGAGTGCATGCTGCCCTCTTCATCTTCGCCACAGATGTCCTGGTATCGGTAATAGAGGCCGAAGGTGTGCTTCTTCTTCAGCGAGTAGTCAGCGCCGATGCTATATCGCACTTTTTCGAGCGCGAGGTCATTGAACAATTCGACACTGGCCCAGGGATCAACCTTGCAACTGGGGATGTCCCATTCGGCCTTTAGTCTGCTGCGCAACATGTGCACACTCTTGCTCTTGACCTCGGTGTCCTCCCAATACTCGTTGTCAAAGTCATAGCGGGTTGTGGTCTGTTGTGGGCGGTAGGTGAAGCGCCACCGCTCGCGCAGTGATAAACTCACACGCCCAATCTTGTAACTTCCTGTGACCGATGCAAACACGCGGTGGCGCAGCCCCCAGTATGAGGGACGCCAGTTGTTGTAGTTGACCACCTCATTGCCGTCATCATCGATGGTTGGGGCATTATAGGTGATTTTCTCGATGTTGTTGTCGATGAGCAACTGGTAACCGGCATCTACCTTGAGCCACTTGAGCAACTTGTTGTCGGCACTGATGCCCAGGCTCAGACGGTCGGCAGTGCGGAAGTTGTTGCGTGAGCGGAATTCGGCCTCAAACTCCACGCCGGCTTTCTTGTTAAACTTCTTCTCGACTGCGGCACTAACAATCAGGCCCGCATCATCGTCCCCAGCCCATGCCTGTGAGGGCAGGATGAGCAGGGCTAGCAGGGCTATGAGCTTGATGGGTTTCATTGTTGTCATTGTTCAGATGGAGATTGTAGATAATCTGGATTTTCTAGATGGTCTAGAATGTTAACGTGTTGTCGCGCTGAATGTTGTGTGGATTTCAGCGATTGCTCGCATTTTGTCGCCAGACAGCACTAATCTTTCTTCTTGTCTAGGGCGATGCCCACAAATGCGTAGATGCCCAGCACGATGATGAGCAGTTGCTGTACTCCCCACACAAGCCAGGCGAAGGCTGAGGCCTGTGCATCGTATGGAGTACTGGGTGGGAAAGCACCCACGCCATATAGCGACAGACCGAAGATGATGGCAAACTGCCAGGGGCCGAGGCCGCCGTTGCTGGGAACAGCCATGCCAATGCTGCTCAACACAAACAGCACCAGAATGGGCACTACACCCAGGTCGGCAGTGAAGGTAAACGCCTTGGAGGCAATGTAGAGTTGCATGAAGTAGCATCCCCAGATGAGCACTGTGTAGAGCAAGAACATCCACTTGCCCTCCATGTGGGCGATGGCGGCGAACCCCTCCCACAAGTCGTGCAGGATGTCGCGCAACTTGGCGATGAACTTGTTCTGTGATGCGCTGCGGTAGATCCACACCAGTGAGGCAATGCCCAGGATGCCCACGGCGACAAGTATCCACATGGTCCACGATGCCGCTGTATCAGCATCGTCACCTCTGGCGGCAAAGAACTTGACAAAGGCATCCTGTGCCAAAAAGAAGGTGACGACAGTCAGCAGTAACACGGTGATCGTGTCGCTCAAGCGATCACCTACCATCGAGCCGAGCACTGTGGCAAACGGAGCCTTCTGCCGCCGGGCGATGTATCCGGTGCGCCACACTTCGCCCAGACGGGGGAAAACCAAGTTGACAAAGTAGGTGCCAAAGATGCTGTTGATCAGCACCCACAGCGGTGCATCGATGTCGATGGCCCGCAGTTGCAACCGCCAACGCAGGGCGCGGAAGATGTGGCTGAACACGCTCACCACAATCACGGGCACGAACCACCAGTAGTTCACGTCTTGTCGCAGACTCGTCTTGATGGCCTCCAGGTCAACATTCTTGTACAGGAACCAGGCAAGCCCAACACTGATTGCGATGGGGATGCCATACTTGATGAGTTTAGATATGATATCCTTCATTGTTTCCAGTTTTTGCACCGCAAAGGTAGTATTTTTCTAATTAAGAATGAAGAATTAGGAATTAAGAATTGAGATTTTTTCGGTTTTTCGTCACTAAAGGTCGGTCGGCACAATCTGTTTAGACCAATGAAAATCGCTACACGGGGTTTTGTCCCATGTAGCGATTTTTAATAGATTGGTAGACTGTTAACCGGCTCGTGCGTATTACTTCACAACGACCTTCTTGCCGTTGATGATGTAGATGCCGGCAGGCAGAGCGTTGATGTCGGCAGTGCGCTGCATCATGCGTCCGTCGATGGTGTAGACGGCACCGTTGCTGGCATTGTCGGCGGCAATGTCGGTGACTGCAGTGGTGGTTCCTGTTTCAATCCAGTTGATGGTAACCATGCCAAAGTTCACCTCGCCAGGCATCAGCACATAGAGCGGCGTGTAGAGTTGCGGCTCGCTGGTCGATGTTGCGGTGATGGTGATGGTGTGTCCGTTATCCGAAATCACCATGTTGGTGCGGATGTCGTTTCCGGGCTGGTCGTTGAGATACCAGAACGATCCACCCAGACCGACCATCTCCTCCTCACTAGTGATGGTGAGAATATAGTTGTCGGTGCCTGTCTGGTGATAGCCCACAAGAGTGACTGTGTGTCCGTCTGCGGTGAGGACCTGACCCTCAGTGGGATCGGGAGCGGCGGTGACAGTGAGTTCAAACTGTGCTGTGATAGCCTCGCCCTCGGCGCGTGCAGGAGCACCGGCACCACTGGTCTGTGGAGCGGCATACGTGGCTGTGATGGTGGCATTACCCTCGGCAACACCAGTTACCAGACCGTTCTCATCGACTGTGGCAACATCTTCGGCGCTTGAGACAAAGGTCAAGCCGCTGGTCACAGCATTGCCGTCCTGGTCCTTGACAGTGAGTTGCAGGGTCTTTCCGGTCTGTACCTCGTTGGCAGTTGCCTCAATGGTGATTGCAGTGACCTCAACAGGGGTTTCACTGCCAGTCTTGTAGAAGTAGATGTTGTCAATCAGCAGGGCATCTCTGCCGTTGCCTTGGTCAATCTTGAGTTGGAATGCCTTTGCAGTGAAGTCGAGTGCAAACTGGCTCATGGGAATGTCGATGCTGTTCCACTCACCAGCAGTGAGGTTGCTGACTTGTGAACGCTCGGCGGGGTTGACACCTGTCAGGATGGGTGTGATGCCGAATGCCATTGCCTGCATGGGATAGACATCGACGTGCAGATACTCCATCTCGCTCAGGTCAAGTTGAGGATTAAATCCATCGAAGCCCAGGTAGTTGAAGTTGCTCAGGGCGTACAAGTCGTCGCCATCGACAGCCTGGTCGCTCACAATGGTGCTCTGGCCCCAGTTGCCCCACCAGTAAGTGGTGGCAGGTGTGTAGGCGTTGCTGTAGATTGAGATGACGTTGGCGGCGGGCTGTGTGGGCACAGGTGCTGCCACGATTGCGCTTGTGGTTGCAGTCACGCTTTGGGCCTCCGATGTGTTGCTATTGTCGTCCATAGCCACTACGCTGAAGTTGTAGGTGGTGCCAGCAGTGAGGCCATTGACGGCATAGGTGATTTCGCTGCCGTTGGCACCTGTGGTGGTGGCATTGATGTTGTGCTCGGCATCGGTGATCTTATAGATGACGTTTGCTGCCACGTTGTCGCTAGCCTTCAGGGCGAGAGTCACGCCCAGCGGAGTTACAGCCGACACTTCGACTTTCTCCAGCACGGGTGCTTCGTTATCGATGACAGCGGGTTTCTCGAAGTAGAAGTTGTCGAGATAAAACTCATTCTCGCCAACGAGTTCAATCACCATGTAGTTGGCACCGAAGATGTCATGGTCGGTGAGGTCGATGACCACATCGTTCCATTGTCCGGGAACGAGACCCTCGTATGTGACCTTGCCAGCGTAAGTGTTGTCCTTGAAGATGTTGAGCGAGGTAGCCGAGAAGGGATATACCTGCACGTGTGCGGTGTTGTATTCGGCTGTCAGGGCGGTGTTCTGGTTCAACACGGGCGACCACGCACGGCCATTGACACCTGTGCCCTTGACGTGTACCAGCGGATGGTTGTCGACCAGGCGAACAACTTCGCTGGTGGTGTACAGCGGATTGGGAGCGCCGCCGCCCACACCCCAACCGGGGTTGTTATCGGTCAGGCTGGGCTTGCCATAATAGTCGCTGAAGACTGCCAGCACGTTGGCGGGCAGTGCAGTCGGAGCGGCGGGGTTGGTTGTCGGAACCTCGATGGCAACGGCATTGACCGTAATCTCCAGTGAGTTCGACACCAGTTCTCCCAAGTTGGCTGTGACACTTGTGGTGCCGGCAGCCACGCCAGTAAACACACCTGCGGCAGTGATCGTGCCCACTGCAGGGTTGCTGCTGGTCCAGGTCAAACCATTGGGTTCATTGATGATACCTTCCAACTGGTCTTTGACAGTCGCGGTGCAGGTGGTTGTCGAGCCGATGTTGAGCAGGCGGCTATCGGCATCGATACTGATCTGGTTGGCAACCAGACCACCGTCGATGTTGTAAACGCCAAACTCATAGAAACTGTAGCCATAGATAGTGCCACGCTCAGTGCCATAGAACTCGACATAGCGGTAGGTGGCAGCCTCGAACTCAAAGTTCTGGACAAAGGGGAAGCCCTGCAGGGTCTGGCCCTCAACGGTCACCAGAGTGGTGCCATTGCTGATGTAGCCGTCATCACCCAGGTCGTTGCCTGCGATGATAGTGAATGACTTGCCATAAGCGCCCTCCCAGCGGATACTGATGACATTGAATGTTGTCGCTTCGCCCAGGTCGACCATCCACAATTGTGGGTCTTGGCCATGTGCCGACTCCCAGCGTGAGTCGTTGTTGCCGTCGTTACCAGCCTCAGCTGTGCCCGATGTGGCAACTGAGGTCTTGCCTATGGCAAGATTGGTCTGAGCGAAAGTTCCCATTGCCACAATCGTGGCAATCAGTAGTGTGAGAAATTTCTTCATAATAGTTTGAGTTTTAAAAAATTGAAAAATAAGAAAATGTTTTTGTCAAAATTTCTGTATGGTTAGGCCCGTGTCAAGTCACCAATGGGTGGCCGTTGGGTTTTGCAAAATTACTGCTATTCGCGCGGACGGGTACAAAATCATGATACGACAACACTACAATGGGCACTACGACAAAAACTCACTTTTTTAATTATGCTGTTTTGTAAGTCGGTGATTATGATTAATGTATGAGGCTTTGAGGCCTTGACAGCATCACGACATTCACCTGAGGGTGAGGCCTCCATGCTTGCGGCGACGAGTTGCGACAGATTATTCTCCCTATTGGGTGCTGGTGGTGCATTTTTTGATGCGATTTTTTTGCTTAACATTCAATTTCTGGGTGTGAAAAGGCAGTTGTCTTGATTTTTTTCGTAACTTTGCACGATTGACCGAATATTAAGCGAAAGATTATGCAAGTACGCGCCAAGAAATCACTGGGACAACACTTCCTGACCGACCTGAGCATAGCTGAGCGCATCGCCGCCACGCTCGACGATTACCGCAACCAGCCCACCCTGGAGGTGGGGCCTGGCATGGGTGTGCTCACCGAGTTTCTGCTCGAGAGGGGACATGACCTCACCGTTGTCGAACTGGATGATGAGAGTGTGCGCTACCTGCAACTCAACTTTCCCGCCCTCGATGGGCGCATCATTGCCGAGGATTTCCTCAAGTTGGATCTGCACAGGATTTATGGTGACCGCCCGTTCAGCATCATTGGCAATTATCCTTACAACATCTCGTCGCAAATTTTCTTCAAGGTGCTCGAATACAAGGATCAAGTGACTTGCTGCAGCGGCATGCTGCAGCGCGAGGTGGCGCAGCGCATTGCAGCCGGACCGGGCAGCAAGACCTACGGCATCTTGTCGGTGTTGCTGCAGGCATGGTACGACATTGAGTATCTGTTCACCGTCGACGAGCATGTGTTCAACCCGCCCCCCAAGGTCAAGTCGGGTGTCATCCGTCTGGTGCGCAACCAGGTGACCGATCTGGGCTGCGACGAGCGGTTGATGAAGACCGTGGTCAAGACCTCGTTTGGCCAGAGGCGCAAGACGCTGCGCAACTCATTGAGGGGACTGTTGCCCAAGGAAAGCCCTGTGCTCGAGCGTGACGTGTTTCGACAACGTCCCGAGCAACTGAGCGTGAACGAGTTTATAGACCTAACCAACCTTGTGCATGACGCACAACAGCAACACCTTGACAATGAAAGAACTGAATGAACAACATATTGAACGACTGGTCGAACTGATTGAAGCCAAGGACCGTGAGCAGGTGATGCAACTCATCGCCGATATGCACCCGGCCGACATTGCCGAGATTGTGAGCGACCTGGATGCCGAGGAGGCACTGTTCGTCATGCTGCTGCTCGATGATGAGACAGCGGCTGACGTGCTGGTCGAACTCGACGAGGATGAGCGTGCCGACCTGCTTGAACTGATGCCCAACGAGGAGATTGCCAAGCAACTGGAGCAGATGAATGCCGACGATGCCGTCGACGTGATTCAGGAGTTGGACAAGGAAGACCAGGAGGATGTCATTAAGCACATCGATGATGTGGAGCAAGCGGGCGACATTGTCGACCTGATGCAATATGACGAGGATACCGCCGGTGGCCACATGAGCACCGAGATGATTGTGGTCAATGAGAATCTGTCGATGCCCGACTGCATCAAGGCGATGCGTGAGCAAGCCGAGGACATGGACGAGATCTACAACATCTATGTTGTGGACGACGACCACCGCCTGAGGGGCATCTTCCCGCTCAAGACCACTATCACCAATCCCAGCGCGAGCAAGATCAAGCACGTGATGGAGCCCGACCCCATCAGCGTGAAGACCGACACGCCCATCGAGGACGTGGCGCTCGACTTTGAGAAATATGACCTGGTGGCGATGCCTGTAGTCGACTCTATCGGTCGTCTGGTGGGACGCATCACCGTCGATGACATCATCGACCAGGTGCGCGAACAGAGCGAGCGTGACTACCAGTTGGCATCAGGTATCTCGGCCGATGTCGAGACCGATGACAACATCTTCACGCAGGTCAAGGCGCGCTTGCCGTGGTTGCTCATCGGACTGGTGGGTGGCATCGCCAACGCGTTTATCCTGGATGGTGGCGGCGACGAGTCCGACCTGCTGCAGATATTGCCGGGCATGGCACTATTCATCCCCTTGATTGGTGGCACGGGCGGTAACGTGGGCACACAGTCGAGTGCTATCGTCGTGCAGGGTCTGGCCAACGGCAGTCTGGACATCCGCCATGCCGGCAAACATCTGGTCAAAGAGTGTGGCGTGGCCATGCTCAATGCGCTCATCATTTCGGCATGCTTGTTTGCCTACAATTGGTTCTTCCCCGCCGATGACGACCCGCTCAAGGCGCACATCACCACCATGGCGGTGACTCTGTCGCTGTTTGGTGTCATCATGTTTGCATCGGTGTTTGGTTCGCTGGTGCCCATTATCCTCGAGAAACTCAAGATTGACCCGGCCATTGCCACCGGCCCCTTTGTCACCGTGACCAACGACATCGTGGGCATGATCATCTACATGACGGTCAGCACTTGGCTCATCACTACCTTCACTAGTTTCCTCGGCTAAGTATTCGTCCAGAAAAGTGGCAAATAGCCTTCAATATTCGTCCAGAAAAGTGGCAGAATTCTTCCAATATTCGTCCGGAAAAGTGGCAAACATTTGTTTATTTGACTGAAAAGCAGTAACTTTGCTGCGTCTTAACTAATGAGGCTGTAAGAATGAAGAGATTACTATATGAATCGTTGCTGGCATGGAAGAGCGACCCTGATCGTAAACCCTTGATCCTTGAGGGCGCGAGACAGGTAGGTAAGACGTGGTTGTTGACTGAGTTTGGGCAAAATGAATTCGACAATCTTGTATACGTCAACTGTCATGATGACCCTGTTGCGCAAAATCTGTTTGCCATGGACCTCAAAGTTGATCGAATTTTGCGTGATGTTGAAGCCTTGACCGGTCATCATGTTGAGGCAGGGCGCACGTTGCTGTTTTTTGATGAAATACAAGAAGCGCCACAAGGACTTGCGTCGTTGAAGTATTTCTGCGAGCAGGCGCGTGAGTTGCATGTTGTTGTGGCTGGTTCACTGCTGGGTGTCACGCATCGTACAGGCGAGTCATACCCTGTCGGCAAAGTTGACCTGTTGCGTCTCTACCCTATGACTTTTATTGAGTTTCTTTGGGCAATGGACAATGAGTTGCTGGCTCAAATGGTCATGCGTTGTGACTGGCAAGGGATGAGAAATTTAGATGCCAAATTTCAGGATTTGCTACGACAATACTACTATGTGGGCGGTATGCCCGAGGCCGTGCTCAGTTATGTTACTCGCCATGAACTGGCGCGTGTCAGAGATATCCAAGACCAGATTATCACGGCCTATATCAACGATATGGCAAAACATACAACTAGCATTACTGATCGCATACGCTTAGTCTGGCAAAGCATCCCCGCACAACTGGCCAAGGAGAACAAGAAATTCATATACGGTGCATTGCGTAAAGGTGGTCGTGCTCGAGACTTTGAAACGGCCATACAATGGCTGGTTGATGCTGGACTGGTGCATCGTGTGCATCGATGTAAGGTACCTGAAGTGCCTCTCAAGTTTTCTGAGGACTTTGATGCGTTCAAACTCTATTTGCTTGATGTTGGTCTTTTAGGGGCACTGGCTGGTGTTGAGGCACGACAAATATTGTTGAGCAACGAAATTTTCGGGCAATATCGTGGTGCGTTTACCGAGAACTACGTCTATCAACAACTTTGTATTCGAGATAAACTACCTATTTGTTATTACAGTAAGGACAATGCTCAAGTGGAGGTCGACTTTGTCATGCAATTGCCACAACGCATATTACCTATCGAAGTGAAGGCCGAGATCAATGTTAAGAGCAAGTCACTGTCTCAGTTTGTCAATATCGATTATGCCAGCCTTGGTTTGAAAGGTCTGCGATGCTCTATGTTGCCCTACGTTGACCAAGGTTGGATGGAGAACATCCCCCTCTATGCCATCGAGGGGTACATTCAGCGTGAAAGTTTATCAAGTAAGGTGGTCAAAAGCGTAGACTCGTAACGAGATATGGCCATACAAAAGAATCATAGGACTCCTATATTTTTCAACTCACAATTGTCAAATTTCAATTAATAGAAAGATATGAACAAAGTCATTATCATTGGTTGCGGTGGCGTCGGCACCGTGTGTGCACACAAGTGTGCACAAAATCCCGACGTGTTCAACGAGATCGTGATTGCCTCGCGCAACCGCGCCAAGTGCGATGCGGTGGCTAAGGCCATCGGTGCCCCAAATATCACTACTGACCAGGTGGATGCCGACGAGGTGGACCAACTGGTGGCACTCTTCAACCGCCACAAGCCCAATCTGGTCATTAATCTGGCGTTGCCCTATCAAGACTTGACCATCATGGAGGCTTGCTTGCAGTGCGGAGTGAACTATCTGGATACCGCCAACTATGAGCCGCGCGACGAGGCGCACTTTGAGTACAGTTGGCAATGGGCCTATCGCGAGCGCTTCGAGCAAGCAGGATTGACTGCCATTCTGGGTTGCGGCTTCGATCCTGGTGTGACCAGCATCTACACTGCCCGTGCCGCCAAGCACCACTTCCAGGAAATTCACTACCTGGACATTGTGGACTGCAATGCCGGCGATCACGGCAAGGCATTTGCCACTAACTTCAACCCCGAGATCAACATCCGCGAGATTACCCAAAAGGGCCTCTACTGGCAGGATGGCAAATGGGTCGAGACCGAGCCGCTCGAGATTCACCAGCCGCTGACCTATCCCAACATCGGTCCGCGCGAGAGTTACCTGTTGCACCACGAGGAGATAGAGTCGCTGGTCATCAACTACCCGACCATCAAGCGAGCACGCTTCTGGATGACCTTCGGCGAACAATATCTCAAGCACTTAGAGGTGATTCAGAACATCGGCATGAGCCGCATCGATGAGGTGGAGTATGAGGCTCCGCTGGCCGACGGCACAGGCACCGCACGCGTCAAGATTGTGCCGCTGCAGTTCCTCAAGGCCGTGCTGCCCAACCCTCAAGACCTGGGCGAGAATTATCAAGGCCAGACCTCGATTGGTTGCCGCATCAGTGGCATCGGCAAGGATGGCAAGCCGCTCACCTACTACATCTACAACAACTGCGATCACCATGCCGCCTACGAGGAGACTGGCATGCAGGCTGTGAGTTACACCACCGGTGTGCCCGCCATGACGGGTGCCATGATGTTCCTCAAGGGTCTGTGGGTCAAGCCCGGTGTGCACAATGTCGAGGAGTTTGATCCCGATCCGTTCCTGGACGAGGTGGCCAAGCAGGGTCTGCCCTGGCATGAGCAGTTCAACATCGACTTGGAGCTGTAACGCCGATGCAATAAAAAACTCACGCAGATTGCGCAGATTTTCAGAGATCAAATTACCTGAATCTGCGCAATCTGCGTGAGATTACGTTATGCGGGGATATCAGAACTCCTTGAAGCACAGGGGCAGCGTCGAGGCTATGCTCTCAAGGCGATAGACCTGGTCGCGGCCGGCCAGCAAAATCTCGATGGGGTGGGGCGCATTCTTCTCAAACTCCAAGATGGCCTGACGGCACACGCCACAGGGTGCGACGGGCTCGTCGACTATCTCACCGTGTTGGGCGGCGGTGATGGCTAGTTTGCGCACAGGCACACCCGGATACTGCGCTCCGGCGGCATAGATGGCACTGCGTTCGCCACAGATGCCCGCAAAGGCTGCATTCTCCTGGTTGGCGCCGATGAAGTACTTGCCGTTGTCGAGCACCAGAGCAGCCCCCACATGGTAGTTGCTGTAGGGTGCGTAGGAGGCATTTGTAGCCTCGCGTGCCATGTCGACAAGTTTTTTATCCTCTTCGTTTAGTTCGGTGTAAGCAAAAACTTGTATCTTTGTGGTGATATTTTTTTCGGTCATGTCATCTATGGTTTAAAACTATGCGCAAAAATAGGCATAATTTCTTTAATGACAAACAAAAAACGGCATTTTGCTCGTTTTTTGCGCTGTTTGTGGCATTTTTCGCTTCCTCTCAGGCTCTCAATGCGCGCTATCTCGAGTATATTGACCGCTACAAGGCCATTGCTCTTGAGCATCAGCGAGACTTTGGTGTCCCGGCGGCCATCACATTGGCGCAGGGTCTGCTCGAGAGCAATGCCGGGCAGAGTTATCTGGCGCGGCGTGGCAACAACCACTTCGGCATCAAGTGTTATAGTTGGAAGGGACCCGTCGTCGAGTATGACGACACGCTCAAGCACAATTGTTATCGCAACTACGGCTGCGCCGAGGACTCGTTTCTGGATCATGCCAAGTTTCTCAAGGGCAAGCGCTACAGTGCGCTCTACGACCTGGATGTGACCGACTATCAGGGATGGGCGCAAGGCTTGCGTGACTGCGGCTATGCCGAGGATCCTGCCTATCCGCAGAAGTTGGTGCGACTCATCGAGCAGTATGAACTAAACTTGCTTGCCCCCGATGTTGCCAATGAACCTTTGCCGGAGAAGGGCGTTGTGCCGCCCCCGCCCAGTCGCAAGAACGATGTTGCCCAGACCGAGGTTCCACCCCGCCCGGCACGACAACGACGTGTGACCGAGCGACAGAGGGTTCCCGAGCCGTCTCGAGCGCAGATTGACCAGCGCGTGGCTCGCAATCGGCCTGCCCGTGACCATAGTCGTGCCGTCAGCATCACCACAGGCACAGCCAGTGCCGACAACGACTAGCCTACTTGCCTAGCATCGCATTGATCACAGCGTTGACATCGCCAATGTCAACATGGCCGTCGCCAGTGACGTCGGCTGCAATGGGCGAATTTTCCTTGCCAAGCATCACATTGATCACGGCATTGACATCGGCGATGTCAATCTGGCCGTCGCCGGTCACGTCGCCTGGCAGCATCTGGTGGGTGGGATAGAGGCCTACATACATGCCCTGCCAGTCGTCGAACGAGAGTTTGCCCACGGTGAGTGTGGCTATGTCGTAGTAGCCGTCTTGCTGGCCATGCCATCCCCAGTTGACGTGTACCAGTCCATTCTCGTCATATCCGTCGATGATAAAGTTGTGTCCCACCAGGATGCCCACCTCAAAGTTGATGTCCTTGCCCGAGTAGAGGATGGGTTGCCGCTGCGTGAGCATGCCGTAGATCATCTCCATCCATTGAGGCTCGTTGTATAGCGGACGTGGCAGCACGCGGGCAGTGTCGTTGTAGCCGAAATTCTCAATCATGGCTTTGAGGATGTTGTCGTCGAACGTTGCGCCGCCCAGGCGTGTCCAGTTGGTCTGCGCCGCCATGGCGGCATGGTAGCACAGTGTCGCCACCGCCTCGCCCTGCTGGTCGGTATACTGGCCGCTGTAGTCGTCCAGCATGTTGTCCCAGTCATAGGTGGTTGCACTCAGGTCCAAATTCAGTGTCACATTGGCCTGGTCATACTTCACCACCACTGTTGCCTGGCCTGTACCCTGCTTGGGGTGGCGGTAGTAGTTCATGAGTTGTGCCATCGCGGCAGGGCCGCACCCCACAGCATTGTGCGTCGTGTCGGGCAAATAGACACCGTACTTGCTCATGTCGGGTTCATATTCCAGAAACGGACACATATAGCGGCATGGCTCGTTCTGTCCCCACCGAGTGGTGATCAGTGGCTGCACCGATGCTGCAAACCGCGATGTGTCGGGTTTAGTGGTCTCGCTGGCGTTAGCCCTCTGGATCGCTCTGAGCCACCAATTGAAGCCCGGGTTGTCGGTCGTGGGGTCAAAGGTGCTTTGGCGCGAGTAGGCCAAAACCCGTGGGGCATTTGTGTCGGTCGATACAATGGCAAATCCCCCTTCATGGCCATAGACCGCCATGCGGGGATAGGTGGCTATGCGCTCGACGGGGCGCGAGGCATTGAGCGCTCGCATGGCTGCGGCACGCATCTGCGCCTCCTGCAGGGTGATGCCTCTGGTGGGCACAACCACCACTATCAAGCCCAAAACAAGTAAGAATCTCTTTATTAATACACAATTCATCATTTGTCGTGATATTTTGTTGGACATATCAACTGAGGTTAAAAACTATGCGCAAAAATAGGCATATTATCTTAAATAACAAGCAAAAGCGTCATTTTTCTTGTTTTTTGCTTCTTGTCAGCGCTCTTTGTACATCCGCAGTCGCTCAAGGCTCGCAATCTTGAGTGTATTGATTGCTATAACAACGAATGGGCACAGCGTGCCCATTCGTTGTTGAGGTAGAGGTCTGGCGAGGGGACAATCCTGACCTTTAACCCTTGAATCTTAAACACACACCTAGCGGCGGATGATGCGCATGTGGCTCTTGGGGTAGCGGAGCACCAGACACGAAGCCTCGGTGAGCACCAGAGCGTCCGTGTTGCGCAGTCCGCTTGACTTGAGGTCGAGTGCCTCGGTGCTGAACGGGATGTGCACGTACTTCTGGATATACTCGGGGTCGATGATGATGCCGTTCTCGCTCATGCCGCACTCGTCGAACACCTCGCTCAGCAACAGGTAGAGTGTGCCAAACTTGCTGCGAATCTCGGTGAAGTCGATGCCCCACTTGCTCACGCTCTCGCGCGACATGACCACGCGGTCATAGTCTAGGTTGCTCAGATAGCCCATGAGTCGACTGCCGCCCAGCAGCACCTTGCGTTTGCTGCCACTGTTGCCGGTGAAGGCCTCACGCATCAGTTCGATGACCTTGTCGCGCGAGATGGTGCTCTCGGAGTAGGCAAATTGCTTGCCGGCTTGATGCCAGATGCCGCCCGTGAGCATGATGTTCTCCTTCTTGGCAGGGTCCCACAACCGACTCTTGACACCGAAGAGGAACGACTTCTCCATGCCCAAGCGCATGTCGTAGATGGCTGCCTCTTCCTGGTCGGTCATCGACCAGCCCACCTCCTTGTTGCTCAGTCGCTGCAATGTGCTCTGCTCGACCTGCATTTTGAAGATTTGGCAGAAGTTCTGCTCCTTGTGGGGCAGTGCCTCGAACTGCGGACTCATCACGTCGAGTTCGCTTGCGGCGCGACCCATGCGGATGAGGGTGACCCCCTCGTTGATGGTGGGCAGGCAGTTGGCCACGCCATCCACAGTCTTGCCGTTGACCGCCATGACCATCAGGCCATTGGTGGCATCGCGGCTGGCGACGTACAGCACCAGTTCTTGCTGGCTCATGGTGGAGCCGTCGGGTTCATAGCCTTGCACCCCCTGCACGAGAATGGTGTCGCTGGTGTCGAAGATCTCGTCGTTGTTGGTGACGAGTCGCACCTTGGGCGTTCCGCTTCCGGCTACAACATCGTCACCCTCGGTGTAGGTCTCGCTGACGGTGGTGCTGGTGGGCTTGGTGTCGACGTTGTAGTAGTCGACAATCATCGAGCCTGCATGCTTGCCGCCACCGTAGCGCGACAGTTGGTCGAGAGGAGTGGCCATGGGGCGAATTTTGACAATCTGTTGGTCGATCTCGTTGAGCAACAGCGAGGGCGAGGCATCGCGTGTGAGGTCGGTGGTGAGTGGGCCGTCGGCGACATGCTTGCCGCCGTCGGTGCCGCCCACGATGATGCCAGGCACGGCCATGGCCAGCACAGATGCCACGTCATGGCTGCACCCGAAGGCCAAGATGGCGACGAAGATATAGACCAACACAGTGAGGATGACTCGGTAGTTGCGGCGCATCCACTTGACCGCATTGCGCCATCGGCGCACAAACTTGAGTGTTTTCATGTTTTTTTAATTGAGAATTGAGAATTGAGACCGCTGCGCTGGTAACTTTTTCAGCTAACAGTTTATATCACCATCGCTTGGTGACAACGCGGCACGCTGCGTCTGTACATTATGCATTGAATTAGAGGTCCCAGATGGAGTGGCGGTTGTAGCGCGGAATGGGCGAAGGGGCTATGTCGCAGTCGTCGGGGTCGTCAAAGTGCTCGATGGCCTCGATCTGCTCGTTGCGACCGCGCAAGTAGCCGATGGCTTCGGCTTCGGTAATCAAATCTTGAATGTGTGCGGCGAGTGCGGGTGGCAGTGCTTGCATGGCTTGCTCGGGGTCGGTGGGCAAGGGTGGTGCGGCGGGCTGTTCCTGGTGCGCGACTGGGGCGGGTGGGGGCGACTCGGCAGGAGGCAGGTGGGCTGCTTGTAGCGATGCAGCATCGACTTCGGGAACAAACGCTTGTTCGTCTTGAATGATGTCATTCATGGTTATATATATTAAGGTTAAGTATCAAGCCGGCAGATGCCCGGCATCAACACCTATAGCGGGGTTGACGCTGCAAAATTACTGCCCTACACAGTCGTCACGCCATCCCGTCGGCTAGCAATCTGTCATCGTCATGCCATAAAAGTGTGCCACATATTTGCACATATGCAGAGTTTACCTTAACTTTGCTGCGCATTTTTGTGTGCCCGACAATTCTTAATTCTTAATTAAAATATGACTCCCTGGATTGTATTGGCCACTATTGTTGGCTATTTCATTTTGCTGTTTATCATCTCGTGGCTGGCGTCGCGCAAGACCGACACCAACACCGCACTCACCGGTGGCCGTCAGGCCCCGTGGTTTATTGTTGCTATTGCCATGATAGGTGCTCCCATCTCGGGTGTGACCTTCATCTCGGTGCCGGGCTATGTGGTCGGGTCGAGTTACAGTTACATGCAGATGGTGCTGGGCTTCGCTGTGGGCTACTTTGTGATCGCCTATCTGTTGATGCCGCTGTTCTTCAAGCGCAATTTGGTGTCGATTTACGGCTATCTGGAGGAGCGCTTCGGCGGCAAGACGCACAAGACTGGCGCGTGGTTCTTCTTCATCAGCAAGATGCTGGGTGCTGCTGTGCGCTTTCTGGTGGTGTGCGTGACGCTGCAGATGCTGGTGTTCGAGCCGCTTCACATCCCGTTTATCTTCAATGTCATCGCCACCATAGCGCTCATCTTCCTCTACACGTTGCAGGGTGGTGTCAAGACCGTCATCTGGACCGACACGCTCAAGTCGTTGTGCCTCATCCTGTCGGTGGTGTTGTGCATCGTGTTCATCGCCAGCGCGCTGGGCTATGGTGCGGGCGACATGGTCAAGGCCATTGCTGCCGACGACTCCTCGCGTGTGTTCTTCTTCGACAATCCCAAGGAGGACACCTACTTCTGGAAGCAGTTCCTGGCCGGTATCTTCATGGTCATTGCCATGACCGGGCTTGATCAAGACCTGATGCAGCGCACACTGGCCAGCAAGAACGTGGCCGAGTCGAAGAAAGGTCTCATCGTCAGTGGCATCACGCAAGTCTTTGTTGTTGGGCTGTTTCTGGTGCTGGGTACGTTGCTGGTGCTCTACACGCGCCATGCGGGCATTGCCATGCCCGAGAAGAACGATGCCCTCTTCGGCATGGTGGCACAAGACAGCTCAATGCCTGTGATCATGCTCATCCTGTTTGTGCTGGGACTGATTGCCGCCGGCTACTCGGCAGCGGGTTCGGCACTGACGGCACTCACCACCTCGTTCACCGTCGATATCCTGGAGAGCGACAAGAAGCAGGACGAGGCGGCACTGGCGCGCACTCGCCGCACGGTGCACATCGGCATGGCAGTGGTGATGGGCATCATCATCTACGTCTTCTATCTGCTCAACAACGACAGTGCCATCAAGATGGTCTATTCGCTGGCTAGTTTCACTTATGGTCCCATTTTGGGCTTGTTTGTCTATGGCATGTTCACACGTCAGAATGTGCGTGACCGCTGGGTGCCGCTGGTGTGCATCGCTGCCCCGGTGCTCAGTTGGTGCTTGCAACAATGGTGCGCCACGCAGTGGGACTACAAGATTGGCTTCGAGTTGCTGCTCTACAACGCTGCCTTCACCATCCTGGGCCTGCTGTTCCTGAGGCGCAAGTGATTGAAATTCAATAAACTGATTGTTAGTTTTCGGTTATCAGTTTTCAGTTTTCGGTTGTCAGTTGTCAGTTTTCGGTTATCAGCTTTTCGGTTGTGGCTGAGAACAGAAGACTGAAGACCGATAACAACTAATTCTCAATTCTCAATTCACAATTCTCAATTCTCAATTAAAATATAAGTGGCTCACGACCTAATTAACCGATATATCTGGCTCATCGACACCATACGCCGCTATGGGCGCATCACGCTCGATGAGATCAACCGCCAGTGGCTGCGGTCGCCACTGAGCGACGGCAAGCCATTGCCGCGCCGCACATTTCACCACTACCGCAATGGTGCGGAGGAAATGTTCGGTGTTAACATACAGTGCGACCGTTCGACCTACGAATACTATATCGAAGATACGGCACAGTCGGCATTGCAGCAGTGGCTGGTCGACTCGACGGCTCTGACCGACACGCTGCGCGACACCAGCGATATCGCCGAGCGCGTGGTGCTCGAGAATGTACCCTCGGCTCGCGAACACTTGACTACGATTGTCGATGCCCTGCGGCAGAATCACCGCATCCGCTTCGCCTATCGCAGTTACAACCGCAGTCAGCGCACTACAGTCGAAATGGAGCCATACTTTGTCAAGATCTTCAAGCAGTTGTGGTATGTCATCGGGCACAATGTCAGCGACAAGAAGATCAAGACCTACGCCCTGGATCGCATGACCGATCTGGTGATTGATGCCGACCGCACGTTTGACTATCCCGAGGGCTTCAGCCCGCAGGAGTTCTTCAAGGACTGCTTTGGCATCACCACCAACCAGAACGAGCCCAAACGCATCGTGCTGCGCGTCGAGCCCAAGCAGGCCAAGTACTTCCGCGCCCTGCCGCTGCACCCCTCGCAGCAAGAGGTGGTGCACGATCACTACAGCATCTTCACCTACACCATGCGACTCACCTACGACCTGCGCGAGGAGTTGCTGAGTCACGGCAGTTCGCTTGAAGTCCTGGAGCCCCCCGAACTCAAGGTCATGATCATGGACGAACTGCGCAAGGCCCTCAGCCAGTATCATTAACCCCCCCAACTCGACACTCGACTAGTCATTCTCACTCTTTTAACTCGAAAAAACACGACGTGAAAGGATTCTTCAAACTCCTGGTGCGGTTTGTACCGCCCTATAAGAAACAGTTGCTGCTCAACGTGTTGTTCAACATATTGACGGCATTCCTCACCTTGTTCTCGTTTGCCCTGATTATCCCCATCCTGGAGATGCTCTTCGGGCTCAACACGCAGACCTATGCCTTCATGGACTGGGGCAGCGGCAAAGTCAATGAGGTGGTGGTCAACAACTTCTACTACTATGTGCAGTGCATCATCGAGCGCTATGGCGCCTCGACTGCACTGGCCTCGATAGCCTTGGCTCTGGTGGTGATGACCGGACTGAAGACAGGGTGTGCCTATCTGAGTGCCTATTTCATGATTCCCATCCGCACGGGTGTGGTGCGTGACATCCGCAACCAGATCTATTCCAAGATTGTGTCGCTGCCCATCGGCTTCTTTTCGAGTGAGCGCAAGGGCGATGTGATGGCACGCATGAGCGGCGATGTGACCGAGGTTGAGAACTCAATCATGATGTCGCTCGACATGATGTTCAAGAATCCCATCATGATCGTCGCCTGCCTGACGATGATGATTGCGCTGAGTTGGCAGTTGACCCTGTTTGTGCTCATCTTGCTGCCGCTGGCAGGCTTGGTGATGGGCGGTGTGGGCAAGCGGCTGAAGCGCGTGTCGCTCGAGGGACAAAACCAGTGGGGTGTGATGCTGAGCAACATCGAGGAGACCATAGGCGGACTGCGCATCGTCAAGGCATTCAATGCCGAGCCGAAGGTGCGCGACCGCTTTGAGGGCGAGAACGAGAAGTACCGCTCCATCGTCACCCGGCTGCAGCGTCGCTACGAGTTGGCGCATCCCATGAGCGAGTTTCTGGGCACAGCCACCATCGCCATCGTCCTGTGGTTTGGTGGCACACTCATCCTGGGTGGGCACAGCAGCATCACTGCGCCCAAGTTTATCTACTACATGGTCATCTTCTACAGCATCATCAATCCCGCCAAGGATCTGTCCAAGGCCAGTTATGCCATCCAGCGCGGCATGGCGTCGATGCAGCGCATTGACCGCATCCTGGGTGCCGAGAACACCATCCGCGACCCCGAGCAGCCTGTGCAACTGGCGACCATGGAGCAGGGCATTCGCTATGAGGGCGTGCGATTTCGCTATGGCGAGCAGTGGGTCATCGATGATGTGACGCTCGACATCCCGCGTGGCCACACCGTGGCGCTGGTGGGACAGAGCGGATCGGGCAAAACCACAATGGCCGACCTGTTGCCGCGATTCTATGACGTGGAGCAAGGTCGCATCACCATCGATGGTCATGACATACGCGACTGCCGTGTGGCCGACCTGCGTGCCCTGATGGGAAATGTCAATCAAGAAGCCATCTTGTTCAACGACACGTTCTACAACAACATCACCTTTGGCGTGACCGATGCCACGCGCGAGCAGGTCGAGGAAGCTGCCCGCATCGCCAATGCCTACGACTTCATCATGGCCAGCGAGGACGGCTTTGATACCAACATCGGTGATCGGGGCTGCAAACTCTCGGGCGGTCAGCGCCAGCGCATCAGCATCGCTCGTGCCATCCTCAAGAACCCGCCCATCCTCATCCTCGACGAGGCCACCAGTGCCCTCGACACCGAGAGCGAGCACCTGGTGCAGGAGGCACTCGACCACCTGATGCATGGCCGCACCACACTGGTCATTGCCCATCGTCTGAGCACCATCAAGAATGCCGACCTCATCTGCGTCATGCAGGATGGTCGCATCGTCGAGCAGGGCACCCACGACCAACTCATGGCCCACTCGGGTCACTACCGCCACCTGGTGGACATGCAATCGCTGGGCTAAGCACTAGGCGTTGAGGATTATGGGGGTGTGTCAAAATGAATTGCCCGACAATTTAACATTGTACGGACACGGCGTGCCGCGTGATCTTCGAACTATGAATCATTCTGATTTACAAGACAATCCATTGCAATCGGGCAGTAGTAGGCAATCACGCGGCACGCCGCGTCCCTACCTGAGATGATACATTTTGTGTTATTTGTGGGGGACAAAAAATGAAGGCATACCTCGTGATTGGTATGCCTTCATCGTGCCGCAATCTTCAAGTGGGTTCACATTCACATGCTCAGTCACTACATGCGACATAGGGAAATTTAGACTAAATGATTTTATCTCAACCACAGCCCCCCTGAGGACTGTAGCCTGATAAGAGTTCACACGCTTTTTCGACTGCAAATATAAAGAAACTTTTTGGATTGACCAAAATTCTTGTTTCCAGGTCATGCAACCAGGTCTCACTAGCATATTTCATGGCAAGAGTGCCCATGATGGCAAGATAAATTGCCTGATAGACAAATGGGTACAAAAAAATTGATTGTCTCACGACAACCAATCTTTAATTAACCTTAAATCTAATACCATGAAAAACACGGTACAAAGATATAATAAAAATGTTTTACAACATTGTTTTCGAGCAAGGAAGATTTGAAAAATTAACAAGGTTTAACTTCTGTCATTTGCATCAGGGTGAATATACCCTCACGCCCCTCGTTCATGAGCAAATCTAGGATGCTGAGGTGTGGCACGAAGCCATGACGCATGGCCCACACCTGATAGTAGGGCACATCGGCGATGGGCAGGTCATCGCCCTTCTTGCCCTCAATCTTGCCACGCAAATCCTCTATTCTTAATTGAGAATTGGGAATTGAGAATTGAGAATTACGCCCGTGCTTCGCACTGGGACATTGTGCATTGAGCAGGCCTTGTGCATTGAATGTGATGGGCAGATCCATGAAGTCGACGATGAGCTGCTGCAACTGCGTGTTCAGTTCTAGCAAGTGAGTTTGATGGCCGTTGATGATGATCGCCTCTAGGTCGGGAGCGATGTGGTCGAAGTAGGGTGTGCGCCCGTATGCCGAGTAGAGTGCCCCCCAGTGCAAGCGTCGCCAGTTGCCATGCTCGCTGATGCGCACCTCGCGCATGGGGGTGGCCATGTTGTCGGTCTCGCCCACGAGTGGCACTGTGAGTTTCTGCATGCCGTTCGGTCCGTCGATGCAGTAGCGGTGATGGCTGTGACGCAGCGGCAAGTGCCGCTCGTCAGCGTCGATGATGACCGTTCCCGCCATCAGTGCTGCTGCCCAATAGCGCACACTGCCCGTGCACATGCTGCCTGTGATAATGGTGGCCCCACTCCCCCTTACCCAAGGGGTGGGGCTAGGAGTAGGGCTTAAATTCTTAATTCTCAATTCTTAATTCTTAATTAGAGAAAGAGGCTCGGTCGGGATTGGGGATGCGCAGGATGCGGTTCCAGCGGATGCCACCGTTGAACAGCGAGTGATCCTTGTCAAACGAGATGAGGATGATGTTGGGTGTGCCCACGATGTGATCCTCGGGCACGAAGCCCCAGTAGCGCGAGTCGAGCGAGTTGTCACGGTTGTCTCCCATCATCCAATAGTAGTCCATCTTGAAGGTGTAGGTGTCGGTCTGCTTGCCGTTGATGTAGAATTTGCCGTCTTTCACCTCAAGCGTGTTGCCCTCGTAGTTGCGGATGCAGCGCTCATACTTGGGCAGGTTTTCCATCGTCAGGTGCATGGTCATGCCCTTCTTGGGAATCCATAGTGCACCGTAGTTCTCGTGCGTCCAACCATAGTCGGTGCCCACGGGATAGGTGATGATGCTCTCACCCGGGTCAGCCACCATGCGTTCCACCACAGTGATCCACGATTGCTGTTCAAGTTGCTTCTTCATTGCGGCAGTGAGTGGCAGCAAGTAGTGGCCATCTTGCATCATGTGTCGATCCTCGATGCTGATGCCCAACTCCTCAAACAAGTCATCGCCGATTGTACGGCCATCGGTGGCGACATGGTAGAAGAACTGAACATTCTCGGGCTGTGGCAGCGGCTTGTTGTTGATATAGACCACACCGTCCTTGATGCTCAGCCAGTCGCCAGGCAGACCCAAACAGCGTTTGACATAGTTCTCACGACGATCGACAGGGCGATAGATAACTTCGCCGAAGCGGTCGGGGTTGGCCAGAATGTTCTCGCGACCGAATTCCAGGCACTGGGTGTAGTAGTCGGGATTCTGCGACTTGAGCGCCACGGTGTCGCCAGCAGGGAAGTTAAACACCACGATGTCGCCACGCTCGACCTTGCGCAGACCCTTCAGTCGATGATAAGCCAACTGCGGCTTGTCGATGTAGCTCTTGCAGTTGAAGAACGGCAAGGTGTTCTGTGCCAGCGGGAAGTGCAGGGGTGTCTGCGGCACGCGGGGACCATAGACCACCTTGTTGACCCACAAGAAGTCACCCGTGAGCAAGGTCTTCTCGAGCGATGATGACGGAATCTGGTAGTTCTGACCCACAAACAAGAACAGGAAATAGACCAGCACCAACGCATAGACGATGGCATCGACCCAACTCATGATGGTGCGCGCGATGCCGGGTTTCCAGCCTTTCCAGGCGCCCCAGGGGATAAATTGCGTCAAGTAGATGTCGGCCAGCAAGGGCCATGCCAGCAGCAGCCAGGGGTTGCCCATCCAGTAGATCCAACCCAGAAAGATGGCACTCACGATGCCAAATCGCGCCCAGCGTGTGCCCTTGACTCGTGCCAGTCGCTCGCCCAGCGAGCCCGTCTGTCTCACATATTCTTCTTGTTTATTTTTGTCTTTACTCATAGTAGACTTGGATTTTTGCGCTGCGAAATTACAAAAAACTTTTCAGTTAGCAGTCAGTTATTTGGCATTTTGCCCAGAAATGCCTACTTTTGCATGTCCGCTTACAATGAGCGGGCACTTGAATTTACTGATGCCCACAAGATAATATGGTGCAAAACTTGTGCCACCATCGGTAGTAATGCGTTTATTTGTGAAAAAACACAGTAACACTTGATATGAAAAAGATTATCTTGACCCTGATGGCTGCAGCAGCCATGACCGTGACGATGGCGCAGCAGATGCCCGTCGCGCCCGATTATCTCAAACCTGGCGACAAGGTTGCCATCCTCTCGCTGGCTTCAACGCCCAAGAAGGCATACGTCGATGCAGGTGTTGCCACGCTCAAGCAGTGGGGCTATGTGCCTGTCGTGGGCGAGCACGTGCTGGACAACTGCCACGGCTATGCCGGCACGCCCCAGCAGCGCCTCGACGACTTGCTCAAGGCCCTGCGTGACCCCAGCGTCAAGGCCATCCTCAGCACCCGTGGTGGCTATGGCTCGGCCATGATGCTCGGTTTGATTCACCCCGACACGCTGGCCAAGTATCCCAAGTGGATCATCGGCTACAGCGACATCACCTCGTTGCACAGCGCACAAGTGCGTGCCGGCAACATGAGCCTGCATGCCAACATGTGCGGCAACCTGGCCGACAAAGATGCCGACCCTGTTATCCAGGGTTATTTGCGCGATATCTTGCGGGGCCAGTTGCCCACCTATCGTGTGCCCGCCCATGCCTATAACCAGCCGGGCACCGCACAAGGCATCTTGCTGGGTGGCAACATGGCGGTGTTCAGCGTCAATTTCTCGGGTTCGGACCAGTGGGACTTTCTTGACCGCGACTACATCGCCGACCGCGATGTCATCCTGTTCTTTGAGGATGTGGGCGAGAGCATCCCGCGTGTGGCCAGCATGCTCACGCAGTTGCGCCTCAAGGGTGTGCTCAATCGCGTGCGTGGCATCATCATTGGCCGTTTCACCGACTACAAGCCTCAGAATGGATACACCGACATGAACGACATGCTGCACGACCAGTTGTCGAGTTTCGGCCTCGACATCCCCATCTGCTATGACTTCCCCGCCAGTCACGACGAGTCGTGGAACTACCCCCTCATCGAGGGTCATCCCGTCACCCTTGACGTCACCGAAACCGGAGTCACCCTCCGCTTCTAACTTGGTGGATTGGGGACGGTTCTTTTTCGCCAAAAGTTAAAGCGAATTAACCTTTGGCGAAAAAGAACCGTCCCTAATTCGCCATTTCGTGGCGAAGGTGGTAGGTGTTGCGCAGCGACTCAAACTGGTCGGGATGCGACTGCAGTTGGGCGGTGAGTGGACTGGGGTCAAAACTTGTCATGATTGCATCGAGGGTCACTCCGTCGGCCCCCTGTGCCGGTGCGCCGACGTGTGGCACGGGCAGGTGCCAGTCGTAGTGGCGGTTCAGTGCCTCAATCATCATGGCGGTGCCGCGTTGCTTGCCCTCGATGCTGTAGCCCGCAATGTGCGGTGTGGCAACGATGGCACGTCGTAGCACATCGGGATTGAGCGTCGGTTCGCCTTCCCAGCAGTCTATGGCCAGGTCGCCCTGCCAATCTTGCAGAGCCGCCTCGTCGATGATGCCGCCACGTGCAGCATTGAGCAGGAGGCGGCAGTTCTTCATTTGGCGCAACGGTGTCTCGCCCAGCAGGTGCCACGTGGGCCACTGACCACCGTTAGTGAGCGGGGTGTGTACCGTGACGATGTCGCTGCGACTGAGCAACTCATCGAGTGGAACGCCGATGCCCAGGGGCGGGTCGTTGAGCAAGACGTTGAATCCCAGTTGCTGCGCCCATCGTGCCACAATACTACCTACATGTCCCACACCGATGACACCTAGTGTCAACCCGTGTGCTGTGTCGATGCCACTGCGCTGCATCCACAGACCAATGGCAGCCATCACCCACTGTGCCACTGCCGGCGCGTTGCAGCCCGGTGCATTGCACACCGTGATGCCGTGGTCGCGGCACCAATCGAGGTCAATGTGGTCAGTACCTATGGTGGCAGAGCCGATGAAGCGCACCCTGCTGCCTGCAAGCAGAGCCGCGTCGCAGCGTGTGCGTGTGCGCACCAGCAGCACGTCGGCATCGCGCACCGCCTGCGCCGTGATGTCGCTGGCTGGCAGATACTTCACCTGCGCCACCGACTCCAGTATGCCCTGAATATAAGGAATTCGATTCTCAACAACAATCTTCATCATCGTGACTGCAAAGGTACAAAAACTTCAGGAAAAAGTGTAGTCCTTGCTTGCCCTAAACTCGGAAAAAGTGTGGTTTTTGAGGCTTAAAACCCCCGAATTAATGTCAATGCCATGTTATACAGAAAGCTAAACATTCAATAAAATCTCTGGCGGTTCTGCCCATTGAGGTCAAGTTCGGCAATGTGAATTTGTTATTGAATTCGGTGTCGCGATTTGTTTATTTAACAGAAAAACACTAACTTTGCACATTCTGCTAGTCGCGGCTGCTCAACCAGTGCAGCGGTCTAGCAGCGCGTAGCGCAATCTTAATTTAATTTAGGCTATGGTGAAGAAACTTTTAACTTGCATGCTCGTGCTGCTTGTGGCTATTGCCGCTCAGGCGCGTGACTTCGATGACATCAAGAATGGTATGAGGCTGATTGACACGGGGCAAGACAGTATTGCCGGTGTCATTCACCGGTTCAAGGCCAGTGAGAAGCGCTTGCGGGATGCTGACCCGGTCAAAGCCGCCATCTATCAGACCCTGTTGGCACATTTGCAGCCCGACGACAGTGTGCCCTATCGCTCACTGGCAATGAGTCATGCCGACTTGCTGGCGCAGGCCAAGGCCACGAAGTTCAAGGGCTTGGTCGAACGGCTGCCCATGGGGCGCTACTTCGGCGATGACCTGCTCAGCGTCTTGGGCTATGAACTGGAGGAGTATGCCACGCTGCACGACTACTACGACCGCCACGGCAACCGGCCTGCCGCCATGCTGACTGCGCTACATTTACTGGAAGCGCAGCGCATGACTAGACCCCAGTATATAGCCTCGCTCGACTCGCTGATGGCCATCTATGGCGACTTGGAAGTATCGGCCGAGGTGGCACTGGCGCGTTATCAAGCCATGACCTATGACTATAGTGTAAAAGAAAAGGGTGAGTATCTTGAAAAAGCCTTAAGCAAGTATGAGCGCTATTGGCGGGTTGGCGCACTAAAAGATGCTTACAACACGTTGTGCCAGAGCGAACTGGAAGTCAGATTCCAGAGAAGCCTCACAACGTCGGCCGATAGTCTGACATTCATAACCAACACTCGCAACATTCGCCGCATCGATGTCGACATCTATTCAACCAACATACCTCCAACCGAAGTCCGAGATGCATGGCGCGTGGATGATGATGACATCAACGAATACAAAAAAGAGTATAGCTTCAAGCACATCAAGCATGATGTGCTCGCCATCAACAATGCCAACCGGTATGAGACCTTTACCCACGGACACATCTTGCCACCTCTGGACAAGGGAGTGTATCTGCTGCGATTCAAAACCACTCCGCCAATCGATGATAACCTGTATGTCTTTCAATGTGTGAGCGACCTGCGCACATTGAGCCTGGACATGACCAACGGCAAGCAACTGGTGACTGTGGTCAATGCCATCAGCGGCAAGCCGGTGCCACACGCGCAACTCTATGATGACGATTTCGAGAAACTGCTGGCCACCACCAATGCTCAAGGTGAAGCGCTTGTCGATGACAACCTTGATGTCTGCCCTGCCACTGCCGATGACCGATTCTGCTACGAGAGTGATTTCTCACGCAACTATCCCACCGACCACGACAAGACCTCCCATCTCAATGTGATGACCGACCGCGCTATCTATCGGCCTGGTCAAGACATTCAGCTGGCAGTGCTTGCCTACACCCGCCAGGGCGATGACGTGGCCGTGCTCACTGGCAAGGCCATCGAGGTGAAGTTGCTGGACAGCAAAAAACAGACGGTGGACACAGCGCAAGTTGTGACCGATGAATATGGCGTGGCGCACGCTCGCTTCGCCCTCAAGCCCAACTTGTTGCATGGTGCTTATCGCATCGAAGCGATCTTGCCGGCACAGCAACCCCACGGTCGAGATGTCACTGGTGTTGCTGTGTTGCGCGTCGAGCAATACAAGCGGCCGACATTTAAGATCACCATCGACGACAACCACAAGCGCATTGCCCGTGGCGACACCGTCATGATTACAGGACAGGCAACCACAATGACCGGAATACCATTGCACAATGCGACCGTGACCTATAGACTCGACGCGAGGATGCCTTTTCAAGACACCATCAGCACCGATAGTGAGGGGCGCTTTAAGATTGCTATTCCCACCGATGACCAGCGCAATTGGTACTATCGGCTGACGATACAAGTGACCGACATGACTGGCGAGAGCCATGATGAAATGGTGCAATTCAGCGTCAGTGGCCGCCCTGTGAGGCTGACATCCGATGCCGGCAGCGTGTGGTGGATTGAGCAAGCACAACTGCCCCATGCTGCTGTGACGTATAGGGCCAGAAACGTCATGAATAAAGACATCAGCGGCTCGGTAGTCAAATATTGGCTTCTAGGTCATGAGTTGGCCAGCGACACCGCCAGTGCGGGCAGGCGTGTCAACTTAAAGCTGCCTCACGCGCTGTCCTGTGGCAAACATGAGCTCATGGCCTGCTGCGATGGCGACACGATCAGCACCACGCTCATTGTCTATGATCCCCAGGCCACACGGCCATGCTATGATGCCGACATCTGGTTTAAGACCGACAGAGAACGAATCGAATTAGGGACCAGTCGGCACGATGTGCATGTGCTTTATGCCGTGATGCGTGCCGACAGTTGCTTGGAACGTGGCACCATTGAGTTGAGCGACACCATCATTCGCCGTGATTTTGCCTATCAGCCCCAGTATGGCGATGGCATCAAGGTACTCTATGCCTGGTGGAAAGATGGCAAACTCTATCAGGCCAGTCACACCATCGTGAAGCCTCAGCCCGACAAAGCTTTGGCATTGCGCTGGAACACATTCCGTGACCGACTGACGCCAGGTCAGA
>Ga0310695_10002728_pt1 | contig 36490 bp, 22 predicted proteins | sample RumenRJG_04DNA_FD_203882 | JGI IMG/M metagenome (GOLD analysis project Ga0310695, IMG submission 203882) | Bovine rumen microbial communities from Lethbridge, Alberta, Canada - RJG_04 (v2) (version 2) | ecosystem: Host-associated > Mammals > Digestive system > Stomach > Rumen | place: Canada... | reverse complement strand
GCATCGTGGGGTAAGGGGATGGTGGCTACATATTGATGTTGTGCTGTTGCTTTTTACTGAAAGCTGCTACTAACGACTCATAAATCTACCCTTAATCGTGTATTGGATGATAGTTGCGGATTTTAGGATATATTATTGTAAATGCTTGTAGGTCAGTGATTTTGTGTCTTGAAAACTATCGCAGATGATAGTTTTATTGTAAAAATCTGTGACAAATTTAATGAAAAAGCAACAATAATACTTACATTTTATCTAAAAAAAAGTAAAAAAGATTAAAAAGGTGGAATGGAAAAGGTGGAAGGTGGAACGGGGTGGTGTTTCAATCTTGGGCGGACAAGGCACGCCTTGTCCCTACATCACACGTTTTCCGTTCCTCGATCCCCGCTCTCGTTCCTAAATCCCGATCCCCGATCCTCGATCCTCGATCCTCGATCCCCGACCCCCGATCCTCGATCCCCGACCCCCGATCCTCGATCCCCGATCCTCGATCCTCGATCCCCGTTCTTTATACTGTGGGCAGGCTTATGCCGTCGAGCTGTCGATAGAGGTTTAGGGCATAGACGTCGGTCATGGCGCTGATGTGATCGAGCACACCCTGCAGCTTCTCGAAGAGGGTAGTGGCGTGTACGTCGTACTGCTGCGGAAACTTGTTGAGCAGCAGTTGCGAGTAGTTGGTCTCGGGGTGCAGCACGGCTTGTGTGAGCTTGTCGAGCAAGAGGTTGATGATTCTGATTCCCGCAAGATCGACGTCAACGACGTATCCGGCGCGGTATAGCTTCTTGAAGGCTACATCGCTGCAATTTTTGTAACCTTTCTTGGGCAGTGGCGAGATGTTGTCGATTAGTGAGCCAGCGAAGACACCTTGCAATATCTCGTCCTCGTGCTCAACAAAGGTCTTGGCGCACTCCTGCACCAGCAGCCCTACCACGCATGAGCGCAGATACACGATTTTCTCGTTGGGGTCGGCCACATTTTGCATCACCTCATGCATGTGAGCTTTGCGCTTGTCGTCGAAGAACCCAGTGAGCAGGTCGATGGTCTCCTCGGTGGAGAGTAGTTTGAGCTTGTGGCCATCCTCGATGTCCATGACCTGATAGCAGATGTCGTCGGCAGCTTCAACCATATAAACCAGTGGGTGCCGGCAGTATTTCTCGCTGGCCAGCTTAATCATTCCCAGCTCGGTGGCTATTTTCTCAAAAATATCCTTCTCGGTAGTGAAGAATCCAAACTTTCCCTTCTCGCCGGCATGGGTCGAGGAGTAGGGGTATTTCACTATTGAGGCGAGTGTGGAATAGGTCATGGCAAACCCGCCTGGGCGACGGCCTTTGAACTGGTGGACGAGGGTGCGAAACGAGTTGGCATTGCCCTCAAAATGGGTGAGGTCGTCCCACTGTTGTGGTGTGAGGTGCTCTTTAAAGACCTTGCCGTTGCCGTTAGAGAAAAACTCGCCAATGGTCTTCTCGCCCGAGTGCCCGAAAGGCGGGTTGCCCAGGTCGTGAGCCAGGCAAGCGGCGGCAACTATCTCGCCCATGTTCCACAGCTTGCCCCGCCAGCTCTCGTGCAGGTATCGCTCATGTAGTCGCAGTGCTATCTCTCCGGCTAGCGAGCGCCCCACGCATGCCACCTCGAGGCTGTGAGTGAGGCGGTTGTGTACAAAGATGCTGCCAGGCAAAGGAAACACCTGGGTCTTGTTCTGCAATCGGCGGAATGGCGAAGAGAAGATGAGGCGGTCGTAGTCGCGCTCGAAGTCGCTGCGCACGCCGCTCTTGGTCTCTTTGTGATGTTCTAGCCCCAGTCGAGTGTCGCAAATGAGTCGTTCCCAGTTCATTGATGTTGCCATAGTGTTTTTTGTTTTAGTAACTGTTTAGCGATTCTTGTGCGTTTGTGTTGACACCTTGTGAGCGCCGAAGGCGCTAGGCGGGTCGAAGACCCGACTTTGGGCGTAAGACCATGCAAGAAGCCCACTTATCGTCTTCGACGCTTTCGCTGAATAGTTTTATGTTTTAAAATATAAAATGCAAAATTAGTGCAAGCCGAGAGAAATACAAAATCAAAGACGAAGTTTTTGATTTTTATTTGCGAGGCGCCGCCTAATTTATCCACAATTAGTGATTTATTTTGATAAAAGTGGTTAGTTTTGACAATAATTGTTTATCTTTGTGAGCTGAAAGAAAAATTTTTTTGATATTTAAGAACTATAAAAATACACACTATTATGAATCAAGCAAGATTATTGATGAAGCACGCGTTTATCCTGGATGTGCTGTGCTTGGTGCTGTGCATAGCGTTGCTGCTCTTAGGTACCAAGGAGGTTGTCCCTTACTGGCTGCTGTCAGTGGGAGCGGTGATAGCCCTTGTTGCTCTGGTGGCATCGCTGCTGCTCTTTGTCAAGGCCCGCAAGCTTGACCGTGCCGAGGCTCGTCGCATCGAGGCCGAGATACTCAAGAATGCGTCCCAAGAAGATGCCGTTAACAAAGCAATCGAGGATGGAGACATTGCTGATGAACCAACCCTCGAGCAGAACGACTATAAAGCCGACGACGAGCAATGACACGACTCATATCCTGGAACGTGAACGGCTTGCGTGCCGTGGTGGGCAAGGACTTCGTCCAGACCTTTAAGGCACTTGATGCCGACTACTTTTGCCTACAAGAGACCAAGATGCAAGCCGGGCAGCTCGACTTGGAGTTTGACGGCTACCGCAGCTATTGGAACTATGCCGACAAGAAAGGCTACTCGGGCACTGCTATCTACACCCGCCACGAGCCACTGAGTGTGTCGCTGGGCATAGGCATCGACGAGCATGACCATGAGGGGCGCGTCATCACTCTTGAGATGGAGCAGTTCTTTCTTGTGAATGTGTATGTGCCTAACAGTCAAGATGGCCTCAAGCGCCTGGACTACCGCATGCGGTGGGAGGACGACTTCAGGGCTTATTTGCTCAAGCTCAATGAGAAGAAGCCAGTGATAGTGTGTGGCGACCTCAACGTGGCTCACCAGGAGATAGACCTCAAGAACCCGAAGAGCAACCGCAAGAATGCTGGCTTCACCGATGAGGAGCGCGCCAAGATGACCACTCTGCTCAACGCTGGCTTCACCGACAGTTGGCGCTTTTTCCACCCCGATGTGGAGGGCGTCTATTCGTGGTGGAGCTATCGTTTCAAGGCTCGTGAGAAGAACGCTGGCTGGCGCATCGACTACTTCCTTGTGAGCAACGACGCTCGTGACAAGATGCTTGGCGCAAAGATTCACACCGAGATTTACGGCAGCGACCATTGCCCGGTGGAGCTGGAAATTAAGTGTTAAATGTTAAGTGAGTCCACTTTATAAAATAAGAGCACACGAATTAAACGAATTATAACGAATATTATTTCGTTGATAATAAGTTGGTTGGAGTCGTCTTCTATTGCTGTTTTGTTTCATTTTTTTGAAAAATAACGACTTTTTAAGGTGGACTGAAATGTTAAGTGTTAAGTATAGCCGCTGGTGCGGCTGTTGATTCTTCACAATTTAGAGTTAAGAAAAAAATACGAGATGAAATTTGACTTGAGTTCGCACATAAAGCTAGAGCAGGTGTCGAAGCGATGCTATCGCCCTGAGAGTGAGGTGGAGCTTATATCTCTCACCCGATATGAGAAGGTACAAACCGAAGTGGTGGAGACCCCAGCGGAGGGTGCTGCGCTGGCAGCCCGCGAGGTGGCAAGCACCATAGAGCAGTGCGTGCGCCAAAAAGGTCGCTGCGTGCTGGGCCTGGGTGCCGGTCGTTGCGCTATGGACGTCTATGGCGAGCTGGTGAAGCTCTATTTTGCCGACAAGGTGAGCTTTAACAATGTCATCGTCTTTAACATGACTGAGCTCGGGCTTGGCGTGCCGGCAAGCGACGGCCAGAGCACCCTCAAGCGGTTGAGCGAGGGTTTTCTCAACAAGGTGGATTTTGCCCCCGAGAATATCCACACCTATAGCAGTGAGGCTACCAAGGAGAATGTGTTTAAGCTCTGTAAGGCTTATGAGACCGAGATCGACGACTATGGCGGTCTCGACCTGGTGGTTTGCGAGCTCACCAAGAATGGTGGCTTAGCCTTTAATGAGGCTGGCTCTACCAGCATGTCGTCGTGCCGACTGGTGTCTCTCACTGGTGAGACACGCTCGCGCATTGCCGACAGCTACCAGTGCGAGCAGTCACCCAAGACGGCAGTGACACTGGGCATCAGCAATATCCTCAATGCTCGCCGCATCATCAGCACAGCATGGGGAGAGAGTAGCGCCCGGGCGGTGTTTAACACCATTGAGGGTAATATCACCGACCAGTATCCTGCATCGTTCTTGCAGATGCACCCCAACGTGCAGTTGGTGATTGACCTTGATGCCGCGTCGCATTTAACGCGCATCAACTACCCGTGGAAGGTGACCTCCTGCGAGTGGAACCGCACCCTGCTGCGTCGTGCCCTCGTGTGGCTCAGTGCCCAGACTGGCAAGCCCATCCTCAAGCTCACCAACAAAGACTATAACGACTATGGCTTGAGTGAGCTGGTGGCAGTATATGGTTCGGGATATAATGTAAATATTAATATTTTCAATGACATACAGCACACTATCACTGGCTGGCCAGGTGGCAAGCCCCATGCCGACGACACCTATCGCCCCGAGCGCGCCGAGCCCTATCCCAAGCGCGTGCTAGCCTTTAGTCCGCATCCCGACGATGTGATACTGGCGATGGGCGGCACTTTGCGGCGACTTGTGGAGCAGGGCCATGAGGTGCATGTGGCCTATGTTACCACTGGCGACGTGATGGTGAGCGACGAGGACCTGCGCCGCTATGTGATGGTGTCGAAGCGTGTGGCCATCAAGGGTGGCTACTATCGCGACCAGCATCGCGCCCTGGTGGAGAAGATAGAGCAGAGCCTCAGCAGCAAGTTGCCTGGCGATGCCGATGTGGCAGAAGTGCGTTACTGCAAGGGTGAAATGTTTGTGTGCGAGGGAATTACAAGCTGTAGATATTTGGGTGTTGCCGAGGAGAATGTGCATGAGTTGGCATTGCCGTTTTATGTTGACACACCGCAGGGCAAGGGCCGCGTCACCGAGGCCGACGTGCAGCCGGTGAAGGAGTTGATAGAGCGCATTTGTCCGCATCAGGTGTTCTTTGCCGATGACCTGAACGACCCCTATGGTACCCACGAGCCTGCCGCCAATGTGGTGCTGGCCGCTCTCGACGAACTAAGGGACACCGATTTCATGCGCGACTGCCGTGTGTGGATGTATCGTGGCTTGTGGGGAGAGTGGGACATCGACCACATTGAGATGGCGGTACCCATGAGCCCCGAGGAGTTTCAGTACAAGCGCGACGCCATCCTCAAGCACCAGTCGCAGGTGCATGACGCGCCATTCATCGACCCCGACGACGAGCAGCTTGGCTGGCAGCGCTCGCTCAAGCGCAACCAAGAGACTGCCGAGCTCTACAGCCGCCTGGGGCTTGCCAGCTACGAGGCAATAGAGACATTTGTGCAATATAAGCATAATGACAATTTATAGTTAATAGTTCACGGTTAATAGTTTACATTTTAGACCAGCTCTGACAAGTGCGACCAGTCGGTGTTTTTTGGCTAATTTTGGTTAGATGGGCTCCCATTAAGTATAATGATCCAAAAACGGTAGTAATGTAACTATTGTCAATAACAGATAATTCACGATTATGAAAAAGACGCTTTTATTATCAGTAATGTTGCTGTCGCTCTGTGCCTCGATGAGCGCGTTATCGCCTATTAGGGTGAGAATAAATGGTGAGAATTTTGCTTTCATCCATAGTGAGAAAGTCCCCGAGTCGATGAACGAGAAATTCCTCAAGGGCGTGTATTGTGGCACCACGAGCGACTTTAAAGATGTGGAGGTGTTTATCACCCAGTTTAAAGCTTTTGAAAACTACACCTCGACAGTGCTCGAAGTGTTGGGCGACTATTATGTGGTCACCTATAAGCCCGAAGGCGGCATCATCGACGGAGCGTTGCTGCTCAAGAAAAACGACATTGAAATGGCTGTTGACTACACTAATCCTCGCGGCAACAGGATGAGGGCCAAGTCGCCCACCATCGACCTCGATTTAGACAAGGTGAGCGTGACCCGTAACTTTTTGACCCAAGTCAACGCCAATGAGATGGGTGGTCCCATCATCACCGAGGATGGCAGCGTGACAATGGTCTATGCCATTGACCAGACAGGAAAAATCTCTGCTCCAACCACTACTGAGCACTCCACATGGATTGAGGCCGAGAACTCGAGCGTTCCCGGCAACCGCGGTGGCAAGACAGTGAGCGAGAGAAACCGGTGCCGCACATTGGGACTAGGGATGAACGTCATCTCGTTCTACACACAACCCTTGAGCAAAGAGACCGAGGCCACTGCCAGGAGACTGGAGACTCTGTTGAAGGAGTTTGACGTGATGCAGTCTAGTGCCAAGACGGAGCTAGAGGTGATGGGAGCCGTGACATGCCTGGTAGAACTAAGATCAGCACAACGGGGCATGATTCTGCGCAACCCTAAGCTATGGCTCACCTGGCTCAACAAGAACCCTAAGAGCCAAAGCATGGAAGCCCTCACCGAGTCGCTCGATGGTGAGGATTTTAAAATAGAACTTTTGAAAGAGGTCAAATCGTTAAAAAACAAGAAGCTGCGCAGGGCCTGGCTCAAGCGCCTGAAATAGTGCCCCCATCCTTTTAAGAAATTAATGACAAGACATTTTTGTGGCAAGCAATAGATTATTAATGACACCTGAGCCAGCTTTAATTAGGTACTTGCTTTGTGGAGATTAAGCAAGAATAGCATATTTTGGCTTCTAAAGTAAAAATGTCTTAATCCTCATTAGTTCATTCGTGTGTTGTTCAACCTCTCACGAGGTTAACAACCACATCGATAAGCAATAGAAGCTTCAGAAACATGATTAACATAGGGATGTCAATTACTGTTGTGTTAGGCGGGGCGTGAAAATTGTTAATAACTTATTGAGGAAATATTTTGCTCGAGGAGAAGTTTTGCCGTAACTTTACACACTCGAAAAAAAGCGTAACAAGAAATGATGTCCTTGCAAAATGAAAAGCGAGGGCACGTTGATTAGCCCACTAAACGGGCTAGCCAGCCATGCATTAGTAGCTGTCATTTAGCTTACAAATCACGCCTTGTGCCTACTTAACATTTAACATTTTTACACTTAACACTTAAGAAAAATATGCTTCCTTTCATCCATCTTCACGTTCACTCGCAGTATTCGCTCCTTGATGGTCAGGCTCCTGTCAAGGGCATTGTTGATAAGGCCATCGCCAATGGCATGCGTGGCGTGGCACTCACCGACCACGGCAACATGTTTGGCATCAAGGAGCTGCACGACTATGTAAATAAAAAGAATGCTGATGTGGTTAGTGCCATTAAGGAGATAAAGAAAAAGATTGACGAAGAGCAAGACAAAGTGACGCCCAGTGCCGACGTTATCGCCAATCTGAAAATTGACCTTAATGAGCAAGAGAGCAAGCTGTTTAAGCCCATTTTTGGCTGCGAGGCCTACGTTGCCAACACCGATATGCGTTCTCACACCGACAAGCGCGACATAGGCCGGCACCTCATCTTGCTTGCCAAAAACGAGAAAGGTTATCACAACCTCATCAAGATAGTGTCGCGTGCGTGGACCGACGGCTTTTATAGCCATCCCCGTACCGACCACGCTGAGCTGGCAGCGCACCACGAGGGCGTGATATGCTGCTCGGCATGCCTCGGCGGCGAGGTGCCGCAGCTCATCATGAATGGCGACATCAATGGCGCCCGCGAGGTGATAAAGTGGTATAAGAGCGTCTTTGGCGACGACTATTACCTAGAGTTGCAGCGCCACAAGGCCACGGTACCCAATGCCAACCACGAGACATTCCAGAAGCAGCAGGAGGTGAATGCCGTGCTGCTGCAGCTGAGCAAGGAGCTTGGCGTGAAAGTGGTGTGCTCCAACGACTCACACTTCCTCAACGAGGATGATGCCGATGCCCATGAGCGCCTAGTGCTGCTCTCCACTGGTCGGCGCCTGGGAGAGCAAAACACCATGGCCTATACCAAGCAGGAGTGGTTCAAGACCCAGGAGGAGATGAACGAGCTCTTTGCCGACGTGCCCGAGGCACTGCAAAACACCATGGAGATTCTCGACAAGGTGGAGATTTACTCCATCAATCATGCTCCTATCTTGCCCGACTTCCCGTTGCCCGACGGCTTTGACAACGAAGACGACTACTTGCGCCATCTGGTGTATGAGGGTGCTAAGGAGCGGTGGCCCAATATGGACGACGAGCATCGCGAGCGCATCGACTTTGAGCTAGAGACCATCAAGAAGATGGGTTTCCCGGGCTATTTCTTGATAGTGCAAGACTACATACGCGTGGCGCCGTCGCTGGGCTGTTCGGTGGGGCCTGGCCGTGGCTCGGCAGCGGGCTCGGCAGTGGCCTATTGCTTGGGAATTACTAAGATCGACCCCATCAAGTATGACTTGCTGTTTGAGCGTTTCTTGAACCCCGACCGCATCTCGTTGCCCGATATTGACGTGGATTTTGACGACGACGGTCGCGCCGCAGTGCTCAAATATGTTACTGAGAAATATGGCGCCGAGAAGGTGGCACACATCATCACCTACGGCACCATGGCCGCCAAGATGGCAATCAAGGACGTGGCTCGTGTGCATGACCTGCCCATCCCCGAGAGCAACCGCTTGGCAGGCTTTATCCCCTCACGCCCTAACGATATGCCCGAGGACGAGAAGGGCAAGCCTTATAAAATCACCATCAAGAACTGCCTCAAGTGCTTCCCAGAGTTCCGCCACGAGCTAGACAATCCTAACCATATAATTGGTGACACCATCAGATTTGCCGAGAAGCTCGAGGGCAACGTGCGCGGCACTGGTGTTCACGCCTGCGGTGTGATCATTGGCCGTGACGACATCACCGATTGGGTGCCAGTGAGCACAGCCATTGATAAAGAGGATAAAGATGGCGCCCGCATAGTGGTGACACAATATGAAGGCAGCGTGATAGAGGAAACTGGCCTGATCAAGATGGACTTCCTGGGGCTGAAGACGCTCTCAATCATTAAGGATGCTCTTGCCAATATCAAGCAGACTCACGGCATCGACATTGATATTGAAAAGATTCCCATCGACGACCCCAAGACCTATCAGCTCTATTGCGAAGGAAAGACCACGGGCACGTTCCAGTTTGAGTCGGCAGGTATGCAGAAGTATCTTGTGGAGCTGCAGCCAAGCACCTTCGAGGACTTGATAGCGATGAATGCCCTCTATCGCCCAGGGCCTATGGCCTATATCCCGCAGTTCATCGCGCGCAAGCATGGCCGCGAGCCCATCACCTACGACTTCCCTGAGATGGAGAAATACCTCAAGGACACCTATGGTATCACCGTCTATCAGGAGCAGGTGATGCTCCTGTCGCGCCTGCTGGCGGGCTTCACCCGTGGCGAGAGCGACGTGCTGCGCAAGGCTATGGGCAAGAAGCAGAAGGACAAGCTCGACAAGCTCAAGCCCAAGTTCATCAAGGGCGGTGAGGAGCGTGGTCACGACAGCAAAACGTTAGAAAAAATATGGAGTGACTGGGAGGCCTTTGCCTCTTACGCCTTCAACAAAAGCCACGCCACGTGCTACAGCTGGGTGGCTTACCAAACGGCATACCTCAAGGCCAATTATCCCAGCGAGTATATGGCAGCTGTGCTCAGCCGCTCGGGCGACGTGGATAAGATGACAAAGTTTATGGACGAGTGCAAGGCCATTGGTGTGAAGGTTATGGGACCCGACATTAATGAGAGCTTCAAGTCGTTCAGCGCCAACAAGGAGGGCATCATTCGCTTTGGGCTTAACGGCATCAAGGGCTTTGGCTCTAACTCGGTAGATGCCATTATCGCCGAGCGCGAGAAGAATGGACCGTTCAAGGATGTGTATGACGTGGTGGAACGTGTGAACCTCTCGGCTTGCAACCGCCGTGCTATCGAGGCACTGGCGCTCTCGGGGGCTTTCGACAGCTTTGGGGTGCCGCGTGAGGCCTTCTTTGAGAAGAACACTAAGGGCGAGGACTTCAGCGAGGTGCTCGTGAGATATGGTCAGCAATATCAGCTCGACAAGAGCAGCCAGGTCAACAGCCTCTTTGGCGACATGATGGACTCATTCACGTCTAAGCCTCCCATCCCTAAGGCAGAGCCGTGGCCCAACATGGAAAAGCTCTCTCGCGAGCGCGATTTGGTGGGCATCTATCTCTCGGCTCATCCGCTCGACCCATTCTTCATGGAGATGAAGTTTGGCTGCACATCAACCATCAAGAACTTTGTTGAGACTGGCGAGAGCCACCTGGGGCACGAGTATGTGCTCGGCGGAGTGGTGACCGACTATGTGGAACGTCCTACCAAGCGTGGCAACAACTGTGGTATTCTCAAGATTGAGGATAAGACAGGCAGTGTAGAGTTTGTTCTCTTCGACAAGGTGTTCACCGAATATCGCAACTACTGTATTCCTGGCACGGCAATTGCAGTAAGATGCAAGTATGAGATGAGTCACTACAACAACAAGGTGTCGCTAAGGGTGAGCAGCATAGCGTTCCTTAAGGACCTCAAAGGCAAGATGGTTCAGAACATCATCATCAACCTTAACGAGAAGCAGTTGCAGTTTGGCTCTCTCATGCTCGAGCAGCTCAAGGCTGAGAGCGACACTAAGTGCGGGCTCATTTTCAAGATTCACGACCTGGAGACCAACCGATATGTAGAGATGAAATCGAAGTTCAGGATTCCGCTCACGAGGGAGTTTATTGAGCAGCTTGATGAACTTGGAATAAAATATAAAGTTGAAGTATAATTATCGTTCAGCAATTATTTTGTGACATTTTGTCACACGAAATTGTTGGGCACAACAAAGAAAACACACAATTATGGCAAAAGAATTTAACGACGCTAACATTAATGAGGTTATTCAATCGGGCAAGCCCGTAGTAGTAGATTTCTGGGCAGAGTGGTGCGGCCCGTGCAAGGCTGTCTCGCCCATTGTTGACGAGCTGGCACAGGAGTTTGAGGGCAAAGTGGAAATTGGCAAGTACGACGTTGACGAGGGTGGCGACTTCATGGCAGAGTATGGCATCCGCAACATCCCCACCATTCTCTTCTTCAAGAACGGCGAGCTCCAAGACCGCAATGTGGGCTCTATCGCCAAGGATGCCCTCAAGGCAAAGATTGAGGCTCTGCTCTAGAGCTCATAGCCACAGCACTTAGCTCTATCTAACAACGACCTTCTTGCCGTCATGGATGTAGATGCCGGCAGGGAGGTTGTTGTCACTCATTCTGCGACCTGTGAGGTCGTAGTAGTGGGTGTCCTTAATGCATGGTGCTGCAGCATTGACGGCGTCGATGGCGGTGTCGTCGGGGGTGTGGATGCGATAGGCGGCATAGCCGTTGCCCATGGTGTATTCATAGACGATGACGCTCTTGCCCCGCTCGGGCACGACACGGAAGAAAGAACCCACCGACGGGTTGGCCGAGTAGCCACCAGTTCCCATTGGTGGCACTGTTGCTATGGCGGCACCCTCGGCACTCATGTCGCGAATCGAGAAGCCTCCATTATAATTACTACCACTAGTGTAGAGAAACATCTGGTGTCCGTCGAGCTCAAAAAAGGCGCCACCTACCGACGAGTTGCTGTTAGGCACCGTGGTGTTGAGTGAGCCAGGGATGTATTTACCCTTGTCACTGCCATCGTAGAGATAGTAGCCTTGATTGCGCACTTGATAGACGAAGTGATAGGGGTCGTTGTCGATGGGATAGACGACACCCGCTGTGGAACCGGCAAACGACACGGCGTCGGTCGATTCGGTGCCTTCAAACTCCCCATTTGCTATTTTCACGAGAGAGATATAGGAGAGCCCATTCTGAAAGTGATAGATGTGTCCGCCCTCCTCGCTCATCACGTCGCCTATGGCGCTGATGAAGTTGGTCTGGCCAGCATCGTCGAGCTCGAAGTCAACCTCAAGAGGCTCTGCTTCGATGTCTCCGCCAGGATATATCAAGAGCTTGTTGGGGGTTGGTGTCACGCCGTCGGCGCGCTGAATGAGGTTGCCGGCGCTGTCGAAGCAGATGCCGTGACTGCTGGTTCCTGGAGCCTCGCTGATGGTGCCGTCGGGCTTGAGAATCACGAGTTTGCTGGTGGTGTAGTTGTTGGCATAGAAGATACCATCATTGCTGATGGCGGCTTGTTGAGCCGACATGTAGGGTGAATTGTCATCTGCAAGCCCCGAGGGAAAATTTGTGGGAAGATTTCCTTTCTCTCGTGTGTAAGAAAATACGGTATCTACCACCACCTGCAGCGGTTCCATGGGCTCCACGATGTCGTCCCAGTTGATGTCCTGTAGCTCGGGCATTTCGCTTGCCATGAGGTAGTCGCAGGTAATCATCGCCACGCCCATCTCGCCATATAGATTGTAATTGGCTAGCGAGTTTACAGTCCACACAGCCACGTCAATTCCCTTATCATGGAATTTCTTGACGGTGTATTTGTCTAGGCATCCAGCCTCGATGCTTGGCATGAGTCCCCACTGCACAATCCAGTCGAAATATGTGGCCCAGTTGCTGTTGCACAGGAACTGGCACTTGAGGGCCGGGAAATTGGTGCGAACATACTCTAGCGAGTTGCGCATTGAGGTGAGGATAATGGCTTTGTCGGTTAGTCCTTTTTCCTCGATAAGGGCGGCAAGGCCAGGGAAGTTGCTCATGTCGTTGTTGTTGATGCCTGTGGTCCATTTCAGTTCCACCACGGGGATAACGTTTTTCTCTTTACAGATGTCAAGATACTCGGCCACGGTGCAGATGTGGCCCGTGTAGGTCACTCCACCGCGCGTCTGAGTGTAGGTCTCGGCCTGCAGCTGTGCCAGTGTGGCACTGGCCACGGTGAGATTGCCGCCCACCGAGTTGGTGGTCTCGTCATGGCTAATCACATAGTGGCCGTCGGCTGTGACGCGCACGTCACACTCCAGGCCTTGATAGCCATAATGGTCAACGCCATTAGTGAAGGCTTCGACAGTGTTCATCACTCCCATATAGGAGCCACGGTGCCCAATGAAAGTGGGCTTCCATGCCCATGCGCAGGCTATACATGAAATGGCAATGGTAGTAAGTAGTAATTTTTTCATGACGCTTAGTATTAAATTTGTTAAAATTTGAGCGGTAAATATAATATTTTTTCTTGTTGTGGGCAAGGAAAAAAGAGAAAATTTTGGTTTGAAAAGAAAAACTTAAGTTTCCATTTTGTATTTCGCATGACTTTTTTTACCTTTGTAGCTTAGAACACAACAATATTATTAAGCTGATGACACCGCTACGCCGTTTCCCTGCCGGAGTGCAGGACTTTGAGAAGATTAGAACCGACGGTTTTGTCTATGTTGACAAGACCGAGTACATCTATGAGCTTGCCAATAATTTTGGCGATGCACTTTTCCTGAGTCGCCCCCGGCGCTTTGGCAAGTCGCTGTTGTGCTCCACTTTGAAGTATTATTTCCAGGGTCGCAAGGACCTCTTTGAGGGCCTGGCGATGGAGCGCCTGGAGACCGAGTGGACGCAATATCCGGTCTTTCACTTCGACATGTCGAAGTGCAAGAGCGATGATATAGAAGAGGTGTCGCAGTTGCTTGATTCTCTGCTTCGCGAGTATGAGGTCGCTTATGAATGCCTAGGGGTTGAGACCTCGTTTGGAGCGCGTCTCAAGCACCTCATCCTCACTGCGCATGAGCGCACGGGCAAGCGCGCGGTACTAATCTTCGACGAGTACGACTCTCCAGTGCTCAATGTGATAGACTCTGCCGAGAAGATGAACGCCGTGCGTTCTCTCTTCAACACGTTCTACGGGCCTGTCAAGTATATGGCCGAGCACCTGCGCTTTGTGTTCATCACTGGCGTTACCAAGTTCTCGCAGATGTCGATATTCTCCACTATCAACAACCTCACCAATATCTCGATGCATAAGAAGTGGGAGGGGTTGTGCGGTATCACCGCCCAGGAGCTTGAGGAGACGTTCAAGTTGGATATAGAGGCGATGGCTCAAGAATATGGCGTGACGGCTGCCGAGATGCTCCAGCGGTTGCGCGACCGCTACGACGGCTATCACTTTGGGCAGAGAATGGTCGATGTTTACAACCCCTTTAGCATAGTCAATGCCTTCGGTGCTAGCGAGTTGAGGGACTACTGGTTCGCCAGCGGCACGCCGGCGGCGCTGCTCAAGGTGCTCGACATGTATAACTTCAAGCTCAGCGACATCGAGGGCACTCAGCTTTTCGAGAACGACTTCGACCAGCCGTTCGACAACATGAGTAGCGCCATCCCCATCCTCTACCAGAGCGGGTATCTCACGATCAAGGACTATAATTATGAGGAGAACATCTACACCCTAGGCATCCCCAATCAAGAAGTTCATTCCGGGTTCTACCGAGCCTTGATGCCTCGCTATCTCACCAATAATGAGGCCGACAACCGCTCGCTGCTCATGGCAGTGAAGCGCGCGATGATAGCCGATGACATCGACGCGGCGTTAAGGGCGGCTCAGAGCTATCTCTCGGCGTTGCCTTACGAGCTGAGCAACAAGACCGAGCGCGACTTTGAGACACTGCTGCGTGTGATGTTTGACTGCATAGGCATCGAGACTCAGACCGAGGTGCGCAGCGCGCGCGGCCGCTGCGACGTGGTGATGAAGAGCCGCAGCACGATTTATGTGCTTGAGCTGAAAATCTCAAGCACTGCCACGGTCGATGAGGCCCTGGCCCAGATTGACGAGAAGAACTACCTCATCCCGTACTGGAACGACCACCGTCGCAAAGTGAAGGTGGGCGTGACCGTCAACCCCGACACTCGCACCATAGAGCAGTGGAAAGTGGAGGGATAAAGCACGTAAAAAAGAAGAACAGCAATAAAGAATAAGGCTATGGCACAGAGACGCCGTTTCCCTGCCGGAGTGCAGGACTTTGAGAAGATTAGAACCGATGGTTTTGTATATGTTGACAAGACCGAGTACATCTATGAGCTTGCCAATAATTTTGGCGATGCGCTTTTCCTGAGTCGCCCCCGGCGCTTTGGCAAGTCGCTGTTGTGCTCCACTTTGAAGTATTATTTCCAGGGTCGCAAGGACCTCTTTGAGGGCCTGGCGATGGAGCGGTTGGAGACCGAGTGGACGCAATATCCGGTCTTTCACTTCGACATGTCGAGATGTAAAAGCGATGACATCGAAGAGATGAAGAGCACACTCGAGATGTTGCTGGGCAACTACGAGAGACAGTATGGCTGCGAAGCTGGTCAGCTAGGTCTTGGCGCAAGACTGCAGCAGTTGATAGAGGTGTCGCATGCCTGCACCGGTCACCGTGCCGTGCTCATCTTCGACGAGTATGACTCTCCAGTGCTCAATGTGATAGACTCTGCCGAGAAGATGAACGCCGTGCGCTCTGTTTTCAACTCTTTCTACGGCCCGGTCAAGTCAATGGCCGAGCACCTGCGGTTTGTGTTCATCACCGGTGTGACGAAGTTCTCGCAGATGTCGATTTTCTCCACCATCAACAACTTGACCAACATCTCGATGATTGAGAAGTGGGAGCCACTGTGCGGCATCACTGCGCAGGAACTGGAGGAGAACTTTGAAGAAGACATCGCCCGGCTTGCCGTCAAGTATAAGGTGACTCCCGGGCAGATGCTCCAGATGCTGCGCGACCGCTACGACGGCTACCACTTTGGTCAGTACATGATTGACGTTTACAACCCCTTCAGCATCGTCAACACCTTCGGCAACGAGAAACTCAAGGACTACTGGTTTGCCAGCGGCACCCCGGCGGCGCTGCTCAAGGTGCTCGACATGTATAACTTCAAGCTCAGCGACATTGAGAACACGCAGCTTTTCGAGAGCGACTTCGACCAGCCGTTCGACAACATGGGCAGTGCCATCCCCATCCTCTACCAGAGCGGGTATCTCACAATCAAGGACTATAATTTTGAGGAGAACATCTACACCCTAGGCATCCCCAATCAAGAAGTTCATTCCGGCTTCTACCGAGCCTTGATGCCTCGCTATCTCACCAATAATGAGGCCGACAACCGCTCGCTGCTCATGGCCGTGAAGCGCGCGATGATAGCCGACGACATCGACGCGGCGTTAAGGGCGGCTCAGAGCTATCTCTCAGCGTTGCCCTACGAGCTGAGTAACAAGACCGAGCGCGACTTTGAGACGCTGCTGCGTGTGATGTTTGACTGCATAGGCATCGAGACTCAGACCGAGGTGCGCAGCGCGCGTGGCCGCTGCGACGTGGTGATGAAGAGCCGCAGCACGATCTATGTGCTTGAGCTGAAAATCTCGAGCACTGCCACGGTCGATGAGGCCCTGGCCCAGATTGACGAGAAGAACTACCTTATCCCCTACTGGAACGACCCCCGCCGCAAGGTGAAGGTGGGCGTGACCGTCAACCCCGACACTCGCACCATAGAGCAGTGGAAAGTGGCGGAGTGATTATAGACCTCTTTGCTCCCTAAATGCTTTAGACGGCATGGTATTCAATTCAATACAGTTTTTGGTGTTTCTGCCCATAGTTTTTCTGCTTTACTGGCTTGTGTTCAAGCCATTGAAGTGGCAAAATGTGCTTATAGTTGTTGCGAGCTATGTCTTTTATGGCTGGTGGGACTGGCGGTTTCTCTCGCTTATTGCCTTCACCTCGCTGTGCAGCTATGCCAGCGGTGTGTTGATAGAGTGCCACCGTGACAAGGGCAAGCTCATTAGTGCGGCCAACATCGTCATCAACCTCTTGATACTTGGGTTCTTCAAGTATTTCAACTTCTTCACCGAGTCGTTTGCCGATGCAATGTTGAGCCTAGGCTGGAATTGTGATGCTCCCACGCTCAACATCGTGCTCCCGGTGGGCATCAGCTTCTACACCTTCCAGGCGCTGAGCTATTCTATCGACGTGTATCGCAAGAAACTCGATGCGTCGCACAGCCTCATCGACGTGATGGCCTTCATCAGCTTCTTTCCGCAGCTGGTGGCAGGTCCCATAGAGCGTGCCACCAAGCTGCTGCCGCAAATTCAGCAGCCGCGCACCTTCTCTCCTAAGGCTGCTACCGATGGAATGCGCCAGATGCTGTGGGGCCTCTTCAAGAAGATGATAGTCGCCGACACCTGCGGCATGATTGTTGACAAGTTGTGGGCCGATGCCGCCTCGCAGACGGGCTTTGCGCTGATGCTTGGTGGAGTGCTCTTCTCTTTCCAGATTTATGCCGACTTCTCTGGCTACAGCGACATCGCCATAGGCTGCGCGCGGCTCTTTGGCATAGAGCTGACTACCAACTTCAAGGTGCCTTATTTCTCTCGTAGTATGCGTGAGTTCTGGCGTCGCTGGCATGTGACGTTGATGAACTGGTTCACCGAGTATGTGTATTTCCCGCTGGGTGGCAGCCGTGGCGGCAAGGCCAAGACCATTGTCAACACTTTTGTGCTGTTTGCCCTGAGTGGACTGTGGCATGGAGCCGCCTGGACCTATGTGGTGTGGGGACTCTACAATGCCGTGTGGTTTGTGCCTCTCATCCTGCTCGGTCGTGGCCGCTATCGCGACACGGTGGCTAGCGGCAAGATGCTGCCCTCAATTAAGGAAACGGGGCTGATGTTGCTGACCTTCGCCATTACGGTGATGGGAATGATCATATTCCGTGCTCCGAGCATGGCAGAGCTGGGCACATATCTCAGCACCATGTTCTCATCGTCGCTGCTCAAAGTGGGCTTTGGTCATGACATAAAAGTGGCTCTTGCCTATTGTGCCGTGATGCTCGTGGTGGAGTGGGTTTACCGCGAGAAACGTTTTGCCCTCGACTTTGGCGACTCGCCCACGGGCATAGTGCGCTACCGCTGGGTGCGCTGGGCGATATATGTGGTGCTGTTTGTGTTCACAGTGCTCATGTCGGGGCTACATTCTAATTTCATTTATTTCCAGTTTTAAGCCATGAAGTCGTTCCTAAAGAAAATACTGGTGTTCTCGATCATTGTGATGGTGATTTTTGTGGCTTACGAGCTGCTGCTGTTGCTTGTGCCCAACGAATACTCCTACAAGAAAGGCTACCTCGAGAAGCACAAAGGTGAGCTGCGCATCCTGGTGCTGGGCAACTCTCACCTTGCCGACTGCATCGACTGCTCGCTGCTTGGTGACGGGGCTTTCAACGCTGCGCAGCCAGGAAGGTCGGTGTATTACGACCTGCGACTGCTCAAGGAGTACATTGGGCAGATGCCTAAGCTCGAGTGCGTGGTGATGCCTTATAGCTACGACTATCAATACTGGGGGCACCTGCATGAGCTGAAGCATGAGCCCAAGTTCAACACCTATCGGTGCATGAATCTAAAATATATGGGTTATACCTATCTCGATGGCGAGTGGTGGCACTGGAGCGAGATTTTGAATTCCAACTACGACCACTGTGGACGGTTGTTTGGGAGCCTATATAAACCTCTCACCGACCTGACGATGTGCGACTCGCTCGGTATTGAGCTTGATGCGAGCTACGACACGCGCGGCGACGACTGGATGCTCAAACAACTCCCCGAGACCGAAGCATTGCCAGACTCCACCGAGCTGTATCTCAACTACAAGGATAACGTTAAGATTTATAGCGAGATAGTGACTGTCGCCCGAAAGCACAATATGCGCCTTATCTTCCTTGCCATGCCCATCTACAAGACAGCCCGCGAGCGGGTGAGCCAGCGTCAAATCGATGAGATGAACGAGTTTGTTGCCATGCTCAAGCGCCTCAACCCCGACCTTGAGTTCTACAACTTTATCGACGACCCACGTTTTATAGAGCAAGACTATTACAATTCTATCCATCTCAACAACACCTACGGCGCCCGCAAGTTCACACCACTGCTGCGCAAGATAATAGATTCACGTTTTTAATGTGTTGTGCGGGGCAGCTGAGTATGTGTCAAAATGAAAAAAAGTGAAGCTTTTACAGCTACTCTACTGCAACGACCATGAGGGTGTGATTTCTTCAAAAAGCCGCACCTGCCGGTGTCAAAAAGCCTCGCAAGCTCGGTGATATAAAGAACTTGTGATTAAATACCTGCGTAAGCAGGCTTTTTGACGAACTTTGTTCGCGGCTTTTTGAATGAAAAAACGGCATCTGTTGCAACGACCATGAGGGCGTGAATCCTTCAAAAAGCCGCACCTGCTGGTGTCAAAAAGACTCGCAAGCTCGGAAATATAAAGAACTTGTGATTAAATACCTGCGTAAGCAGGCTTTTTGACGAACTTTGTTCGCGGCTTTTTGAATGAAAAAACGGCATCTGTTGCAACGACCATGAGGGCGTGAATCCTTCAAAAAGCCGCACCTGCTGGTGTCAAAAAGACTCGCAAGCTCGGAAATATAAAGAACTTGTGATTAAATACCTGCGTAAGCAGGCTTTTTGACGAACTTTGTTCGCGGCTTTTTGAATGAAAAAACGGCATCTGTTGCAACGACCATGATGGCGTGATTTCTTCAAAAAGCCGCACCTGCCGTGTCAAAAAGCCTCGCAAGCTCGGAATTATAAAGAAAACACCTGCGTAAGCAGGCTTTTTGACGAACTTTGTTCGCGGCTTTTTGAATGAAAAAACGGTATCTGTTGCAACGACCATGAGGGCGTGAATCCTTCAAAAAGCCGCACCTGCCGGTGTCAAAAAGCCTCGCAAGCTCGGAATTATAAAGAAAACACCTGCGTAATCAGGCTTTTTGACGAACTTTGTTCGCGGCTTTTTGAATGAAAAAACGGCATCTGTTGCAACGACCATGAGGGCGTGAATCCTTCAAAAAGCCGCACCTGCCGGTGTCAAAAAGCCTCGCAAACTCGGTGATATTTAAAATGGTTGAAATCTATATAAAAACAGATGTTCCCACACTATCTTCTAAATTATCTTTAGAATTTACAACTTCATCAAAATCAGATAACACAAAAGCTTTCATACCATATTGTGTCATATATGAAACTCCAAAATTTAGAATAAGGCCATAATGCTTTCGCATCAATTTCATATATGTCAATAACTGTCGAATGTGAGATTTTTCTATGCGTGGGGTTGCTTTAAGTTCCACAATTATCTCATCCTCAACAATTATGTCGGCCAAAAGGTCTAAATTCAAGGATTGACCCTTATAGAAAGTAGGGACTTTAACTTGATTTACTGCGTTTATTCCTAATAATCTTAGTTCCACCATCAGGGCATTCTCATAATATTTTTCCACCATGTATGGTCCTAAGTTTTTTTGCACAGTAATTGCTGCTCCACGCAATTTGAAATAAAGCCCAAGTCTTATTGATTCATTTGAGATGTCAATCATAATTGTTTTTTCTGCAAATATAATTGTTTTTAATAGAATAAGCAAATTATGTTCCCTGCGTAAGCAGGCTTTTTGACGAACTTTGTTCGCGGCTTTTTGAATGAAAAAACAGCAGCATCAGACGCACCGCTCGTCACACACAGTGCGCCCCAACTCTACCGAGCTGGAACGCGCAATGTGTTTGGACATAACTCTCACACTCGCAAAACTCTGAATGCGGACAAGGCACGCCTTGCCAGTCGCTTTTATGGCACTGGGCGTTAGCCTCTATAACCACTAACCTCTCACCTCTTAACATCAAGTTCCGTTTACTCACGAAACTTGAGTCAAAAATCACACATTTTTTTCACCAGAGCCATTATAATCTCACAGTTTTTTGTATTTTTGCAAAATCAGCTTACAGAGAAAAGAAAACACTAACATAAATCGTAAACAAAATGAAAAAAAATCTACTAAAATCTCTAATGCTCGCTTTGCTGGCGGCGATGCTGCCGCAGCTGGCGGGTGCTACTGTAACCGTAAATGTGCGTACAACAACAGGTGACGCACCCTATCTCTATGTGTGGAACGGAGCTGGCACTGCTATTAACGGCGCTTGGCCAGGCAACCAGATGGATGCTAGCCAAACCTTCACCACCACAAGCGATGGCCTGGTGTGGTTCACCCAGACTTTTGAGGAAGACGCTATCAACATCATCTTTAACGACGGCGAGGAGCCTTTCGTTCAAACCAACGACATCATGGGAGTGACCGACGCCGGCTTCTACATCTTCGACATCGAGGAGGGCGGATATGAAGACGTGACCAGCACCTACATCACTCCTACTGACTTCGACATCAACACTCTGCCAGCTGGAGTAGTGTTTGTTGAGGGCAAGGAATTTGCTTACTTCATCGCCCCCGCAAGCTGGACAAATTGCAACGTGTGGGCTTGGAACAACACTACTGGCACCAACTTCACCACAAGCGGCACTTGGCCTGGTGACCCCATCACCCTGATTGGCAACACCACCGATGGCAATCCTGTTTACCAGTGGATAGGTCCTGACATTGTGGAAGGCGACCGTCCCGAAGGCATCATCTTCAATAATGGCACCATCCAGACAGCCGACCTTGAATATGTGGCTGGTGGAGTTTACAACCTCGCTGGCAAGTTGCTTTACACTGTTCCAAATGAAGGGAATTCATATATTAACTTTATTGTTGATGGCATTTCCTACGGGGTTAATGCCGACGGCACTAGTGTGACTGTGACCAGTGGCGGCGACTATACCGATGCAGTCATTATCCCTTCTGAGGTAACTTACAATGATGTCACTTATTCTGTGACCTCAATTGGTGCTAGTGCTTTTTCTGGTTGCTCTGGTTTGAGCGCAGTGATTATCCCCAACTCTGTGACATCAATAGGCAATAATGCTTTCTGTGGCTGCAGCAATTTGACCTTTGTAGCAATTCCTCAATCGGTAACAACAATGGGCAGTAATGTATTTTCTGGTTGCTATAATTTGCAGTCGATGCTGCTGCTTGGCACAGAGTGTGATTATTTCACCTCGGGAGCGTCGAGCGTGAGCAATCTCTACCTCGCTCCGAGCGTGACCAGCATCAAGGGCCTGGGCATCTCACCCTATCAGGTCTATTGCTATGGCGCGGAGCCGGCAGTGTGCGATGCCAGCACCTTCAACAGCTACTCTGGCACGCTGCATGTGCCGCCCCAAACCCTCGCGCCCTATTTTGCCGCCGAGTACTGGGGCAATTTCAACTCTTTCAATGGCGATGCCGTGTGGGTTGATGATGTGGACATTGCGTTAAGTGAAGAGTCTGTCACCATGAAAATTGGCGAGACAGGCCAACTGACTGCATCGTTTGGTCAAATTCCCACAGGAATGACAGCACAATGGTTTACAACTAATTCCAATATTGTTGAGGTAAGCAGCAATGGCATGCTGACAGCCAAGGCTGTTGGCGATGCCGATATTGTAGTGATATGCGGAGCTAATTTCGCCACTTGCCATGTCACGGTTGAGGATGAGACAGTGGTTATAGCGCTTGACCACACTTCGCTCACTCTCAATATGGATGATATAGCTACAATCACTCCATCTCACACCCCAGCGATTGTCCCAGTTGAATACACCTTCACGTGCAGCGACAACGAGGTGGTGCTCACTCAGTGGAAGAACGGCGCCATCAGGCTGCTGGCCACCAAGCCTGGCACGGCGGTCATCACCGTGAGCAATACCGACGGCAACGCGGTGCCCGCCACCTGCGAGGTGACGGTGAGGCGCCCCATGGGCGACGTGGACGGTGACGGCCGCGTGACCACTGTCGATGTCACCTGCCTTTACAACCACTTGCTCGACGGTGACGACACCTTCGCCGCCACCAGCGACGTTGACGGCGACGGCTACATCACCACTGCCGATATCACCGCTATCTACAACATCTTGATAGGCAATGCGCCTTCAAGTTACCATGAGTACGTTGACCTGGGCCTACCCAGCGGCACTTTGTGGGCCACGATGAACATTGGTGCCAACGCTCCCGAGGAATATGGCGACTACTTCGCCTGGGGCGAGACCGAGCCTAAGGATTATTATGACTGGGGCACCTACAAGTGGTGCATGGGCAGCAGCGACATCACGCTGACCAAGTATTGCACCTATAGCAGTTGGGGCTACAACGGCTTTGTCGATAACAAGACCGAGCTTGACCCCGAGGATGATGCCGCCACGGTGAACTGGGGCCCGGAGTGGCGCATGCCGTCAGAGGACCAGATTCAAGAGTTGCTGGATAACTGCACGACCGAGTGGACTACGTTGAACGGCGTGGTTGGTCGCTTGTTCACGAGCAACATCAACGGCGCGTCGTTGTTCTTGCCTGCCGCCGGCTGCCGCTGGGGTAGCTCGCTCTACGATGCCGGCGCTGGCGGCTACTTCTGGTCGCGCGCGCTCAGCTCCGGCTACTCGTACAATGCCTGCTACCTCTACTTTGACTCGGGCATCGTGCGCTGGGACGACTACGTCCGCAACGGCGGTCAGGGCGTGCGTGCAGTGCGAGTGCCGTAGAATTTTGCACCCTTCCCCCCACACGCCCCCCCTTAAGCTGTCAACGCACTCGCGCAGCGAGGCTTGGGGGCAGAACAGGCGGCCCGTTGCCGCCGCCCCCAAGTCGAGCAAGTGATTGCGTTGACAGCTTTTTTCGTTGTTTAGCGTCGCAGCCGTTCGGAGGTGTTGAGAAAGTAGTGTGATAAGACCTCTTGCGAGGTCAACGCCCACTACTTTCGCAACTCCTTCTCGCCACGCTTCTTTTGTAGCCCAAGTTGGAATGATTTTAATCACATTGAGGGTGTGACAAAAATGTAATTGTGTGAACAGCTGAGAGTGTGTCAAAATTCTGGCCCACCCCTCTTTTTAAAAAAGTTGCCGTAAAAATAATTAATTCAAGTTTCGGAAGAACCGAAACTTGAGTAATTAATGCTAAAATGACTTACATTAGCTTATAGACTTTGTGTAATTAACGAAAAATGCGTACCTTTGTGGTTGAAAATAACTTAGATATTATGGCAAAAAAGACATTTACCGTTAGTGGAATGAAATGCGTGAATTGTAAGGCTAATGTGGAACGTGCCATCAAGGCATTGCCTGGTGTTGCCGAGGCTGTTGTTAGCTTGGAAGATGCTAATGTGACAGTCGATTATGACGAGTCGCAGGTGACGCCAGCGCAAATGAAGGATGCTGTTGACGACCTGGGGCGATTTGAGTTTAGTTTATAGTTAACAGCTGTTTTGAACAAGCTGACGGTTGCACTACTTAACACGACCGACTCTTGTGGGAGCGTGGTTCACTGTTTTGAACAAGCTTACGCTTGCACTACTTAACACGACAGACGCTTGCACTACTTGAAACGACCGTTATTTAGTGCATAGCTTTACCACTTGTTAGCTAAAAGATGAAAAAGACACTTCCTGTCATAGGCATGGCGTGCTCGGCTTGTTCGGCCAATGTGGAGAACAAGCTGCGGTCTATTGCGGGCGTTCATGAGGCCACGGTAAACCTCGTTGGGCGCACTGCAACAATAGATTTTGACCCCTCGCAGGTGTCGCTCCAGGAGCTCAAGAAGCAGGTGAGCGACATAGGCTACGACCTGGTGATCGACCAGGAGCGCAGCGTTGAGGAGATTGAGGCTCGTGAGTGGAAGCTGCTCAAGCGCAAGACCATCATGGCATGGGTGCTTGCGGCTATGGTGATGTGCCTGTCGATGGGGTGGGTCAATGCCGGTGGCCGCGATGCTGCCAACCAGTTGGCACTCATCATTTCGCTTGCCAGCATGGCCGTTTGCGGCAAGCAGTTTTATGTCAACGCTTTCAGGCAGTTGCGCCACAAGGGTGCAAGCATGGACACCCTGGTGGCATTATCTACTGGCATAGCGTTCACGTTTAGCACTTACAACACCTTTTGGGGCGAGGTGGCATGGGGCGCCCGAGGCATTGCGTGGCACACCTATTTTGATGCCGTGACGATGATTATCGCCTTTGTGCTCACTGGCCGTCTGCTTGAGGAGAAGGCTAAAGACAGCACTGCCAGCAGCTTGCGTCAGCTCATGGGCATGTCGCCCAAGACGGCGAGGGTGGTTGCCAAGAAACAACCCGTCGAGGGTGATGAGGCAGGAGAAATGGTGCCTATTTCTACCATCGAGAAGGGTGACCTCCTTGAAGTGCGCGCCGGGGAGAAGATTCCCGTTGATGGCGAGGTGACCTGGGCATCGAGCTTCATGACCGACGATGCCGCCTATGTTGACGAGAGCATGATAACCGGTGAGCCCACTCCTGCCGCTAAACGTGTGGGCGACAAGGTGCTGGCAGGCACTATCCCCAGCCAGGGCCGCTTGCGGCTGCGGGCGCGCGAGGTGGGCGAGGAGACCGCTTTGTCGCAAATCATCGCCATTGTTCAGCAGTCGCAGAACTCTAAGGCTCCTGTGCAGCGCCTCGTTGACAAGGCCGCCAGCGTGTTTGTGCCTGCGGTTGCTGCTGCTGCGTTGCTCACCTTTTTGCTGTGGCTCGCAATAGCCGGTTTTGACGCACTGCCACAGGCTATATTGTCGATGGTGTCGGTGCTCGTGGTGGCTTGCCCGTGCGCAATGGGCCTCGCTACCCCCACGGCACTGATGGTGGGTGTGGGAAAGGCTGCCGAGCGGCAGATTCTTATCAAAGATGCAACAGCCCTCGAGATGTTGCGCAAGGTAGATGCACTCGTCACCGACAAGACTGGCACATTGACTATTCCCAACCAGAGCGTGGTGGATTTCACTCATGCCGACGGTATGTCGCTCGATGAGAGAGAGGTATTGAAGCCCAATGCCCGGGAGGCTATCACAGCCTTGAAAAAGATGGGCGTGGAGGTGCATCTGCTCAGTGGCGACAAGGAGGAGGCAGTGAGATATTGGGCAAAACAAGCCGGCATTGAACACTACCAGAGCGGTGTGATGCCTGCCGATAAAGAGCAACTGGTTAAGCGGCTGCAAGGCGATGGCAAGACAGTGGCGATGATGGGCGACGGCATCAACGACACCCAGGCGCTGGCACTTGCCGACGTGAGCATAGCCGTAGGCACCGGCACCGACGTGGCGATGGATGTGGCGCAGGTCACCCTTATGGGCAATGACCTGCTGAGCGTGCCGGCAGCTGTAGAACTGAGCCGCAGCACCGTCAAGATGATATGGCAGAACCTGTTTTGGGCTTTTATATACAACCTGGTGTGCCTGCCTCTTGCGGCAGGAGTGCTGCACCTCTTCGGCATCAATTTCCAGATTACCCCCATGTGGGCAGCCGGGTTGATGGCTTTGTCGAGCGTGTCGGTGGTGTTAAATAGTTTAAGATTAAAATATAAAACGATATAAGAAATATGCGACCATTGATTTTTGTAAGTAATGACGACGGATATAATTATCCAGGATTAAAAGCTTTGATAGAGGTGGCGCGGGAGTTTGGCGATGTGATAGTTGCCGCTCCGCTCAACCATCAGAGCGGCAAGGCGTCGTCGATCACGATGGCCGAGCCACTGCGTGTCATCAAGAAGAAGGAGGAGCCCGGGCTCACTGTCTATGCCGTGAACGGCACACCCACCGACTGCGCCAAGCTGGGCCTAGGGGTGCTTGTGGGCGACCGCAAAGTTGACTTGGTGCTCTCGGGCGTGAACCACGGCTTTAATCATGGCAACAGTGTGCTCTACAGCGGCACGCTGGGTGTGGTGATGGAGAGTGCCATGGCGGGCTTGCCCAGTGTGGCGTTCAGCTATGGCGACTATGCCTTTGATGCCGACTTCACGCAGTGCCTGCCCATTATGCGGCATGTCATTGGTAAAGTGCTTGCCAACGGGTTGCCAAAATATGTGTGCCTGAGTGTGAATATTCCTAAGGTGGATGACGGCATCAAGGGCATGAAGATGGCCGTCTCGGCTCCCGGACGGTGGACCAACACCTGGGAGCACCGTGTTGATCCACGCGGTGGCGATTACTACTGGATGCTTGGCGACTATGAGGAGGAGAACCCCAACGATGAGCGCACCGACTTCTACTTGCTGCGTCATGGCTTTGCCACAGTGACGCCTATCCACATAGACCAGACCGACCACGACTCGATGCAGGCCATGCAGCAGATGTTGGGGATTTGATAGTTCATGGTTTTTGAACAAGCTGTCGCTTGCACTAGTGAACACGACAGGCGCTTGTGGGTGCCTGGTTCATAGTTTAGGGAGCTACTGGGCATCTCAAGGAAAAAAATCAGAGCGGGTCTCACGACTCGCTCTGATTAATTTGTCTTAATAAACCAAACTTATCACATTAGTAATATATATAGAATCTTTGTTCTTATTCTTTTTCACTGCAAAAGTAATACATTGTCCTTAAATTTCCAAATATTTATTAGAAAAAATGTGATTTTTATTCGAAATTGGAATTTGTGTCATTCGAAAAGAGTGATAAATGCATAAAAAGCATCTTTTGTGCATATTGTGGAGTGCATGAGTTTGCTTTTTTGAGTGATTTTTCGTAATTTTGCATTTTAAATAAATCTTGAAAATGAGCACACAAGACTGGAAAGCGATGCTTGGGGCGGCGTTTAATGTTGACCCTGAGGAGGTGGTAGAAGATGTGGAGCAAGTAGCGGCTCCTGCGTCGGCCCTGGAACAGCAGGGTAAGACGATGGTAGATATCCTCCTAGACAAGAAAGGTCGCAATGGCAAGAAAGCGACGATTGTCGCCAACCTCACCATCGACGACGAGAACCTCAAGACCCTCGCCGCCGAGCTGAAGCGGCATTGTGGCGTGGGAGGCTCGGCGCGCGGTGGCGAGATATTGATACAAGGCGACAAGCGCGACGCCATTCTCACCTATCTTAAAAGTAAAGGATTTAAGGCAAGAGTGATTTGAATAGTTCAAAGTTAACAAAAAGTGCTGAGTAGTATGGAAGACGGGAGAATAAAAATCATCAAAGCATCGGCAGGTTCGGGTAAGACTTATAACCTAGCTCGCACCTTTATTGCCCACTTGATAGGTGCCCCCACAGGCACCACTGTGAGAGTGAATGATAAGGTCTATGAGCAGTTCACCTTGCACAAGGAGCTTAACTATCACCGTCACCTGCTTGCTATCACGTTTACTAACAAGGCGACCAATGAGATGAAGGATCGCATAATAAAGGAGCTCCACTTGCTAAGCACAGGCCACGGCGACTATGTGAACGACTTCAAGATAATGTTTGTGGGGTGTACCTTCAGCAATGTGGTTGATGCCGCGCGCAAGGCATTGTGTTCCATACTCTTTGACTATGCCAATTTTAACGTGAGCACCATTGACTCGTTCTTCCAGCGTGTGTTGCGCAACTTTGCCCGCGAGCTCGACCACGACTATAACTATGAGGTGCAGCTCGACCACGACTATGCCACCAGTGTGGCAGTCCATGACTTCTTGCTTGAGCTTGGCGCTACTGGCAAGAAGCATGCAGCCATCAATAACTGGGTGAAAGATTTTATCAACAACAATATCAATTATAATAAGGACTGGAACTTCTTTGGTAAAACCAACGACCTCAAGACTTTTGCCGCTAACATCTATAAGGAGTTCTTCCGCGAGCGTCAAGGTGAGATTGTTGAGTACCTTGACGACATAGGCAATGGCGAAACGGCCTCTAAGGTAGAGCGGTTCAAGCAGAAACTCCTTATTGCCCGAAATACGCACAAGAATGGCTTTGAAAAGTCGATAGAGAGGTATTATAATTTCCTCTCGAGCAGCGGTGTTGTTGCCGATGACCTGAAGAGCAAAGTCATTATCAGTTTCTTTGAACGCACCTTCACAGGATTTGAGTCGTCGGAGGAAAACACGCTGAGGGGTTATGCCACTCAGAGCGATGCCCTCACTAAGAAGGTGGTTCGTGCCGATGCCCGCTCAAAGCTGAAACCTGGTGCCGATGAGTCGTTTCAGCAGCTGGTTCAAGAGACGGTCAACCACTACGACAAGTGGGCAATTTATGAGAGCATCCTCAAGAACATCTGGAACTTGGGCCTGTTAGGGAAAATCAACGAGAAACTGGAGCAATACCGCAAAGATAGCAACTGTATCCTTATTGCCGACACCAATGACCTGATAGGCAAGGCATTGCAAAGTGGGGCACATTTCATCTATGAGCATGTGGGAACACAGTTTAACAACTACATGATAGATGAGTTTCAGGACACCAGCAAGAAGCAGTACAGCAACTTTGTGCCACTGCTTGAGGAGACCTTGTCGCGCGGAAATGACAACCTCATCATTGGTGATGAGAAGCAGTCGATATACCGCTTTCGCAACAGCGACCCCAGCTTGCTTCGCGACGTGATTGTCAACGATTTTGCCGGGCGCTTCACGCCATCGACCCTCGACACCAACTATCGTAGCTACAAGTCGATAGTTGAGTTTAATAACGAGCTTTTCACAGCAATGGTCAACGATGGGGAAATGAGCGATAACTTCCCCATGCTCATGAAGACCTATAACAATATTGCTCAAAAAGTTCACAAGAGCGACAAGCAGGGCAGGGTAGAGGTGAATTTTGTGCCCAGTATAGGAGGTGAAACTCTCACTCGCGAGGCGATAATCAAGACGCTGCCAGGCTTGATAAACTCAATGCTAGAGCGCGGTTACAACATGGGCGACATTGCCATACTTGTTAACACCAAGGATCAAGGCAAGGAGATAATCGCCGAGATTATGAAATTTAACGAGTCGCTAAATGCAGGCTCTCAGTATCGTCCCATCAAGGTCGTCTCGAGTGAGTCGCTCAGGCTAGATAACTCGCCCTCGGTGAAGCTCATCTTGAGTGCTTTGCGTTTCCTTGAGTTGACACAATACCATTTGCCCGAAGACAATGACGAGGCACTGACCGAGGAGTTTGCCAGGTTTCTTGACAACCGCATCAATGAGCAGCGCTATTACAAGATACTTCACGATTTCATGGCAAGCCTGCAAAAAGCCGATGCCTCATGTGAGCCTGGTGATATCCTTCACGAGTGTGTTGAGAGAGATCGCAGTGACACTAAAAAACTCACTAAGCCTGAGCAAATGAAGCAATATGGTGAAATCACTCGCGAGTTGATGCCCGACAAGAGTGCCCAGCTGTCAAATCTGGTGAATGTAGTAGATAAAATTATCGCGAAATACCTTCTCACAGGCACCACTTCGCTCGAGAATTCCTATATAATGGCATTTGTTGATGTGGTTCACAACTTCTCGCGCCGGCACAATGGTGGTACGATAGCCGAATTTCTGCAATATTGGGACTCAATGAGCGAGAAGTTGACCCTTGGTGCCAGCGGCAACGTTGATGCTGTGAATGTGATGACTATCCACAAGTCTAAGGGCTTGGAGTTCAAGTGCGTGATAATTCCATTTGCCAACTGGCAGCTCGACAAGATGGACGAAGTGTGCTGGATAGAGAAGTCTCAACTTATTGACAACCTCAATGCCCTTGAGTCAATCAAAAATATCGACCATGAGTTGATACCACCTTTGGTGCCTATTGAGTACTCAAAGTTGAAGAAAACAGGATTCATGACCAGCCTCTATGATAGTGAGTGCGAGAAGAGTGTGATAGACAATGTCAACAAGCTCTATGTCGCCCTTACTCGCCCTAAAGAGGAATTGCATGTGTTTGCCGGCATTGGTAAAAACGAAGTGCCAGGCAAGACGGCAGTGAAAAAGATTAGCAAGAGCTCTCACTTCTTGCTCAGGTACTTGCCCCAGCTCGCCATCGATGGTGAGAGACCAGTCATGAGCGAGAGATACCTCGACACGTGCTATGCGTGTGGCGAGGGCGCTCCCCAGGTCAACGACGAGAGCCAGGTGGAGGACAGCAAGTTGCACACTTATACTTTCCATATAGGTGAATTTAACACTGCCGTCGCTGACAAAGAGAAAGATGATGTGCAGTCGGTTAGCGACTACTGGGTGGCGACAGAGGTGCTGCCGGTGCATGTGTCGATGCCTGGCAGCAGTGGCACCTTGCGTGAAGAAGGCCTGAAGATGCACGCCATGTTTGGCATGATAAAGAGCGAGCGCGATTTTGACTGGGCGTTCAACTATGCCAAGAACTCTGGTATGCTCAGCGACAACATTTATTGGAATGAGGAACGAGTGCTAGAGCTCTTTGAGACCATAAAGGCTAGCGAGCAGCTAAGCTCATGGTTTGATGATGATAACTTCTGTTACAACGAGCGCAACATCAGCTTCCCTGGCAAAGACGGCATTGACCATCGCCGCCCCGACCGCATCGTCAAGCGCAGCAACGGCGAGATTATAATTGTTGATTATAAGTTTGGCTATAGTTTCAGGAGTTCGACTATTGCCAATCACACCAGCCAGGTGCATGACTATCTCCAGCTGCTTAACCAGCTGGGAGAGAACAATGTGAAGGGCTATGTGTGGTATGTCCGTTTAGGTAAAATAGTAGATGTGAAGCTATAGCAAAATCGATTATTTTGCGTCAAACCAGCGGCTGGTGATTATCATGTCGCTGATGCGCCACGCCTCTTGCTGGCGGCTGGTGAGCGTGCTGTTGCCGGCTGTGGTGGTGGGTGCTGTGGCTACCGATGTGATATTGCCTCGCAGCACACTGTGGCCTAGTCCTTTCCACTGCTGGCTGTTGAGTCCTAGCAGGTCGAGAAGGGTGGGGTAGATGTCGATTTGCCCTATGGGCCCGGCAATGCGCCCCTGTTGTCCCGAGTTGATGATAATCATAGCGCAGTTGTCGCCTTCCTTGTCGATAGATGGTCGTCCGTTGGGCGCATCATCTACTATCTCGTTGTGGTCGCTCACAATCACTATCATGGTGTTGTCGTAGATGCCTTGCTGCTTGAGCTGCTCAATGAAGCGGGTGAGTGCTGTGTCGAAGGCGTTGACGCGTTCCAGATAGCAGCGCACCTCATGAGTGTAGGCTCCGCTGTTCATGACCCACGTAGCAGGTTCCATTGCCTGGTCAAAGGGGTGGTGCATCCCTGCCGTGGCCACCAGTGCCATGAACGGCTGCTTGCGGGTGGGGATGATTTGTGCCACCTCTTCGAGCAGTGTCTTGTCGAGCAGGTAGTTGTTGCGCTTTATAGCCTCGTTTATCTCGTCTTTACAATAGAAGCTGCTGTAGCCGTAGGTCGCCGCCATGTTCTTCACGTTCCACAGCGATGGCTCGTCGCAGCAGGCATAGAAGGTGTCGTAGTTGCTCAGAGCTTTGCACAGTGTGGGGTAGGAGGCGTCGCTGTAGCTGTTGGCCACCACTTTAGTGTTGAGAGGCAGCAAGCCAGTGTTATACATGAAGATACCGTCGCTCGAGCGTCCGTTCTTCACCTGCGACTTCATAGTGAGCGACACCAGGCATGTAGAGTCGCTGCACAGCTGCTTGAGCGTGGGTGCCACGTCACGGCCACCAATCTGCATGTTCACTGCCCATGAGTTGAGCGACTCCACCACAAGCAGAATCACATTCTTGCCACGTGCGGTAGCATAGTCGTTGTCGGTGTAGTGTGGTTGTAGCTCAAGATATTGCTCCACCTGATACTTCTCTTCCTCGCTCAGGGTTTTAGTGTCAAAGATTGAGGTGATGCCGCCATAGATGAGGTAAGAGACGGCGCCGTTGGCGTTCATGTAGTCGCCCTGGCGGGTCCACATAACGCAGTAGTCGTTGGTGAACTGCTGTGCAAAGGTGGTGGGCTCCTCGTTGTCGCCTTGATGAGCGGCGGTAGCACAGAGCCTTATAAGCACGAATGCCGCAACACCTGCCATCGCGAGCAAGAGCCGGCGCTTAGCAGGCTGCTTCACGGCCTCCATGGGCTTTTTGAGCCATATACGGTAGATGATATAAAGCAGGATTGGCGGCATCAGCACCTCAAGGATGCGTGGCTTGATGGCTCCCACGATGCTTGTCATGAGCGTGCCACCCATATTCTCGGTCATGAAGAACGACGACAGTGGCATCAGGTCGCGATAGGTGGGCATGTAAAGGAATTGCGCCAAGCACCAGAGCGTGACGAGCCCCATCACCACCCAGCTCCATTTGCGCCACTTGGGAGGCAGTAGCACCAGTGGCGTGAGCAACAGCATAGCGTCGGCAACGCTGTTGACCACAAGCATCGCCTTGTCGCTCAAGGCAGTGTGGCTAAGCCACTCTGGGTCAACAAACTTGTTGAACTGATGGCTCACAAAGAGCAGTTGCACCATGATGCATCCCATCGACAGGAGATAGAACCACAGGTTTGGGCATTTTGAGAAAATGTTGGGTGCTTTCTTTTTCATAACTGCAAAATTAGTGCAAGCCGAGGGCAGAACAAAATAAAAAACGAGGTTTTTATATTTTTTATGCCGAGGCGCCGCCCAATTTATCAAAAATTAGTGCAAGCCGAGAGCAGAACAAAATAAAAAACGAGGTTTTTATATTTTTTAGGCAATTATATCGGGTTTGACCCCGAATAAAGTTTAATGCAGTCCTTTTGGGCTGCATTATTGTTCACATGGACAGTGATATCTATTATCATCCAAACTTTCAATAAATATAGCCATTTTTGAAGCCTTATTAATTAATTCTTTTTGGTTTATCACCGTTAAAAATGTATTATCGACTCTTCTTACTTGAAGTTCAAAATCTAACTTAAGAATATCAAATAATAACCCTTCAATTTTATCCTCTTTACGAATAGCGATATAATAATCCTTGTTGCACTGATGTTCATCATATAGAAGCCAAACCTTTCTATATGATGTTACATCAAGTTCTTGAAATAATAGTCTATTTCGTTTACAATAGTTCTCTAAATTTTCTCTTATACAAGCAAAATACTCCATCTTTTTTCAATAAGATATATATTTATTAATAAAGTCAATAATGAATATTTTTGAATCACAATATAGTAATTCAGTGCAAAAATACGGAGAAGAAAAGACAAATGAAAAGAAATAGACACTGCGCCACGCTGGGTGCAATGTCTATCTATTAGGTTCAAAGAATGTAACAGGGATTATCCCTCGTTGATTGCCTCGTTAGGGCAAGCCTCAGCGCAAGTACCGCAGCTGATGCAAGTATCTGGATCAATTACATAGATGTCACCCTCGCTGATAGCGCCAGTGGGGCACATATCCATGCAAGTTCCGCAAGCTACACAGTTGTCACTAATTACGTATGCCATAATCAAATAATTTAAAATAGTTAAGTAAAAAATTAGTTAGTCTTGTAAACAGCTGCAAAATTACTGCTTTTCTTTGGAAAATGCCAAATAATTTCACAACTATTTTCAATGGTAAATGCAAATAATGTGCCAAAAACGCGAGTTGCCCAAAATGATGAGATAAAAGTGGGGTAAACAGGTGAGATGGCTATTTTTTTGAAGCTTGGGGCGACTCGGCAGGCATTGCCTCGTGGGCTATCTCCTCGGCCTCCTGTTTCTGGAGCTTAACTTTCACATGGTCAAATCCCTCGCCATAGACGCCCTTAATCTTAGTCTGCGACACAAAAGCATCCTCGTCGATGGCCTTGATGATGCGGAAGATGTGCATGCTCTCGTAGTTGCGTGCCATCACCAGCAGCACGGTGGTCTCGCTCTGTGTGTACCAGCCTGTGCCGTGAAGCACGGTGCAGCCGCGGTGGGCCTCACGTGTGATGGCGTTGGCTATTTCTTTCCACTTCTTGCTGAAGATCATGAACTGCACGCTCTGGCGGTTGCTGTCGATAACCATGTCGGCAGCCATTGAGCAGATAAACATGAAGATGAGACCATACACAATCTTGTCGAGAGAGTGGAAGATGAGGTAGCTTGAGCTGATGATGAGCATGTCAACATAGATCATGGTGCGGCCAAAGGAGATGTTGCTGTGCTTGGTGACCATGGCGGCAATGATGTCGGTGCCTGCCGAGCTGCCATTGTGGGTGAACACTATGCCCAGGCCTATGCCACACAGCGCGGCGCCAATTATCACGTTCATGAATGGCTGCTGCGCCACGATTGGCTCCTTGAAGAGCGGCACCATGATGCCGAGCAGCAGTGTGGCAATGGTGGCGCCAATGATGGTGCGGATGACAAACTGCTTGCCCACCGTCTTGAAAGCTATAGCCAGCAAGATGGCATTGATTACATAGTAAGTGATAGCCACGTTCCATTTAAACCCGAAATAGAGCAGCGACGCGAGACCTGTCACACCGCCAGTGACGATTTCCTCGGGCAGAAGAAATGCCGAATATCCAAAACAGTAGCACAACAGTCCCACAGTAATCATTGTGTAGTCCTTGATATGCGTCATTGCCACCTTGTTGATCTTTCCCATAACTTTTTAAATTTATATCCTTCTAAATTTTGCGGCTGCAAAATTAGTGCAAACCGAGAGAAACACAAAATGAAAAACGAAGTTTTTTATTTTTGCTTTCGGAGGTTCCGCCTAATTTATCCACAATTAGTGCAAACCGAGAGAAAAATGCGATTAAGCGAGAGTAAACAGGAGCTTGCTCTTTGTTTACCCAGAGTGAGCATTTTATTCAAACACAAAATGAAAAACGAAGTTTTTTATTTTTGCTTTCGGAGGTTCCGCCTAATTTGTTCACATTTAGTAAAAAACTCAATTATTGAACAATTTTTTTAATCTGTTGGTTGCTTTTTGAGAGAAAATGAGTAAATTTGCAATTATTATTAATTCTAATCTTAGTTTTTATTATGAAAAAATCATTATTGTTTTTAATGTCGATTGTTGCAGTGGTGCTGTTCGTCGGCTGTGGCGGTGACAAGAAATCGGGTTCTGATGCAAGCGAGGAGAACATCGAGGGAGTAAAGTATGAGAACAAGGACTTTGGTTACTCGGTAGTCCTTCCCGAGGGCTTTAAGCAGCAGAACAACGATGCCGAGATGGAGAAATCGCGCGGTGGCAAGCTGTTCCTTGCCGATGGGTGCATGATCGACGCCACTTGCAGTGAGATGAACTACCTCGGTGACATGACTCCCGAGAAGTCAATAGACCAGGGCATTGAGATGAGCAAGACTTTGAGCGAAGGCGCCGAGATTAAGAAGATTGACGACATCTCTTATGTGTCAAAGAGTCAAGACGAGTTTGGACTTCGTGCTCACTATGAGCTTCAGAAGAACGGCAAGAAATACATGATTGACATGACTTATCCTGCCGACAAGAAAGACAAATTTGAAAAAGACCTAGAGTCGGTGATCAAATCGTTCAAAGCAGAGTAACTGTGCTGATTGCCGATAAACAAAACAATGCATAGCCTTGCCACTCAAGGTTCTGCATTGTTTTTTTGCTGAGCGGAGTGACCGAGATTCGAACTCGGGAACCGCTTGTGACGGTTACACGCTTTCCAGGCGTGCCTCTTCAGCCACTCGAGCATCACTCCATTGTTTTTGCGAAATGCGGTGCAAAGGTAATGAATTTTATTGGAATAGTTGTTACTTTTTAATTTATTTTTTGCAGGGTGCGTTTATTGAAAGTTCCAATAAGAAGTGCGAAAGTCTTCTGAAAGTTGTTTTCATAAAATAATATTATGAAAAACACCGAGGGGAACGCCAAGCGGCAAGGGGGCGAGTAGCCCCCGCCGAGCGTGAAAATG
>Ga0310695_10002726_pt1 | contig 36513 bp, 40 predicted proteins | sample RumenRJG_04DNA_FD_203882 | JGI IMG/M metagenome (GOLD analysis project Ga0310695, IMG submission 203882) | Bovine rumen microbial communities from Lethbridge, Alberta, Canada - RJG_04 (v2) (version 2) | ecosystem: Host-associated > Mammals > Digestive system > Stomach > Rumen | place: Canada... | reverse complement strand
GTCGTATTCCATCCAGCCAGTTGTCAAGGAACGACTCTTCTCCACCGTCAGAAAAGAAGCCGTTCTACATTATACCTGTCCCCAATGGAAAATATTGGGCAATTATGGCACATGTGTGACATTATGCGTAAGTTTGGAAATGTTTTTCCGTTTATTTTTTTAGAAAATAAGAAATGGCATGAATCATGCTTTATAGATTATGAGGAGAAAAATCATGAACGCTGAAAAATATACAACCAAAGTGCGAGAGGCCCTTGAGACGGCCCAGAATGTTGCGCGCCACCATGGCCAGCAGCAGATCGACGTGGAGCATCTGCTCTTCGCCCTTGTGAAAGACTCGCAGGGGCTCATCCCGAACCTTTTTTCAAAGATGGGCGCGGGGACAGGCCCCCTTACCGCACGCCTTGAGCAGGCCATAAACGACAAGCCGCGCATCACCGGCAACGTCGAGATGGACAAAATATACATCTCAAACGACCTCGCCAATGTGCTCATGCACGCCGAAGACATCGCCAAGGACATGAAGGACGAATATGTCTCGGTGGAGCATCTCATACTCGGCACCCTCAAGGCAGGCGGCGATTCCGCCCGCCTTCTAAAGGAGGCCGGCGTGGAGGAAAAGGGATTTCTAGCCGCCCTTCGCTCGGTACGCGGCAACCAGCGCGTCACCACCGACGATCCTGAAGGCCAGTACGAGGCCCTCAAGAAATACGGCACCAACCTAGTGGAGCTCGCCCGCTCCGGCAAGCTAGACCCCGTGATCGGACGCGACACCGAGATCCGCGACGTAATCCGCATCCTCTCCCGCAAGACAAAGAACAACCCCGTGCTAATCGGCGAACCCGGCGTGGGCAAAACCGCCATCGTCGAAGGCCTCGCCCAGCGAATAGTACGCGGCGACGTGCCGGAAGGACTCAAGAACCGCACCATCTTCTCGCTCGACATGACCGCCCTCATGGCAGGCGCCCAATACCGCGGCCAGTTCGAGGAGCGCCTCAAGGCCGTGCTGAACGAGATTCGCGCCGCCAACGGCCGAATAATCCTCTTCATCGACGAGATCCACACCATAGTCGGCGCAGGCAAGACCGAAGGCTCACAGGACGCAGGCAACATGCTCAAGCCCATGCTCGCGCGCGGCGAACTCCACTGCGTGGGCGCAACCACCCTCGACGAGTACCGCAAGTACATGGAAAAGGACGCCGCCCTTGAACGCCGCTTCCAGCCCGTCATGGTGGATCCCCCTTCCGAAGAGGACGCGGTATCCATTCTGCGCGGACTCAAAGAGCGCTTCGAGAAATACCATAACGTCCACATCCGCGACGAGGCGATTGTCAACGCCGTCACGCTCTCCTCGCGCTACATCCAGGACCGCTTCCTACCCGACAAGGCCATCGACCTCCTCGACGAGGCCTGCGCCTCCATTCGTACGGATATGGACTCCTGTCCCGCCGAGCTCGACCAGCTCTCCCGCCAGGTGCGCCGCCTCGAAATCGAAGAAGTCGCTCTCGCCAAGGAGACCGACGACGCCTCCAAAAAGCGCCTAGAGGAACTTCACAAGGAACTCTCAGAGCAGAAAGCTAAGGCGGACGCCCTCACCGCACGCTGGAAAAACGAAAAGGACGCCCTGGAAGACGTGAAACGCGTACGCGCGGACCTCGATACCGCACGCCATAAGTTCGACGAAGCTGCTCGCAAGGGCGACTACGCCGAAGCCGCGCGCCTTGAGCACGGCGAGATCCCGGCGCTGGAAAAGCGTCTGCGCGAACATGAAGCCGCCATCGGCAAGGATGGCACGCAGCTTCTGCGCGAAGAGGTCACAGCCGACGAAATCGCCGCCGTCGTCTCGCGCTGGGCCGGCATCCCCGTCACCAAGCTGCTCGAAGGCGAGCGCGCCAAACTGCTCAAGCTCTCCGACACGCTGCATGAGCGCGTGATCGGCCAGGACGAGGCAGTTGACGCCGTGGCGGACGCCGTGCTGCGCTCGCGCGCCGGCATCAAGAATCGTCAGCGTCCCGTAGGCGCGTTCCTCTTCCTCGGCCCCACAGGCGTGGGCAAGACAGAACTCGCAAAGGCGCTCGCCGCCGAACTCTTCGACGACGAGTCCGCCATGGTGCGCATCGACATGAGCGAATACATGGAGAAACACAACGTCTCCCGCCTCGTCGGCGCGCCGCCCGGCTACATCGGATACGAGGAAGGCGGCCAGCTCACAGAGGCAGTGCGCCGCAAACCATACTCGGTGGTGCTGCTCGACGAAATCGAGAAGGCGCATCCCGACGTCTTCAACCTGCTTCTGCAGGTACTGGACGACGGCCGCCTCACCGACTCCCACGGCCGCACCGTGAGCTTCCGCAACGCCGTTGTGATAATGACCTCCAACGCGCCGCGCGATTCGCTGAAGTCCATCTTCCGCCCTGAGTTCCTGAACCGCCTCGACGAGATCCTTGAGTTCAAGAGCCTCACGGAAGACCAGATCAAGGCAATCGTGAAACTGCAGCTCAAGGACTTCGCAGGACGCCTCGCGGAACAGGAAATCGGCTTCGAGATCGATGAAGCTGGGCTCGACGTGCTGGCGAAAGACGGCTACGACCCGGCGTACGGAGCGCGTCCCGTCAAGCGCGCCCTCCAGCGCGACCTCGAGACGCCCATCGCCCGCTCCATCGTGGCCGGCAAGTATCCGCCCGGATCGACGGTCAAGATCACCGCGAAGAACGGCTCGCTCGTGGAGGCCGCATCATGACATTCACTCTGCACCATAAGGCCGTGACCACCTCGACAAACCTCGACGCGCGGGAGGGCGCGCCGGGGGACGTGTTCACGGCGGACGAACAGACCGCTGGTCGCGGACGCCTCGACCACCGCTGGCTATCACCTCCCGGGAAGAACCTGATAATGAGCGCCGTCTTCGATGTGAAGGGATTTGATTCCGAACGCATCTCCACATTTCCGCTCATAGTCGGCCTAGCCGTGCGTGAAGCCATAATGTACTTCGTGCCGCCCAACCCGCCAGCCGTGCTGCTGAAATGGCCAAACGACGTTCTTGCAGACGGCCGCAAAATCGCGGGCATCCTCTGCGAGCGCACCGGCGACCGCGTGATAGCCGGCATAGGCGTGAACGTGAACCAGACGGAGTTCGACAAGGAGATCGCGGCGCGCGCCACCTCGCTCGCCCTTCTTCGCGGCGAAGACGGCGTTAGGGTTGAGTCAGTGCGATACGCTGTGCTTTCCGCGCTATCCGCACACTATGAGACATGGCGCCTCCATGGTTTTGCCGCATTGCACAGCGACTATGCGGCAGTGGACGCCCTTCGCGGACACACCATCACCGTCCGCCAGACGGACGACGACGCATTCCCCATTCACGGCCTCTGCGACGGCGTGGCTCTAGACGGCACTCTCATCGTTGCTGGCAAACCAATCTTCGCAGGCGAAGCCCACATCCTCACAAGCGGCGACATCAACACCTACGCGTGAAACGCGGCAGCGTGGACGCGTGCTCAATCCAGCACACGGTCAAACTCGCCGCCGCCTTCGCCGCTTTCGCCAGCGTCGCCTGCATCAACCATCCGCATGGGACGCACCTTCGGACGCGCGCCGAAAAGCACGGTGCCGAGGCGTATCCAAGTTGCGCCTTCCTCAACGGCCACGCGGTAGTCGTTCGTCATGCCCATCGACAGGCGAGGCAGCGAAACGCCGAACTCAGTCTCCATCTTGTCGCGCAGTTCGCGCAGACCGGCGAAGACCGGACGCGTCTCTTCAATCTTGTCCTCGGGCGTGAAAGGCGCCATCGTCATAAAGCCTTCGAGCGTGAGGCTGCTGCAGGAAAGTGCGCGCTCGACTGCCACGGGAACGTCAGCGGGACGCATTCCGTCCTTCGAACGCTCGCCGCTCATGTTCACTTCAAGGAGAATATGCGGCCGTGCGCCGACCTCCTGCGCAATCATCTCGATGCGGTCGATGAGCGCAACCGAATCGACCGAATGGAAAGTCGAGAAGAGCGCGAGCGCATGGCGCACCTTGTTCTTCTGGAGGTGTCCAATCAAATGCCATTCAGGACCAGACACGGAAAGAGGCTGCTTCCATGCGGCCTCCTGCACCTTGTTCTCGCCAACAATGCCAAGGCCAGCCTCCCACGCCTCGCGCACCACCTCGGGTCCGTGAGTCTTGGTGACGGCAACGATTTCGACGTCCTCGGGGCGGCGGCCAGTCTTAGCGCATGCCGCCGCGATGACTGAATTCACATCTTCAAGTATTTCTGGAAGCGGGCGCATGGTCATACCTTCTTGAGCTCTGCGACTTCGGCCTTGAGCTCCTTGAGCTCGGCGCGCGTCTTCTGCAGCATCTTCGGGGCGAGCGTGATGGCGGCGAAGTCCTTCATCGACATCGCGGGCGCGCCGATCACGTACTTGACCGAACCGTCGAGCGACTGCGGCACGCCGGCCTGAGGCCCCACCTGCACGCCGTCCGCGATCTTGATGTGACCGGAGATTCCTGCCTGCGCCCAGATGAGGCAACCCTGACCGATCTGTGTGGACCCGGCCACGCCCGCCTGCGCGATGATGCCGGAGTAGCCCGCCACCTTCACGTTGTGGCCGATCTGCACGAGATTGTCGATCTTCGTCATCGGGCCAATGTACGTGCGGCCGATGCGCGCGCGGTCGATCGTGGTGTTAGATCCGATCTCCACGCCGTCGCCAAGCTCCACGATGCCGAGCTGCGGGATCTTCTCGATCTTCGGAACGCCATTCTCGAATGTGGTGTTGTAGCCATAGCCGTCGCCGCCCAGGCGCACGCCGCAGTGGAGGATCACGTTACGGCCCACCTTCGTGCCTTCGCGCAAAGTCACCTGCGGATAGAAGTGGCTTCCCGCGCCGACGGTGCATCCCTCCCCGATGAACACCTGCGCCTCGATCACGCAGCCATCGCCGATCTCGCTGCCCTTCTCGATTATCGTGTACGCGCCGATGTGCACGCCCTCGCCAAGCTTCACGCTTGGATCTATGATCGCCGTGGGATGCACGCCAGGGGCGCGTACGGGCGGGGGCGGGGCGAAGATCGCGGCGGCGGCCATGCAGGCATGGTTGGGATCGGCCAGCCGGATGATGGAACACGGCGCGCCGAGAGTCCAGTCGGGCGGCAGCAGCACGCACGATGCCTTGGTCTCGGCCACAAGCTTCACGTGCTTGGGGTCCTTGCAGAAGCTAAGGTCGCCCGCGCGCGCCTCTTCAAGGCCCGCGCAAGCGCACAGTTCCACGTCGTCCCCTTCGAGGACGCCACCGAGTTTCTCTGCAAGTTCTGATGCTTTCATTCGTTCCGACTCCTTTGCTTGGCACTAGTATACCATATTTGGCGCGCCATGAGGGACAGTCATTTCAGTTCAACCGTTGCGCGGAAGAATCGATGCACCGAATTGGTCGGCGTGATCCATGCCTTGTCGGTGAGGTTCGTCTTGCCTTCCACGACATACTCACGCAGACTTCCAAGATACGGAATCGGCGTCACCTTAGGCTGGCCATTGTCCTTGAAGATATTCAGCTTGAAATACGACGTCTGGTCAATCGGGGAGGAACCAGCAACATACTCCTCCCAGTCCGTGAAACCATCACCGTCGGTATCGATGTCAAGCGAGGCGTTACCAAGATCATACATCTCACGCCAGGCCCTGGGAACCGCCCGTTCGCCGGAAGCTTCTCCCGCTGCGAAATCCGGCATCCAGTTCACGCCGTCCAGCCATGCACAATCGTTCCCGTCCAATCCGGATTCGTTCTTCGCATAGACCCAGCTGAACACATGTCGCGCGCCATCGGCAACCGGATGCTCGAAATGCTTCCATTCCGTTTTGCCACTTATGGCACCGAAGCTATTCCCATCATCAAGGAACGTCAGCACATCGGAAGACTCCTCGCTTGAGGCCTTCCACCAGAATGAAAGCGTGCCAGGTCCTACCACCTCCATCTTGATGGTGGACGTAGCCGCATCGCCAATCGCACCGCTTCTCGCGGAAGCTTCGCCGTCTACGCTCACCGTCCTATCGATAACCCATGGAACGTCTCCGCCTACAATCCAATTGCGTGTACCGCCAAGGACATCGCCAACCGTCTGGTCGCACCAGAGTGCGTAAAGCGTTGTCACTCCCGCCACCACGTCGGACCACGAGAACACCTGCACTCCCTGCCCGTTCGGCTGCGTCCACCACCCGCAGAACACCTTGCCGTCCAACGTGGGATGCGGCAACGTGCCGTATGTTCCGCCAAGCGCATACACCCGAGTTGTACCGTCCAAGAATCCCCCTTGCAAATCAAACGCAATCGTCATTTGTCCGGCAGGGACAAACTCCGCAACAGACACTTCGTCGATGAACACACGCTGAAGCGGCCTCTCCACTGGCGCCTCCCATTCCTCCGCAACCGAAGAACCTGGGGAGCGCCCGTGGCGCGAACCGGCCACTTCTAGTCGTATAACCTTGTAATGCACATCATCGTCATTGGCAGACCACGAGAAGGTTTTATACGTGGCATTGGTGATTTCAAAATCCATGATGCGGCGCCAGCTTTCTGGTGTCAGCACCTGATCGTCGTCTGGATTGTTGGAACCATAGAGCGTCACCCACGAGCTACGGCGCGTGGAGTTCGTTTCAAAGGTGCGCGCGCGGAAGCTCACGCTTCCGATGCCGTTTGTTATCGACGGACATTGAATGAATGAGTTGTTGGTGCTGTAGGCACCAATGTTCTGCTGATCGGCTAGACCAATCCCCTGTGCGGCAGAAGAGCTGTTGTCCGATTCGAGCGCCGAGAAGTTGAGCGAACCGGAAAGTCCATCCGGCGCGTCGAAGAGATATGCAAAGCGCTTGTCGGCCGTGTTCCATCCGGCGGTGTGGAAATTCCACGCATACCAGGAACGCATGTCGAGGGCGGGTTCGTCATAGCAGTATGCGTCATCGATCATGATCTGGCCATAGTTCAAGTCGCGGTCAGGCATTGCCTCCATCTCGCGGCAGTGACTGATAACATCCTCATCCACCACCAGTCGCACAAGACCGTGAACTGGCGCGCGGTAGCCCATGTAGTGGGTGATCGTGCCGTTCTGGCGCTCGCTCTCCGACATAGAGGAAAAATCGAATGCGGCCAAGGTGGTCCATCTGGAGTCCGACGGCGGACATGTGGTAAGCGATTCGCTCACGTCGCGGAAGGATGTCAAGCGCGTGCACACCTGCAGAAGCAGTCTCGCGTTCGCATCCGCATTGCGGTAGCTCGCGCTGAACATTGAGATGCCGTTCTCCAGATAGGGCGAACGGATACCCATTGCCCTCTCTGTCATTCCGCGGCTTGGCTGCAGCAGCACACACTTCGCTGCGCCCGAGACGTTCGTAACAACGCCGCTCATGTACACCCAGTTCGCTGCCTGGCCGAAGTAGTAATACAGGCCAGGATAGTCTGGTGCACACCAGCTGGACACCTCAAGATTGTCCACCACCACATCCGTACGCATGCCGTCGTACGAGCTGCCGCCCGTGCGCAGACGCACCTGACAGGTGGGCGAAACGCGAGGAATGAACTTGTATACGTTTGTGGAGAAGGTGCTGATTATATGCTCCAGCCCGCTAGACTGCCATCCACCGCCGCCATACTCAGCCTTGAACTCGAGCCTGACCGTCTGATTGGTGGGGATATTTGCAGTGAGGTTCGATCTACCGCCATTCGCAATGTTCAAGTTCGGATTAAACGTCCATCTGTCGCGATAGAAGGCCCAATCTCCATTAAGCAATCCTTCCTGCACAAGAGAACCGATCTTGTTTATGTCCACACCGGAATCTCCGGTGACGAGTTCATGCCTGCGCATTGCCATGAACGTGGCGGCGCAATCGGTGGAACCGACACCGTAGGTTCCCCTTGTCAGAACGTTTTGGGTGTCCGTGAATTCGACCAGCGTCGTCATGTAGGTGTCGGATTCCAGCGCATTGGTGCCAAACATCTTGCTCAACACACCACGCAGAAGAATCTGCGATCCGTTCCTGTAAATGAGCAAATAGGCATTCGAACCATAAGCCGATGGCATGGATATAGTTCCTGACGGAACAAGATAGTTACCGAAATTCGATATCGTCGGCTGACCTGGCCCTGGCCTGGCATATACATATTCCGTCACCGCAACGACATTCGAGGCAAGCAGCGTGGCGGCCATGCCGTCCGACTTCGGAAGCCATTTGTATAGTGCCGCGCATAGCTGCTCGGGTCCGCAGCGCGTGATGCGGAACTCGTAGCACCCCTCCAGAGGTCGATAGTAGCCCACCAGCGAGACGGACGGCGTACCGGGCGATATGTCAGAAGAGTTGCCCAAATGCCCGCCCCCACTATGTCCCATTGCCAGACGCGCACTGAATGCATAATTCGTCATGGACATACCATCCATGTACCACGCGAAGTCCTCGAAGCGCGGCTCCTGCGCCAGACGAGCCATGAACTTGCACGTGTCTACGCCCCTCGGCATCTCGTCGTCACCAAATCCTTCCATGCCTATCCAGCCCTGACCGCCACCCTCCATCTGGAGGGACATGTCATAGTCCAGTCCGCGCACCGCGCGCACGAACTGACCATGGACGGCAGTCCATCCATTCGGCGTTCGATGGTCGTCGAATACTTTGTTGTACGGATACGTAATGTAGTCTTCAGTGTCGAACCGTTCCATCCATCTTGTATCTATAAAAGCAGGTGGCACCCATTCATACCCATCCATTTCGAGGGCGAACTTGCTCTTCTTCTCGGAAAAGCCGGTTGCGCCCACTCCTGTTCGACTCGTGTGCCCCACATAGCCGACGGTCGCATCGGTCCAGGTGTTGAAGTTCTGATATGCCGCATGAGAAACGCTGAATGCCAACGTCTCGTCGTTGAACTCGATCTTCAAGTGCGTGGCGGCATCGTCCAGACGGCATGATATGTCATTGCGATATTCCAGTCCAACAGCGGATGTATATGGAATAAGGGGCAGTTCCCCGTGGTCGTAGTACCATGCGTTGGTACGGCACAAGTAGCCGACGCTCATTTCGTTCGCGAAAAGCTGCTCGCCTTGGAAGTGGAATGAAAGCGTCTCGCCCGCCATGTTCTCCGGCACATAATAGTGGACGCGCCAGGTGTGGTCGCCCACGAGCTCCATCTGTAAGTCCTCCGTTCTGACGCTATCGGCGCCGTTCGTCGTCACGCTGGTGCATAGCTTCACCCACCTGTAGTCGCTAGCGCCCTCGCGGATGCGCGTGAAGTAGTGTTTCCCAAGCGCAGGCGTGAGGAAGCCGTCAGCGGCCTCCAGTCTGTTTGTAACGTCGGTGATCGCCTCGGTCCATGTTCTCGTCGTTCCTGGCACGAGGCCAAACACGCTCGCCGAATCGTTCGCATAGTCGCGCGCCGCATAATATGGAGCCACCACGTTAGCAGTGTAGAAATACTCGAGATCGCCCACGCCATCTGTAAGCGGGATGCCCGCAACCGACACAAGCTGCGTATTGGCCGGGAAATCCAGAAAGTTCACACGCCCAGCAATAGTCACGTTCTTGTTGGTTGTCAGCAAGATGTACTTCCAGTCGCTGATCTTCTGGTCCAGATAACGCCATCTGTAGTTGAGACGCGGCTCTGTCATAATTAGATTCTGAGCCGTTCCCTGAAAGTTCGTGACCCAGGAGAAATGAAGGCGTGTGTTGACGCCCATTTCGGCACACGAAAGAAAAGGCCTGTCGAAATCTCCCACGCAGCCAATCACGCTTGTGCCAGTAAGCGACGGATCGTATGGCCCGCCATATCTGTCCAGTCTTATGGTCGCCGGAGGATAGGAGGCTATTATGTTGTCAATCAGAATCAGACCTCTTGAATCGGCAGTGCCAGATCCAGGATCTGTCGTCAGGCGACATATCCTGAAACGCATCGGTCCATAGTAGTTGAACTTAGTGCGCGAACGAAAATAATGGCTGGATCCGCCATCTGCGATTGTCATCAACAGATTTGTCACCCCCACGATCGGTCCAGATACAGACGTGCCGTTGATTTCAAGAAGAGTCATGGGCACCGTCTGCCAGTCGTAGTAGGAATCCCAATTTTCGAACGGAATCTGCTTGTCCACGTCCTCAAACGCCACCTCGCCGGCAGCCGAAGCTTCCGCCGTCAGATTGGTTGCAATCTGGAGGGCTATTACGCCGTCAGTTGCGTTCGCAAAGGAATTCACAGTGTCAAAATACAGTGTGCCGATGCCGTCTTTGTAGAGCGGAGAATACACCTTTGCGTCAAGGCTGTTGCGCAATACAATGCACGCATTCGTGGAGTTCGAGAAAACGTTGACCCTCCTGCCCTGGTCATTGTACACAGCGACCGCCGTTGTCAACGAAGTGGGGTTTGCACCCGGAGCAAGGCTTATCTGCGCGTAACGGGAACAGGGCAGAGAGTTACGTCCAGACGCGCCTGCGGCCACATATCCCGCCCTACATTCCACAAGCCGCCAAAGTGGGTCGCCCTCCGGCGCATGGAGGATGTGAGTCGTGCCATGAAGAAGGAAACGAACAGGCGTCATAGTGTTGTCAAGATCTGGCTCGTGCGTCCAATATGTGCCGACGCTCTCCACGCCGTCAACAACGGTCACGGCATTCGTGTCGTAGTAGCCCTGATGCGAGACGCCACCCATCGCTTCCGGACGCGAGTCGTTGTTCATCAGAAGAATGCGGTCGTTTCCCATGTTTTGATATGCATGGGAACACATCGGCACCATGGCCGTCAGCGCTATCGCCACGAGCATGCCTCCCAGCCTATCCACGAGTTCTGATGCTTTCATTCGTTCCGACTCCTTTGCTTGGCACTAGTATACCACATCTGGACAAAAATCAAAAGGGCCGGTCGAACGACCGGCCCTCTCTTCGTCTTGGAGAGACAAAATTAACTTACCATGCGTAGTGCGCGAACGCCTTGTTGGCCGCAGCCATCTTGTGCACGTCGTCGCGCTTCTTGATCACGTTGCCCTGGCCCTGGAACGCGTCGATGATCTCGGCGGCGACAGCGGCGGGCATGCCCATGCCATGACGGCCGCCGGCGAACGTTGTCATCCAGCGAAGCGCCAGAGAGAGCTGGCGGACGGGCTTGATGTCAACCGGCACGGGGTAGGTGGTGCCGCCCACGCGGCGGGTCTTCACCTCCACCTTCGGCTTCATGTTCTCGATGGCCTGGGAAACGACTTCCACGGGATCGGTCACGGGGGCCTTCTGGTCGCCCTCGCCCTTCTCGAACTTGGCGGGATCCTTCTCGATCGCCTCCTTGATCTTCTCGATGGCGCTGTAGACGATGCGCTCGGCGGTCGTCTTCTTGCCGTCCTTCATGATCACGCGGATGATGTGGGCAATCAGTTCGGAATTGAACTTGGGGTCCAATGTGACCCGCTTCTCAATCTTCTTAGAGCGTCTGGACATGGCTTATCCCTTACTTCTTCTCTTCCTTCTGATGCTTCACGCCGTACTTCGAGCGGCTGCGGTTGCGGCCGTTCACGCCGAGCGAGTCGAGCACGCCGCGCACGATGTGGTAGCGCACGCCAGGAAGGTCCTTCACACGGCCGCCGCGAACGAGCACCACGCTGTGCTCCTGCAGGTTGTGGCCTTCGCCGGGGATGTATGCCGTCACTTCGACGCCAGTGGTAAGGCGCACACGGGCAACCTTGCGCAGAGCGGAGTTAGGCTTCTTGGGCGTCATCGTCTTCACGACGAGACACACGCCGCGGCGCTGCGGGCAGGCCTTCAGCGCGGGCGACTTAGAACGCGAGGCAAGAGGATGACGCCCCTTGCGGATCAGCTGATTGATTGTTGGCATGAATGTCTGTTTCCTTGTTTCTCCAAAACGAGCAATTAGTATACCAAAACCGCGGGGAAATGACAAGAGGGTCAATTTACATTTTTTCGTCAAAGGGGAACGGCCTCAAAATCGTACCCCCGAACGGCGGTTATCCGCACGCACGCGAACTCGCCGACCTTCGGCATTGGCTTGCGCGGACGCTTCGTAAGATACGTCACGCCGTCCACATCGGGCGCCTGGCTTTCAAGGCGCGCCACGCCGGGCGCAACCACCAGCGCGCGGTACTTGCCGCCGACGAACGCCTTGGCCTTAGCCGCCCACACGCGCCTCTGCGCCGCCATGACGGCGCGCTCGCGCTTGCGCGCCACCTCGACCGGCGGACGCCCCTCCATCTCCGCGGCGGCAGTACCCTCCTCGGGCGAGAAGGCAAACGCGCCCAGATGGTCGAACTTCATGCGCTTGACGTCCGAAAGCAGCTTGTCGAACGCCTCCTGCGTCTCGCCGGGGAAACCCGTTAGCACGGTGGTGCGCAGCGTCACTCCCGGCACCGCAGCGCGGATGCGCTCTGCCGCGTTCAGCGTCGCCTCCACGGCGGAGCCGCGGGCCATGGCCTTGAGAATGCGCGGATCGGTGTGCTGCAGCGGCACGTCCACGTACTTCGCCGCGTGGGGAGATGTGTTCATCCACCCGAGAAACTCAGGCGTGATCTCGCTGGGGTAGGAGTAGAGCACTCGTATCCAGAAGTCGCCTTCGATGGCGTCGAGACGACGAAGGAGGTCGACTATCGTCGTGCGAGCGCCGCCGCGGCGCGCAGGGAGGTCCACTCCGTAGAGCATCGGATCCTGCGCGATCACGTTTATCTCGCGCACTCCGGTGGAGAGAAGCGCCTCCGCCTCGCGCACGAGCGCGCTCAGGCGGCGCGAGCGGTAGCGCCCGCGGATGGACGGGATTGCGCAGTAGGCGCAGCGGTGGGCGCAGCCTTCGGCGATCTTGAGGTATGCAAACGCCTGGCCAGTGAGGCGCAGCGCCGGAACTGGCGGCTCGAAAAGACGCTTCGGGAGGCCAGGCACGAAGGAACATAGCGCCGCCTTGGCGGAACGCCCGGCAAGGACCTTCTTCGCCACGGCGACGATGCGGTCTATTGCGTCAATGCCCAGCCATGCGTCGACGGACGGGAACTTCTCCGCCAGTTGCGCGCCGTAGCGCTGGACGAAGCATCCCGCCACCACGACGGCACGGCATAGGCCGCGCGCCTTGAGCTCGCACGCGCGGAGAATCTCGGTCACCGCCTCCTCTCGCGCCTGCTCGATGAAGGCGCAGGTGTTCACAAGAACGATGTCCGCCTCGTCCGGCACGGGCGCAAGGGCGAATCCCGCACGTACGAGATGGCCCGCCATCACCTGGAGGTCGACTGCATTCTTCGCGCAGCCCAGCGAGACGAGGCCGATTGTAGGGGCTGGCGCGTTCATCGCTTCGTCTCCGACAGCTCTTCCGGCGTATTGGAGCGCAGAAGCGAGGATGGGTTGTTGCGGATCTGGTCCGCGAAGTCGCGGATGGACACTGAGGCGTCGCGCACGTTCTGCACGATCTCGGATATGCCTCCCTGCTCTCCGGTAAGCACCGTGTTGAAGTTGTCGAGCGTCGTGCCTGCGCTCTGCGCGATGGTCAGCAGGTTGCTGTACACTGCCACGAAGTCCATCTTGTTCAGCTGGTTGAGCACCTGCGTGGCTGAATCTGCCGCGCTCTGGAGGATCGATGGTGCGGGCGGTATCAGGGGATGGTCGGAGCGCCAAGACGGACGCTCCTCGCGAAGCTCGCCCTTGGGGAAGTTCAGCTCGATGCGCGAGAGTCCCGTCACGCCGGAGGCAGAAACGGTGGCGTGCAGCCCCTTGGCCACGAGATCCTCGACTAGCTGGCGGGACCGCTGCTCGCTGCCCATCCGGAAGAGGCGCGAGTCGAACGCCATCTCCACGTATATCTTCTGGCGGTCTGCCGGCGCAGCGTCATGGTATTCCGCCCCGATGAACGTGATGCGCCTCACCGAACCTACGCGCACGCCGCGGAAGTTGACGCTGCTGCCCACGTCGAGGCCCGACACCGGATCCGAGAAGAACGTCTCCGCCATGAACTCATTGCTCTTTGCGCCCATCCCGCCGATGTACACCAGCACTCCAAGCGTCAGCGCGACGCCCAGCACGATGAAGAAGCCTATCTTCGCGTAGCTTGTCTCGGAAGCGTTTGACATGTTCTCTTTGGTCCTCTTGAAGATTAGTATGCCACAATTCGTCCGCAGGGTCAAGGGAGCATAACGGGGAAATCCTACTCGGCGGCGATGGAAAGCCGCTCTCCGTCGTCATGGAGCGGGAATATCCTCATCCGCTCGCCAGGAGCGGAGTTGGGCTGGTGGAAGACAAGGCGCAGCCTGCCGTCAAAGCCCTTGAAGACCATTCCGTGCCCCCCGTCCTTTCCGAAGAGGATCTCGTCCTTCGTCCACGGCCCCGCGATCTTTCCCGAAGGCGACGAGCGCACAAGCACGCAGTAGCCATGCCCGTCGACGAAGTTCGACCAGACGAGATAAAGCCGCCCGGTCTTCTCGGAGCGGTGGAAGAACGGCCCGTCTGTCACGTGGCTCGCGCCCTTCATCGCGCTGCGGGCGTCAAGAAGCGTCTTGGGCGGCTCTAGAAAGGACGCAAATCCGGGCGCGAGCGGAGCATACTCGATCGTGCCGTTGCCCATCTGGCACCATTCGTGGCAGTATACCATGTACGGCTTTCCGTCCTCCACGTAGAGCGTTCCGTCCAGAGTCTGCAGCTCGGCAGGCGGCACAGGCCCCAGCTTCACCGGCTTGAACGGACCCGTTGGCCTGTCGGCGGAGAATATCCACGTGCCGCGCGGCACCAGGTTCTGCTCCTTCACGCCTTCGCCCATAGGCGCCATCGGCCTTGTCCCCTTCTCCTCGGTGATCGTGGCGAACATCCAGTACCTTCCGCCGTGCCGGTGTACCTCCGGCGCCCATACGGCGGTCGCGCGCACGCCTTCCGGAAGCGTCATCGCCTGCTCCTTGCCCGTCCACGTCATAAGATCGGCGCCGCGCCGCACGGCCACGCCCTGCCTTCCGGACCACGGGTTCGACTCGTAGAGGAAGTAGCGCCCGCCGTCGGGAAGGACGAACGGATCGCGGATGCGGAATCCCGCCTCGCTCATAGACTCCCAGCTCCAGCTGCCCACGCGCCTGAGCGGACGCGACGGCCGCATCTGCGGCGCCACAGGGCCGTCTGGCTGTCTTTCCCCGTTCACCGTCACGTTCTCGAACCGCAGCCCCTCGATCGGGGAATCGGCGTTGCCTATGAAGCGCAGCGGCCGTGCGCTCTTCACGTCGAAGTTTCGGAACGTGACGTCTTTCACGCCGCGAATCTTCACACCGTCCTCCACCACGATCTGGATCGCGGAGCCGCGCTGCGCACCCACGTATCCGTCGAACACGAGGTTGGACACGCACATGTAGCCTTCGTCGTACGCACGCACGTAGCGCACGGGGTAGTCGAAGAATATTCCGTTCGCCCCCGTCGCGCGGATGTCCTTGAATACGGCGTTGCGTATGGTGTCGTCGCTGGAACATCCGATGCGGATCGTCTGGCAGGCGCTGTTGAGCACGCAGTTCGACACGACCACGTCTTCGCACACGGCCACGTCGCCGAGCTTCTCCCTCATCGCGCGGAGGATGAGGCAGTCGTCGCCCGTCTTGAAATGCGAGTTGCCAACGCGCACGTGGCGGCACGCGTCGAAGTCTATGCCGTCGGAATTGATCACATGCTGGTCGCTTTCGATGCGTATGCCGTCCACGAATATGTTCTCGCAGAGGCGTATGAGCATCGTCCAGCCGGGGGAGTCCTTGAACGTCACGCCCTGGAGGCGCACGTTGCGGCAGCGCACGAACTGCACCTCCCTCGGGCGCGGCAGAACGGGCTTCGGCCAGAACCCGCGGAACGACGGGCTCTTGTTGCGGCCGGGGAAGAACTCCGGGCCGCGCCCGTCGACCATGCCGTCTCCGGTGACGGCGATGTCCTCTTCGTCCCATGCGTAGATGAGAGCGAGCCCTGACGACTCAGGCCGCACGGCGCACACGTCCGCGGGAAACTCGAAATAGTCTTCGTGCTTCAAGCTGCCGCGCAGCACCGCGCCCTTCTCGAGGTGCAGCTCCACATGGCTTCTAAGGCGCAGCGACTTCGTCTCGTGCACGCCGGCCGGCACCACCACGCGCCCGCCGCCTCGCCTGGCGGCATCGTCGATGAGCTTCTGGAAGTCGATGCCGGGCGCCGCAGCCGCGGCAAGGGCCGCGAGCGACGTGACGGCGGCGATGAAGAACGTGCTTGTTTTCATTTGACTGCTGGCTTTCATTTGTCGTTCGTTGATGCCTGGGCTTCAGACTTTTCCCCTGTTGAAGAAACGGCGCACGAAGGGATCGGCGCACGAGTCGCGCAGCTCGGCCGGGCGGCCCAGCGCCACCATGGCGTGGCGGGCGCGGTCGAACATCGCGCAGCGGTCCGCTATCGTGAAAATGCTGGGCAGCTCGTGGGTGACCACCACGAACGTGACGCCGCGCGTCTCGCGCAGACGCAGGATGAGGTCGTCGAGCGCGGCAGAGGTCACCGGATCGAGTCCGGCGCTCGGCTCGTCGAGAAAGAGTATCGCCGGCTCGAGCGCCATCGCGCGCGCGATGGCGGCGCGCTTCTTCATGCCGCCCGAGAGGTCCGCAGGCATCTTGTCGGCGGCGTCCCTAAGGCCCACAAGCTCAAGCTGCATCAACGCAAGCGTGCGACGCGCTGCGGCAGGCAGGCGAGTGAACTCCTCCAACGGCAGCATCACGTTCTCGATAACGCTCATCGAGCCGAAGAGCGCGCCGCTCTGGTACATCACGCCGATTCGCCGAAGTATGCGCTCGTGGTTCTCGTCGTTCATCTCAAGCCCGTCGATCCTGATCGTTCCCGCGATCACGGGATTGAGGCCGATCAGATGCTTCATGATGGTGGACTTCCCGCAGCCCGACCCCCCGAGAAGCGCAAACACCTCGCCCTTCGCCACCGTGAAGTTGACGTCCTCAAGCACCTTCACGCCGGGATACCCCGCGTCGAGATGCTCCACCTCGATGATGTTCGCATCGCTCATCGGCGCCCTCCGCCGAAGTCGAGAAGATGCCCGATGACGGCGCGAAGGCCACGATACCAGAAGCCAAAGTCAAAGAGCGTGCGGAACGAGAAGAGACGGCGCAGCAGTGCTTCAGGCTGGAAGAAGCCTGCATAGACGCGGCGAACGGCGCGCTTGAGATCGGCCTCGCTCGCAAGGGGCGTCTTGGTGATCTGACGGCGCATGTCGTATTCGTCCCAGTCGAGCGTGGTGAGACCGTCGGACTCCTTCAGCTCGCGGAAAAGCGGCGTTCCCGGATAGGGGATGGTGATGGTGCACTGGAGAGTGGAGGCCCATCCCTTGGCAAGCATGCGACGCGCGAGGCACACCGTGTTCTCGATCTCCTCTGGACCCTCCCACGCGTGGCCGAACATGAACGTGAGATGCACGTCAAGCCCCGCCCGGTGCGCCCACTCTGCGCCCTTCTCGACGTCCTCCACCTTCAACGCCTTCACGAAACGGTCGAGCGTCGCCTGGTTGGCGCTCTCCACGCCGAACAGCACCAGGCGGAAGCCTGCCCTGCGCATCAGCTTGTAGTCTTCGAACGTGAGACGCCCGAAGCGCATGTTGCAGTCTATGCGTAGCTTCTTCTGGAGCCCGCGGCGGATCACCTCGTTGCAGAAGGTCTTGAGCCAATCTCCAACGGGGAAGGAGCCCGAGTCGTCCATCACCTCTCGCACGCCGTATTTCGAGACGAGCATCTCGAGCTCGTCCACCACGTCCACGGGATTGCGCGTGCGGTATTTTGGATAGAGCGTGGTCCAGCTGCAGAACGTGCATTTCGCATGCCAGCAGTCGCGTCCGCTCATGACGTACGTGCCTGGCGTGCGGCGGAAGTTTCCGTTCTTCTCGGCATAGAGGCGCCAGTGGACTAGGTCACGGTCGATCCACGGCGCGGAGTTGAGATCGTGGTCGAGACGGAACCGGCCGGTGTTCTTCACCTCGCCGCCGTCGCGATACCAGATGCCCGGCTCGAACTTCGAAGGATCGAAGCCGGCCTCCACGAGGTTCTTCAGTAGAAAGTCCCAGTCGCCGCCCGTCAGCACATAATCGACGGGGCACGCCGCCATCGTCTCGTCGGGAAGCGCCGTCACATGGTCGCCCACGAGAACGTAGCGTGTGCCTGTTGCGGAAGACCTGTGTTCGGATATCCACTTCCAGTGGCGCTTCACGACGGGCGTCTTCGTCTCCATCACCACCACGTCGGGACAGCACTCGCCGAGGCGGCGATCGAACTCCTCGGGCGTCCATTCCTCGGCGATGCCATCAAGCCAAAAAACCTCGTGGCCCGCCTTCTTCAACATCGTTGCAGCCGTTGCTGGCACGACGGGGAAGATGTAGGTGGGCCGCGAGAACCACTGGAACTGCCTGTTTTGCGAAAGGAGCGGTACGCCCTTCTCGCTGGGCAGCGGCGGATAGCAGATGGCGATCTTCATGCCTGAACCGGCTTCCCGCTCAAAGCCGGAAGCGCCAGAGGCGCATTACCACTTGTAGCCAAGGCCGAGCATGTAGCGGAAGTCGCTTGACTTCGTGTGGGGACCGGGCTTGGAGTTGTAGTCCCACTCGAACTTGCCCATCAGCTGCCACGCGGCGGCGAGCTCGTAGGCGAAGCCGACGTCGGTGTCGATGAGGTAGCTGTCGGCCCAATCGCCGATGTCGGGCAGGTACTCGAAGTTGTGGGTGAAGGCGAGCTTCTCGAGCCACTTGGGATTCCAGGAGAGGTGGTGGGCATAGCGGAACGCGCAGCGGTCGTCGTCGCTCTCATGCTCGTACTTCTCCTTGATGTAGGTGAGACCGGCCTCCTGGTTGAACGACCACTTGCCGGTGAGATCGTGGGCGTACTTCTCAAGCCACTGGTAGCCAAGGCCCGTGCCGGCGCGGTAGCGGTACTGCAGGTTGTTGATGCCGTCGCGCTCATAGCGTCCGTTGACGTAGGAGTACACCTTGGTGACCCAGAAGTGGTCAAACTGCGCGCCCAGGTCGATGCGGTCTTCGGTCTTCTCCTTGTTGTCGCGAGTGGTACCGTTCTGCGCGAAGTAGTATCCGAAGTCGCCGGCCAGGCGGTCCTTATCCCAGCGGCGGTTGACGTCAGCGACCACGCTGGCCTTCTCGCTGCGGGTGTTGCCGCGGGCGATCGAGCCGCTGAGGTTGGCGCTGCCGTGCCACTTCTCGGGCTCCGGATTGACGGCCTTGACGTTCTTCATGTCAATCGGCTTGCCGGCAAGGGTGTACGCGTCGTTCTGCTTGGCAAGGGCACCCTCGGCAACGGTGTTGTCCTTGTACTGCACCTTCGACTTGGTGGTGGTGAGGCTAGCCACCTTCTCGTCCTTGATCGTGAGCGTGCCCACGTCGTCGGACTTGAACTTGATCTCGCCTCCGGCAATGCTGACGATCTCGCCTTCAAGGCGGGAACCGCTCTTGAACACGATGGTGTCGGCCGAGACGGCCAACGCGCACGACGCGGCCAGCAGAAGAGCTGCAGAATTTTTTATGGACATTGATGGAACCTTTCTTGGTTTGTTTGTGCGAACATTATACCATATCCGCGCGGAATGTGGTATAGTCTTTTGAACGAGTGTTGCGCGAGAGGCGTAATTCACCGTCGAGCCTTCCGATGATCGGAAACAGCTATTTGAAACAACCTGCCTTTGGCGCACGGGCGCGGGGCCTTGCGGCTGCTTCGCAGTTAGCGCTTCGCGCCTGCGCACCTCTCTCAAAGTTGTTGCTACCAGTTGTTCTGGTTGTTTCCAATTTCAAAACGCATGGGCGAGAAACGCCCTTGCGCTAGCGCAGGAACAAGCCCACGGCCACATCTTTCTCCGCAAGGCCCGGCGCTTCGACGTAGCACAACGCGGCGCCGGCAAGGCGCCGGTCACTCAAGCGACGGCGGCACGATCTTGCCGTCGCGCTGGGCTTCGGGGTTGTGATCGTGCGCGATGTACTGCCCGTTGGAGTCCATCCACGTTATCAGCCTCTCCCGTTCCTCCGGCGTGAGCTTCACGCCGTGGTGCCCCGCGTCCAGCATCTTCCTGAGCGGGGCGTTGATCGCGAGGTGCCTGCCGGGCGTCGTGTAGGCCGGCTCGAAGAACGCGTAGTCCACGTACCGCCTCCTGTCGATGGTGTGGCGCGCGTAGTAGTTCGTGCGCTGCACGAGGTTCTTCCAGCTCGTCGAAAAGCCCCATCTGTCCTTGCGCCAGTCGCCGGCGCGAAGGTCTGGGGCCTTGGCGGCGCGTTTCTCGCCGTGGCACGACACGCACTTCCTGTCGAGCACGGGCTGCACGAGGCGGGCGTAGTTGAACGGCGCGGCGCCTTCCGGCGCGGGCTTCATCCTGCTCGGCGCGCGGCGCATCGCCGCCGGAAGGTTCGTGCGGGCGGTGCGGCGCACGTTCTCCTTCGGCTCGTGGCAGCCGCTGCACACTAGCCGTTCGCCGGGATGCACGTAGGTGTCGCTTCTCATGCTCTGCACGGCACATCCGTCGGCCCGGAGGGCCTGGAAGAACAGCGGCACGTTCGCGGGCGCGGTGAAGTACGCGCTGCCGTCAGGCTCGACCGGCACCGTGCCGAGGCACTGGCGGCCGAGCTGATGGTTCTCGGCGCCGAGCCACGGGCGCATGGCGATGGGCGCCGTCTTGGGGAAGAGCTGCCACACGCGCAGTGCGACGATGGGGTCGTTGGTCGGGAAGGGAATGCGCGTGTCGTACACGTTGACCAGCCCTATCTCAGCCGTCTTCGGCATTTCGGCGGCGGGGATCGGCGCCGGGCGGCGCCCTTCGGCGTCCGCCGAACGCCCCTCGAGCGTCTGGTGCGGAATCACCGCCGGACGCTTCCGCGCGACGACCGGGATCGGATCGAGGCACGATATCGTCGGATGCGTGTAGAGCCGCGTCTTGTTGCCGAAGACGTCCACGAGCGTTATCGCGTAGCGCCTGCCGCGCATTGCGACGTCGTACATGCTGTTCGCGCGCGGGTCGTACACGCACAGGAAGTATTTTTCGCTCAGCGGCCACGCCGTGGCATAGGAGCCGCAGTATCTGTATCCGTTGCGGTTCGCGCTCTGTTCGCTTTCGGGGAACGGCTGTTCGGGCGTGATGCGGCGGATGGAGCTCATCTCCCCGTCGTCTGGAATCGTCGGATCAATCGTGATGAGCGAGCAGTATCGCCGGGCGGGAAATGGGAAAGATTCTAGGGAAGTTGGGAAAAAGGGATGGAGGCAGGGAAATTGAAAACCCCGTTGAGGGGTGTTTCAACGGGGTTGGAATGGGGTTGAAATAAGGGTTGAAAGTCATTGAATATTGACTCGCACGGCGCAGATGACTGGCGACGGGAGCTGGCAGGTGGCGAGTTGGGTACCCATTAGGACGTAGCCGACATCCATGTTGAATGAGAGCGGGACGGCGCTGGAGGTTGATTGGTTGAGGCGGCGGATGAGGCGGCGACGGTGGGTGTCGAGCATGGCAAAGACGGACTGGAGGTTGGAATCTGGTAGATCGAGCCACCAGCCGCCTGCCGTATCGTTGCGGAGGTTACCGGACCGATTGAGGATGCTCCGTAGGTAATCTCCTGCGGGTGTGGCGGATGCGATCGCGCCGGTCGCCGCGGCCTCCAGGCACTTCAGCTGCATGACCTGCTCGCAGACGGCAGCGATGAGGACGGCGAGGCGACGTCCGGAGCCTACGGCGTAGTGGCAGGCTGATTGGTAGTCGGCGGCATCCTCGGCGAAGCGCGTCATTATGGCGTCAAAATCGCCTGTGCGGTTGAGCTGCTTGGTGGACGTGACGTTGCATACCTCTTTCATCACGCGCTTGCGGTAGGCGTCTAACGGCTCGCCGAGGGCGCGGGCGGCTGCATTGGCCGCCCGGAAGTAGGCCGCAATCTGCGGCTGGGTGAGGCCTTGAGGTTTACGCATCGCTCCCCTCCTTGTCATCGAGCATTTTCCGCGCCGTGTCTAATGCTGCTATAGCCTGTATCAACTCTTGTTCGGTGGAGATCGTATATCCCTGTGCCGCATGGGCCATCGCATGACCAATAGAGTGCCGGGCAGATTCAAGATGGGCGCGAAATCTTTCAAGGTCGATCATTTGGCGGCCTCGCTTTCAGCTTCCTCCAATATGGAGGCTAGATGGTCTGCGGCATGAGTGAAAATGATGGGGGCGGGCCATTTGCGAAGCGAGGACTTGTACTCTGCCATCTGGCGCTCGTCAAGCCCGAACGCACCCATGTGCCACACGATGGCGGCTCTTTCGAACGGTTCCAGCCTAATGCCAATGTCGGCGGCGATCATCGCGCTTGCAACGCCGTGTCCCGGGTACGGCGGCTGCGTGTATTCGTACTTCCCGCCTCCGACGGCCTTGTAGCACAGGCACTTCACCAGGTCGTGGTACATACCGATCCGATAGGCCGACACCTCCGGCACAGCACGGGTTTCGAGCAGATTGTCGGTTACGTGGATCGAATGTTCCGCCAAACCGCCCGCCACGGCGAGGTGGTGGCCTTTTGAGGCAGGGGCTTCAAAGAAACCTATCCGCTTCAGTCCCTCAAAGGTTGAAAGCGTCTGCTCTGTCCGCTTCCAATACTCGTTAATCCTCTCTTGATCAATCATTGAACACCTCCTTGAAAATCAGCCGGCCTCCATTGTCATCTTACCCAGGGCACCGACCGGCGAATGCTCTGGCGCAGCCGCACCTTCCTAGATGTGCGGCGGGGGTTTAAACTACTTCACCTGCTCGTCGGCGATGGGTTCGATCCAGAACTCGTCCGTCTGCTCCATCGAGATTTCGTACTCGTCGAGCACGGCCTTCTTCGCCTGGGCCTTGGCGACGACTTCGGGATCCTCGCTCTTGAGGTCGCGGAATACCGTCAATATGGCCTCCTTGTCGACTTCCGGCTGGTTGCGGACGAACTGCTTGAGCTTGTCGATGCCGTCGAAAATGATGCCGAGCGCCTTCCACGCGACCTTCTTGAACTTGCCCGCCTTGGTGACGGTGGGAAGCCCCAGCCGCACGCCGAAGTTGGCGAGCTTGGTGGAACCGCTGCGCCGCCCTGGCGCGCACAACTCGCCCGCGTGCGCCTCGAAGTACGGTGCTGCGCGCTCGTGCGCGGCCTTGATGTCGGCGTCGAGCGCCTTGATCTCCGCGCCGTACTTGTCGTCAATCGCCTGGTGCCGGGCCTTGAGCGCCGCCACCAGCTTCTCGCGCTGCACGCTGCACTTCGCCGCCGCGTCCACCGCCTCCTCGAACTCGGCGCGCGTCGCGCACGCCTGGACCTTCACTGCCTTGATTCTTGCCATGTTGTCTACTCCTTGTTGGTTTGTTGTTGATAACATCAGTATCCGTTCTTCATGTGCGCCAGCGCGAGGTAACCGTTCATCACTCTGGCGAACGCCGCCCACGACATCGGCTCCTTGGCCTGTCGCGTGAGCGCATGGGTCTTCTGGAGGTAGACGAACAGCCGCTCCATGCCGTACTCCGCCACAAGCCCCTTGACGCGCTGCAGGTCCTCTCCCGTCGGAAGCGGGAGTTCGAAGGCGCGGGCTATCGTGTTGAAATCCCTCAGCGCCGGACGGTCTGGCAGCACGGCCTTGACTATGGCGCGGCCGATCATCTGCCGGAACGTTTTCGCGTTCGCGCCCGACTCGAAGTCTTCAAGTCCCTCCTTCGTGGCGCACAGCACAAGCCCGCAATCGGTCTTGTCCCGGATGTCGCGGATGAACTCGAGCAGCGCGCGGGACGCATCCCTGCCGAGCGTGGACAGCGCCTTGTGGAACTCGTCGACGATCAGCAGGTTGGACCTCTTGAACGTCTTGAAGATCGCGTCCTCGAGCACCCACGTCTTCGCGGCCTTGACGCCGTTGCCGAGCGTCGCGGCCAGCTCGCGGACGAATCTCTGGCGGTTCCATCCGCTGCCCAGCTCGATGTAGACGGTCGTGCCGTGGTTGTGCGACCTCTGGTAGGCCTTGAGCGAGAATGTCTTGCCGCACCGCGTCGGGCCGTAGATGAAGCTCACCATGCCGTCGTTCAGGGCCGCGTCGCAGCACTGCCACACGGTGCGCTTGACCTCGGTGTCGAGAAGCCCTATGTTCTTCTTTTTCGCTTCCTCGATTGCAACAGCCTTGAACGCCTTGATGGCCTTGACCACGTTCGCCCAGCTGGCATGCCGGCCGTCCTTGTTGTTGACCCCGTAGGAGCCGCGAAACACCTGGTAGAGGGTGTTCTTGTCGTAGGCCTTCATCTTTGCGGCGAGCGCCGACTCGTTGAGGCTGTGGGCCTGCGCATAGTTGTAGAGCCACCAGACGGCCTCCTCGCCGTCCTCCTCGCTCAGCTGCTCGCGGGCGACGGCCTGGTCGATGGCCATGCGCACCTGATGGGGCGGCATGGAAATTCCGCGCACGATGACGGCGGAGTGCTTTTCGCCCGACCCGGCCTCGACGGTCGGCCCGGCGTTTTGTCTTTCTTCGTCCATGTTTCTTCCTCCTGTTGTTTGTTGTTGGCGGTCACGCGGGACGCGCGACCCTGCCGAAATCATGCGTTCACCAATTCGCCGAGCAGGGCGAGCGCGGCGGCGTTGCCGTCGGCCTCTGGCTCATCGGCCCCCGGCTCGCTTGCCGCAGCCCCGTTCAGCTCCTCGAGGCTGTACCCCTCGCCGTCCGGCTGCGGCCCGGCGGCCTTCGCGGCGGTCGCCGCCTTGATCACGCGCAGGTTGTGCGCCATCCTCGCGGCGCGCTCCTCCGCCTCCGCCTGGTGGCGCCCGCGTATCGGAAGCACCTTGCCCGCGAGGTCGTGCGCCTGCTCGCCCATCTTGACCTCGATCGCGTGGCGGTCGTACGCCGGCGCGCGGTTGTAGAGGGCGCACGTGCCGAGTGTGTGCCCGTCCCCGCCGTCCACTAGCCAGATCTTCTCCGGCATCATCGGGTTGTAGAGCGCAAGCGCCTTCGCGCCCGGGCTCATGGCCTGCTGCCACCCCGCGCGGTTCTTCACGGCCGCCCGGTACAGCATCTCGTCGCGCCCGTACAGAAGCTCGTTCCGGAACCCGATGAGGCCGTTGTCGCGCACGCGCACCTCGATCGCGTCCTTCTCGATGTCCATGAAGTGCGGCAGATACCAGTCATCGACCTTCACGATCTCGCCGCCCTGGATTCCCTCCTGGTACGCCTCCCACCGGCTCATGGGCCTCACACGCCGCAGCGCCGGGTCGCGCCCCACCACCACGGCCACCGCGCGCGCGCCGTCCGGGTCCTCCTTCGCCATGTCAACCAGCTCGCTCATCGGACGCCAGTCGTTCGACGTCGCTGCCAGCCGCCACTCCTGGACGACCTTCCCGTCCCATCCCTCCAGCTTGTGCTCCGGATCCCGCATCAGCGCGTCCTCGATCTGGCGGAACGCCGCGTGGTACTCGTCGAAGGTCAGCAGCCCCGACTCCAGCTTCAGCGCGAACTCCTCCGGCAGCCTCGCCGCCGCCGCCATCAGACGCTCCTCGTACTTCACGAGCGCCGCCTGGCTCTCGTGAAGGTGCTCCGCGTCGCGCCCCCGGCTCCCGACCAGCCCCGCCGTGCGGTTGTGCAGGAGGTTGTGCGCCCCCTCGCAGAGGGCCTTCATCTTGAAGTTGCCGCCGCCGTTGCCGATGAACAGCCCCGCGTGGACCTGCTCTGACAGGATGCCCGACCTCCGGATCGTGATCAGCTCGCCCATGCCGGGAATCGCGCGTATCTGCCGCTCCACGTTCTGGCGGATCGCGGTGGTGCCGTGCTCCACCACGTCCTCGATGCCGCCCCTGTGGAACCCGCGCACGATGTGGTCGTACGCGAACAGGAACCGGAACTGCTGCTCCTTCAGGTTGTCGCGCTTCCCGTCCGCGCGCTCGAAGCGCGGCTTCAGGATCGAGGAGCATTTAAAGCCGCTTGCAACGTCATATCCGGCGAACTCCAAAGGCTGGCAGACCTTCGCGCCGAGCATGATGTCCGTATTGTGCCACACGTCGTCGTACTCCACCTTCGCCAGCACCGGCAGCCCCGCGCGCGTGGTGAGGACCGGCAGCAGATACCGCCCTGCCGCCTTGCGCCCGCGCCGGTTCGCGAAGACGTTGAAGTAGTAGTTGGGATTCGCCTTGGCGACGGCCTGTAGGTTCGCGTAGGTCGCGCCGTGCGGCGTCCAGTCGAGCGGGCACTCGTCCGGCATGGGCTCGTCCGGACGCTCCCGTCGCCACACGTCGCGCCAAGTGCCGATCGCGCCCGGCATCGCCCGCCCGCGCCGGAAGTCCCCCATCATCGTGCGGTACCCGCCCATGGACGTGTTCAGGTCGTTCTCCACGTAGGCCATGTAGCACTCCAGCCACGGGTTCGCCGCCGTGAGCTGGCGCACCCTGCGCCGGTCCACGAGCGCCGACGCGCCGGCGCGCTGGTAGGCGTAGAACCTCCGCCGGATCGTGCCGAACGGCGCGACGCCCCGCGACGCCATCTGCTCCATCACGCGCACGCGCTGGTTCTTCGGCGCCGCCTCGATCTCCATCATGTACGACTTCCAGTCGGCGGCCGCCACGCGCGCCGTCATCGACGACACCGCCGCAAGCTGCTCGTATGTTGCAAGCTGGTTCATTGCCTCTTGATCCTTTCTCAAATCCTGTTGCAGCGGTCCTGCAGGAACTTCAGGACGCTCTCCCTGGGGAACACGCAGTACCGCTTGCGGCCCGTGCCGCGGTCGATGTAGCCGATCGCGCCGCGGTCCACGAGCGCGTAGATGGAGTTGACGGACGTCGCCAGCACCCCGGCGAGCTCCGGCGCGTTGAACACCGTCGCCGCCCCCATGCGCCCGACGAACCACTGCATCTCCGCAGAGGTGATCACCTTGCGCTCCTCGAGTTCCTGTATCCAGTCTCTCTCCACGTACTTCTCCATCGCGCATCCTCCTGTCTCGCCCATTGGGCCGCGGCCCGTCGTCAGAACTCCTCCAGATGGGCCTTCATCGCCCTGGCCAGCTCCGCGAGCCGGTCGTAGCACACCTTCGCCGCCTTCTGCGGCAGAAGAGGCACCGCGTCCATGACGGACGTCTTGTCGATCACGCCCATCACGCGCGTCCAGATCGCCGCAGCCTCCTCCCGCTGCGTCAGCTTCGGCACGGGCGCGCTCGCGGCCTTCGCCTTCTTCCCGCGCGGCCTTTCCTGCTCGCGCATGAACTCGAAGTACATCTGCTCCAGCTTGCGCCGCGAATCGACGGCCTCGAAGAGCGCATCGCGCTTCTCGATGATCTCCGCCGGCACGTCCACCGTCTCGCCGTTCGTCTTCGTCACGTGCCCGCCGCCCTGCAGCGCCGCGATCGTCTGAAGCCCCAACCCGCCGATCAGCGCGGCGGACTTCGCCGCGAGGTTCTTGTAGACGATTGCCGTGCTGTAGTTTATCTCCGGGCAGTTCTCCGCGAGCCAGCCCTTTACGCCGTCGCCCGCGCTGTCGAAGCCGCCGTGCGACTTGCCGACGATGGCCTCGAGCTCCATCAGCATCGCGCCGAACTTCACGGCCTCGCGCAGCATCTGCCCGGTGGCCGCCACCACGGCGCGGTACTGCGTGGTGAGCTGCTGCGCCACGCCAGACGTGGCCTCCATCGGCACCACCTCCGGCACGACGGCGGGGACGTCGGCAGTTGGTTTGCTGGTAGTTGGTAGTTGGTGGTTGGCGCTCTTGGCGGCGGCGGTGAACGTGACGTCGCTGCACTTCTTGTCGAAGCGGTCCGACTTCACGATCTTGGTGACGACGTACTCCTTGTACGGCGTCGGCTTCATGCCGGGGCAGCAGTCGCCCTTGATCCGGAGCATCACGCCCTGGCCCACGACGAGGCCGTCGGCGTGCATGGTCGATGTCTCGACGTCGCGGGGCTCTCTCTGCCCGTTTCTGGCAAGTGTGATCTTCTTCATTTGGATTGTTTTCCTTTCTTGTAGATCTTCTGGTTCCGGAGCCGTGCGCTCTCGCGCATGAGATCGAGCACGCGCTGGAGCGCGGCGGCGGTGCGTTCCGCCTGGCGCTCAATGCTCTCAAGAAGCGCTATCTCGATCTGCGCGTCCTCGTAGGTCATGTCATCCTCCGATGGCGTCGAGGGCGAGCAGCACGAACGGCAGGGCGGCGATGGCCAGGGCCAGCCAGCCCGGGATGTCGCCGTTGCTTTCGCACACGGTGTGCGTGTAGAGGTCGAACGGATTGTCAGTCATGGGAATCTCCTTCCTCCTTCGGCGTGTCGCGGTAGGTCGCGGCGAAGCGTCCCCAGTTCTGCGGCGGCTTCGCGCCGAACGTCACCTCATGCTCGAGCCGTTTGGCCTTGTACACGTGCAGCGCCGTCACGTCGTGCGTCCCCGCGTATTCTAGAAAATCGTCTTGATTAATTCCGGGCCTTCCGTAAAGAGTCCGGCACCGCTCGACAATACCCCACACGTCCAGTCGCAGACCCGTCACGGACATGTCGAACACGACCCGCCCGGTGATCCTGGAGACGGGAGCCGACTCGTAGATGTAGATTTCCTTGTAGATGGGCGGCGGGGCCTTGCGGAACTCCCAGTTCTTGCGGCCCTCGTAGATCGCCTTGGCGTACTTCGGCTTGATCGACATCACGATCACCGCCGGATGCGCCTTGCGGTACTCGGCGCGGAGCTTTCGCCGGACGTCCGGATTCGTCGCGAGGTACAGCTGGTTCATTTCGTTGACGGGTAGCATCGTTTTTCCTCCTGTTTGTGGATAGTTGGTTGATTAGAAAGTCACGGTTGCCGTCAGCGTAGCCGCAGCCGCCCAGTAGATGCAGCGGCGGACGTCGCCGTGCGCGGCGTACACCGCCGACGCCGCGCAGTCGAGCACGATCAGAACGATCGGGAACACGCGCGTCATCTCACTCCGCCTCCTCGTGTCCGCCCGCTCTTTTCGCGCGGCGGCGCGCCCAGTTGCGTTCACGCTGGAAATGCCTGGCGAGAATGCGCCTCGCGGCCATCTCCAGGGCCGTCACCTCGTCCACGGTCCGCCCGCGCTCGTCTGCGATCGCGCACAGCAACTCTACTGCCTTGCCACGGTCCATCACTTCACCTCCTTTTTCGTCGTGCCATGCTCAATAATCACCTTGGCATTCAGCCGCTTGTGCAAGATGCCATGAGCGATTTTACGCCGCCGCCGGAACATCGCTGCCGGGAGGACAATGCGGTCCGATCGGAAGTCAACATTTTGCCACTCCAAGTCTTTCCTCATCACTTCACCTCTTTCAGTTTCACGATATGATCAGCCACTTCGCAGATATCGTGGCCGAGATCGCGCAAATCGAGTTCGGCCTTCTCAAGCGTGTCGAACGCACGGTGCACCGTGTCGGCCGCTTCCTCAACTACGTCTTTCTGTTCTTGTGTCATGTTGCATCGCTCCTTGTTGGTTGGTTGAAATCACTTCGCGGCATTCTGGGCTTTGGCGAAAAGTTCAGCCTGTCGAACCACTTTGGCGGCATCCTGAAGGATGAGCGCAAAGGTGCTAGCCGCTTTATCGTTTGCAACGCGAAGAACGGTTGCAGTGAGGTTGAGAACATCAAACTCCCATTCTGAGAGATTCGCGCAATGGTTGTCGAGGAGATAGTCAATCGCTACGATTAGCTGATTGATGTTTTCAGGTAATTTCTCCATCACGCCACCTCCACTTTCATCATGCCGGGCTTGAGCCCGAGGCGGGACATCTTGCGGGCCAGCGCGGCGCTCGGTACGCGCTCGCCCTGCAGCACCTTGCGCAGATGCGTGTGAGAGACGCCGCACCGTCTCGCCGCCGCGCCCACGCCGCGCAGCTCCGTGGACCTGCGCACCACGAGCGGCATGCAGCCCCTCGCGACGCGCGCCCGTTTCGTTTCGCTTCTCAACATTCTCTCATCTTCCTTTCCGGTCTCGTTTTTGCTATACTTGAACTGTCCTTTGGACGGTTGCGGCGGACATTGTAGCAATTTAGTTGTCATAGCGCAAGCATAAAAAGTAGGAAAATTGTTGTCATGGAAGAACGGCTAGAAAAACTGAGGTTCGCACTGGGCCTCGAATGGGGCGAATTAGCCCAAAAGCTCGGCATTAGCCGAGCGATGCTCGGTTTCATTCGCAAAGGTGACCGTAGACCGAGTGCAAAGTTGTCATTGCGTATTACAGAATTGGAACAGGCAATAGGTAGCAATTCTGTTGCCGCCGTTGCTACTGACATCAACTGGAAAGAACGCGCACTGCAAGCGGAGAAAAAACTATTGCAACTTAGAAAGGCAATTCAAAGTTTCATAAGAGTTACAAAGAACCTTGAAGGCGCGTTGTAAGGAGAATGTAATGAAAGATTCAGAAGAGCTTCTTGGAGCTACCGTCCTTGACTTGTGCGAGGAGACATATTATGACCGGTTTGGCTTCAAGGCTTACGATCTAAAAAGTACGCTCGCTGGCCCACGAACGGCGATTATTGTGTGCTTGAATGCTCTCTTGTGCGATAATGCGCACGTTTGGGATTTATTAACTTGTGACTATAAAATATTCACCGTTGGCGATTTCAGTTCAAGCATCAAGCTCCAGTCGTTGTTCGATATGAGCTACATCTTGAAACGGCCAATATCGGGGTTTGTGTCTGACTACGGCCAGAAGATCTTCATTATTGTATCGTGCCAAAATCTTTGGGCTGAGTGGTTGTCGATAATGTTTCTTGAAGGTGGCAATGAATACGATCTAAATTGTTTGGCTCCAAGTATTACTCGGGAGATGCAAAGACTCATGGCCAAGTCCCAATTATTAACAGGAGACTGACCCACCCCTGCAACGCCGTTGCAGGGGTTCTTTTTTACTCCTGAAACACCCCTTGAACGAGAACTAATTACCGCGGTAATTAGTTCTCTGTAGTGTGAACCTTGTGAAGGTTGCGTAGGGTGTTGCTTTTGTGTCTTTTGCGCGTTTTGCGCATATTGTCCCGCGTTCCGTTTCCTGTTTCCTGTTTTCATAATATACTGCCCGCCGTTCACCACGAACACCCCCACGGGGCGGGTAGCCCCGGCCCTTTCCGGCGGGCGGGTTCATCCCCCTGTCCCGCCCGCCGGCAGGGCCAAACCAGCGAACAGGTAATAGTGAATAGTGAATAGGTATGGAAGCGACCGAGGATAGATTGGCGCACGTCGCCGAACTGATCCAGGAAGCGCTGGAAGCCGGGCTTCTCGGCGCGAAATGGGCAAGCGGCAACGGCGTCCGCTGGCTGGCCGAGGCGTACAACGGGATCGGGCCGGAGTTCGCCGGCGCCGCCCTCCGCGGCAAGGCCACGGCGCGGCTGCGCATCTTCGAGCCCGCCGCGCTGATCCACGATGGGCGCACGCACGCCTCCGACGGCTCCCGCCAGGGCTTCGTCCAGGCGAACCTCGAGTTCCACTTCAACTGCCTCGTCCTCGCCGACCGCGCGTATCCGTGGTGGAACTGGAAGCGCTACCGCGCCCGGCTCGTGGCCGACGCGCTCTACGACTGCGTTTCGTCCCCCGCCGGCTGGCACGCGTGGCAGCAGGCGCACGAGAGATTTGTCCAAAGGCGAAACAAGGAGAACTGCAAATGAGAAAACTGATGACGATTGCGCTCGCCGCGTGCGCGGCGGCGATGACTGGCTGCCAGACGCGTGTCCAGATCGAGCGGGACGAGCCGTCGAAGATACTGCCGAAGACGGAGGTCCGCGAGTTCAACGGCACGAACGTCCTCGTGACGACCGGCTACTTCGTGCCGCCGCCCCACTACTGCGTGACGGCTAGGTCGCCGCTTTTCGCGAAGGAGAGCGTCGCGAGGTTCGCGGCGGACGTCGGCGAGAACGGCACCTGGTCGATCAACGCGGACGGCTACAGCCGAGACCTCTCCACCAACGCCGTCGTGATGGTCAAGGAGATGTTCTCCGGCGGCGCTCAGCTCGCGCTCGCGATCGGCGAGGCGTATACCAGGATCGCAGGCGGCGGCGCGCAGGCCGACACGGCGCTCTCGGTGGCGCAGAAGGTGTACTCGTTCTTCGCCGGCAAGGGCGGCGACGTGTCGAAGGCCACCGTCACCACCGACGGCGGCGTGCTGAAGGTGAGCGACGGCTCGACGTGCGTGCAGTGCGACGCGGCCGGGAACTGCAGCGAGTGCTCGTACACGGGGATCTGACATGACCAGGGCACAGTACCAGAGGGAGCTCGAGAAGCTGGAGCGCGAAGCCGACATGCACGGCTGCTGCATACTGCCTGCAAAGCCGCTGTTCGACCCGGACGACGCGCCGCGGGCCGCGGGCCGCGAACAACGGACAGAGAGGCATGGGCATGGAGATTGACGGCATCAGCCTGACGATGGGCGGCGCGGCGGTCTCCGCCGTGGCGGGCGTGGTGGGCGCGTGGATCAAGGCACGGTACGGCAAGACCACGGTCCCGCAGCCGCTCGAGACGCGCGAGGAGCCGCGCTTCGTCACCTGCGACCAGTGCGCCGAGCACCGCAAGGCCATCAACGCCCGCATCGACGACATCGGCCCCGCGCTGGGGCGCGTCTTCAAGAAGCTCGACGAGAACGACAAGCGCGCGGAGGAGCGCAGCATCCAGACCCACCGCCGTCTCGACCCGCTCGTGGAGGAGATCGGCCGTCTCCGGGGCAAAGTCGAGATCGTCGAAAAGGCGGCCATGAACGCAACCATCGGAGGCAAGAAGTGAAGAACCCGCTTATCCAGAAATCCATCTTGACGATCCTCAACCGGCTCGACCGCGTGGCGCTCCGCGAGACCACGCTCGCGAGCGAGGTGGAGATCGCCATCGACCGTCCGCTCACCACAGCGGAGTTCACCGACGAGCTGCTGTTCCTGGCGCAGCGCGACCTCATCGCGCGCGACCGGGACTCCTTCGACGAAACCCTCTGGTCCATCACGCAGAAAGGCGAGCTCGCGTTAAGAGGATTGTAAACGGCGCGCTCGGTGATCGCGCCCTACCGACGGTAGGGGCCGACCACCGGGCGGCCCGAGAGAAACCATGGCAAAGGTACGTACAGATAGTTGGGCGTCGTCCCTCACGGAAGAGCAGAGCTGGCAGCTCTACTACAAAAGCCGCGCGCTCCGCTGGAACGAGGCCGCCGACTGGGCCGTGAAGGAGTACGGCGTGGAGGCGCCCAGCCGCACGGCGTTCTACGCCTGGCTCGCGCACATGCGCGCCGAGGAGTCGGCGCACCGTCTGGAACAGGCCGCCACAGCGGCCGCCGAAGCCGCCGCGCTTGCGAAGGCGAAGACGAGCGACGAGGCGCAGATCGCGGCGTACAAGGCGATGGCCACGGAGCTTGCGCTGCGCACCGGCAGCGCGAAAGAGGCGGAGAAGTTCATCCAGATGGCGGCCACGCTCGCCGACAAGCGCCTCAAGGCCGCCGAGCTGAAGTTGAAGGACCGCGCGCAGCAGACCAAGGACGAAACCCTCCGCCTCGCCCGCGAGAAGTTCGAGGCCGCCGAGAAGCGCCTCGAGCGCGTCGCCGAGATTGCAGACGCCGCGCGCGGCGGCAAGGTGGACCCGGCGAAGGTTGCCGACGAGATCGACCGCATCCTCGGAAGGAAGAAGTGATGAGTGTTGCCAATGTGAAAATATCCAATTCCAATACCCAATTGGGCATTGGCAACATTGGTATTGGCAACACTGGCAACATTGGCAACACTTCATACTTCCTGCCCTATCAGGAAGCTTGGATCAACGACGACTCGCCGCTGAAGGTGGCCGAGAAGTCGCGCCGCGTCGGCTTCACCTACGCATCGAGCTACCGCATGTTCCAGAAGTGCATGCGGCGCGGCAGGGGCTTCACGCAGTGGGTGAGCTCGCGCGACCGGCTGACCGCGCAGGAGCTCATCCGCGACTACGTCGCCATGTGGTGCAAGCTCGCCAACGTGGCCGCCCAGGGGCTGACCGGCGAGAACGTCGAGGTGATCGACACCGAGAAGGACATCACGGCTTTCGTCTGCACCTTCCCGAACGGAGCGCGGATCGTCTCGCTCTCGTCGACGCCGGAGGCGTTCGCGGGCAAGGGCGGCGACGTGTTCCTGGACGAGGTGGACCTGCACCGCGACTCCGGCGCGCTCATCGACATGGCCTATCCCTGCATCATGTGGGGCAACCAGCTGGAGATGGTGAGCGCCTACCGCGTGGACGGCTCGAAGGACACGCCTTTCGCGCGGCTCGTCGCGGAGGCCAAGAAGGACAACCCGCAGCACGCGTCGCTCCACCGCGTGACGATCCACGACGCGGTGGCGCAGGGCCTCGTGGAGAAGATCAACGAGAAGAGCGGGCGCAGCCAGACGCGCGAGGAGTTCCTGAGGCAGACCCGCGCCGGGTGCCGCACGCTCGCAGCGTGGGAGTCGCAGTTCGAGTGCAAGGTCCAGGACGCGGGCGGCAAGCTGCTCAAGACGGCGAACTACGCCGCATGCGAGCTGCCGCCGGAGGAGATCGCGGCCATCGAGGCCGCGAACCCGAACGCGCCGCGCTTCGCCGGGTACGACGTCGCCCGCCACGTGCACGCGAGCGCGTACCATGAGTACATCAAGCTCGGCGTCACGCTCTACCTCGTCTGCCGCGAGACCTTCCACGACATGCCGTTCGACGCCCAGGAGAAGTTCCTGCGGGGCAAGATGCGCCGTCGCGAGAAGCCGATCGCCAGGCTTGCGATGGACTCCACCGGCCTCGGCATGCAGATGGCCGAGACGATGGCGAGGGAGTTCCCGGGCCGCGTGGACCAGGTGAACCTCGAGTCGCACCGCCGCCACGAGCTCTGCATGCTGCTGAGGGACCACGTGGACAACCGGCGGACGTACTTCCCGGCGGACGACAGCCTCCGCGAGGACATGTCCGCGCCGACGCTGTACACCGTGACGAACGGCGCGATGCGCGTTCGCGTGCCGCAGTTCGAGAACGCCGACGGGGAAGTCAGCCACGCCGACGAGTTCATGGCCGCCGTCCTCGGCCACAGCGCGGCGGAGGGCGGCGGCGAGTACGTGCCGCCGTTCGCCGCGACAGCCGCGGCCGACATCGATTCAAGGAGCGTATATGGCGACTAGAAAGACGACTGCAAAGGCCGTGAAACCTCCCGCGCGCGTCCCGGCGCGCACGGTGCAGCTCGATGCGGCGCACTGCTGGCTCGAGCGATCGAACCCGCTCGCGGGGCTTTCCGTCCGCGCCGCGCAGTCCATCTTCGACTGCGCACGGGCGGGCGACACGCAGCGCCTCCACTGGCTGTTCCAGGAAATCGAGGCGGCGAACCCGCTGCTCTTCACCTGCGTCGAGCGCCGCCAGAGCGCGGTGGCGGGCTTCCGGACGGCGGTGAGCGCGCTGCCGTCCATGGACGGCGCCCTCGCCGAGGAGCAGAAGGACGCCGTGGAGACGTTCCTTTCCGGCATCGGGAACTTCACGGAGCTGCTGGAACATCTCGAGACGGCGTTCTTCCGCGGCTTCGCGCTCGCGCAGCCGGTGTGGGAGTCGGACGGGGCCGTGCGCGAGGTCGCGCTGCACAACTCGTGGGAGTTCCTCGTGCACGACGGCGAGCTGTACCACAACCCGGAGTGCGACGGATGGACGCGGAACTGCGTCAGCTGCGCGGACGCGGGGCTGATCGGCGTCCAGCGCCGCCGCGCGATCGACTACCCCGCGCTCTCCGTCCATGTCCGCCACGCCGTCTCGGAGCGCTACTGGGGCAAGTTCATCGAGCGCTACGCGCTGCCGAAGCCCGCCGTGAACATGGCGCCGAACGCCACGAACGAGCAGCGCGGGGACTATCTCGCGGCCGCGCGCGCCGTGGAGAACGGCCAGGTGAGCGTGTGGCCGAGCGGCACGAGCATCACGGACTTCGCGGGCGGCTCGCGCGGCACGGACCCGTTCAACAGCTTCATCGAGCACCAGGAGAGGCTGGTCGTGCTGCTCGCCACCGGCGGCACGCTCACCAGCCTCGCCCAGGCGGACACCGGCTCGCTCGCGGGCGGCGCCCAGATGCAGGTGTGGAAGGAGATCGTGCGCCGCGACGCGGGCGTCCTCGCCCAGGCCGTCATGCGCTCGCTGGTGAGGCCGTACCTGGAGCGCGCGTTCGGCGCGCGCCCGTGCTGCGTCGAACTCGCGCTCGACTTCCCGGAGAAGCGCAGCGCGCAGGACTCGGCGAACGTGGCCGCCACGCTCCGCCAGGCCGGATGGCGCGTGGACCAGGGCGAACTGGAGAAGGCCGTCGGTTTCACCCTCGAAAGGGAGGAATCCGCCCCCGATCCGCAGGCGTTCGCCAGGGCAAGGGCCGCAACCCATTTGCAAACCGCGAAATCCGCGTTGCAAAACGCGCCGGGCAAACCGGACGCACAAGGTGAGGGTCAAACCGCCCCCGCGCTCCTAGGGGCGTTTTCGGCGGGTTTTGAGGAGGCCATGGCGGAGGCCATGGCGAAGGCGATGGTCGAGGAACTTGAAAAGGACAGGCAAGATGAAGCTGAATGAGATCTACGTGTTCGCCGCGTGCAGCGGCGTGATGGACGACGCGCCGAACAGCGCGACGTGGTTCCAGACGTTCCCGCCGTACGGGC
>Ga0310695_10002724_pt1 | contig 36552 bp, 45 predicted proteins | sample RumenRJG_04DNA_FD_203882 | JGI IMG/M metagenome (GOLD analysis project Ga0310695, IMG submission 203882) | Bovine rumen microbial communities from Lethbridge, Alberta, Canada - RJG_04 (v2) (version 2) | ecosystem: Host-associated > Mammals > Digestive system > Stomach > Rumen | place: Canada... | reverse complement strand
CATCGACACAGTCCGCATCAAGGACACCGGCTACCAAATCTACGTCAACGAGTACGACGGTTACTTCTACATCAGCCTTCGCCAGCCGAGGGACACCGATAAGGTGGCTTACCCGGAAATCTTCTGCAAGGACAACTGGTTCGGCGACAAGGCGCTGGGCTTCGAAATCGCCACCACCGGATATGGTGACCACAGCATCGCTCAGGCACAGCGGGCCGTTGCTGGCTTGCAAATCGCCATCGACTTGGTGGAGGCACTGCTCACCACCGCAGAGCTCTACGGCCTGAAGATCCGCCGCTGAAGCTCCTGAATCAAGAAGGAGGTACACACCCATGAAGCTCATCGACCTGAACGACGACCGGGTTTACACCCCGGCAGACCTGAAGCGGGATTGGGCACAGTTCCGGGAAGAAGACCCGGACAACCACGCCGCCAGCTTCAGAATCGAGTTCTTCGAAATCCTGATGGCGACCATCAACGGTCGGAACGACCTCGAGATCACCGGCCTGACCCCACGGGAAACCAGCAACCTCATCCTTCGCCTACGGGCACAGCTTTGAAATCAAGGAGGGCATCAGAATGTACATCCACGAACTGCTCAACAACCCAGAATTCAACTTCAACGCTCCGGTCAGAATCCTGAAATACCTCGGCGGCGATGAAACCGTCACGGTTTTCGACAACACGGTTTCCGGCGACATACACTTCGACCTGATGATGAAAAGCATCACGGCAATCAATCCCGGCGACGATGGAGTCTTGGAAATCGAGTACGCAGATTAATCCAGGAAATACGCCGCCGGAGGTACACATCCGCTTGACTTCCGGCGGCAACAGAGTGATGGATGAACAGCCCGCCGGGGCTTTCAAATCAACGCTTGCGTTTTCCCCTGAAAAGGGTGAAGATAGAAACGAGCCGCAGGCTCTGAAATCAAGGAGGCCATATGAAATACATCGCTTACGGTTCCAACATGGTTCAGGAACAGATGGCAGTTCGCTGCCCGGATGCCAGACTGATTGGCACCGGATACATTTCCGGTGCTCGGCTGGAGTTCTACCTCCACGCCACGGTCGAAAAGACAGGTGACAAACGGAATCGGGTGCCGGTCGCAGTCTGGGAAATCAACGACGCAGACGAACGGAGCCTTGACCGATACGAAGGGTTCCCGTCCTACTACATCAAGGAAGAGTGGCCGGTGCACATGAACGACGGCTCTGAAATCATCGGCATGATTTACCTCATGAAAATGATCCGGAAATCCCCGCCGCACACCCAGTACTACGATGGCATCGCCAACGCATACCGCAGGCTCGGCCTTGGCTCCCAAATCAAGACGGTCCTGAAGCCAGCACTGGAAAGAAGCATCGCTCGGGGATACACCTGGTAAGTTTTCCACTGAATACCCCTGAACAGGCACAGCCCGCTTCCAAATCGGAGGCGGGCTTTTTTCGGCCTTTTTCGCGCCAACGTCGCCGCTTTCGTTTCTGTTCGACCGTTTTCCCAAGCCCGGCGGCAGAGCCGCTACGTGCGGCAAAACAGGCAAAGAAAAAGCGGGACGGCTTCGTTGCCGCTCCGCTCTCAAATCCGCATGGGCCTTATTTATCGTTTTCTATCAGATCAGCGGTCAGCTCCACACCGTCCTTGGTGTACCTGAACCGCAGGATCAGCTGACCATCCGCAACCTCGTACATGGCTTGGAACGGATGCTCCCAAATCTGTGTCAGCCCGGGGCACCGCTTCATGGCTTCACGACGGTACGGTTTGAAATCACTGCCGGGCTCGTCCTCTGTCCAACGCTTGAAAATGCTGATCAGCGCCGGGCCGTGTTCCATCCTGATCTGTTCCCAGACCGCTTTGCCGGGGAGATCTTTAAAATCGACACTCGGCAAATCGCTGTTCAGGAATGCCCATTCATCCACGGGCATCGGGTTCTGCATGAAGGCCAGCAGGGCTTCCTGTGTTCCGCAGTCGTCACACACAAAGATCCCATCGGCAACCCGGCTCAGCGCATTGGTGCACAGCGCTGGCTTCATTGTGTCTTTCCCGCAGCGCGGGCATGTCATGTGCTCTCCGGCTTCCTGCCGGGCTCTCAAATCAGCGAGGGCTTTCTGGATACTATCACTCATCTACAGTCACCTCCAGAACAGGCTCTTCAGTTTTCTCCTGCTTTTTTTCCTTCCGGATCGCCGCATACTTTGCCTTGTGCTTCTCAGCCGCATCGTCGTTCGGGAAAGCGCTGTGGCCCTTCAGGTGTTTCAGAAGCAGGAGTCGTTCCGCTTTGGAATCTGCGCCGCCGTATCCGATCCGCACCAGCCATGCCCGGGCGAAGTACTTCTCGTTTTCAGGCTCCTGACGCTCCGGAAAAACTCTGGTCGCTTCCTTTGCAGCCTTCAGGATCCGGGCAGTCAGCATGGCGTACACCATGTTCCGTTCCGGCTCATCCGGATGTGCCTGGTAGGTGATGGTAACTTTTCCGTCGTCGAATTCAAATCCGGTCAGGCCATCTTCCTTGGCGGCATCCAGCAAAGGAATAAAATCCGCTGTGGTTTCCGGGGTGTTCTCCATCAGGCGGGCAATCAGTGTGTCCGGAATGTTCAACAGGTCGCCGCCGGTCATCTTTCCAATCAGGTACTGCTTCGTGTACAGCATGAAGATCAGGTTTTTCAGCTGCAGCGCTGTCAAATCGTCAGCTGGCACTGAAATGCTCACCTGATCCACCGTCCCGATTGTCTCAGGTTCCGGTTCGGTCTGTTCCTCTGTCGGGGCAGTTTCCTCTTCCGGGAAACATCCGATCGCCTGCAGGAAATCCCGCAGGGCTTCGAAATCATCGCCGTGGATGTTTCCTTCCTTGTCGACAACATAGTCGCCGACCTGGTATCCGCAGCTGGGAACTCCCATGTATTTCGCTGTCGTTCCCAAATGCTCTGCCATGGCTTTAGCCATTGCCTTACGGTCAGTTGTGTTGGTAAAAACGGTCATGGTCCATACCTCCTTCGTTTTTGGTAGGGACATAGATCACTCTGAATGAAATGAAAGTCAAGCGATTCCTAGACTTTCTGATGATTTATTTCCCGTACGGTTTGCTATCATTTTCCCATGGCATCCACTGCCGCCAGAAATGCCCCAGTGTAGAGGTGTAGGTGTAATCGACATGCAACAGGCCAAGGAATTCAATCATCCCGGCAGGCGTCAGATCGTAGTGTTTTCGAATCCACTTCACAATATAGGAAGCAGGGACCTTGCCGGTATGGAATGTGTTTACAGTGATACTGACCGGTTCAGCCACACCGATGGCATAGCTCAGCTGTACCTCTACCTTCCTGGCCAGTCTGGCCCGAAGGATATCTTTCGCAATCCGGCGAGCCATATAAGCACCAGACCGATCGACCTTTGTCGGGTCTTTTCCGCTGAATGCTCCTCCGCCGTGCCGCGCCATCCCGCCGTATGTGTCAGCGATGATCTTCCGGCCCGTGACACCTGTGTCTCCGAAGGAACCGCCGGTTACAAATCGACCGGTAGGATTGATCAGAATCCGAAAGTCCTGATTCTGGCCATAGGCATCCGCAAGCTTATGCATGATATGACTGCAGATTTCCTGCACATCTTTCGGATCAGCATCCTCCCGATGCTGCACAGAAATCAGGAAAGTATCGATCCTGTGCTTCCGATAATCATATGTGCACTGCGCTTTCGCGTCAGTCAGCAGCAGCGGGCTGTTGGTGTGTTCCAGTTCCTGAATTGCTTCTGTCGCCAGCACGAAAGGCAACGGCAGCATTTTGCGGGTTTCGCTGCAGGCATATCCAAACACAGAACCCTGGTCGCCAGCGCCGCCAATCTCGTCATTCGTACCCAAAGCGATATCTTCGCTCTGCTTCGAAATGTGCGTCACCAGATCAAAATCATAGGTGATGGCCGGTTCCCGCTGAAACAAGACCTTCCTGACCAGTTCCTGAATATTCGGCTCGTGCTTGCTGGTGATCTCACCGCCGACAACAATGTGGTTATCTTTGATCAGCGTTTCGACAGCCACACGGCTGTGCAGATCATTACTCATACAGTCCGAAACGATAGCATCGGAAATCTGATCGGCGATTTTGTCGGGATGCCCGCCGGAAACCTGTTCTGCTGTGAATAGCATGATGTTCCTCCTCCAAAATAAACGAAAACCCCGCAGGAATGTGCCTACGAGGTGTCCGTCCAGTTTTTCACGCTATCATTATATACCGCTCAGGCTTTTGAATCGTCTCATAAATCGGACAATTACCATCTGCCATACAGCAGTGTTGTCAGGTTGTCCAGCGCTCTGTTCTTTTTCCGGTAAGCGGAGGCGCGTTCGATGCAGAAGTGTTCCGCAACCGCGTCTGCTGCACCGGCTCCGTACTCGTTCCCGTCGCTGAAGAATGCGTCCAACACAAACTGGTCATCATCCGAAAGAGCATCCCACGCAGGCTGGAACCAGCCCATGTATTCCTTTGCCTGCCGGAGCCGTTCCCGAAGGACATCGATTTCCTCGATGCCTTTAATCATCCGGTCTTCACCGGCTTGAGGATTGTTCGCGCTGGGCATCTTCTCGATCGCCGGGGAACCAACACCCGCGATCCGGGAATACACCCGCTGGATCTCCTCGTCGGTATGGTCGATGATGTGTTTCATCTTCCTATAATCCTTCAGGGCATTGACAGCGGCGTCTTTTTTATTCAGGTACATCCAGATTACATTCATTCGGTTTCCACCTCCATACACAGCTTCGAAATAAGGTACTCAGGGTTGATATCTGTCAGCACGCCAAACCAGTCGGATCGGAAGAATCCTTCCACCTCTTCCTTCATGGCTCGGGCGGCTTTATTCTTTGGGTTACGGGAGAGAGCTTTCAGCGCTATCCGATAATCCTTCACAGCCTGTTCAATGATGCCGTTTGCCAGCGCCTCATAACCGTTCAAGGCATCATATCCCTCCCAGTTGTGCTTTCACGGCATCGATCAAGGCTGACTGGGTTTTATCCTTCCGTTCCAATGCGTCCATGATCCGCTCGTCAATCGTGTCTTCCGTAACAATGTGGTGGATAATCACCGTGCCCGCCGTCTGGCCTTGCCGCCAGAGTCTAGCATTGGTCTGCTGATACAGCTCCAGGCTCCAGGTCAGTCCGAACCACACCAGTGTGTTGCCGCCTGCCTGCAGGTTCAGTCCGTGACCGGCGGAGGCAGGGTGAATCAGCGCCACCGGAATGTTCCCGGCGTTCCAGTCCTGAATATCCTTGCTGCTTCGAATCTCCCGGGCTTCCGGGAAGCGCTTCTGAATGCGGGCCAGGTCATGCTTGAACCAGTACGCTATCAGCAGCGGCTTTCCGTTTGCTCCTTCAATCAGGTCTTCCAGCGCATCCAGCTTCCGCTCGTGAATCTGCACCACAGCACGATCCTCGGCGTAGGAGGCTCCGTTAGCCATTTGGCACAGTTTCCCGGACAATGCAGCAGCGTTCACCGCGTCAATTTCCTGTCCCTGAATCTGCACGATCAGTTCAGCTTTCATCCTGTCGTAGATGTCGCGTTCTTGGTCATCCATCCGGACAACCACACGATTTTCAATCCGCTCTGGCATCTTCAGGTGATCTGTTGCCCGCATGGAGATCGTCATATCTCCGATGCGCCGGTAGATTTCTTCCTCCGCGCCGGGTCGAGGCTTATAGGTGAAAATCTGCTGCTGATTCCGTTTATCCGGAAGGAAGAAGGCATCCCGATAATGGGTGATGAACCGTCCAAGCCGCTTACCCAGATCCAGAATCCGGAACTCTGCCCACAGATCCATCAAACCGTTACTACTGGGTGTACCTGTGAGCCCAACGATCCTGCGGACCATCGGACGAACCTTCATCAGGCTCTTGAATCTCTTAGCCTGCCAGCTTTTGAAGGAGGACAGTTCGTCCACAACTACCATGTCGAAATCAAACGGCATCCCGCTTTTTTCAATCAACCACTGGACATTTTCCCTGTTGATCAGGTAGATGTCGGCCTGCTTCCGTAAAGCAGCCATACGCTCCTGCTGTGTTCCAATAACCACAGACCAGGTCAATCCCCGAAGGTGATCCCACTTCTGAATCTCAGCAGGCCATGTGTCGCGGGCAACCCGAAGCGGCGCGATCACCAGGATGCGGTGTGCCTGAAAGCTGTCGAACAGCAGGTTGACGATCGCGGTCAGCGTGATCACCGTTTTCCCGAGGCCCATATCCAGCAGAACAGCTGCAGCCGGATGCTCTTCGATGTACTCCACCGCATAGGCCTGATAATCATGTGGCGCGAATTTCATCTAGCATCCCTCCGATCTGTTCTGCTCTGTCGATGACATATACCCGGAAGCCCAGTAATCGAAGCAGCCGGTGTCTCGCCAGCTGCAGTGGGCGCGGTTTCTTCCCGGGTGCCTTCAGCTCTACGAAAGCGATATGGCCATCAGGTATTAATACCAGGCGGTCGGGCATTCCAGCGAAACCCGGAGACACGAACTTCACCGCGATGCCTCCGATCTTTTTGACCTGACTGACCAGCTGGTTTTCAATCTCTTTCTCTCTCATGCTTGCCTCCCATCAGGCTTATAAATCAATGGGTTGCAAGGTGTATCAATGGTATTTTCCAAACTTTTTCTTAGGCTCTTTTTTAAAGGCCCAAGGAAAGTTTTATAGGAGACATTGATACACCTTGTCATAAGCCCCGTTAAGCCATGAAATCATTGGCTGCATCGTCCTCTGTACGGATACGCAGTCCTTTGAAATAGCGCTTCCGATTCAGCACCACACGCTCATACCCGGCATTCTCCAGCGCAAAGTAGAAATCGGCGGTACTGCGCACATATTCGTTGGTATCGATGCAATAGTTCCGGTAAGCCTGATACAGCGCAGAGGAATTCTCCTTGTACTCATCGCCGACATCACACTTATCCTCGAGGAAATGCCCGAACCAGTCGTTCTGGCTGCGGTAATTGCCAATGGCGTCCTGCACGCACTTTGGTACGGGAATCTGGTACTCCAGCGCGATTACCTTCCGTGCTCCTTCGATTACCCACGACAGAATGCTTTCGCCCGCGTTGTCATACAGATACTCGCCGTAATTCTTGATGTCGCTCTTGCCGGTGATCTTCGCGTTGAACGGAATGACGATCAGCCTGCGCCAGATACCATCGTCGGATGCGCTGACTCGCGGCAGATGATTCGTATATAACACCAGCGTGTGGCAGGGCTTGAAGGAGAACGGGTCCTTATACTTCTTTTCCGCGAAAACATCGTCCGTGGAACAGAGCTGCTTGACTGTGGAATCGTTCAGCCGGGCACCTTCCTGCATTTCGGCAGCGATCAGGAGCCGTTTCCCCTTGACCTCGGCCATCTCCGGTTTGATGTTCCGGCGGCACCCCACTGTAAGGGTATCGGCGGAGATGTTGCCGCTGTACAGGCCCAGCACCCGAGAGATCACGTTCCAGAATGTGGACTTTCCGTTCCGGCCATCGCCATAGGCTATGATGAGCGCTTCCACGTACACTTTCCCGATTGCGGCCAGCCCGCAGATCATCTGCACATAATCAATCAGTTCCTGATTGCCCCGGAAAATCAGCTCAAGGCAGTCCTGCCAGATCTTCTGGCCCTTCTGTCCGGGCGTAACCGACGTAATCTTGGTGATGAAATCGTCGGGAGAATGTTCCCGTGCGCCGGAGACTCCCTGACGCAGATCATAGGTAGCATCCGGCGTGTTCAGTGTGAAACAATCCGCGTCCAGATCACGCGGAGAAATCTCCAGCATCGGATGGGATTCCTTCAAGGTGGACGTGATGTTCTTGGAATCGCGGCGCTTGATGACGAATGCCCGGTAGGCCTGCGCGGAAAGGAACTCTTTGTAAGCTTCCAGCTGTTCTTCGCTCATCAGCTGTTCGGCCTTGCTCTTGGATGTGCTGTCCAGAATGTTCTGAGCACCGCAGTTCTTCATTTTCTCCAGCGCAGAGAGCAGATTCCGGTTTGCTTCCTTCATCTGGCGGCGGGTCAGTTCGTGCGCGACTGCCTGTGCGCCGGGCTCGGATTCCTGCCAGTAGTGATCGCTGTAACGGATAAAATGTGTTGCTGGTGAATATCGCAGTTCGTTGGAGAAGTACTTAGCCAGCACCTCCGCCTGTCCAACATCCGAGTAGTCTTCCGGTTGATAGCTGGCCGGATCGTTATACACTTCCGGAGCCACATATCCGTCCTGCTGCTGAATCCGGAGATAGAAGCGCTGAGCGCTATGCCAGATCGTAGCAAGCTCGGCATTATCCAGCGGCGGGACACACTTTGCGGCCTCGTCCAGAAAAGCCTGATGTGCTTCTTCCGTATCGCCGTATTTCTTAATGACCCGTCCGGCAAACCTGGACATCGTGGCGTTGCGGCTTCCCTCCGGAATGATCCGGTTTCCATCGTACTGCCCGTCCGGGAGATCATCGTCAAACAGGTCTTCATCCAGAAATTCGGTCAGGTTGATTCTGCCGGGATACAGCGCCACATCTGCTGCCGCTGTACCGAAGAAGAATCTGGCTGCGTCCAGTGCCCGGGTGTCAAAATACGGGAAAATGGAATTGACCAGCTTCTTCATGTCGCTGTAGAGCGCGGCGTCGGTCACCCGATCAATGGGAAACAGGACATGGAACTTCGGTCTGGCAGGCTTCCCGTTTTTCTCCCGCATATTGAAGCGGCTGTAGTGGATGGCGAATGTCACTCCGGGGAATGCCTCCATCACATCCTCCGGCGTTTTCCAATCGGCAGGATCTTCAGAATGATCATTGTCGCAGTCCACCGGCAGGCAGTCGCTGCCGATAAAGTTGTCGCCGTTGCGGTAATTGTTTCTGTATTCGGCACACACATAGTCATGCTGGACGGCTTCCTTCAAAGAAGCCTCATCCAGAATGACGTTCTTTCGTGGATACGAACAGTTACCGGGATTCCCGGTAACGTCCGCGCTGTAGATGGTGATCATCAGTCACATACCTCCTCCGCTTCCTCCTCCAGCACCTTCGTGATGAACTTAAGAGCGCGGATCACAGTCTCCAGTTCACAATCGCCGCCGAGGAAGACTTCGAAGCCCTCATCTCCGTACCGACCGATCGGGAGCACCTGAATATCCGTGCTGCCCTGGTCCTCAATACGGAAATAGGTGCGTCCGCCGTGACCGGAATCGCCGCCCATATATCCGGTGGTTCCGGCTTCGACCGTGAGGATGTTGGCGCTGACCACATCGCGGGTATAGGTAGTGATCTCCGTGCCATCCAGTAGTTTGCGACGTTTTTCCCTGACTTCGTACATGGCTCATACCTCCAAGTTTTATTCTTGAAGCGGACGGGAAAATGGCGTCCACCTCTAACTTTCCACTGGAGGTGAACGCCGAATTTGAGCGGATCGAAATCAGTCTTTTTTATATTATCCGTAAGTTTTCATTATCCCCAACTTTCGAGAAAGCTTCGAAAAATAGCTGTGTCTTTTGCAAAAAGTTGGGGATAATATTTCCATACGAATCAACGAGGAGGGTTGCGTATGGGAATTGTTTATGCGGATGCGATGTTATCACTCAGACAGTATTGGAAAGAAAACGGATTGGCAGATGATCCGGGCAAGAGATCCGGATTAAACAAGTTTTACTGTTTTCTCCAAGAGACCGATCAGTCGTATAATCATGAAACAGCACTTGCTTGGCTAGAGCAAATGAAAGATTCTTGGAGAAAACAAGATTATTTCAAATACAGAAGAGCTTTGTTCGAATTAGATGATTTATTATCTACGGGCTCTGTCTCTGGAAAATATCTGTATCGTGACACTCCCTTTTCCCGTCTTCCAAAATACTGGCAGGATATGATTACCGCATATCGTAAAGATCTTAAGACATGGAAATCTCGACGGGCAATTACAGAGCAAATGCCCCACATCATTACTTTTGCTGGATATCTATCAAGCAGTGGGGTTGAAAAAGCGGAATACATTTCATGCATTGTTATATCCCGTTACCATGCTTATGCGGAAACAGTCGGTGAAACCTATACGAGCATCTATTCTGTGCGGTATTTTCTCCAGTTTTTGGTGATGCGGGGGCTGATCCCCCAACACAGACCATATGCATTGACCGCGCCTATACAGGCTAAAGCAATCGGGTATGCCATGCAGCAATTTGCGATGTTAAATTTTCAGGCTGCAACGAATGGTATAACTGCAGAAGAGTTCTGGGAAAAGGCGTTAGTACTCGTTCAGTATCTGAAAGAAACCTATCAATATGAAGAAGATGCGCTGAGACACAATTATACTTGCTTTTATCAAATGTACTACGTCTTCTGTGCCGAGGAAGGTTATCCATGTTCCGAGAATGCCGAACAGATGTGGATGGGTATAATGTCGGCCTTTTGGGATGAGAAACAAGCGTGCAGTGCTAAACGTGCCTTCTATATTTTCCATCTTTTTGACGGTAAAGGGAACTTAACATTCAAGGATATAGAAAAAATCCACATTGATAAAGGCTCAATATGCAGTCTGAATACATACTACCGAAACCTCTTGGAGAAATTTCTTGCCCATAGGAAAATGGAGCCAATAGCAGAAGGTACGTTATGTATTCATAAATCTGCTGCATTATCTTTTTTCTGTTATCTCCAGGAAAACGGGTTTAACGATGTATTTGATGTAAGCTTTGCTGATATAAAACAATATTGCATCTGGATTTCCGAGAAGTCCTCAAATGGAAAGAACAATTATTCATATGATCTGCGTGTTTTGCTGCAATACCTTTTCGAAGAAGAATATACATTATATGATTTGTCCCGGGCATTACCGATACAGTCAACGCAAGAAAGAAAAATAGTGGAAATTCTTACAGAAGAAGAGGTTCAAATGATCTATGAATACAGGGACAAAGCGTGCACACCCATAGAATACCGCGACAGTGCTATTCTTATGCTCGGATTGCTCATGGGATTTCGCCGGATAGATATTGTAAATCTCAAGGAATCTGATATCGACTGGAAGAACAGGACGATATTTATAACTCAGCAGAAGACATACCGGCCACTCTCATTACCGATGCCGATCCCTGTCGGAAACAGCATCTATCTGTACAAAAAACATGGAAGACCGAAAAGCGAATCGGAATATATTTTTCTTTCAGCGAAAGCTCCGTACAAACAGGCTTATACTTCGGCATGCGGGAATGCCATGGAACATGTCTTTCGGAACAAGGGTCGAGGATTCCACATCTTGCGAAGGACATTTGCTTCGCGACTATTGCTTGCCGGTACGGATACAATGAAAATCAAGGATTCTCTTGGTCATTCTACAATAAACACCGTCCACAGATATCTGTCTGTTGATGAAGAATCCCTGAAAGCATGCTGCCTTCCGCTTGAAAGGACGGTGATAAACATTGTTCACACTGTATAATTATTCTTTTACAAGTAGCCTTCATGTCATGATTGAAGGACATATTGCAGAGCGGCGCGCGTCCGGATTCATATATAATTCTGCAGCATTCGTATTAAAGGACCTGGATTCATTCTGCAATAAAAATGCATTCACATGTTCCACTGTTACAAAAGAACTGGCAGATGCATGGTCTGTCCAACGCAGTACTGAATGTTTGAATTCCAGAAATATAAGGGTATCTGTTCTCCGACAGCTTTCAAAATACATTTTGTCTCTGGGGGAGAACGCCTATATACCACCACACACACAGTCTGGTGAAATTAAAATAGCTCATGTATTCAGTGCACAGGAATTGCAGGAGTTTTTTACCGGGTTAGAAACTCTTAAACCTGCAGCCGGAAAGTATCCAGGAATGATGCTGATAGAATGCAAAGTCATATTTCGTCTGTATTACTGTTTCGGGATGCGTGCATCTGAACCTCTTGAACTGAAATGGGAAAATGTGAACTTGGAAGAAGGATGGATGAAAATTCTCCAGTCCAAAGGTTATAAAGATCGTATTCTCTGGATTCCGGATGATATGTTGGGAATGCTGAACGAATACAAGAACACAATAAAACGCTTTTTCCCGGAAACAGAATATGTATTCCCCGGTATAAAACCCGGGATACACATCAATGAAATAACTGTAAGGAATTATTTTCTGAGAACTCTGGCAACTACATCCTGTGCTAGTATTGCAAATCCGCCAACTATTAAATCTTTTCGACATACATTTGTTGTCGACAGATTAAACAGCTGGATGGCAGCAGGGGAAAACATTAATGAAAAGATTCCATATCTGTGCAAATTCCTTGGGCACAGCAGCATTCATGAATCGTTGTATTATTACCACCAGGCCGAAGAAGGCATGAAAATTATACGCGAAAAAGATAAAACTGCAGAACTCGTTATTCCGGAGGTGATTCCCTATGAAGAATAAAAAGGTAACGGCACCAACACTATTCTTTTCACAGACTCTGCAATATCTCAAAACATACCTTCCACTTCAGATGGGCAGAAGTCCTGAAACGATCCGATCTTATACAGATTCATTGACTTCTTTCAGGAAGTTTATTCTGAATGAGAAAGGGATATCCATTGCAAAGTTCACTTTTGAACAATGCACAAAAGAATTGATTCTGGAATATTTGGCTTATATGAGGAAGCAAGGCGAATCACCGGCAACTTGTAATGTGCGACTTTCTGCAATTAAAACCTATATCAATTATGCCGCAGACAATGATGTGGCAATTCAATCAGTTGCGCTTAGGATTTCAAAGGTTATGACACTCAAGGTCCCGAAACGGGAAAAGAAACTTATGACAGTAGAAGCATTGAAAATCCTCCTGGCGCAGCCCCAAAATACAAAAAAGGGAATGCGGAATAAAACAATTATGATCCTTCTATATGATTCCGCAATAAGACTTCATGAGTTGATTGATCTAAATGTCAATGACATTAATCTGGAACGGTTCACACTTCATGTAGCTTCCGGAAAAGGAAACAAAGAACGCACTGTCGCAATTACCAAAATAACAGCAGAGCATTTAAAGAACTATCTGTCCGTGTATCACGACGGATCCAATCCGGAAAGGCCCCTCTTCTACAATGTAATTAAAGGAACTGAAAGCAGACTTTCTCCGAAAACTATTGAAGCATTTATTCAAAAATACGCAGATGAAGCCAGAGCGACCTGTCCTGATATGCCTGAACGCGTATATCCTCACCTGCTTCGTGCTGAAAGAACGACTTTGTTATACCGCGATGGAGTAGATCCCATCCTTCTTGCTCAGATTTTAGGACATGCTGACATTGAAACCACGAAAATATATGCAATCCCCTCGACAGAGCAGTTGCGTGAAGCCATGGAGAAGGTTCCTATGCCTATGGACGCAGATGAAAAACCTTTATGGGAAGGCAATGAGGATGAGATGGCCAGGAATTGTGGCCTGAGGTAAGAAAATCGTCAAATAATTATCCCTAGCTTTTTTTCTTTTCACTGTTGTTCTACAAGGGTTAAGCGGAAAGTTGGGGATAATATTTTTTTACGGATAATATTGCAAGCAATAAACAGGAAAGAGATACGGAGAGAAAGAGAAAATGAATAATCCTACATTGAAGATTGCTGTGTGCAACAGGCGTACAGATAAGAGATACAAGAATGTGGAACGGACCTGGCGACAGCTGAAGGACCGGAACCGGATCCCTGTACGGACAACGGAAACAGCAGCGGAGTATCCGAAACTGAGCCGTGAAGAGAAGGACCAGCTGAAGGACCAGGGCGGCTTTGTCGGCGGATGGCTGAAAGAAGGTATCCGGAAAAACGGGAATGTGATCAGCCGCTGCGTCGGCGCTCTGGACGCGGACAATATTCCGAACGGCGTATCCTTTCCGGCACTGGCGCGCAGTGCTCTGGCAGGGGTGGAATGGTTCCTGTACTCCACCCATAAACATACCCCGACGGCTCCGCGATTCCGGCTGGTGATCCTGTTTGACCGGGAAGTATCGGAAGAAGAGTATCCGGCTTTGATGCGTCAGATTGCTCATGATATCGGGATGGATTTCTTTGACGATACCACCTACCAGGCAAACCGGATGATGTATTGGGCAAGCTGTCCGTCAGACGGGGAGTTTGTTTTCGAGGAAAGCCAGGGCGGCATGCTGCATGTGGATGGCTATCTGTCCAGGTACGCGGACTGGCGTGATTCCTCCCAGTGGCCCACAAGTTCCAGACAATCCGAAGTGATTCAGAAAAGGGTGGAGAACCAGCAGGATCCCCTGAACAAGGAAGGCGTCATCGGGGCATTTTGCAGGACATACTTTCCGGTTCAGACAGTAATGGAAACCTTCCTCCCGGATATCTATGCTCCGACGGCTGTGGAAGGACGCTGGGACTATATTCCCTCTGAGTCTACTGCCGGCGTGGTGATCTATGACGACCGGTTTGTCTATTCCCATCACGCGACGGACCCGGCGGGCGGGAAACTGCTGAATGCTTTTGACCTGGTCAGGATACACAAATTCGGAAGCGATGAGACGAGGAAAAGCCTTGACCAGATGTGCGAATTCGCCCTGCAGCAGGATGCGGTCAGGATGAGAATTGCTCAGGAAAAGCATGAGGAAGCAGAAAAGGATTTTGCCGGATATGTCGCCGCAGACTGGAAAAAACAGCTGCGATATAAACCGAAAAGCAGTGTGCTGGAAAGTACTACCTGGAACCTGATGCTGATCCTGAACAATGATCCGGATTACGCGAACTTTGCCTATAACGAAATGGCGGGACGGATCCAGGTGACAGGGGAAGTGCCCTGGGAGAGACCGGCCGGAAACCTGTTCTGGCGGGACGCGGATACGGCTCAGATGAAGGTCCGCCTGGACAACCATTATGTCGTTTTTTCGGACCGGGTGCTGGAAGCCTGTTTCACAAAAACGGCGGAGGACCGGCATTTTCATCCGGTGCGGGAATACCTGGACTCCCTGCCGGAATGGGACGGGATTCCCCGGGTGGATACGCTTTTGTGCCGCTGCCTGCTGGCGGAGGACACCTCCTATGTGCGGGCAGTGACCCGGAAGTTCCTTTGCGCGGCTGTAGCACGGATCTATGCTCCGGGAACCAAGTTTGACTGTGTGCCGGTATTGGACGGGGCGCAGGGGATCGGGAAAAGCTCAGTTTTCCGGGAACTGGCAGGACAGGCGTATTATTCCGAGACCCTTTCCCTGACAGATATGGATGACAAAGCCGGAGCGGAAAAGCTGCAGGGCGTATGGATCGCGGAAATCGGTGAGTTGGCGGGCATGAAAAAGATGGATATCGAGAAGGTGAAAGCCTTCCTGTCCGCTTCGGATGACAAATACCGCCCCTCTTACGGAAGAACGGTGGAAAGCCATCCCCGGCAGAGCGTGATTATCGCAACGGTGAATGGGGAACGTGGCTATCTGCGGGATGTAACGGGCAACCGGCGGTTCTGGATAGTGAAGTGCAAACAGGAGGAATGCACGAAAAGATTTACCTTCACGCAGGAGGAAAGAGACCAGATCTGGGCGGAGGCAAAGCGCTATTGGGAATATGGAGAAAGGCTGTATCTGGACGGAGACTTGCTCAAGGTGGCGGAGGAAGCGCAAAGGGATGCTATGGAAGCAGATGACCGGCTGGGTATGGTGGAAGAATACCTGAATACGCTGCTGCCAGAAAACTGGGATCAGATGGATTTGTATGAAAGGAGAAATTATTTGGCGGATAAAAAAGATCCGGCAAAACAAAAAGGCATTTCTCTGCGTACAACTGTTTGCAATGTGGAGATCTGGGCAGAGTGTTTCGGAAGGAATCCTTCTGAGATGAAACCGGCAGATTCATATGCAATTGCATCTTTGATGTTACAGGTTGGCGGTTGGCGCAAGGCAACACGGCTGAATACACGACCAATATACGGAAGGCAACGCATATATGTAAGAGATTGAGGGAGAGTAATGCGGGTATCGTAGTGTTGGAAGGTGAACACCTGAACCGTGGAACAACTTTTTATTATTTATTAGTTCATTTTTTTTCAGAACGGGAATGAGAAGCAGGTGCATATATACGCATATGTATATAGAGTCAACGTTCTGTTGTACAGGTCGTTCATAGTGATTGTTCAGAGAAAGGAGAAGATGATAACGCGATGGATGCTAAAGAATTTTTGTCGCGTGCGTATTTGCTGGAATTGCAGATACAGACGATGATGCAGCAGATTGAAAAACTGCGTGCATTAGCCAGCCGTGTATCCGGAGGGATACGGAAGGATGTTGTGAAACATGACCGAAAGACAACCGGCATGGAGGATACGGTTCTGAAGATCGTTGAGGAAGAGGAGAAACTGACTCTGAAGATCGATGAACTGGTGAATACCAAACGGGAGATCCGTGAAGTGCTTGACCGGGTGGAGGATCAGTCTCAACGGCTTATCCTGGAGAAACGGTATCTGCTTTTTCAGGATTGGGAAACCATCAGGATTGATTTCGATCATGTCCGGAGCTGGACAGTATACAAGCACAGGGCGGCTCTGAAGACTGTTCAGCAGATCCTGGATGAACGGGAGAAAGGAGAATGCGTGGTTTGATTCCGAATGAAAGGAACCCAATACTGGAGTCCGCAGCGGATGACGATGAGAAAATGATAACGGTGGAGAGTGACATACTGCCTGCTGCTGTGAATCCCGGCGAAATAAAAAAATCTGCCGGAACGCCGACCGAAAAGGCAATGGAACTGATCCGGGAGAACATGCCGGCGGCGGTGAAGATCATGATCGATATGCTGAAATCGGAGAAAGGGGTTTCTCCGCTGACCAAGGTCAAGATCATCGAAATGATGTTGGATCGGGCTATGGGCAAGCCGGAAGCGTCGATTCATGTGAACACCACGCAGCAGAGCGTGGAAGCAGCCCAGGCAAGGATCTCCGCCATTGTTTCCCAGATCCGGATCGGAGAGGATACCCTGTGACGAAGGATCAGGAAATCCTCACACTGCTTCAGCATCCGGAGGAAATCGGCAAACAGGTCGGATTCAAGGACCTGAGGCCGATGCACGGTTTATGGATCCGGGAGATGATCCGGGGAGAAGAAGACTACACTCTTCAGGCGCACCGAGAAGCCTACAAATCCTCCTGCCTGGCGGTGGCAATCTCCTTGCTCCTGATCCTTTACCCCAAGCGGAATATCATCTTCCTGCGAAAGACGGATAACGACGTGCCTGAAATGCTTTCGATGGTTTCCAAGATCCTGAAGAGTGATATATTCCGGGACATTGTGAAGGAACTGTACGGAGAAGACCTGGCGCTGATCGAAGAATCCATGACGCACCTGTCCACGAACCTGTGGACTTCACCCATGGGCGCGCCGCAGCTGCTGGGGCTGGGCATCAAAAGCTCCATCACCGGTAAGCATTCCTGGTATGTAATCACAGACGATATCTGCAACAAGGATGACCGGGAAAGCCGGGCGGAAAGGGAGAGAACAAAGCGCCAGTATGATGAGCTGCAGAATATCCGGAACAAGGGCGGGCGGATCATTAACCTGGGAACGCCCTGGCATAAGGATGATGTATTTTCCAGGATGCCGAACATCCACCGGTATGACTGTTACCATACCGGGCTGATCACGAAGGCTCAGCTGGACAAGCTGCGGGAGAGCATGGCTCCGAGCCTGTTCGCGGCAAACTATGAACTGAAGCATATCGCTTCCAGCGAAGTGATTTTCGAAACATACCCGCGGTTTACGGATAATGCGCAGCTGCTGCGGGACGGCGTCTCACATGTGGACGCAGCATATGGACGGGGAGATTATACAGCGTTTACCTGCGGAAAGCGGGACTGGGACAATGATGTGATTTACCTTTACGGCAGGATCTGGCACGAGTCAGTGGATAAGGTGATGGATATCATCGCCTATGAGACAGAACGCCTGATGTGTGTGCCGCTGAAATGCGAAGAGAACAGTGATAAGGGGTTTGTGGCAGAAGCATTCAGGAAAATGGGCGTATACTCGACAACCTATACCGAGAAGATGAATAAGTATATTAAGATCACCACATACCTGAGGGACTGGTGGCCTAAAATCGTCTTCCTGGAAGGAACGGATCCGGAATACATTGACCAGATTCTGGATTATAACCTGAACGCCGAACATGATGACGCACCGGACAGTGCAGCCTGTGTATGCCGGATATTGGACGAAGGATACTACTGATAACCTGGAAAAGGGGATTAAGGATGAGCAATAACAGGAACCGGAATAATGTCCGGAAGAATAACCGGAGTAAGCAGTTCAGTTTATCAAAGCAGGAGAAAACGCTGCTCTCCGCGTTGGACGGCTATTCCAACGCGGCAGCGTTCCTGGGGGATGCTTCCCCGCTGCTCGCTGCCGGTACATTCCGGATGAAAGGATTAACAGCACAGACAAGGCTTCTGACGGCGGCGTACAGGGAAAACTGGCTGGCGAAACGGATCATTGATATGCCGAGTGAGGATATGACCAGGGCCTGGTATAAATTGTCCACCAGCCAGTCGGAGGAAAAGCTTCACCAGCTGGCCAGGCTGGAAGCCAGGCATTCCGTGAAACAGGAACTGACCAACGCGATACGATGGGGCAGACTGTACGGCGGATCCATCGCGGTGATGGTGATCCGTGGGGAGGAAAAGGAACTGGATCAGCCGCTGGACATGAATCTGCTTGGAAAGAACTGTTTCCAGGGACTGCTGGTGCTGGACAGGGCGCAGGGAATCGCTCCGTCCTATGACCTGGTGAAGGATCTGGATGATCCGGATTTCGGACTGCCGGAATACTATACAGTGGATCTGGATATGGGAGAGAAACGGTCAGTGAAAATCCATCATTCCAGGGTTCTGCGGTTTGTCGGGCGGGAGCTTCCGCGGCAGGAGACGATCGCGGAAAACTATTGGGGAGCTTCCGAACTGGAACATGTCTGGGAGGAACTGCTGAAACGATCTGCAACCTCCGCGAATATCGCCCAGCTGGTTTTCCAGGCAAATGTGACCACGCTGAAGATGGGGCATTTCGGCGAGCATATGGCTTTCGGATCCGAACACCAGAAGCAGAGGATCATGGAAGCCATTGAGCAGGAAAACCGGATGAGGACATCCTACGGACTGCAGCTCCTTTCCGCGGAGGATACCATGGAAACCCATTCCTATTCCTTCGGGGGACTCAGCGATATTTATGAGGCGTTCATGATGGATATGGCGGGTGCAGCGGAGATTCCGGCGACAAAGCTGTTCGGCCGTTCTCCCCAGGGATTCAACGCGACCGGGGAAGCGGACCTGCGGAATTATTATGACATGATTGCCCAGATGCAGGAACGAATTGTTCGTCCGGCGCTGGAAAAACTCCTGCCGGTGATGGCGGTCTCTTGCTGGGGTGAAGTGCCGGAGGATCTGGAGATCATCTTTGAACCGGTGATGACCAGCAGCGCCACGGAAAGGGCGGAGCTGGTGCAAAAGCTGAGCGGGGATGTGATAGAAGGGTTTAAGTGCGGATTGTTTACAAAGGAGCAGGCGATAGCGGAACTGAAAAGAAGAGGGGAAGAGTTAGGGGTATATACGAAGGTGTAGTGCTGTTTGTTTGCGGGGGTGCCTTTGGCGGTGTTGCTGCCTTTGGTGTTGCACCTCCCGTTTTCCTGTTTGCTTTCATTTTCTTTCACATGAAAAAAGGTCTGCATTTATTTTGAATTAGTGATTGCTTTTTCTGCTGTATTCCGTATACTGAAAACGATGAGTACAGCGTTCCGGCTCTATATGCGCTGTAAGAAGAAAAACAGAAGAAAACAGGGAGGAAGAGTATGAATAAGGGATGCTTACGGTTGTTGTGTGTGGCGCTATGCATGGTGCTGGCACTGGGGTGCATGGAGCCTGCGATGGCGTATCATGGTTTTTTTTTCGGAAGAGTATCTGGCTAGGTGGGAATATGTGAATGAGCCTGCAATTGAAAGCTTTGGATTCGGTGTACCGCATTCACAGCAATTCGATGTTTTATACGACAATAAGACACAGGTAACGTACAAGGATAGATATAACGATTTCTTTATTCGTGCAACTTTCTATGGCGTTGGTAAAAGCATTATGGATGAATTGTGCGTTAATCTGGCTGGTGAAAGAAAAAAACTTGATGAAATGATAGATTTGATAGGGAGTAACAGATTTTGTACTGAATATATTTATATAGATAAACATCCCGTGCTTGTCCAGTATGATAGGGTTAATGATGTTTGTATTGGTCAGATTGGTTATGTTAAGAACAGCGTATGCATGGTCATACGAGTTGAGTCAGGAGGATCAACTTTTGACATTGATGATATGAAGGTTCTGGCGAACATGATTCAGTATGACGAAACCAAAGCACCTCTCTGTACAGCGGATGCGGAATTGACTGTTTCTGCAAACGAAGATCAGGTAATTGTTGCAGCAGGACAGAATGTTCAGTTTACAGCTTCTTTTGCAAATCCCGATCGCGTTAATAAGAAAAATAAGAACGATGCGGTTGTATGGTCTGTTGTCAAAGCAGAGACCGGCGAAGCTGTGAAAGGCGTTTCCATTGATGCTAAAGGCCTGCTGAAGGTGGATAAGCCCCTGACCGAACCAACGAATTTACAGGTTAAAGCAGCTTCAGAAAAACTTGGCACTTCAGCGACCTATAATATAACTGCTATACCAACTGCAAGCACTGTCACTCTGGATCCTGCTGAAATCTTCTTCTATGTTGGTACCGAGGATACGCAGACCGTGAAGGTTATCCTGGAACCGGCGACTGTGTCGCCTGTTGGCCTGACTTGGACGACTGTGAAAAATGGGATTGTTGAAATTACGCCGATGGAGGATGGAGTGGTGTCCATTAGGCCTCTGGCAGCGGGTAAAACCGATATTACCGTGAAGGAGCCCGGCGGCAAGAACGCTAAGCTGACCGTGAACGTGGTCGCTCCGGTGGAATCCGTGGAGCTGAAGGCCAATGGCGCTGCTAAGGCCGGCGGTAAGATGAAAATCGCCGCCACGCTGGCGCCCAAGAATGTGGGAAACAAGGCGGTGCAGTGGAGCCTGGATGTGGGCGAGGATATTGCCACGATTGATGAGAAGGGCCAGCTGACAATCAGCAAGACGGCTCCTTCCGGAACGAAGATTACCGTTACCTGCACGGCCCTGGGCGCACCCAGCCCGGTGGTCGGTACGCTGGTTGTTGAGGTTCCGTAAGGGTTTATACGGATAATAAAGGGACGTTACCGGATTGCTCTGGTAACGTCCCTTTTGTGTGATTATCAGCTGGGAAGGATATCGCTTCCTGCCTTTTCCTGCGCGTATTTGATAACCTTCTTCAGATTAGTCAAGAAAGTTTTGATTTCTTCTTCCCGGGTGTCTGCGTCCAGAAGAGCAAGGGCATTGCCCAGGAGATAGACAGAGGTTTCTTCTGCTACGAAAAGATAGTCTTCCAGTTGCTGCTCGTTGGATTCACTGTCTACTCCGCAGTAATGGGTGGAGAGGTTATTAGATAAGGCGTCTGTTGACTGGTCGTAGATTTTTTGAGAGAGTTCAATGAGTTCGTTGTAGCGTTTTGCGTCCATACTGCCTCCTTATTATTCATAGAAATAGACATTTCCGAAGATGGGTTTTGCTGCGTCGATCAGGAAATCCAGTTTCTTCTGTATATGCGGGTGCTGATTCCACCAGTTCGGATCATACCGGAAAAGAGCCTCAATGACGGTTGCCCTGTCTTCCATTTCGTTGATGATACTGTATCCGATTACAAACCATTCATCTTTAGGATCATTGTTTTCAAAAATATCCTGTTCATTATAATCGTGTGTATATTCATAATTTTCCGGGTTCAGGTCACTCCAGTGGTTAAAGGCATCCGGATAATCTGCGTGAATGCGGAATTCTATGGCATGCCAGATTTCATGATGGATGTTCAGCTCATTGAACATTCCGACTGCAAGATAAAGATTATAGTAACCGTCATTGAGTGTGACCACACCTGCTTTGGATTGGCCTTCGTGAAGTATCTGATTCGGGATCAGGATCCGTAATCCGTTAGGAGCAGTGTCGCACTTGAATTTCTCAAAAAAGCCCGGCGGATAGATGGAGAAGGTATCGTCAATCATCTGGATCTCTGTTGCGTAGCTGTATATCCCAAGCAAATCCCTGAATGGGGAGCGACCGGAGGGCTTATTGCCGATCGAAAAGGTATCACTGGAGAAGGAATCACATTCGGGCCCGATCAAAATGCTGATGCCGTAATGGCCTTCCATGAAATTCGCAATGGCACGGGCGGTGTCAAAGTCGTCTTCCCGGGATGTTTCCTCTGCATTGGAAATGATGGAGAAAAGACACAGCAGAAGGAAAAGTAAGAGAGATAAGACTTTTTTCATCTGATAGTACTCCTGTCTGGAAGTGATATGCCTGTGTTGTATATAGTATGGCATAGGATCAATAGTTTAGTCAAAGAGTGTTCTTCTGTCCGTGCGTGTTAATTCTTACAGTTATTTTGCTCGTTTTGAGGACGGTTTTGCTCATTTTAGGTCATTATTGGTCTATTTTGTTCTTGAATGATATGCTTTTCAGTGTAATAATTATAATGCGCAAAGCGACTCGACAGATATGAATCTGCCGGGTTTTTTATTGCCCAAATGGAAGGGGAAATGCTCTTGCAGTATTACGGAACCAGGTTGTCTGAAAACATCTCCCGGCGGGAACCGGAGGGGTATCTGCTGTGCCTGAATGTGCCGGTAGCCAGGACAGGTACCCAGGAATACCTGCCGGAAGAACTGGGATTGCCCGGCAGGGGGAAACTGATCCCTGTGTATCGTCCGGAGGAGGAAGTGTTTTCCCCGGAAACGATCGCCTCTTTTGAGGGAATGCCGGTGACGAATGATCATCCGCCCGGCGGAGTGGACAGCGGGAATATCCGGTCCCTGCAGAAAGGGCATGCCCATAATGTGAGACGGGGGCATGGAGAGGAATCGGATCTGCTGCTGGCGGACCTGATGATCACGGACCCTTCCCTGATTGACCTGGTCCTGTCCGGGAAGCGGGAAATCTCCTGCGGCTATACCTATGAGCTTTGCAGGGAAAAAGGACAATTTATCCAGCGTAAGATTCGCGGGAACCATGTGGCTGTTGTGAATGCAGGCCGTGCCGGTTCCCGCGTTTCCATTAAAGACAATAAACCTGAAAGGAGAAAGAACACCATGAAGAAATCCCTGTCCAGAATTCTGGCACGAATGGCCAAGGACGGAGACGTTGAAACTGTCGCGGAAATCATTGAGGAAATGCTGGCCCCGGAAACAGCAGCGGATGCTGCTGTTGCGGAATCGGAGGATACTGCGACTGAAACCGCGGAAGAGACGGCAAAGCAGGAGGAGAAAACTCCCGCCGCTGCCAGTGCTGTGGATGAGGACGCCCTTGGCAAAGTGATGTCCCGTCTGGATCAGATTATTTCCCTGCTTACATCTGCGGTTGATTCTGCTGCGGATGAGGAAGCAGAGGAAGAAACGGCGGATACGGCGGAGGATGTTGTTGAATCTGGCATCGCCGCGGAAGGTTCCGGGAATGCCGGGGACGCAGCGGAGAATGACCCGGAGGATGATTCGGCTTTGGCTGAGTCCTCAGAAGAGGATGAGGAACCGGAAAAACCGGGGGATGTGGATGAGGAAGTATACGGCCCGGAACAGGAAGTGATTCCTGCCCAGGACGTGCTTCGTACGGCGCTGCGGGCGGTTAGTCCGGCCATTTCCAGGCTGCCGAAGAAGGAACAGAAGCGAATCTGTGAGGATATCGCGGCCAGGCTGCACGCGGATCCCGGAAGAAGCGAAAGCAATGATGGCATCTATGCCGCGCTGGCTTCCGGAAGAACCAGGGGTCCGGCAGATAATCCTGCCGATCTCGGGAAACGGATCATGGCAAAACGGAATCCCAATTACAGAAAGGGGTAAGAGATATGGGTAAGGTAATGAGCACATTTTTCAATGGTAATCCCGGAACCATTTCCAGGTCCGTGGATGATATCGTGATTTCGGTCAAAAACGCCGGTAACGGGGAGATTCCCTTCGGGGCTCCTGTTTTCCTTGCAGAGGGCGGCGCGGTTCCTTTCAATCCTTCTGCGCCTCAGGATTTTGATTCCTTCCTCGGCTTTGCGGTCCGCATCGCCGACAAGACGCCGGACAGTTATCCGCAGGATCAGTCCGGTGCGGTTCAGGCGGGCGCCTGGAAGCCTGGCGATGTGATGGAAGTCCTGGTCCGCGGCGGAATGGTCATTCCGCTGACGGGGAATGGACAGGCTGGAGGAAAGGTGTATCTCCGTAAATCCGACGGTGAACTGACCGCCAGTGCGGGTCAGTCCGGGACTTCGGTGCAGCTGGAGAATGTCCATATTCGTAAACCCGGTGTTACGGGGTATGCGGAAGTTATCGTGAATTCCCGGAATGTCCTGTGATGAAAGGAAAGGAGAATAACAATATGATGAATACCCCAAGGTTTGCTCCCCGTCAGCTGCTCGCTGGCGATTCCTATACCTTCCTCATGAAGGAACTGGAGAAGGTGGATGAGCAGATCCTCGAACCCCTGTCCGGAACGGACTGGCCCCGGGATATGCCGGTGATTACCGGCGGCGGCCTGATGGAAAACATCGCTGCCATTGATGTTTCCTATGCTTCCACCGGTGGGGATGACGACAATCTCTTCTTTGAGGCTGCCAATGATATCCCCGTGATCCAGGCGGATATGTCCAAGAGTGTTGCGCGGACCTTTAACTTCGCGGAATACATGGCGTTCTCCGTCATGGAACGAGAGAAGATGATGCAGGTGGGCCGGGATCCGGAAACCTTCCTGAACAAGGGTATCCGGTTGCACTGCGACAAGGTGATTGACCGGAATGTCTATACCGGTTTTGCCAAGGTTTCCTCTACCGGTCTTGTCAATAATCCCGGGATTACCCGTTCCTCCGCGACGCCTCATACGGCTGGCGGAACCGATACGGCCTGGGAGAACAAAACCGCGGATGAGATCCTGGCGGACATCAACAGGGCAATCTCTGCCCTGTGGCGGGATAATGACTGCTCTTCCGATGCTCTGCCGAATCACATTTTGATTCCGGTAGAGCAGTTCGGTCAGCTGGTGACCCGCAAGGTATCGGATGACTCCGAACGGTCCATCCTGACCTATGTACTGGAGAACAACCTCTCTGTCCAGCAGGGCGGGGAACTGGTGATCTCTCCCTGCAAATGGTGCAGCGGCGTCGGCTCCGGTTCCACAGACCGCATGGTGGTTTACATAAACCGGGTGGACCGGGTCTGCTTCAACCTGACCCAGCCTCTCCGCCGGATGGAGTCCGAATACGCGGAGATGCGGATCAAGATTCCCTATATTGCCCAGTTCTCTGAGGTGCGGTTCCTGTATCCTAGTACTGTCCGGTATATGGACGGAATCTGAAGAAAGGAGAAAGAAATGCTCATTATTCCTTATGTTTGTGCCGAGTTTCATGACAGATCCGGCACTGTGATTCATCGGATTACCCCTGCCATGCGGGGAACGATCGTGGAGGCACCGGAAGCAATCCGGCAGGATGTCCTGTTCAATCTGCTTGTGCAGGACGGCTCCATCAAGACACCGGAAACGTCCGCTCAGAAGAAGACCCTGGAAAAGGATCCGATGGCGGGCGTGACGGCGGAGGGACGCAGCGCGGTAATCGCTGGAGGTGACAAGCCTGTGAAGCCTGCAAAGGCAGCCAAGATTGAAAACAAGACGGACGGGAAGCCTGCCGGAACGGAACAGAAGTAACGATCCCGGGAGTGAAGCGTAAGTGCGAAAAAGGGGGTCACCTGAATGACACAAAGCGAGTTTATCGCATTTTATCCACAGTTCGCCGGCTTCACTCCCATAATCGTTATGAGTGAGTATATCCGTCAGGCCAATGACCGCTTCTCTGCTCTGGGTGAAATGGATGCGGAGGAAGCCAGAAGGCTGTATACGGCTCATAAGCTGACGTTGTATGCCAGGATGGCTTTACCGGATGGTGCGGAGCCGAGCAAGACGGCGATAGCTGCTGCCGGTCAGGCGCAGCAGAGAATCGCAAGCAAAAAAGTAGGGGAGGTTTCCGTGACGTATGCGTCCGGAGCCTCCTCTTCTTCAGGTTCTGTGAATACGGATCTGGCGGATCTGACGGAGACACCTTTTGGTGTACAGTTGCTGGGACTGATGCGGTTATATGGAAAAAGCGTGTATGTGCCATGATCAAGCTGACGGTTACAGAAGATACCGAGCTTCTGGAAAAACGGAAGAAATGTCTGGAATGGCTCCGGAAACATAAAGTGGATGTCGGATTAACATCCAAAGCGTCCGGACGGTCTAAATTCCTGCTGGGAATCCATACCCGGGGATCGCCGATCAAACGGATTCCTCCGCGGCCAGTGGTTCAGCCTGCTATGGCACAGGAGAGTCTTCGGGGTGAGATGGGAGAAATGATGCTTTCCTCCTGTGAGGCAGCTTTCGCCGGGGATCTGTCCGGGACGCAGGCAGGACTGGAAGACGCGGGACAGCGGGGAGCGGACGGTATCCGGGAATATATCGATGCCGGGATTTCGCCGCCGAACAGGCCGGTAACGCTTTTCGGCGGATGGATCTATGACCGGGCAGAGAAGAAGTTCATCCTGGTTTCCGGGAAAAGCGGAAGCACGCCGATGAAAGACACCGGCGCGCTGTATGGGGATTTTGATTGGGAAATAACCGGAAAGTAGCTTCTTTTGACATTGTTACTTATATTTGATAACATGTTCATATCAATTGAAAGGTGAAATGCATATGAAAAAATTGCTGGTGTTTTTGTTCATGTTATCTATGATGACCTTTTCTTCAGTTTATTCTTATGGAGAATTCAACAGACCTGAAGTATTTACTAGCGGAGAATGGCTATATACGGTGCAGGAAGATGAAACAGTTGAAATACATAGATATAAAGGTAAAAGTGCCTACGTAACTATACCCGAAGAATTGGATGGAAAAACAGTTTCGAGTATAGGTATTGGAGCTTTTTCTTTAGCAGTTAATATGATGATTGTAAATATACCAGATAGCATTACGCATATTGATGCAAACCCGTTTATATGTCCTGATAACAATTTGGAAACAATTTATGTTTCTGATACACATCCATATTTGGGGGTGATAAATGGGGTTTTGTTCAGTAAGCCAGATAAAAGATTAATCAGTTGTTCTTCAGGATTAAAACTTGAATCGTATTCTGTACCGGAAGGTGTCAAGATTATAGGCACGCTAGCTTTTCAGGATTGTAGTACTTTGAAGGAAGTAGAATTGCCGAGTAGTGTGACGAGTATAGAAAATTCAGCATTTCAGGGTTGTTCATCCCTGAAAAAGGTTAATTTACCTGAGGGCATAACTAGCATGGGAGATTATGTGTTTAAATCTTGCTCTTCTTTGGAAAATGTGACATTACCCACTAGTCTCACAAGTATAGGGCGTTCTGCTTTTGACGAATGTTATTCACTAAAAATGTTAACGATCCCGAGAAATGTGACTAGAATAGATGGTGTTTTGAGCCCGCTTAACCCGATATTAGTGAATGTTGATAAATATTCATATGCAGCACAATACTGTAAAGAGCTTGGTTACCCATATGTGGATTGGTTGTTGGAATAATCAGATAATTCATGTTTTGAAAAACCCGATCAATATGATCGGGCTTTTCATATATGTACTTTATGTGAGGTTTATTTGAATACTTTCGTTACGGTTTATGATCCGGAACTGGGGAGTACTTCCTTCATTGTGGAACGCATCACCTATACCCGCAGCCGGGAGGGAACAACCTCCCGCAGCGTGACAGAACAAGCGAGGGGCTGCATTCATCCCGGAACGGCGGAAGCGCTGAAGCTGCTTCCGGAGGAGGAACGGCAGGAGGCCTGCATTGTGATCTATACGGATTATCCCTTGAGCACCGGCATTCCTGAGGATGCCGGTGTTTCCTTTATCGGCGCGGACCGGATCCGCTGGAACGGTCAGACCTGGCGGGTGGTGAAGGTGCGGGACTGGTCAGCCTTCGGATACGTACAGGCGCTGGCGGTGAAGATGGAGGAAGGAGTGTGAGAAAGTGGTAGCTGTTTCTTCTCCTTTGCGTACTGCTGTTTTTGATGCCCTTTGCTCCTGCCTGAATCTGAACAAGAATTCATCGGAAGCAATCCGGTTGATTCATGAGGCCTATGCGGAGCCGGAGAATGCTCCCCGGCCTCCAAGAAATCGGGATGTCATCTATTGGACATTGGAACGGGATTATGCTTCGGATCCGGTGTCTACCGCATGCAATGCGGAAGGGTCTGGCAGATCTCATATTCCGGTTGTTTATACAACACTGAAGTATCAGTTGATTATCGTCTGTTACGGACCTGCTTGTGAGGAGTATGCACAGCGGATCCGTTCTTTGCTTTTTCTGGATGGTTCCGGTTTCCCGAGAAAGATATTGCGGGATGCTGGAATTTATCCGGTTCCCGATCCTCCGCAACCGACTGTGTTTCATGAGGAAGAAGGATCCCTCTGGAGGAATCGGGCGGATCTGACAATATCGCTGCGTGTCCGAAGTGAACAGGTCGGGCAGGCACGCGGTTCCATTACGACGGCTCCGGCTGTGATCATTCGGAAAGGAAATTGACTTTTATGCTTGGTATTAGCAATGTAGCCCGCGTGGTGGTCAACACAATCCGGGCGTCTGAATCTCCGGCGTCTTTTGATACCGGTTTACTGCTGGTGCAGGATCCCAACTATGCAGATACCAGACGGTTGCAGACTTATCTTTCCGCTGTGGAAGCGGCAAGCGGATTGCTTGCTTTGGGCTTTGGAACAACTACTGAAGTGTATAAGGCAGCGATCAAATACTTTGCAGCTTCTCCTTCTCCGAGACGGTTGCTGGTTTCCTGCTATCCGGCTGGTGAAGATTTGCGGACAGCACTGGATGCGGTGCTGGACCGAACAGCAGCCTTTTATGGAGTCATGGTTATCGGAACATTAACAGCGGCGAACTGGTTGGCTTTTGCGCAGCATGTGGAGTCTTTGCCTGATCCTTTGATGCTCTTTGTACCGGTTACAGGTACTGTAGCTTCTGCAATTGCGGATGACGGGATTCTGGACAAGCTGCACGGGGCGCAGATTAAACGGGCTGTTCCGTTTTACTGTGCCGCGACTTCAGACTGTGCCGCGGTGATGGGTACAGCCATGGGACTGGAACTGTCGCATAAAGGTTCCGCTTTTGCCCTGTGCTATAAGACGATTAATGGCGTTGTGCCTTCTGACCTTACTCAATCTGAGGTTGAAAGCCTTAAGGCACTGAACTGCAACGTATATGTGACCCGGGGCTATACTCATTTTCTCCTGGAAAACGGAACAACGGCCAATGACCAGCGGTATGACGAAGTGCTGTATGTGGATAAGATCGTGGAGGATCTGCAGAATGCTGCGGTAAACCTGCTGGCGGAGAATCCGGATAAGCTTCCCCAGACGGATGACAGCACGGCGCAGTTTATCAATCGGTTCTCGTCTATTTTGATGGGGTACACCGATAGAGGGATTCTGGCTTCTTCCATGTGGAGAGGTGTAGATACCGGGCCGGTTGTGAATGGTGAAGTTGTTGAGAACGGGTTTGCTCTTTGGGCGAATAGTTATGATGACCAGACGGAAGCAGACCGGGCAGCGCATAAGGCTGTGCCTGTGCAGGTAGCACTGTGCTTGGCGGGAAGCATTGAAAGTATCGTGATTACGGTAAATGTACAGGTGTAATTGAGGTAGGAGGTTTTTAAATGGCTTATAACGTCTATTCGCTTCCGGATGTGAAGTCAGTTCTTTATCATCCGGATGTGGGTACCGCCAATCTGCATCTGTGCGGGATTGGTAAGGTTGTTATATCAGCTTCCGGGGACCTTTCTTCACATACTACAACAGCAGACGGTTATGTGGTGGTGAACCGTATGAAAACGACAAACGGCACCATCCAGATCGAGGTGCCGCAGAACAGTATCGGGGATGATTTCCTCAGACGTTGGGCCAGGTGGGCGAGAAATACCGGAAAGCCGAATCGGATTGCCCTGGGCACGTTGACGATCACGGATACCGTTTCGGGGTTCAAGACAATCTGTTCGGGTGTCAGTCTGCAGAAAGTACCGGATCGAACATATGACCGGACAGCAACGAATGTCAGTTATACCCTGCTGGCGACAACCATTACGGAGCAATAAAACAAAGCTGAACGTCATGGGGATCGGCCCCGTTAACACCGGAGTTATGTCCGGTGAATCAGTTCAGCTTCACTTGCATCATAATAAATACAATATAGTCTTGTCAATAGGAGAGTTTATGCGTCAAATTACCAAAGATGTACAGATCAGTATTGACGGAAGTCCGACCGGCTTTCGCCTTTTCAAACTCGATGCTTTTTCTGGGGTTGTACTGCTCCGGCTGCTGATGAGGCTGGAAGGGAAGACCGAGCATCCTACGATGTTGGACCTGATCGCTTCCCTGTCGGAGGAGGAGCTCCGGTCCGTGATGACTTCGGTGCTGAACCATGTTTCCGTGCTGCTGCCGGCCGGTCCCCAGCCGGTGATGACCGGCAGCGAATGGGGATACCCGGAACTGGAGCACGATACGCCCTCCTGCATGAAGCTGCTGCTGGAGGGCGTTGCCTGGAGTCTTTCCGGTTTTTTCGGCGAAGGCGGATCGGGGACGGAGACCGGCAGCCCGGATACATCCCCCTGACCTGCCCGAACATTGACGAGTTCCTGTTCCTGCCGGTGGCGGAGGGTTACTGGCGCCAGCACGAGCTGTGGGACGGCACCTATACCCTGGACGACCTGCTGGATATCACGGAGCTGATCCGGGTAAGGATGGAAAACAACACCCGGGCAGCCGAAGCTGCCCGGGGATGAATATCAGTCTTTGTGATTAGAGATTTCATTTTTTATTGCGAGAATACCTCCGATGATGGTAAGAAATCCGACGAATAGAGTGGCAAGAATATACATGATATATAGTCCGGCGCTTGCACTAAAGGAAAAGGGTATATTCGTGAACATAAAATATACGGCGAATATACCGAATATGATTGTCAGAATGGATAATAGAAGAATAATTAGCTTGTTCATAATAGATCGAGCCTCCAGTAAATCAAAATAGTGACTTGATAAAGAATCCTGCAAGAAGGATAAGAAGGAAACCATGGCCGTATAAGGATACTTTTAGCTCTGAACGCTTGTTCCAGTGTTCTTTTGAACTGTCATCTGGAAAGAGTTCGTCAACTTTTTTGTTGTGTGACTGTAAATCAAAAATCAAAATAATCAAATAGATAATACCAGCGAGATATCCATATTCCATAGTAATCCTCCGATAAGGATATGATTCTTCTTTATAGCTAAGGAAATAATAGCATGAATGCATTGTTCAGAAAAGTACTTTTTAGCGTTTATGTGTTCACATAGATATAGTTAGGTAAGGCAGGTGATAGATGTTGGCTGATCAGGAATTCCTTGCTTCTTTTGCGGTGGATATTGATGAAGCCGGGGTTGCCCGGCTTCAGTCTATTCTAATGGAAAACCGGGAGCTGGCAGACAATCTGGCTTCTGCCTTTGGTGCTGCGTCGAACGCGATTCATTCCTTTGTGGAGGAATTGGGTATCCTGCCAAGCATCTCCGGTCACGGGGGTATATCTGAAGGATTTTCCGGTCTGAACGGGCTTTCTGTAGGACTGGATTTATCGCAGGCTTTCACAGATTATGAGAGTTTCACCGCTTTGGTGAAGCAGCCGATTTCACTGAAAGCAAACGCGGCAGGGATTGTTTCCGCTGCGCGATCTGCCCTGAGTACTGTCCGCAGTATCTTTTCTTCTCCGGTTACGATTCGTGTGAAGGCGGAACAGTCCGGAGAAACAGGCGGAGTTGGGAGTGGAACACCGGTTCAGATGTCTACCGGCGGACGTTTCACCCGGCCTACGGATGTCCAGGTGGCGGAGGATGGAGACGCGGAGTATATCATTCCGGTAAAAAAGGAAGAGCGTGCGTTGCCGCTGCTCCGGCAGTTGCTGGCAGAACTGTCACCCGCAGCCAGGGAGAATCTGGGGTTTTCTGAATCGGGAATGACGAATTTAGAGTTGTCGCCTGTCGGAGGTTCGGAACTTGCGGGACGCATTCTTTCTGTAAGCCCTGCCGCGGGCAATGCTGTGGCGGGGAATACAATCCAGACAAACCAGAATGTATCCGCTCCGGTGAATATCCAGGTGCATTCCGCCGGAACAAATGCAGAGCAGGTAGGACAGAAAATATATGATACGGCGGAGCGCTATCTGCTCCGGACATTACAAGGAGTATTGGCGTGAGAGCAGCATCTACCGCATACATTACCTGCAAAAACGGGGAGAATACGTATGCGTACCATTTTACCGGCGTGACGGCCATTGAGCATAACCTGACGCTGGACCTGGAAAAGGATTCTTCCCAGGGAACGGATATCGTCAACGGTGCCCGGAATCAGCCGAATCAGGTATCCCTGTCCGTGGTGGAAACAGATGTGGAACATGGTGCCGGCTGGTCTGCGCGAATGCTGGAAGAGATGTCTGCCATCAAGAAAAAGAGAAGCCTCTGCAGGGTGGTTACCACCATGGCTGTGTACGAGAATATGCTGTTGACGGAGATTACGGCCACCCAGGATGAAGAGAATCAGTTTGGCTGGAGCGGGACGCTTTCCTTTACAGAGTTTATTCCGGTACCGGTGGCAAAAACCGGAGGAAATACGGGTACCAAGAAAACCAATACCAATTCCTCTGAAAAGTGCCATAACGGGTGCATGTGCTGCCAATGCAAGAAAAAAGTGCTTTCGCCTTTCCAGCAGATGCTGCAATCGTAAGGAGGATACATGACAGGATATTACCTTCCCCTGTCAACGGATCCCTGGCAGGTAAGCACTCTGGATCTGGTGATCGATGAAGAGGCGATCCATGCCCAGGTGGAAATCCGGTATCTGCCTGCTCCGGATCAGTGGTTTGTGAGTATCCGGGATCATTCCTCCGGAGAACTGCTGGTGAATATGATTCCGCTCATCTGTTCTTACAATGAACCGAATGATCTTTTACTTCCTTTTCGTCATCTTCGGAATGGAAAGGGACTTGGCTCTCTGTTTTGTATTCGAGGGGTGGACAATCCTTCCACTCCGGATCCGTCAGGAAAGAACCTGACGGATTTTCAGGTTATTTGGGGAGACAGCCTGTGACCTCCGGTGGAGGAAGTTTCACAGGCCGTCTCCTCAACCGAAACAGAGCAAAGGCAGATGGAATGCCTTTGCGACAATTGAGGTTGCGGAGTGATACCTATGACTGATCTTTCACGGGATTTGGCGGTATATGCGGATGATGAACTGATTACCGGCTTCCGGCATGCACGGCTGACTGGCAAGGATGCGATTGGATTATATCCGATGCCGTTTACTTTGCAGATCTGGAATCTGTCTTCCTCGGATTATTTCCTGCTGTGTGCAGCCAGGGAACTTTCAGTCCGGCATCTTGATTCTGTCCTGGCATCCGGTCGGATTGCAGATATCTGCAAGCATCCTGTGCCGGAAGGAATGGTGACGGAAATTGTGTTTGCCGCGGGACTGGAGTTATGGGAAACATCGGTTAACCTGTCTGTGGAAGCCGGCACTTCCGTATCTGATACAGTCCGGCAGATCCTGGATAATGCTGATACGGGGGTCCGGCTTTTATCCTTTCCCGGTCCGGATCCTGTTCGCAACCGCGGACAGGCTTTTTCAGGCAGGGCGGCGGAATGTATCGAGGTGACGCTGTCGGCAGCTCATGCCCGCTGCTGTCTGACGCCTTCCGGCCTTTGCGTTATTCCGCGTTCGGATCTTCCGGTATCGATTGAACTGACGGAAGCGGATCTGCTGGATGAACCTGCATTGGCGGGGAATCGTTTCCTGGTGCTCCGGACAAAAGTGATCGGCTGGCCGCTGGGGAAGAAAGTATCTGTTTTCTGGAAGAGCCAGACGGCGGAGGGACTGGTGGTGGAACGAACGGTGGACGCGGATAACATGGAAGGCAAGTGGCAGTGCGAATTATTGGTTGAGGTGAGTGTATGAATCAGGGTTTATCTCCGGCGGAAGTGACAGCGATGAAAAAAGAGATATTGGCTTCGTTGCGCTGCGCTTTGCCGGGAATTGTGGAATCTTTTGATGCGGAACGCGTGACCGCCGTGATCCGTCCGGCTGTTAAGAATCCTGCTGGGGTGGCGCTGCCAACGCTGTATGATGTGCCGGTTTTTATGCCGGTTCCTTTTGAAGTCAGTCCGGGCGATGCCTGTCTGCTGGTGTTTGCCGACTGTGATATGGACGCCTGGTTTGAAACCGGGGAGGCAGTCATGCCGGATTCAGGCAGGCAGCATTCATTGTCGGATGCTTTTGCTTTTGTCGGATTCCGGACAGCTGCGGCAAGGGAGGATTCATGATTATACGCCCGACGGATTCCAACGGGGATATGCTGCCGGTGATCAGCAATTCGGAGGTGCTGGCAGGGGAAGCTGCGGATGCAGAACTGGCACGGGACCGGTTGAAGCTGATGACCGGCGACTGGTGGGAAAATCCATCCTGGGGAAATGCCATCCTGGAGATGCTGAAGGATTACCGGTTTACGGAAATGGATCAGCAGGCGATATCGACATATCTTTCTTCATACATCCGGGATACGCCGGGCGTGCTGGATGTCCGGGATGTGAAGTATGCAGTGGAGGGAAGAGTGTTCCGGTATTCCTGCACGATTGAAACAGAAAACGGGTTTGCCAATATTCAATATGAGATCTAGCTGGAGGGTATATGGCTTATTTTGCGCCTTACATTGACGAATCCGGGATTCATATGCCAACCTATGAAGACCGGCTGGCGGAACTGACGGATGCATACAGGAGTATCTTCGGTCTGGAAGCGGAGCTTTCCGCTTCTGTTCCGGATTACCAGCTGCTTTCCGTTTTTGCCAAAGCGCTGGACGACGTTTCCGCCCTGGTACTGCAGGCATACAACAGCCGGAACCCGGCATATGCCTCCGGCCAGGCTTTGGATCTGCTGCTGCCCCAGTATGGGATTACCCGGGAAGCAGGGGAAACAGACGATTCCGTCCGTTCTCGGATCCGGCATTCGCTGGCTTCGCGGAGCGCGGGCTCCGCAGATGCCTTGCTGGCAGCAGTGAAATCTGCCAGAGGGGTTGTGGATGCGCTGGTTTATGTCAATGAGACAGATTCAGCGGACAGTATCGGGATCCCGGCACACAGTATCGCGGTGGTTACCCGGGGCGGGGCACCGAATGCTGTGGCACAGGCGATATATGATAAAAAAGCACCTGGGATTGGGGTATGGGGAAGCAGTTCGGGAATAGCAATGGATGCAGAAGGACGGCAGCAGACGATTCCGTTCACACGGTATTCGGATAAAATGATACTGATTCATTTGTATATTCGTGTAATGGAAGGTGGCGATCAGAGCGTGATCCGGGAAAAGGTCAATGCAGCCGTGACTGAATATATTGGCAACCTTGGACTGGCGGTTCCGCTGAATGTGCCGCAATTGTATGGGATCGTTTATGCCGCAGATCCGAAAATGGCCAGGATGTTTGTTGTATTAGATATTCAGGTAAATATGCCGGGTGCTACAGGCGTGGTTCGGGATCTGGTTCCCTGCGGTTGGAAAGAGAAGATTACTCCGATGCCAGGTACAGGCATTACCATTCATTTTGAGTAGAGGAGGATAAAGATGGACTGGCTCAGCCTCTTCCCGGGTGCCTCCCGGGAGAAACCCCGCTTCATAGCATTCGCAGAGGCAGTGCTTCGGCAGGTGAACGATTTTCTTCCCCTGATTGCTCAATTGCAGTCGGGGTTTTCTTTTTCAGAGGCAGAAGGAGCCCAGCTCGACCGTATTTCTGAAGCAGTGGGCTTAAGCAGGGCTGACATCGGCAGGAATGTTACGGATGAGGCTTTCCGGCAGTATCTGCTGGCAAAGCTGGCTTTATGGTCCTGGGATGGGACAAACAAAACTGTCCCTGAAGTGCTGGGCATTGTTCTGCCCGGCAGCAGCCAGACGGATAACAGGGACGGAACAGTGACGATAACATCAGGCGGTTCATTGCCGGAGGGAAAGGTATTTCCTGTACCGGCAGGAATAACAATTCATTCTGAAGGGGGAAATGGCGGATGATCAAAGCAGAAGCGCTGATCGCGAAGTTTCAGCAGGCGCTGGAGGAAAAGTGGGGCTATATCTGGGGAACGGCCGGGGAAAAGTGGACGGCCGAAAAGCAGAAGGAGCTGGAGAAAACAACGGATGCCAACCGGGCCCAGGGGCGGCAGTACGGGAGCAAATGGATCGGGCACAGGGTCGCTGACTGCAGCGGCCTTTTTTCGTGGGCGTTCAGGCAGCTGGGCGGAAGCATCTACCACGGATCCGATACCATGTACAGGAAATACTGCGTGAACAAGGGAGAACTGAACAAGGGCAAGCGCACGGACCGGGGCACCCTGAAGCCCGGCACTGCGGTCTTCGTCTGGAACGGCAGC
>Ga0310695_10002723_pt1 | contig 36571 bp, 35 predicted proteins | sample RumenRJG_04DNA_FD_203882 | JGI IMG/M metagenome (GOLD analysis project Ga0310695, IMG submission 203882) | Bovine rumen microbial communities from Lethbridge, Alberta, Canada - RJG_04 (v2) (version 2) | ecosystem: Host-associated > Mammals > Digestive system > Stomach > Rumen | place: Canada... | reverse complement strand
ACATATTACTTCTTGCGGAAGTCCAAAACTATCGTGCAAACTTTAATGCACTAGCATCAGGTGTTATTATTGAAGCAAACCTTGATAAAGGAAAAGGCCCTGTTGCAACATTATTGGTTCAAAACGGTACTTTAAGAACGGGTGACTGCTTTGTTGTCGGTTCTGTTTCGGGTAAAGTCAGAGCATTGATTTCTGATAGCGGAGAAAGAATTAACGAGGCAGGTCCATCTACTCCTGTTGAAATTTTGGGCTTAACAGATGTTCCTCAATCAGGTGATATGTTTGAAGCTGTTCAAAATGAAAAAGTAATGAGACAGATTGTTACCGAAAGAAAAGAAAAAGAACGTACATCAAGACTTGAAGCAATGATGCCTGCACACGTCAGAAATGATGCTATCGGCGAAAAAGATGACGAAATTAAACATCTTAATTTGATTATTAAAGCTAACACTCATGGTGCTGCTGAGGCTGTTTCTCAAGCGGTAACACAAATGGAATCTAAAGAAATTATTACAAAAATAATTCACGTTGGTGTTGGCGATATTTCAGAAGCCGACGTTATGCTTGCAAGTGCAGGTAATGCAATAATCCTCGGTTTTACCGTAAAAGAAGATGCAAATGCTCTTGCTGCAGCCGAAAAATATAATGTAAAAATTAAAAAATATGATATTATCTATCAAATTTTGGAAGATTTAGAAAAGACAATGTTGAATCTTCTTCAACCTGAAGAAAAAATTGTTGATTTAGGTAGTGCCGAAGTCAGACAAGTATTTACGGTTGGCAAAACAACAAAAATTGCTGGTTGTTATGTGCTTGAAGGAAAAATTGTCAGAAATAAAGTCGCAATTCTTCTCAGAAACAATGTTGAAATCTTCAAAGGCAGTATAGACCAATTAAAAAGATTTAAAGATGATGTAAAAGAAGTTGCACAAGGTTTTGAATGTGGTATTTCTTTTGCAAAATTCAACGACATAGAAGTTGGCGATATCATCAAAGTTACAACAACAGAATTGGTTGAACGTCAGGTTCTTGTATAGAAGGTAGTTATGCCACCATTCAGAAACGATAAAATCAGAAAAACTTTAATAAAAGAAATTGCGGATATTATCCAAAAAAAATTGAATGATTCTCGTATTGGCGGAGTTGTTTCCATAACTGATTTGGAAATTTCTCATGACAATTCTTATGCAAAAGTTTTTTATTCTGTTTTTGCTCCTGAAGAACAAAAAGAACTGACAATTAAGGCGATAGAAGATGACGCTTCTAAAATCAGATACGAAATCGGTCGCCGTGTAAGATTAAGATATACTCCTGAACTTAAATTTATTCTTGATGACTCAATTGAAAGAGGCGCAAAAGTTTCTGAACTTATAGATAAAATTTCAAAGGGTGAAATAAAGTAGTGTTCGGTTTCTTGAACATTTATAAGCCTTGCGGAATGACATCACATGATGTTATTTATCGAGTAAGAAAAATTTTGAATATAAAAAGAGTAGGTCATGCAGGTACTTTAGATCCTCTTGCGGAAGGTGTTCTCCCCGTAGGAGTTGGTAATGCCGCACGTTTACTTGATTTTTTGCCTGATGAAAAAGAATATATTGCAGGAGTAAAATTTGGCTATGTTTCAGATACTTACGACAGAGAAGGAAAGATTGAAAAAGTTTCAGATTCAATTGTCGATAAATCTGACTTTGAAATTGCTTTGAAAGATTTTGAAGGGGATATTATTCAAAAACCGCCTATTTATAGCGCTGTTAAAGTAAATGGCAAAAAATTATACGATTATGCAAGAAAAGGCTCTGAAGTCGAAATTCCGGAACGTAAAATCAGGGTTGATTTAATAAAATTGTTAGAATTTGACGAAAAAGACACTTCTGCAAAGATTTTGATTAAATGTTCAAAGGGAACTTATATTCGTTCAATCATTAATGATTTAGGCTTAAAACTTAAAATTGGCGCTTATATGACAAGTTTAGTAAGAACTTTGTCCTCAGGAATGAACGTAAATGATTCGGTAAAAATTGATGAAATTTCTCAAGCGTCTTTAATTTCACCTAATTCAATTTTAAAATTTCCCGAATATAAACTTGATGATAATAAATTTAAAAAAGTTAAGAACGGAAATTCAATAAATGTTAATTTAACTGATGGCTACATTTTCCTCACTTTTGACGGACAGATAATATCTCTCGCAAATGTTTCAGATAATGTTGCATACTCTAAAAAGGTATTTGTAAATTGAAAAAGATTACGATTTATATATTATTTATACTTTTTTTGAATTTGTGTTATTCTTGTAAAGTTGGTTCATGTGTTGAATTCGACAATAGTGATAGAGTTTGTGTAAAAAATTCAATTTTTTTATCACCAATTATTTATATGAAAGAAAAACTTTTGGAAACATTTTTAAAAGAGTACATTAAAAGAAATGTTGGCATTAATACTGAAATCTCATTGGATTTAGATAATGAAACTTCAGGTAACAGATATATTGTTAATAATGCCGTTTTATCATCTGAACTTCCTCAGTTCAAAGGTTTTCAATTAACCGATTTAAAATTAAATACGGTTAATCCCGGAATTGAAATAATTAAAGAAGATAATAAGTTAATTTTTCCTAATGATATACCTATTCATTTTTCGACAAAAATTACAAATGATAATTTGAATTTTTTGACATCATCAGAAGATTTTAATGTTTTAATTGGGACAATGATGCAAAAATATTCAAATTTCATACATATTAAAGAAATCAAAATTCAAATAGTCGATAATAAATTAAAAATACAAATTATAGGGAAACTTCAAATTCTTTTCGGAATGCCTGTTAAAATAACATTTTACCCTCTAATTGAGTTAGTTGACGGAAAATTGTATCTTAAAGAAATTCAATCGGATAAGGCATCTGCCGCATATATTAACAAAATTTTACCTGCTGTTAATAACTCTCAACCTTTGAGTTCCTATATTAAAATTCTTCAAAATTTAGATGATTCTTATAAATTTGAGAATTTAACTATAGAAAATAATGAGATTTTTCTTGACGGAATGTTTATTATTCCTCAAAACTGTGATATAAACAAATAGGGCTTTTATGAATAATTTTTCAAAAATATTATTAATACTTGTTATTTGTTTAGGACTCTGGTGGGGGTACGATACTTTTTTTGCAGATAAAATTCAAAAAGAAAAAGAACCTGCAACAAATGTCCAAGAAACTGTTGTAAAAGATACTGACACTTCAAAATTACCTGATGAAGAGAAAGTTTCTCAACAAAAGAAAGAAGAAAGTGTTTTTGTTTATTTTTTAAGTTCCGATAAGAGCGGTAATCAATTTTTAAAACCTGTTTCAAGGAATATCCCTGAAGATTCCGACAGAGTTGAATATGCTTTGACACAACTTTTAAAAGGTCCTAATCCCGTTGAATTTTCTTCAGGTGTTTATACAGAAGTTCCCAAAGAAACAAAATTAATAAATATAACTGTTTCTTCAGATAAGATTATTGTTAATTTAACTTCTAATTTTGGTGTAGGCGGCGGTTCTGACAGTATTTATTCAAGAATGCGTCAATTGATAAAAACAGTCTTAGCAAACACTAAAAAGCCCGTTTATTTGTATCTCGACGGCAAACAGGCAGATATTTTAGGCGGAGAAGGTATTACTTTTTCACAACCATTAAGCGAGAATTCATTAGATGAGTAACGAAAAAAAAGATATTGAATATTATATGAACCTTGATTGGACTTTAATCGAGGGTACCGATTTGGATTTTAACGGAAATCCTTATCATTATATTGAAATTAAGGAAATTCCGAGTTTTGCATTCTGTGCCAAAACACAAGAACTTGCAAGAGCAAACTACAAAACACAACTAAGGTGGACTCTTATGGTTATGTTATCTGATGAAGATTGCGTAATAAGAGAGCCCGGTGAAGATGATGACGATGACGTCGATTGGGAATCTCTCTGTCCTTAATTTTTATATGCGTGTTTGTATGAATAGTTTTCTTTAAAACCGACTCCGAGATACATGTTATATGCGGGTTTGTTGTCGGAATCACAGGAAGCATTTATTTCTGACAATGTCATTTTGCCTGTAATGACAAGTCTGCTAATTTCAGTAACAACTGTTTTTAAAAGATATTTCCCGAGTGATTTACCTCTGTATTTTTTATTTACTGCAACAATAGGAACATTCGCAATCGAGGAGTTTGTGAGATTTGCAAAACAAACACCTGCAACTTTATTGTTATAAGTTAAAATTTTGGTTTCTTCGGGTAAAAATTTTCCGTAAACACCTTCGGTTATTTTTAAAATAATATCACTTGTTCCGTCAAAGGTTAAAAATCTTGAGTCGAATTTTGCATCACTTTTATCTTTAAATGCTTCATTAACAATTTTCACTACGCTATCAAAATATTTATAATCCCAATTTTGAATTTTAAATCCGTGATTTAAAGGTTTTAGTCTTTCATTACACAATGAATTTACAACATTAATATCGTCTAAATTAAATGACATTACTGATTGATTTACTGTCATAAAATCATATTTATTAAGGTGGGGTAGTATTTCTTCCTGAATACCCAAAATTGGGTAACTTATAATTCTTGAACCCTTTATATCTTTTATTTCATATAAAAATTTTTCGAGTAAAGCACATCTTTTTTCAGCGGTATTTTCTCCTTGAATTACGTGAATAAGATTTAATTCAACCGCTTCCGTAATAAGCGTTGTGTAAGAGAGAAAACCTGTCGGAATTTCTTGCTCGAAAAGAATAATGCATTTTACAAGATTGCTGTTGACTGATTTTATAAATTCGTCGTATTCAAGAGGAGCAAGTTCAAATTTGTAATCTGTTGTTGCTCGTGTTTTGAAGTCATTATACACTCCTGCGAATATTTTGTTATATTCGTCTTTATATTCATCAAAAGTATATATAGTCAAATCTGCCATTAATATTCCTTTTTTTATATTTTATCATAAATTAAAAGAAATTGCCCCTTGTAAATAGTCAGCCAATATAATACAATACATAAAAAGAAGGAGTCATCTTATGGCAATAGCATATTTGTGTTTAGGTTCGAATATTGGAGACAGAGTCGGTTATGTTCAACAGGCTACTAAAATGCTTGTTGAATCAGGTGATGTAACCATTATCAGAAGTTCTGCTTTATACGAAACAGAACCTTGGGGAAAACCTGATCAATGTTGGTTTTTAAATGCTGTCATTGAAGTTAAAACTAAATTAGAACCTAAAGAACTTTTAAAATTATGCTTGGAAACAGAAAAACATCTCGGTCGTGACAGAGAAAAAGAAATTCACTGGTCTTCCCGAACTATTGATATTGATATTTTGCTTTATGATGATTTGATTTATGAAGATGAAGATTTAATAATTCCTCATCAACATTTACACGAAAGAGCATTTGCTCTTGTTCCTCTGCTTGAATTGATTCCTGATTCAATTCACCCTAAATTGAAAAAGTCTTTGCTTGAAATTCATGAAGCAATTGAAAATCCCGAAGAGATAGTTCTCTTTGGAACTCGTTCAGATGAAATATAAAGAAGTCGGAATTATAGGCGGTGGGCCTGCAGGAATATTTGCTGCACTTTCTGTTCGTGATTTTTATAATGTTGATGTAACTGTAATTGATTTAAAAAAACATCTTTCTACTCTTTTGCCGACAGGCGGCGGAAGATGTAATTTGTCGTATTACGATACTGATAATTTTTCTTTTTCTAAAAATTTTCCCAGAGGAGACAAGTTTTTACTTTCGGTTTTAAGTTCTTTTGGCATGTCTGAAACTGTTGATTATTTCGAAAATATAGGTATAAAGACATATGTACAAAATGATAACAGAATATTTCCCGTTTGCGACAGTTCAAAAATTGTTGCGGAAATTTTATTAAAAAGAGCGAAATTACTCGGTATTGAATTAAAAAAAGGCTTAGTTAAAAATATATGTCCGGCAGAAGAAGGCTTTTCCGTAACTGTTGATGAAAAAACAGAATTTTATAAAAAGATTATTATAACAACAGGCGGGAAATCTTTTAATCTTGCAAAATCCCTCGGACATAACATCATTGAACCTAAGCCCTCTTTATGTCCTTTAAAAATTCTTGAGAGCGATTTTAATAATTTGTCGGGAATGTCTTTAAAAAATGTTGATGTCGTTATTGAATTTCAAAACAAAAGAATTGCCAAATTAAACGGTGATTTATTGTTTACTGAAGATTCCATATCAGGACCTTTAGTTTTTTCAGTTTCTTCTATTTGTGCTTTTTTAGATTTTTCAAAAGATAATCCTGTTCGGTTAAAGATAAATGTTTCAAATTTGTCCGAAAATCAATTAACAGACTTTTTTTCAGGAGTAAAAAACAAAACCCCGAAAATTGCTATTAAAAATGCAGTTTCTTTAATTTGTCCCAAAAATCTTGCTAAAACAATTCTTGAAATTTGCCAAATTGATGAAATGAAACAGGTGGCAAATGTCAGCAAGATTGAACTTAAAAAATTAATTCAAAATTTATGTTCTTTAGAGCTTAACATATACGACAGAAAAGAAAATCTTGCAATGGTTACTGCAGGCGGAGTTGATTTGAAAGAAGTTAATTCAAAAACAATGTCGTCAAAACTTGTAAATAATTTGTTTTTTGCGGGTGAAGTTCTAAATATTGACGGTTTTACGGGCGGTTTTAACTTGCAGAATTGCTGGTCAACCGCAAGAATCGCCGCCCGTAGTTTATACTTGTAAATATTGAATATTACCTTCTTTGAAATTTAGACAAAAGTCTTAGTATTTCAACATATAACCAAACTATGGTAACAAGAAGTCCGAATGCGCCAAACCATTCGTATTCTTTCGGAAAAAAGTTGTTTGCTGCCTGTTCTATGAAATCAAAATCAACGAGAAGGTTAAATGCTGCCAAACCCGTTACTAACAGGGAAAACCCTATTGAAAGAGGTGTATTGCTATATAACATCGGTATATTAATATTAAAGAATGACAAGACCCATGTTATGAGGTAAAAAATCATAATTGATAAAGTCATTGTAAAAATTGTACTTCTCAATTTATCAGTAACTTTAATAATTCTTGTTGCATAAAGAATATACATAGTAAAAATTGTTATGAAAGTTAATGCAACAGCTTTTACCACAATTCCCTGAAACATTGATTCAAAAAAGCATGACAAACCTGCTAAAAAAGCACCCTCTGCAAAAGCATACAAAGGAACAACATAAGGGGCGGATTTTTTTACAAAAGAGGCAATTAGTGCAAGAATAAAACCTATTATCATACCTCCGTACATCAAAAGGTTAACTTTATCAATATTTCCGATTGAAAACTGATACCAGGTTGCTGCACCTGAAATAGTCATCAGTATGGCAAGAAAACCTAACTTGTTCATAACACCGCTTATTGTCATCGGTTGTCCTTCAAGAACAAGAGGTCTGCTGCCGAATGAATTACTTAATATAGGATTTGTGTTCATTATTTTCTCCTTTTCATTTTTGATACTTATATTATACTTCAATAATTTCATTATAATAAATTCTTATTATTCTGTATAATGCCCGAATGTCGATATTATTTTTTTTATCACCATTAAAAATTATAGTAAATATTTACTATTTTTGACTATGGTGTTTATTATGCAAAATAGAATCGTTGATATAATTGCAAGACAAATACTTGATTCAAGGGGAAATCCGACAATTGAAACGACAGTATATACAGAAAATGGTATAAAAGGTGTTGCAAGTGTCCCGTCGGGTTTATCTAAAGGCTCTTTTGAGGCATTTGAACTCAGGGATAACAATCCAAAATATTATCGGGGAAATAGTGTTTTAAAGGCAGTATTGAATATTAATGACTGTATTTCAAGAAGTATCATAGGGCAAAATGTCTTTAATCAATACCAAATCGATAATATTATGATTGAACTTGATTCTTCCAAAAACAAACATAATCTCGGTGCAAATTCAATATTATCAGTTTCTTTGGCATGCGCAAGGGCTGCCTCAAATTCTCTTGATGTTCCTCTTTTTAGATACATTGGCGGTATTTATTCTCATGTTATGCCGATTCCTATGATTAATGTTTTAAATGGAGGTGTTCATTCTGATAACGGACTCGATTTTCAGGAATTTATGATTGTTCCTTTTTGCTTCAATTCGTTTTCAGATGCTATAAGTGCCTCTAATGATGTCTATTATAAGTTGAAAGAAATATTACAAAAAAAAGGTTATACAACATCTGTCGGAGATGAAGGCGGATTTTCTCCCGACATAGATTCTAATGAACTTGCATTAGAATTATTAACAGAAGCAATTATCCAAGCCGGTTATGATACTGATAAATTTAAAATGGCGGTTGATTTGGCTTCTACTCAATTCTATTCTGAAGGATATTATAACCTTGAAGGACAAAATTTATATTTGAATTCGTCAGAGTTTTGCAATTATTTAGTTTCTTTAACACAAAAATTTCCGATAATTTCATTTGAAGACTCAATGGCGGAAAATGATATTGAAGGCTGGAAAATGATTTCGGAAGCCTTAAATGACAAAATAATGGTCGTTTCTGACGATTTAACAGTAACTGATTTTGAACGAATAAAAAATATCAAATCAGGCGGAATAGCAAATTCTATATTAATAAAACCAAATCAGGCAGGTACTTTGACTGAAACTTTGAAAGCAATCGAAATCGCTAAAAATAATAATTATAAGGTAATAATTTCCAACAGGTCAGGTGAAACCGCTGATACTTTTATTTCTGATTTGGCGGTTGGAGTAAATTCCGGATTTATAAAAACAGGCTCTCTTTCACGTTCTGAAAGAACCGAAAAATATAACAGACTATTGAAAATAGAATCTGAACTAAAAAATAATTCTTTGTTTAATCAAATAAAACTTTAAAATAGAGTTTTTTTCAGCTATAATTATCTCAAAACTAAAGTCTGAGGTAATTATGAGTAGTGAAGAAATTATAAAATTGAGTGCATCTGAACAACATGATGCAATTGTTAATAAAGAAATTAAAGCAGTAGAATTATTAGATTCGCTTTATTCTCATATAGAAAAAGAAAATGATGAAATTGGTGCTTTCAATTCGTTAACGAAGGAAATTGCATACGAAACCTCAAAAACAGTTGACGAAAAAGTAGAAAAAGGTGAAACATTGCCGCCTTTGGCAGGTGTTCCTTTGGCTTTAAAAGATAATATAAATTTAAAAAATTCAAAAACCACTGCCTCAAGTAAAATTTTAGAAAATTTTGTATCACCGTATGATGCGAATGTATCATTAAAATTAAAAGAAAATCTAATTCCGATTTTAGGAAAAACTAATCTTGATGAATTCGCAATGGGTTCAAGTAACGAAAACTCGGCATTTAAAATAGTAAGAAATCCTTGGAACTTAAATAAAGTTCCCGGTGGCAGTTCGGGCGGTTCTGCTGCTGCAGTTTCTTCTTATCAATCAGCACTTTCGTTAGGTTCTGATACAGGCGGAAGTATTCGACTTCCTGCATCGTTCTGCGGTATTGTCGGACTTAAACCCACTTACGGCAGAGTTTCAAGATACGGACTTATTGCATTCGGTTCATCTTTAGACCAAATAGGTCCTTTTGCAAGAACAGTAAAAGACTGTGCAATGCTATTGAGTGTAATTGCAGGTCATGATGAACATGATTCAACTTCTTTGAATGTTGAAGTTCCTGATTATACTTTAGATTTGGAAAAATCAATTAAAGGAAAGAAAGTTGGTATAATTGATGAATTGTATTCTGAAGGGCTTTCTGATTCCGTTAAAAAAGCAGTTGATTCAACAATAGAAATGTACAAAGATTTAGGTGCAGAAATTGTTCATGTTTCAATTCCGCTAATTAAATATTCAATTGCTGTATATTATATTGTTGCAACCGCCGAAGCAAGTTCAAACCTTGCACGATTTGACGGTGTAAAATACGGTTACAGAACTAAAGATGCCGAAACATTAATTGAAATGTACAATAAAACCCGTTCCGAAGGTTTTGGAGATGAAGTTAAACGCCGTATAATGCTCGGTACTTATGCTTTAAGTTCAGGATATTATGATGCTTATTACAAAAAAGCGCAACAACTTAGAAGATTAATTAAGCATGATTTTGATAAAGCTTTCAGTCAAGCAGATGTGTTGATATCACCTACTTGTCCTGATACCGCATTTGATATCGGTTCAAAAGCAGAAGATCCTCTTTCAATGTATTTAACAGACATAGCAACTATTACAGCAAATTTGGTTGGAATTCCTGCTATGAGTCTTCCTCATTCTCTTGATGAAAACGGTATGCCGATAGGAATTCAAATTCTTGCACCTTCTCTGGAAGAATCAAGAATGTTGAATTTTGCTCAACAACTCGAAAATTTGGCAAAATTTAATTCAGTTTATAAAAATAATTTTTATTGCTTGTAACATAACTTAACAAAATGATAAATTTTTTGCCTGAAAATTAAAGTTTATCATGGCTTTGCCGATATTATAAACATAAGGTAAGTAATTTGGAGTAAAAAATATGGTCAGTGTAGGTGCAACAGGTCAACTTGGCGGAGAATGGTCAGTACAAAAGAGCAGACAAGACTTATTATCTAAAATATATGGTCAAGAAGTTACTTATGCTGAAACTATTGGCGCTCAAGGTATCAAATTTGATGATGAACTTGATCGTATTGGTGTTGAACTTCAAGTTAGTACACAAGAAGATTTTGATTTTAGTTTAGATTTGTTGAATGATAAAGAATCTGTTTGGAATAACAATAACAGAAATGAAGGTTTGTTCCAAAGCAATCATGGAAATCTTTATACTCAGCTTGATTTTATGACAGGTACATATACTGTAATGTCTGAAAAACAATTAGCTTCATCAATGGGAATTGAATACGAAAATGAAGATTCAAAGCCTTTTGATTATATTAAATTAGATCATAATGGTTTAAAATTTACCGATTTGGTTTTTGCTGGAGCTGGTGACGGACAAAATGACAGATTGAGTTTTGATTTATCTCAACTTAAAGGCGTAAAATGGGGTAATGCTTCGTTCAATATTGAAGATATTGATGGAACTAATGTTCAAATAATAAAAGATACTATTCCCCAATATATGCTTGAAGAAATTGAAAGTGCTTTAAGTGGTTACGTAAAAGGTTCACAAGAATATAATACAAAATTTCTTGAATTGGCAGTCGAATTGATGGATCAAGAAGGCTATACAAAAGGACAAGAGATTGCTTCTCCTGCTAATACAACTGTCGATAATAGTTCAAAAGCATTTAATGTTGTCAGAGATGCAAGTGGCAGAGTTAGAATTATGATTAATTCAAATGATGGTTTTGAAGTTAAGGGTGCCGGTGTTGTAAAAGGTTCAGGTATGATTTCTTTAGGTGCTACAACTGATGGTACTAATGAATCAGTAGTTCAAATCGGTAATTCAAACAAAGATGCATCAATGAATATTGATATAAACAATAAGGCAAGAAATATTGATGCATACGGCGAAAATGTAAATGCTAACTTTAATGCAGATCTCTCTAATACATTTAATGTTAATTGGGGTGCAAGCAATGGATCTATTAATGCTTCAGATTCACCTGCAACTATGTTCTTGAATGGCGGTGGCGCAAATAACACCTTCAATCTTAGCGGAAAGACATATGTAATTGATGAAAATAAAGCAAACAATACTTATAATTGGAAAGGAAACACAATTAAAAATAATTAATATTATTTGACTGAATAATATACTAAATCTCACATAAGAAGCGAGGATTAACCCTCGCTTCTTTTTATCTCTTTTGCTATTTTTAAAATTTCTTTAACCGCTTTATTAATTTTTTCAGTAATTTCTTCTATATATTCTGCGGAAGTTAAACCGTTTATTACGATATCAGCATTTTGCATGGTTGGTCTTATATATATTTGAGCGGCAGAATTAACATTTTCAAATTGTAAATCAGCGGCATGTCCGGTTTTACCTCTTGTTGCAGCCCGTTCATACCATCTTTCTCTGATTTTACTAAATGGTGTGAATACGTATATTTTTACATCATGTACAGGTAACACTTCAGGACTTAATACGAAAAGACCTTCGTTCAATATTATTAATGCGGGATTTTTTTGAATTCTGTCAGGAATACTTTCACATGTAACAAAATTATATTCGGGAGATTTAATCGAACAACCACATTTTAAACTTGTTAAGTGTGCTCTCATTAATTCAAGGTTTAAAGCAGAAGGTGTATCAAATGAAAAACCGTTCATAAAAAGGTTTTCATAACTTCCTGCTCTTTTGAGTTCTTCTGATGCATCAAGATAGTAATCATCACAGCATACTGTTGTAAACAAATCTTTTCTTTCGTCTTTTAACAATGCTTTTGCAGCGTTATTAACAAGAGTTGTTTTACCAGATGCCGATTCCCCTGTTATACCTATTACATATGATTTTTGGGGATTCTTAACAACAGAAGTCACAAACTTTAAAAGAAATTTTTCATTAATGGAGAGAAATAAAGGTTGTTTTTGCATTTGGTCTTCTCTTAAAATCTTATTCAAAGAAGATACAATTTTGAAAACAAGTCCTGTTTTTTCTTCGTTGCTTATTGATTTAATGTTTACTTCACCATCCATAAAAAATTCCAAGATATTAATATGTGTTTTTTATAATAATATATTAAATTAAAAAATTTTTCACTAATTAACTAAAAAATCCTTTGAATGTTGCAAAAAAACTTATTAAAAATTATTTTAATTTTTAAAATTTGAAATATATTGTTCAAAATCTTTTATTTTAAATTCACATTCTTCAAGTAAACCCTGAATGATTTTGATATATTCTGTTTTATTATTCAGTTTACTTATACCAATAATCGGCATGTTTGTAATATCTGATAATATCAAGGTTTTAATTTTTTTGAATTCTTCCGTAAAATGTTCATCGAGGTTTTTAAAATCGTCAGGTATATTTGCTATAAACTCTAAAAGAGTTCTCTTTGTTTTATTTATCTTGTTATCTTTTATGTTATTTTTTAATGATTTTAAAAATTCGAAAGTATTTTGATACAAAGGTAATAATTTGAGTTTCTTTTCAACAAGTGTTTTTGTAAAATATTCTTTTGTAATATCATAGCCTTTTTGAGAAATAAGGTCTTTTTCTTCTTTTGAGATGTTAAAATCAAGTAAAAGAACATTTGATGTGTTAATCAAAATATAATCAAACTTGTCTTTGCTGTTGTACATTTGGGCGATATGCTCCGAGCAGAAGTTTGTAAAGGCGCTGTAAACAGAATTCAAATAGTCAAAAAATGTTTTTAAATTCACGTTTTCTCTTGCACCTTCCAGTCTGAATTCTAATATTCTTGCATCCGAATTCATAAGTTTATCTGTTGATTTCCAAAACGGCAGACTTTGTCCCAAGTCACCGTCAACAAGTAATTTATCTTCGTATTCAACGGGTTTCATTAATCCCGGGAAGCAGGCAGATGCTCTGATTGCCTTCGCAATTTCAAAATCAGGGGTATTGTCTTTTGAAAAAACAAATTGAGAATTTGTTTTTAAATCTGTTGCAAACACATATAAATCTTTTTCAAAATTTTTGAATGTTATAGGCGGATTTTCACCTTTTTTATATTTTGAACCGTAGAATTTTTTTTCAGTAATTTCACGAATCCACTCTTCAAAGACATCTCCTTTACTGAAAGCAAAATCTGTTCCGATTCCGAAATTCAAATCTTTAAACATAAAGACATTGAAGTCGTAAAGAATTTCTTTTATTTCTTCTGTAGTACAGTCAAGTGCGAATAATGTTGCAAAAATAGCACCGACAGATGAACCGACAAAAGAAATACAATTTATTTTGAGTTCTCTTAAGGCTTTAATTGCCCCGATGTAAGCCAAACCTCTTATTGCACCGCCACCGAATATACATATATAATCATTAGATTTCATAGTTTTATATTGCAAAAAATTATCCCGTATGTCAATAGCACACACGGGACAATAATTTTTTTATTACAAGTTTAAACACTTGCTCTTTCTTCGTCTGTAACACCTTTGAGAGTTAGATTTACTCTTCCTTTATCGTCAATTTTGATAATTTTAACGACAACTTCATCTCCGATATTTAAACGGTCTTCAATTTTCTCAATTCTTTCTTTGCAAACTTGAGAAATATGAATCATGCCGTCCTTACCGGGAGCGAGTTCAACAAAAGCGCCTATCGGGATAATTCTTACGATTTTTCCTTTTACAACCATACCTTCTTCAGGTTTGAATGTTGCTTCTTTAATCATTCTGATTGCAATATCGGCACCTTCTTTATCATTTGATGTGATTGTTACAAGACCGTTATCCTGAATATCAATTTCAGCACCCGAAGCATCAATAATACCTCTGATATTTTTACCGCCGGGTCCGATAACTGTTCCGATTTCTTCTGTCGGAATTGTCATTGTGTAAATTCTTGGTGCGAACGGTGATAAATCTTTAGCAGGTTCGGAAATTACTTTTCTCATTTCACCGAGAATATGTAAACGACCTCTTTTTGCTTGTTCCAAAGCACGCTTTAACGTCGGATTTGCAATTCCTTTAACCTTCATATCCATTTGAAGAGCGGTAATTCCGTCATCGTTACCTGTTACCTTGAAGTCCATATCTCCGAGGAAGTCTTCGATGCCTTGAATGTCTGTTAAAACAACAGGTTCTCTGCCTTCTTCGGTAATCATACCCATTGCAACTCCGCCTATCATACATTTAACGGGAACACCTGCATTCATAAGTGCCATTGAAGTACCGCAAGTTGAACCCATTGAAGTTGAACCGTTGGATTCGAGTACGTCTGATGTAACTCTAATTGTGTAACCGAATTCTTCTTCTGACGGAAGTGCAGGAATGTTTGCACGTTCCGCAAGGTTACCGTGACCTACTTCTCTTCTTCCCGGTCCTCTTAACGGTTTTACTTCACCTACCGAGAATCCCGGGAATATGTATTTATGCATGAATTTTTTTGTAGTTTGAGGGTCAACACCGTCAAGTTCTTGTGCCATTCCGGGGCCTGCAAGAGTAACAGCGGAAAGAATTTGAGTTTGTCCTCTCGTAAATACCGCTGAACCGTGTGCTCTCGGAAGAACTCCTACTTCACACCAAATAGGTCTTACGTCTTCAACATGTCTTCCGTCTGCTCTTACACCTTCATTTAAAATCATTGCTCTCATGATTTTCTTTTCAAGTGATTTAAATTCTTCCGCTATGAAATCGATTCCTGTTTCGTTCATCATGACATTTACGGGATCATCTTCGGGAAGGCTTGCATAATATTCTCTTACTTTTGTTTTTGCTTCGTCGAGTTTTGCTTTTCTGTAATCTCTGTCGAAATTGTGATATGCATCATAAACTGCATCGTAAGAGAGTTCTTTTATCTTTTCAAAAATTGATGAAGTATCATAAGGGTTCACAAATTCTTGTTTTTGTACACCGCATTCTTGTGCGAAAGCGATTTGTGCGTCACATTGAACTGCAATTTCTTTTTGTGCAAATTCAACTGCTGCCATAATATCGTCTTCCGATACGAATTTACAGCCTGCTTCAACCATTATGATTGATTCTTTTGTACCTGCTATAACGATGTTCATATCTGATTTATCGCATTCTGCAAAGGTCGGGTTTGCAATCATTTGTCCGTCAACTCTGCCGACTCTTACGGCACCGACAGGTCCTTCAAAAGGAACTCCTGCAAGCATTAATGCTGCTGATGCACCGATAATTGCCAATACGTCGGGTTGATTTTCCATGTCTGCGCTGAACAATTGTGCAACGATTTGTATATCGTTTCTGTATCCTTTAGGGAATAAGGGTCTTATAGGTCTGTCAATTAATCTTGAAGCAAGAATTGCTTTTTCTGATGATTTTCCCTCGCTTCTGTTGTAGCCGCCCGGGATTTTACCAATTGCAGACATTCTTTCTTCATAATCTATTAAAAGAGGGAAGAAATCTATTCCGACTCTCGGTTCGGGGCTTACTGCCGCATGTACAAATAACATTGTGTCACCACATCTAACCGTAACTGAAGATGCTGCTGATTTAGCATACTTTCCTGTTTCAATTACGACCGTTTTACCTCCTACGGTAATTTCGGTTTTTTTGACTTCATTCATTTTTCGTCTTCTTTCTTTAATTTTCTACGTCTTATTTTTACATTTCATATTATATGACAAACATGAAATATTTGTATTTTGTTGTAAAATCAGTATATGATTGGTCAGATTTTTAAAATACATTCGGATTTTTATTATGTTAATACCGATAACGGTATTATTGAGTGTAAGTTAAGAGAAGTGCTTAAAAAAGCGAAAAAAGAAGTTATTGTAGGTGATTATGTTCAAATTGATAATTACTCAAAAAATAATTCTTTAAATTTTATTTCTGAAATTTTGGAAAGAAAAAATTATCTTTTAAGACCGAAAGTCGCAAATGTTACTCAAAGTATAATTGTTACGGCTGTTAAAAATCCTGACATTAATTTGGAACAGTTGGACAGATTTATTGCTCTTTCGGAATACAATAAAATTAAGCCTGTTTTATGTTTTAACAAATGCGATTTAGAGGGTTCTGATGAAATTATCGCTAAAGTTAAAGAAATATATTCACCTCTCGGATATGATATTTATTTTATATCTGCCCTTTATAAAAAGGGAATTGATGAATTTTTTGAAATTTTAAAAGATAATGTTTCTATTTTTTACGGTTCTTCAGGTGTAGGTAAGTCTTCTATTGTCAATCTTCTTTCTAGTTCTTTAAATTTGAAAATTCAAAAAGTCAGTGACAAAAATCAAAGAGGTATTCATACTACAAGGCATTGTGAGATATATTCTATTGCAGATAATGTTTCTGTTGTTGATACTCCGGGATTTTCCAATATTAAATTTGATTTTTTAATGCCAAAAGATATAGAGAAATTATTTCGAGAATTTAATATTAATGATTTTCAATGTAAATTCAGCGACTGTCTGCACCTCAATGAGTCAGATTGTGGAGTTTTAAGCAATGAAGGCTTTTTCTCTCCATCAAGAAGAAACAGTTACGAAAAATTTGTTGAAGAGGCAAAAATATATAAAGAAAAAGTAAAGAATTCGAGTAATAAGACAGAATCTGCGGTAAAATATAATCAAGGGAAAAATATCACGAAAATATCTGATGTCAGAAGAACTCTTTCCCGAAAAGTACAAAAGCAGAATATATCGGAAGAATATAATGATTGATAAAACTTTATACAAACAAAAATACAAAATTTTAAAAGATATTGTTGAGCAGAAACTTGAGGAATACGTTCCTGTTCTTTATCCCGAAGAAATTTATAAATCTATGAAGTATTCTTTAAGTGCGGGCGGAAAAAGGTTACGTCCTGTTATGGCTCTCGAAGTTACACGATTGTTATTAGGAGAATATGAAAGAGCAATCCCAACTGCCTGCGCAATTGAAATGCTTCATACACAAAGCCTTATACATGACGATTTACCTTGCATGGATAATGACGATTTCAGACGCGGGAAACCTTCAAATCATAAGGCATTTTCAGAATCTACCGCTGTCCTTGCGGGAGATGCTCTAATCAGTTATGCAATTAAAATAATTATTGATAAAACACCAAAGACTGTTTCAAGTGAAACTTTATTGAAGGTTATAAATGAGTATTGTATTGCTGCAGGAACAGAAGGTATAATCGGCGGTCAGATTGTTGACATTGCCTCTGAAAATCAACAAATTGATACTGAAACTCTTGATTACATTCATGAGTATAAAACTGCAAAATTATTTGAATTTTCAATAAAAGCAGGGGCAATATTGGGTGGTGCAAATGAAAATCAACTTTCGGCATTAGTTAGTTTTGCTTCCAATTTTGGGCATGCTTTCCAAATTTATGATGATATTTTAGATGAAATTTCAACATTGGAAGAATTAGGAAAAACTCCCGGGAAAGACAGCAGTTCTCATAAAGCCACTTATACTTCTCTGTACGGGATAGATAATGCAAAGATTAAAGTAAAAGAACTATGTGATTTATGTTGTGATATACTAATAGATAACAAGTTTAAATCGGACATTTTGTTAGGTATTATTTCTGATATTACGGAAAGGGTTTGTTAATGTTTTTAAATACAAGTGTTGAAATATTATTTACTGCAATTGAAGCCGCTTTGATTGCTCAAATATTAAAATTTATAGGTTATCTTATTACCCATAAAAATCTTAATTTTAAAATTTTAACTACAACAGGCGGAATGCCAAGTTCTCATTCTGCAGGTACTGTTGCGCTTTCTACTTCTGTCGGCTTAATATGCGGTTTTGATTCAGTAGAATTTGCAATCGCAGTCGGTTATGCTTTAGTTGTAATGTATGATGCCGCAGGTTTAAGACGTGCTGCTGGAAGAACCGCTGCAAATTTGAACAAAATTATGGACGATTTCTATCACGGTATAAATCCTTCTCAAAAGTTAAAGGAACTTTTGGGGCATACTCCGTTTGAAGTTTTTGTCGGAACTATTCTCGGTGTTATTATTGCTTACGCTAACCATTATGTATTCTTTTAATCAATTATGATAAATCAAGATTTCGATATATTTGAAAAATTAGATGATTATATATTTGTTGCTTCGCAAAATGGTGATATTTTATTTCAAAATACTTTGTGTATAAAGTTTTTTGGTAAAATTAAAAATTTTAACAAAATAAAACATTATTTTGAGTCTTCTTTATGTGTTATTGCATCTGACAGATTTTCCATTTCTTTTACTGATTTGATACTTGCCTCATCGGAAAACTTCCATTCTTATTGTACTTATCAAACTTCAACTGATGAATATTATGACTTGTCGGTTGATTCATACAGATATGGAGACTTTATTGTTGTTGCATTCCGTGATGAAACGCAAAATTTAGTTAATATGATTAGGTCAGAGCAATTAAGTTCTCTTCAAAAAAAATATGATAAATTGTTGGATAATGTCGGAAAAATTAATAAATTGAAAGAAGATGCACAACAACACGCACTTCAGACCGCATTAATTAACAGAGTTTTTGCAAAAATAAGAAAATCCGTAGATAAAGAGAATTTGATAAAAACGGTTATTTCAGAAGTTCATGAGCTTTTGGGTTCTTATAAAACTTACTACGTTGAATTAAGAAGTAAAGATTGTAAAATTAAATCAGTTAATTCTCCTGAGTTTAAATCTTCTATTAATTCTAAAGTTATTTTTGATGATGAAACGTTAAAAACAGTAAAAGAACATAAAATTTATGCATCTGTATGCTTAAAAGAAAGTCTTGATTCCAATGAAACATTAAGACGAGGCACAAGACGGGTTGTTATTCCTATGTCGGACGGTAAAAAGACAATAGGTGCGATTGTATCTTTGACTGTTCAAACAACTGTTGTAAAAGCCAATTTTGAATTATTACAAACGATTTCAGAGCAGTTAACAGGTGCCGTTATAAGAACTCTATTGACAGAAAATATTAAAAAACAAAATAAAAAACTTCAAAAAACATTGGAAGAACTTGAAAAAACGCAGTTACAATTAATAAATTCCGAAAAATTGGCATCGTTAGGTCAATTGGTAGCAGGGGTTGCTCACGAAATCAATACTCCTCTTGCATCAATTAACTCTAATAATGAGATGTTAAAACGTATAATTGATAAGGGTAAACTTTCCGAAAGTTCAGAGATTGTAAAAGAACTCAACGCTATTGATTCTGTTGCGGTTAACAGAATTTCAAATATTGTAAAATCATTGAAAAAATTTGTTCGTCTTGATGAGGCTGAGCAGCAGCCTGCGGATATCAATAAAGAGTTGGATTTGACTCTTCAATTAATAAATCATGAAGTTAAAAACAAAGTAAATGTTGTAAGAGATTATGCAGAACTTCCTCTTGTTAATTGCCATGTTAACATGCTAAATCAAGTCTTTATGAATTTACTTGTTAATGCGTGCCACAGTATAAAATCAAACGGAGAAATCATTATAAAAACCCGTGTTAATAAAAAATATCTAGTCGTTTCAATAAAAGATAACGGTTGCGGTATTCCCGATAAGAATAAGAGTAAAATTTTTAATGTAGGGTTTACGACAAAAGGAATAGGTGCAGGAACAGGTTTTGGTCTTGCAATTTCAAAAAAAATTGTTGAAAAACATAAAGGTACAATAACATTTAAATCAAAAGAGGGTAAAGGTACCGAGTTCGTTGTAAAAATTCCGTGTAAATAATGTTTGTGATATAATCCTCTCAAAGAGGTGTAAAATGGCAATAAAAGCACAAAAAGGTACAAAGGACATTCTTCCCGAAGAATCATTTGTTTGGCAGTATATTATTGACTGTGCGGATAATGTTTTTAAAAGATACAATTTTAAACGAATTTCTACTCCTGTCATTGAGGCTACTGAGCTTTATCAGCGCGGTGTGGGTGACAGTACGGATATTGTTAACAAGGAAATGTATTCTTTTTCTAAAAATGACCACAATATCACGTTAAGACCTGAAAATACCGCAGGAGTTGTTAGAGCTTTTATTGAACATAATATGCAAAGGGATATTCAGCCTGTTAAATTGTGGTATTTCGGACCAATGTTCAGATACGAGCGCCCTCAAGCAGGACGTCAAAGACAATTTCACCAAATTGGAGTTGAAATGTTCGGTTCAGCCGACCCTTCCGCTGATGCAGATTGTATTAAAACAGCTGTTGAATTTATTCATTCTGTCGGTTTGAATGATTTGATTGTTGAGATAAATTCTCTTGGCTGTAACGATTGCAGAAACGCTTTTAGAGAAAAAATTAAAAATTTAATTGAACCTCTACTTCCTGATTTGTGTGATGATTGCAAAAGAAGATTTGAAACAAATCCTTTGAGGATATTGGATTGTAAAAATAAAAATTGCTATGAAATATTTGAAAAGAATGATTTGTTTAATTCTCTTTCAAAAATTGATTTATGTCCTGAATGCAGCGACCACTACACAAAATTAAAAGAATATTTGGATATTTTAAACGTAAAATACGTTGAAAATCCTTTTCTTGTCAGAGGTTTAGATTATTATACAAGAACTGTTTTTGAGATTAAATCAAATGATTTGGGTTCTCAAAATGCAGTTTGCGGTGGCGGTAGATATGACAATCTTGTGGAAACATTAGGCGGTACTCATACTCCTGCTGTTGGTTGGGCTATCGGGGTTGAACGACTATATTCTCTTATTGAAAAACCGACTATGCCAAAAACGGATTATTTCGTAATTTCGGATAGTATTTCTGTTGCATTGCAATTTGCTGATAAAATCAGATGCTACGGAAAATCTGCAGAAATAGATTATTCATCAAGAAAATTTTCAAAGCAAATAGAAAAAGCGGCAAAAATTTCTGAAAATGCTGTAATTCTGGGTGAAAATGAAATTTCTTCAAACAATATTACAGTTAAAAATCTTGAAACATTTGAGCAGGTTACAATTTCTCAAAATGAATTTTTTAGTTCTCTATAAGCTAATTAATAATTGAAAAATAAACATCTTTCAGTCTTTTTTTGCTTATATGAGTATATAATTGGGTTGTAGATACGTCAGAATGACCTAAAAGTTCCTGAACAACCCTTAAATCTGCACCGTTTTCAATTAAATGTGTTGCAAATGTGTGCCTGATTGTGTGCGGAGATGCACTTTTACCTACTTCTTCAGCAACTTTTTTTATAAATTTATAAACCTCTTGTCTTGAAATTTGTTTTCCGTCAGGCTTTAAGAATAAAAATTTAGATTTTAAGTTGTTTTTTAATAATATAAATTCTCTATCTTTCAAATATTTTTCAATTGATAAAACTGCCTTTTTGCCTATTGGAACAATTCTTTCTTTAGAGCCTTTTCCAATACATCTTACATACCTTGATTTTAAATCAATATTATTTACTTCAAGATTTGTAAGTTCCGAAACACGAAGTCCTGATGCATAAAGCAATTCAAATATTGCATTTTCAAGTGAATTCATTTTAATATTTAAAATCTTGTTTACATCTTCTAAGGTTAAAACTTTAGGGAGCCTTTGGCTCATTTTAGGGTGTTCCAGCGTTAGCGTCGGGTCGGATTTTATATTCCCGTTTAAAAATAGCCATGCAAACCACCCTTTTAATGCCGCAATTTTCCTTATAATAGTGCTTGGCTTTCTTCCTCTTTCTCTTAGGTTTTTAATGTATAAAATTAAATGAAACCTGTCTATATTTTCCGGAGAATCAATATCTGTTGAATCCAAAAATTCAATAAAATCTTCCAAGTCTCGTCTGTATGCCTCAATGCTATTTGTGGCAAGACCTCTTTCAGATTGCTCAAATTCACAAAATTCAGATATTAATTGTATTAGCATGACTTCATACTACATACAAAATAATTAAAGTTTATCCTCTTAATAAATTATTAAATAAAAAAAGACTCACTTTATAAGTGAGTCTTTTTGTTTAGTTGATTAAAACTAAGCGTTGATTTTGTCAACAACACCTGCACCAACTGTACGTCCGCCTTCTCTGATTGCGAATCTCATACCTTGTTCGATTGCAACAGGAGCAATAAGTTCAACGTCCATTACAACGTTATCACCAGGCATTACCATTTCGCCGTCGAATTTGATTGAACCAGTAACGTCAGTTGTTCTGATGTAGAATTGAGGTCTGTATCCTGGGAAGAATGGAGTGTGACGTCCGCCTTCATCCTTTGTCAAAACGTAAACGTTTGCAGTGAATTTTGTATGAGGATGAATTGATCCGGGAGCAGCCAATACTTGACCTCTTTGGATATCAGTTTTGTCAATACCACGGAGCAATGCACCGATGTTATCACCAGCGATACCTTCGTCAAGTAATTTTCTGAACATTTCAACACCTGTTACGGTTGTTTTCTTAGTTTCGCCGAAACCAACGAGTTCAACTTCTTGACCTACTTTAACTTTTCCTCTTTCAACACGGCCTGTAGCAACAGTACCACGACCTGTGATTGAGAATACGTCTTCAACAGGCATCAAGAACGGTTGGTCAACATCACGTTCGGGAGTAGGAATGTATTCATCGATAGCATCCATTAATTCCCAAATTTTATCAACCCATTTGTCAGTTCCTCTTTGGATGTTCGGATTAGCTTGAACTGCTTCTAATGCTTTCAAAGCTGAACCTCTGATGAAAGGAACATTGTCGCCGTCGAATTCATATGAAGAAAGTAATTCTCTTGCTTCCATTTCAACTAAGTCGAGCAATTCTTCATCATCAACCATATCACATTTGTTCATGAATACAACCAATTTAGGAACACCAACTTGTCTTGCCAAGAGGATGTGTTCTCTTGTTTGAGGCATAGGACCATCAGTTGCTGCGATAACGAGAATACCACCGTCCATTTGAGCAGCACCTGTAATCATGTTTTTTACATAGTCTGCGTGGCCCGGACAGTCAACGTGTGCATAGTGTCTTGTTGCTGTTTCGTATTCAACGTGAGATGTAGCAATGGTGATACCTCTTGCTTTTTCTTCAGGTGCATTATCGATTTCATCGAATTTTTGTGCCTTTGCTTGTCCTGCAGCAGCCAAACAAGATGTGATTGCAGCAGTCAATGTAGTTTTACCGTGGTCTACGTGACCTACGGTACCAATGTTAACGTGCGGTTTTGTACGTTCAAACTTTTCACGTGCCATGAGATTAATCTCCTTTTCTGTAATATCTGTACCGTTTATTTTCCTAATTAATTATAGGTGATTAAAAGCCTTTGACGGGATTTGAACCCGTGGCCTCTCCCTTACCAAGGGAGTGCGCTACCCCTGCGCCACAAAGGCATCTAGGAAGAGGTTTGGGCAGGGGTGGATTCGAACCACCGTACACTCACGTGAACAGATTTACAGTCTGTCGCCTTTAGCCACTCGGCCACCTACCCTTATTTTTGCTTTAATGTTCTAAATTTGCCGGCGATAGGAATCGAACCTACAACCTACGGTTTACAAAACCGTTGCTCTACCATTGAGCCACGCCGGCATATTCATGACATATCTGTCATGATGATATCTTAGTAAGGACAAGGTTTGATGTCAAGTAGTATTTATTACACTTTGTATTTTATTTTTTTCTTAATTCTACTTTTGATTTTACTACCTATTATTTACTTACTTATTTATATATGTTATATTTTTTATATTCTTTGGAGGTTATTATGGCTGATATTATTGAAATAAATGATACTAATTTTAACGATAATGTTACTAATGCTAAAGGTGTAACAGTAGTTGATTTTTATGCTCCTTGGTGCGGACCTTGTCGAAAATTATCTGATATCATTTCGCAAGTTGCAGATGATTTTGCAGGCAGAGTTAATGTATTTAAGTTTAATACAGATGAGAATGTCGAAGCGGCAAAACAGTTTTCTGTCAGCAGTTTACCTACGGTTTTAATTTTTAAAGACGGTGAATCTGTTGAAAGATTGACGGGCTTAGTGCCAAAATCTTCAATAGTTACTCACATTGAAAAACATTTATAAAACTATTGGGGATATCTGGAAGTTGCTTTTATAAGCATGGCGGCAAGTTTATCTGCGCCGTCAAAATTTCTTTGCTTTAATTTTGCTGCTGCTGTTTCAAAGTCGTATTTTACGAGTCTGTGTTCGATTCCGAAGTCACCGTTTTCATCAATTGTCATAATTGCGTAGCATGATTTTGGTGTTTCGCTGAAAGGACGGCCTACACTTCCGACATTTACTACTGTTTTTTCGCATTCGGTAACAAATCCGCATGGAACATGTGTGTGTCCACAAAATATTACATCGACATCTGCATCTTTTATTATTTCTTCAAGTTTTTCAATTTCAATGTCAGGAGTGATGTTTTCATCATTTTTTCTTGGCGAGCCGTGACACAACATGATTTTTACGCCGTATTCGTTCATTATTAATTTCTCGGGCAGAGATGATAAATACTTTTTATCTTCGTCCGTAAGTTCTTTTAAATCGGCTCTATATGCATTTGCCATGACAGGAACATTTTTATCTAATATATCTTCAAAATTTTTATTGTATGTTCCTAGTTTTTCATCTGTGTTCCCTTGAATAATTACAAAGTTACCATCTTTATCCATTTCTTTTATTCTTTTAACAAGTTTTGACGGTTCAGGACCTGCCATTGCCAAATCTCCAAGGCAAAATATTTTATCGCATTTTTGTTCCTTTATGTCTTTTAATACTGAATCTAATGCTTCATTGTTTCCGTGTATATCTGAAATTATTGCAATTTTCATAGCCCGTTCCTCAAAAATATGGTATCCTTATTTTGTATTTTAGCAGGAAAAGAAATGTATAAAAGAAGAAAATCAAAAGTTATTGAAATCGGAAATGTAAAAGTCGGCGGAGATAATCCTATTTCTGTTCAATCAATGTGTAATACAGATACCAGAAACGTTAATGCAACTGTTAAACAAATTGAAGAACTTCAAGATGCAGGTTGTGAAATTATTCGTCTTGCCGTACTGAATAAAGATGCTGCCGATTCAATAAAAGAAATAATAAAAAAAGTAAAAATACCCGTTGTTGCTGATATTCATTTTGATTACAGACTTGCATTAAAATGTATAGAAAACGGAGTTTCTGCTTTAAGGATAAATCCCGGAAACATAGGTCGTGATGAATTCGTAAAAAAAGTAGTTGATTTGGCAAAAATTAATAATGTTCCGATAAGAATAGGTATTAACGGCGGTTCTTTAGAAAAATCATTTGAACAATTAAGTGAACCTTTGTATATGAAAATGGTTCAAAGTGCAATGAGGCATGTCAAAATACTTGAAGATAACGATTTTGATAAAATTAAAATTTCTCTTAAATCAAGTGACGTAATGACAACAATTGAAGCATACAGAGAAATATCAAAAATTGTTGATTATCCTCTTCACCTTGGTGTTACCGAAGCAGGTACTTTGAAAGGCGGAATTATAAAATCTTCCGTCGGATTAGGTACTCTCCTTGCTGAAGGAATAGGCGATACAATAAGGGTTTCTTTGACTGAAAATCCCGTCGAAGAAGTATTCGCAGGATTTTCAATTTTAAAATCTTTAAATCTTCGCAAAAAAGGAGTTAATTTTATCTCTTGTCCGACATGTGGAAGATGCGGAATTGATTTGATTTCTCTTGCAAAACGCACCGAGGAAAAATTTGCAAATTTAGACAAAGATATAACAATTGCTGTCATGGGGTGCCCAGTAAACGGTCCGGGCGAAGCAAAACATGCTGATTTTGGAATTGCAGGTGCTAATGGTGAGGGGTATATCTTTATAAAAGGTGAAATTGTAAAGAAAGTTCCTGAACCTGATTTACTTGATGAATTTGTTAAAATTGTTAATTCAGAATTATTATAAATACATTTTTTGTATGTTCTATTTTACATTAACAAGAAATAATATATAATGTAATAAACGAGGTAAATATGAAAAAATTACTATTAACTTTAGGTATTTTATCGACAGTAACACTTTCGGCTAATGCATATATTGATTCTCAATATACTGTCACTGAACAGTATGCGCTTAATAGCGGATATTCAACCGAAACTGCAAAATTAATTCAATTAAGTACAAGAGATCCGTATGCCCCGACAGATGATGTATATCCAAAATACTCGGCTAAGAGATTTTTTAAACAATTATGGAAAAGAATAGATCCTACGGCTTTTCCTGATCAAAATTTTGAATGGCATAAAATTGAATATTCAACAAATATATTAGACTTAAACTAGAAATCGGCGAAAGCCGATTTCTTTATATTCCAAATGATGCATATATTGCTAGTTTTGATATATAATCTGCGAATACAAATGTTAATGCTGTCATTATTGTACAGAAATATAAAACAATCTTAGTATTCATTTGCTCTGAAATAATATTTTGACAGTTCTTTTTTTGAAACATTGTACTTATTAACTTTAAGTAACCAAATGCCCCGATGACAACTAAAATTATGGTCGGTAACAAAAATATTAGTCCTGATGCATCTTGCCTCATTACACTTATAAACAAAAATAATTTAGCCAAGAAACCCGATGTCGGAGGTAAACCAGAAAGTGCCATAATACAAATTATAAATGCTGTTGCATAATATGGTCTTACGAAAAATATCCCTGCATAATCTTTTATGTTGTCACTTCCCGTACAAGCAACAAAGGTAATTCCTCCCGACCAAACACCAAAATTGATAAATAAATATACTGTTGCATAAAATATAAATGCAGTTATTCCATATGCAGAAAATATTCCTATTGCAAGCAGCATAAATCCGCTGTGCATTACAGAGGAATAACCCATAAATCTTTTAAAATTGTCTTGTCTTATTGCGCCAAAAACTCCAAAAAATATTGTTAAAACTGCCAAAACCCCAATTATAATTTGCAGAATAGGACAGTCGTCCATAATATAAGTTACCAGCCTCAATAATGCTGAAAAACCTGCAATTACGGGAATAGTAGTTGTATATGCCCCTATCGGATATGAAGTTCCTTGTAATATATCAGGTGTTTGCATATGAAACGGTACACACCCGACATTAAAAATTAAACCGCATATAATAAATATACAACTTAACATAAACAATAACGAAGTATCCTGTCCGAAATATGAGTTATCAATAAGTGAATAGTTTAGTTCGCCTGACAAACCATATACAAATGAAATTCCTAAAAGCAATATTCCTGTGGCAATTGCCGAAGAAATAAAATATTTTAATGCTGATTCTTTTGCTTTTTGTTTATTGTAGAATCCGATAAGCATAATTAATGACACGGATAGTGTTTCTAATGAAACAAACATTGAAATAAAATCATTTGAGTCAATTAAACATATTGCTCCGAATAAAGAGATTAAAAGTAACGTATAGTATTCAAATGCTCTGTATCGAATTTTTTTTGTGATATTTTGTGAAAGTATTATAGTGAAAAATCCTCCTACAAGAACAAGAACTTTCATAAACATAGTAAATACGGTTGATATATAATTTCCGCCAAATGCTGTGTATCCTGAGTGTGAAATACCGAATGCAATTGAAACTAATGGGATAATAGTTGCAATTAGTGCAAATCTTCCTGAAAATTTATACAATTTTTTACCGAATAAGAGGGACAAAAAGAGATTTAATATAATAAAGCCCAATAATATTGTTTCAGATAAAAAGATATTAATTATGTCTGTCAGTATTAAATTCATATTTATACCCTCAAAATTTCAATAAGATTTTCTGTTAACCCGTTATATACAGAGATTAATGAATCGGGGAAAATTCCAAAAACAAGAATACAAAGTATGATGATTGCCATAACGGTCGCTCTGTGACCATATATGTCATTTACGGTTTTGTTTAATATTTTGCAATTACCGCAAAAGGTTTTATGAAATAAATTTAATATATAAGCAGCAGTTAAAATGATACTGCAAATTGCAATTGCTGTAAGTATTTTGTATAACATACTGTAATCAGCACAAACGCTTCCTATAAATGATAAAAATTCAGCTGTGAAAGTACACGTAAATGGCATGCCGATTGCCGCAAAACATATTATGTATGAACAAATCATAAGATGTGGCATTTTAACTCCCAATCCGCCGATTTCCTGTAAACTGTATGTTTTTGTTGCCTGATGAATAAAGCCTGCAATCAAATATAGTCCTGCAACTGTGATACTGTGCGCAAAAATTTGAAGTATGGCTCCGTCAATACCTGTTTTATTTAAAGATGAAACTCCTAAAAGAAATATACCCATACTTGCTATTGAGTAGTATCCGATTGTTTTCTTTATATTCTTTTGTTTAAATGCAGCAAGTGATGCCCATATAATGTTTAAAACAGCAATTATCATAAGGTATGGTGCAATTTTTGCGTATATTTCAGGAAAAAGACCGAGATTGAATTTTATAATTCCATATGCTCCCGTGTTAATCAATACGGCTGAAATAATTATGCTTACGGGAGTTTGTGAATTTGTTGCGGCTTCCGTATTCCACAAATGAAAAGGAATTATTGGTAATTTTATGCCGAAACCTGCTAAAAGACCGAAAAACATGAATAATTGCAAAAAGTACGGGCATATATTGTCAGACGAATATACTCTTAAAAAATCAATGCTTGATGAAAGTTCCCCATTTGCAGCAAATCCATAGTAATATAGCCCTATTATGGACGATAAAATTAAAATACTTCCCGAAAATACATATAAAAAGTATTTTGTTGCGGATTCCCTGGCTTTTTCGCTTCCCCATTGAGATATCAGCAAATATACAGGTATTAATTCTGCTTCCCAAAACATAAAGAAAAGGAAAATATCTTTTGAAGTAAATATACCTAAAGTTGTCGTCATAAGACAAAATATAAGACAATAGTACAATTTATGTTTGTATCTTATTGTAGATTTTGACACTATTAGTGCTAGCAAAAATATTAAAGAAGTAAATGCAACCAGCAAAGATGTTAGTCCGTCTAATCCTATAGCTGCATTTATCCCGAAACTGTCAAGCCAATTGTGTCCGAATAAAGTAATTTCACTATAAAGATTTTCGACGCTGATTTTCTGATATAAAACAAATAAAAGTGAATATAAAAAATGCAGTGAGGCAAATGCTTTTGAAAATCGTCTTATATACATCGGATTTGAACCGAATAAAGGTGATGCAATTATTATTGCCGCAATTAAAGGTGAAAATATTAATAAATTTAAGGATAGAAATTTCATTAAATTAGTCCTCTTAAAAGTACCAAAAAGATTCCGATACCTGCTATTGAAAGTGATATTAGCAGAATAGAATAAGTAATGTATGATTGAATATTTCCGTTTTGTATTAAAGAAATTATCCAAGAGATAAATTTCGTAATGTGGGCAAAAATATTGAATAGCCAAGTTAAAATATATTTGTCAAAGTTTTTTGGAATGCTAGTAAATATGTCGAAAATGTTATCTATAAAAATTGCGTATAGTTTTTTAATATAGCAGCCATGTAATGATAAATTTGTTAAAAGTTTTGGTAATGGTTTTCTGCTTTTAAAGACAGTAAAAGCTCCAACAACCAAACCTGCCGTTATAATTGTGTATAGCAATACGTATTTTAAATCACCCGGCAAAAGTTCTTTCGAAACGTCGGAATATTTATCAAAAAATTCAATGAAGTTTTTGGGAAAAAATGATATGATTACAACAAATAGTGTTAAGAAAATAATTGGAACGTTTAAATAGTTATTATATCCTTTTGAATCATCTTGAGACGTGGTTTTTTCAAAGATATTGAAATATGACCTAAATAGGTAGTATGACGTAATAAAACATGTTAATAAAAATATTACTGTTGCCGAAATATGCATAGATTCTGAACACGCTTTTATCATTCCGTAATTTGCCGATGCACCTCCAAAAAACAGTCCAGATAAGGCAACTGCTCCGATAAAATAACAGTATGCCAATATTGGGTAGTCTTTTCTTGAAGATTTAAAGTCGGAAATATTAAAATTAAGTTCTCCGGATAATTTGTATAAACTTCCTGAACAAAGTAAAAGCAGTGATTTAGAGAACGCGTGTGTTAAAAAGTACGTAATTGCGACAATAGGGATATTTAAGCCAATTGCAGCTAAAGAAAGTCCCATATATGATGATGATGAATACGCTAACATTTTTTTAATATTGTTTTGTGATATTGCAAAAAATGAACAGAATAGTGCAGTCAAAAGACCGACATAAAGTATCGTATTCATAACAGAAAGCGATAACTCAAAAAGCGGAAGAAGTCTGATAGCAATAAACATTCCTGAACCTGTTAAGCACGATAATAACAGTGTATTGATTGGAATTGTACCCTTAGAAACATTAATTACTGAAATATGAATAGGAATTTGTGCAGATTTTGCAATAATTCCACCTAATAAAAGCATACAGGCTATATAAAACCAACTGTCAGAAAGATAAACGTAAAAGTCTGCGGCAATTTCCGTAAAATGTGAATAAACTAGTATATTTCCGCCTTCAAAAATAGGATATGTAACGAGAAAATATATAATAATTACTATACCGACTAACATTAAAATGTCACCAATTTTATTTAAAATCAGGAAATTCTTTGCTGAATTTGATATTTTACTATTGTTAAAAGAATTATTTAAAAGTAAGTATCCAAGTACTCCTGCTATGTCCATAAAAATATACGTTTGTGGTATATTAGAACTTAAAAATAATCCTGTTATTACTGCATTAAATATATTCAAATATGCTAAATTAAGAGTATACCTTTCGTCTTTTGTCACATATTTTAAATAAAAATAATGAATGGCAAGTATTATCAACAATGTTGTAATCAAAAACAAAGATGAAAGTTTATCGTAATATATTCCCAAAACAAAATTTAAATCTCCGATTTTGAACCAATTTACCGAGGATTCTATATCTTGTAAATTATTTTGTAAAATATAATACAATACAGTTGAACTTAAAATTAAAGTTGCGACATCAGAAAGTATAGTTACAACTGATAGTGTTTTTTGGGAAAATGAATATTTAAAAAAGTACGAAAACAAACACAATAAACCGACTACGAGCGGTATTACAAAAATTATATAAATATTTTCAGCAAAAAAGTTCATTATCCCTTTAATTCTCCAATAGTATCCGTATCTGTATTCTTTTTAAATTTATAAATATTTATCGTTAAAGCAGTACCGACTGCAATTTGCAATGTTACAAGAGCTATAATAAAAAGAGCAAAAATACTTCCTTTATAAGGCTCAGAAAAATTATATGCGGAAAAAACTGCAAAGTTAAGTATGATACCTGAAAACATTAATACAAGAGATATCAAAACCTTAAAAATATTTTTCGATATAACTGTTCCAAAAATTCCAGTAAGGACAAGAAATATTCCGACAAAAAGGTAATGATAAATGCTTATTTCAAATAATTCATTCATTTTCTTCTCCTTTTATATCCCTGTCAGTAAGTATTACTCCAAAACCCAATATTGCGGATAAAAATGCAAGTGCCGAAAAAACAAATGTCGTACCGTAGTTTATAAACAGATATTCGGCAAATTCTTTGTTGTTTATTACAACAGGAAGAAAATTTCCGTCAAATGTTTCGTCAAAGAAGCCAGCTTTGAACGAAAGAATCATAGAAATAATTAAGATTAATATTCCGCAAATTGCTAAAAAACCGTTTAAATTAATTTTTCTTTTATTTGATTTTGTATTGCTAATTGTAAGAGCAGTTGAAATTATTGTCAAAATCGACATTACTGCGGCACTAAGTAAAATTTGAACACCGCCTAAGTATGAAAATCCTAGAGATATCAAAAGTAATCCAACCATAAAAAGTGAAAGAAAAGCACTAATTACCGAATATATAATTTTTTTGCAAAATATAGTTATTAATGCAAATAAAACTATTAGTGTTGATATTATATAAAATGATATTGAATAAATTATTTCCATTTATTTGTCTTCGTACTCCATTATCAAGTCATCTCTGTATTCCTGAGCATCGACCGTTTCTTTTGAAAATCCAATTGCCTGTTGCGGACAATATTCAACGCAATTTCCGCAAAATATGCATTGTCCCGAATTATATTCAAAAGTTAATCCGGAATCATCAGTTTTTTTAATTTTAATCAAGTTTACATTCGGACATACTTTTTGGCACAAACCGCAACCGTCACATAGAAGTTTCCCGTTACTGTCAGTTTTATGAATTAGTTTTCCTTTATATTTTTCTGATTTATTGATTTGAAATTTAATTTTTGATTTCTGATTTTTGTCAAACATAAATCTTAAAACCGTTAATAGGCTTTTAATAATTTTAATTATGTTTTTAAAGAGATTTTTATACATAAAAACCTCCAAGCGACATTTTGATAACACAGATAATTATAAGGTTTATTACTGAAAGCGGTATTAAATATTTCCAAGAAAAAGCAACTATGTTTTCAGGCGTGTACTTTGGTAGAGAAATTTTCATTAACGTTATAAGCAAAACTAAAACTGCTGTTTTAGATAACAACCAAAATATTTGTTCAACAGTCAATATCAAATAATAAAAATTGTTTGTTGCAAACCAATCGGCAACATATATTCCGAATGGTGATAAAAAACCTCCCATAAATATTGTTGCCATATATGTACACAATATGAACAAAGATGAGTATTCCGAAAGTTTTAATATGGTATAATTAATTCCCGAATATTCTGCTTTGTAATCAGAATTTTTGTCAGTAAAACACAATGGTGATTTGTTTAATAGTGAAAGTCCCGTAACAAAGAATATTATAAATCCTAATAATGATGGGAATATATACCAAGAAAGAATATCGTATTTTGCCTGAGATATAACAATTTGAGAGAGAGATAGTGTTCCTGAAAGAACAGCAATACCAATAATAACGAGTATCGTTGGGACACCGCTGCTTATAATTTGTAGGCAATGTCTGGCTGCATTAATTTGAGAGAATTTGTTGCCTGAAGATATTGCGCACAATATCATTCCGAATATTTGAATAAAAAATATTGAAAGTAAAATAACTAATCCGCTCTCTGATTTTAATGCACAGAAATCTGTGTTATAAGGAAGCATTAAGCAAATAATTAATATTGGTAAAACAACAAAAATAGGTGCGACTATAAATGTAATTATATCTGCATTTTGTGGCATTATATTTTCTTTGAAAAATTGTTTGATTGTATCTGCTATTATCGTCAGGCTGCTTTTACAACAAGAATGGATATTTACGTTGTTTTTTGATAATAAAATACAGAATTTATTTTCTGCCATAATAACTACAAAACTCATTAAAAGTAGAAATAATGAAACTATAATAAATTCAGACAAATATAGGATAATAAATGTCATATAATCGGGGAGATTGAAAGATTGTGAAAATTGTTCAAGATAGAATTCCATTATCTGTCAGCCTCCGATGTAATTATGTCTAAACTGCCAATAATTGTGTGCATATCAGTAATATTTTTGTTTTTTAGTATTTCAGATAAAAATTGTATCGAATAGTAAGACGGTGTTCTCCACTTTACTCTTATGGGTTTGTCTGTTCCGTCTGATATAACGGTACAAGAAACAATTCCTCTCGGTGATTCAACATATGATACCGCCATATCTTCATTCGGGTGAATTTGTATTGGATTTACGTTACTATTTTTATATTCACCTGATGTTTTTATAAGAAATCTGTTACATTGTCTTATTATTTTTAGAGATTCTATCATTTCTCTTATTCTGATAAGACATCTTGAGTAACAATCGCTGTCAGTATCGGTAGGAATATCAAATTCTATATTGTCATAAACCAAATATGGTTTTATTTTTCTAATGTCGGTTGAAATTCCTGTCGCACGAATATTTGCACCTGAAAGAGAATATGTCCTTGTTTGGTTTTTTGTTATTATGCCGATATTTTTTGTTCTTGCAATAAATATCGGATTTTTAGTAATCATATTTTGATATTCTTTAACTTTTTGCGGGAAAATTGAAACAAAGTCACCGATTTGATTTAATATCGAATTATCTATATCATACTTTACACCGCCAAATGTATAGTAATTAGAGATATTTTTTTGTCCTGAAATTCTGCTAAAAATATTAAGAATGACTTCTCTATCTTTGTTTATCAGAAGTTTGGGAGCAATTGAACCTAAGTTATCAAGATATTGTCCTAACCACTTGAGATGCGAAGAAATTCTGTTTAATTCCATAAGCATTACTCTTATGTATTGAGTTCTTTGAGTAACTTCAATATCACATAATTTTTCAATAGCGGAACAGTATGCTTCTTGGTAAAATAACCCTGATAAATAATCAATTTTGTCAGTAATAGGAAGATATTGCAAATAATTTCTTGCCTCTGCCATTTTTTCAATTCCCTTGTGACAATAGCCTATTACTGGTTCTGCAGATTTTATGGTTTCATTGTTAATTTTTACACTTAATTTCATTAGCCCGTGAATACAAGGACTTTCAATATTCAAAATAGTATTTGAAAAATTCTTAACGGGTATTTTCTGAAATTTATTATCGCAAATATAATCATTTCTTAGTGGATTTCCTACCGTTGACTCGGGCAATAAAAGGCGCTTTAAATCTTTATTACCTTCAAAATACACGCCGAACAAATCGTATATTTCTCTTTCTTCATAATTAGCAGATTTGTATAAATCAACTACGCTGTCGCAAACGGGGTTATTGCCGTCAAGAATAACAGAAACAATAATATTTGTATTTAATTTTTCCGAAAAAAGATTGTAGTCTATTTCAATATTATCTTGATTTTCCGTTGCCATTACCGATAGAAGGATATTTGCATCAAATTCTGCTGAATTTTTCAAATGAGATAAATATTTTTTTAAACAGGTTCTATTAACGGTAATCTTTTCAATACCGCATTTTGTAGTTTCTTTATTTATTATTTGAAATTTGTTTTCTTCTGTGTCCAATTTTTTACCCTGTATAATAAAAGTCATTAAATTAGTTTATTGTATGCGAACTGATATATTCTTTCCTCTTTAAAATCGTTTCTGATTTAATTTTCTCTTTAAGTTTGTTTATTGCTCCGATAATTGCATCTTCGGTAGGCGGACAAGCCGGTATATAAATATCAACGGGAATTATTTTATCGGCACCGTTTACAATGTTGTAATTATCTTTATAAACACCGCCCGTGCATGCACAAGATCCAACTGCTATTACATATTTCGGTTCGGGCATTTGTTCGTACATATCAAGTAAGTCAGGTAATGATTTTTGATTTATAGTTCCTGCAATAATTAATACATCAGCCTGGTTTGGCGATATTTGTACATTTTGAATAAAAATATCCGAATCATTGTCAGAAACAGTTATATTATTAATTTCTTCGCTACAGCATGATGTTGCAAAAATATAAGGACGAAGTGAATTCGCTCTTAGAAAATTATATATTTTATCGAAAGAATTTATTAAAATATTCATCTACTTTAACCTCAACAAATTCTTTCTTAATGCGTAACTTAAACTTAAAACCATAATTAAAATAAATACAATTGCTTGTAAAAATACAAATGAAAACAATTTCCCGAAAGCAAGTGCAAACGGAAAAAGCAGAAGTGTTTCCGCACAGTATATAATAAAAAGTAATGCTATAACCAAATAATTATGTTTCGGTTGTATTTTTATTATTTTGTTTGAATTATTTTCTTTTGTATTGATTATATTTATTTCTCTTTGAAAAGAAACAGGAGCCGATAATTTACCGATTAGCAGAATAAAGACAATAGAAAATAAGGATAGTATTAACAATATTAAAAAAACTGATACACTATACAACTTTATCCCGCTTTCAGCCCATAAATATACATAATATATATATCATGCATGATTTATTGTTATCACATTGTTTACAAGAGTTTATGAAGTTTATTTACACATAATTTAATATGTTTTTATGTGTGACGGTATAAACTATCGTATTTTAACTCATAGACACTAAAA
>Ga0310695_10002722_pt1 | contig 36586 bp, 27 predicted proteins | sample RumenRJG_04DNA_FD_203882 | JGI IMG/M metagenome (GOLD analysis project Ga0310695, IMG submission 203882) | Bovine rumen microbial communities from Lethbridge, Alberta, Canada - RJG_04 (v2) (version 2) | ecosystem: Host-associated > Mammals > Digestive system > Stomach > Rumen | place: Canada... | reverse complement strand
TTCGGATCACCCTTATGTCAAGAGGTTCGGAATAGGGATGCTTATGGAGCATTTCCTTGATGAGGACTTTAAGACCTCATATCTTACCAAGGTCTCGAAAATAAGATCTGACGAGTATTACGTCAACATGATGATCGCCTGGTATTTTGCAACAGCTCTTGCAAAACAATATGACGCAACTTTACCATATATAGAGAAGAATAAATTAGACATTTGGACACACAACAAATCGATTCAGAAAGCTGTAGAAAGTTATAGAATTACACCCGAACAGAAAGAATACCTGAAGACACTCAAAAGGAAGGCGTAAGTCATGATCTATACAATTACTCTTAATCCTGCAGTCGATGTCAGCCTTCATGTCAGAGAAGGTCTTTTGCCCGGAAGTATCAACCAGTCTTTTGCAGAAAGAACCGACCCGGGCGGAAAAGGAATAAACGTGTCCAAGACCCTCAAGGTAATGGGTCAGGATTCCGTTATATGCGTCGGCATCTGCGGCGAGGACGGTGACAGGCTTCTTTCCATGTTAAAGAGCATCGGCTCCGAAGTCATCAGCGTCAGATATCCTGCGGGAAACACCAGAACCAATATCAAGATCACCGGCGAGAACGGTGTAACAACGGATATCAACGGTAACGGCCCCCAGTATGACAAGGATACTGTTGAAGAGCTGAAGAACATTATCCTGTCCAAGATCACTTCAGGTGATACGATCGTCATCTCGGGAAGACCGCCTTTGGGTTCTCCTTCAGACATATATGCGGAACTTATCAGGAGCTTTAAGGAAGTAGAAGGCGTAAAAGTAATTCTCGATGCTGCCGATGAATACTTAAGAGAAGGCCTTGCGGAAAGACCTTATGCCGTAAAGCCCACATGCGAGGAGCTCTGCATCGATAACGATGCTGACAGCGCGAAATACGAAGCCGGCGATATCGTATTAAGAGGCGTTACGAGATGCCTTATCTCAATGGGCGTCGTAGGTGCCGTTTTCGCGAGCAGGGACATGGAAGCAACATATACAAGAGCATTAGATGTTAAGGCCAACTGCACCACGGGCTGCGGAGACGCAATGACGGCAGGTCTTGCATATGCTTCGGAGACCGGAATGTCATCGGAGGATTCTTTCAGGCTCTGCATGGCACTTGCCGGTGCGGAAGCCGAGACAGAAGGAACGAATCCGCCTACCAAAGAGCGCGTAATGGAGTTATTTAACAGTGCCCCGATAAGCGGACAATAATCGACTGATTTATTGTATTCGCAGAACAAACGTTCTATAATTTACCCAGAAAATTCGAATTTAATGTTCAGGTGTTTTGAGAACTGATTGTGGTCTGAGAACACTTGGTTGTTTTCGTAGAATTCTGGAGGAATTATGGACAACAACTTGCAGAATAACAGGAACTTGGCTCGATCCCCAAATATATATCTTGATAACGAGTACTCTGACTGGATACTTGAATTGAAACAGCGATATAAAAACGCTCAGTTAAAAACGGCAGTTAAAGTAAATTCTGAATTGTTATTGTTTAATTGGCTTCTTGGTAAAGACCTTGTTTCCCGTAAGTTTGAAGAAAAATGGGGAGATGGAATCGTTGAACAAATCAGCAATGATCTTCAAACTGCTTTCCCTGATGCGAAAGGTTTTTCTTCTCGAAATTTATGGTTTATGAAGCAGTGGTACTTGTTTTATTCAAGTGATAAAGATGCTTCGTTACTGATCACTAAACTGGAAAAGCAGATAGATTCCGGTAGTTCAAAACTGAACCATATTGGTTCGTTAATGGAAGAACAAAAACTGAAACAGGTTGTTTCAGAAATGAAGTTCCCTTCGTTGTTTTCATTTGTTCCTTGGGGGCATCATATATTGATTGTTCAGAAATGCAAGACTGTAAAAGAGGCATTGTACTATATCAAGCGTACAATAGCTGAAAACATGAGCAGAAGTTCTTTGATTGCTTGTATTAATGGTGATGCCTTCCATTCTCAAGGAGAAGCAGAGACGAACTTTGAATCTGTTCTTCCGGAACAGCAAGGCGTTATGGCAAAAGAATTATTAAAGCAGAATTATGATTTGGGGTTTATTGAGCTGGTTAAAGAATATAATGAAGAAGATTTTGAAGAAGCTATTGAAAAGAGAATGACTGATTTTCTTCTTGAACTTGGAAGCGGCTGGGCTTTTGTAGGGCGGCAAAAAGAAATTGTAATCGCTGGGAAGACCAGAAGAATCGATCTTTTGTTCTATCAAATCTTTCTTAAATGTTACGTCGTTATCGAATTAAAAGTAAAATCTTTTGAACCTGAATTTGCTGGAAAACTGAACTTTTACGTTAATGCTGTAGATGACTGTATTAGAAATGAAAGCGACAATCCTACTATCGGGTTGCTAATCTGTAAAGATATGAACAGAACCGATGTTCGTTTATCATTTCAAGGAATTACAACACCATTGGGTGTAGCTACATATGACAATGTTAGAATTAAAGAAATAAGCGAGAAGATTCCGACAGCTGACCAAATAGAATTTCAGATTGAACTTGCTGAAGAAGAGTATAAGATGAGAAGAAATAAAAATGCTAATAGAAGTGGGAACCATATAAATGGAATTTAAACTGCATTCCGATTTTAAGCCGTCAGGCGATCAGCCTCAGGCCATAGATAATCTTGTTCAGGGTATTAAGGACGGTATGCGCGCCCAGACGCTCCTGGGTGTTACGGGTTCGGGCAAGACGTTTACCATGGCAAATATTATAGAGCGTGTCCAGCGTCCCACTTTGGTGCTTGCACATAACAAGACCCTGGCAGGCCAGCTTTATGCCGAGTTTAAGGAGTTGTTCCCTGAGAATGCCGTAGAGTATTTCATCTCCTACTACGATTACTATCAGCCTGAAGCATATATCGCGGCTACCGATACATATATCGAGAAGGATTCATCTATCAATGACGAGATCGACCGTATGCGCCACGAGGCGACCAAGTCGCTCCTTACCAGGGACGACGTCATCATCGTTGCTTCAGTATCCTGTATCTACGGTATCGGTGAGAAGGAAGATTATCTCTCGCTCGCTCTTATGCTTGAGACGGGTCTTGAGATTCCGATGGATAATGTCATGGCGCAGCTTATCAACATGCAGTACACGAGGAACGATTTCGACCTCTCAAGAGGCTGCTTCAGACGCAAGGGAGACGTTATAGACATCTGGACTCCTGATTCAGAACATACTCTTACGAGGATCAGTTTCTTCGGTGATGAGATAGATAAGATCAGTTATGTCGATGCCATAACGGGCAAGACCGAATTTACAAAGGATTATATAGAGCTGTTTCCGGCATCGCACTATGCGACCGGAAGGGCAAAGCTCAATAAGGCAATAGACAGGATAGAAGCCGAGCTCGAGGTAAGGCTTAAGGAATTAAGGGATGCAGGTGACATGATCGCAGCATACCGTTTGGAACAGCGTACCCGCTACGACATGGATATGCTAAGGGAGACGGGCTTCTGCAAGGGTATCGAGAACTATTCAAGACACATTGCGGGAAGAGAAGCAGGCGAGCCTCCGTGCACGCTGATGGACTTCTTCCCTGATGATTTCCTTTTGTTCATCGACGAGTCTCACCAGACCATACCTCAGGTAGGCGCCATGTATAACGGAGACCGATCGAGGAAGGAGATGCTCGTCCAATACGGATTCAGACTTCCTTCGGCATTTGATAACAGACCTCTTAAGTTTGCCGAGTTCGAACAGAGAATGGGACAGACGATATTTGTCAGTGCCACTCCTGCAGATTACGAGAAGGAACACAGCGAACAGGTAGTAGAGCAGATGATAAGGCCTACAGGTCTTCTGGAACCTGAGATATTCATACGCCCTGTAGAAGGCCAGATCGAAGATATCCTTGCAATGCTCAAGGAACAGAAGAAGACAGGCGATAAGAGCCTTATCATGACACTTACCAAGAGGATGGCTGAAGACCTGACCGAATTCCTTAAGAAGGAGAATATCAGGGTTACCTATCTGCATTCCGATATCAAGGCAGTCGAGCGCATGCAGATACTTAACCAGCTTCGAAATGATGAGGTCGACGTAATAGTCGGTATCAATCTCTTGAGGGAAGGTATCGACCTGCCTGAGGTATCGCTCCTCATGATACTTGATGCGGATAAGGAAGGATTCTTAAGATCCGAGAGATCCCTGATCCAGATCATAGGACGCTGCGCCCGTAACGATCACGGCAGGGTAGTCCTCTATGCGGATGAGATAACGGATTCCATGATGAATGCCGTATCTGAGACAAACCGCAGAAGAGCGATCCAGCAGGAGTACAATAGAGTTAATAACATAACGCCCAGAACGATAAAGAAGGCCGTAAGAGATGTCTTTGATATCGTTGCCGAGAGCAGCAAGGATTCCGGCGGCAAGGGCAGAGGCAAAGGCTCCAAGGGCGGAGGCATTGATGCTGCAAGGCTCATCAACGAAGGCGTATCGGGCGGTACGGAAGAAGAGAACAAGAAGCTTATCGAGAAGCTTACGGTAGAGATGACCAAGGCTGCAAAGGATCTCGACTTTGAGAAGGCGGCTGAGATCAGGGATATAATCATTGAACTGAAGGGGAAGAAATGAGCGGCTTTTGTCACTTACATCTTCATACTGAATACAGTCTTCTTGACGGTGCGATCAAGATAAAGGATCTTGCGCAGAGACTTAAGGATATGGGCATGACTTCATGCGCCATAACCGATCACGGCGTAATGTACGGTGCAGTCTCCTTCTACCGCGAGATGAAGGCTAACGGGATCCATCCGGTAATCGGCTGTGAGGTCTATGTTGCACCGGGTTCCAGATTCGATAAGACAGTTGTTCCCGGAAGGGAAGACAAGTACTATAACCACCTGATCCTTCTTGCTAAGGACAACGTCGGTCTTGCAAATCTCAACAGACTCGTATCCGCAGGCTTTACTGAAGGCTTTTACAGGCGTCCGAGGATCGATGAGGAGCTTCTCGAGAAATGGCATGAGGGCTTGATCTGCCTTTCAGGATGTCTTGCCGGAAAGCTTTCATCATTTATCTTATCCGGAGAATATGAGAGGGCTGCTCAGACTGCGGTATGGTATGACAGGCTCTTCGGCAGGGGCAATTACTATCTTGAGATCCAGGCAAATACGACGCCCGAACAGGCTAAGGTAAATGCCGCCCTTGTTAAGATATCAAATGAGACAGGTATTCCTCTTGTAGCGACCAATGACTGTCATTACCTGATGAAAGATGACTATGAAGCACAGGATATCCTCCTTTGCATTTCAACGGCAGCAAGGATAGATGACGAGAACCGTATGCGCATGTCCTGCAATGATTTCTATGTGAAGTCAGAGACGGAGATGAGGCGCTTTTTCCCTGAGCTTTCCGAGGCCATCGAGAATACCGGAAAGATAGCTGACATGTGTCATGCCGAATACGATTTTGAGACCATCCACCTTCCTGTTTATGAGGTGCCCGAAGGATATAAGGATCACGCGGAATACTTGGCTGATCTGACTTATAAGGGCCTTAAGAAGAGATTTGAGATCACGCCTCCCACGGGAAGCGAAGACGACTACATGAAGCGTGCCGAATATGAGCTTTCCGTTATCAACAGCATGGGTTATACGGATTACTATCTTATAGTCTGGGACTTCATTAATTATGCCAAGACTCACGGCGTTATCGTAGGACCGGGAAGAGGTTCAGGCGCAGGTTCGCTCGTTGCATATGCGGTAGGCATCACGGATATCGACCCGATTAGATACGGTCTTGTTTTCGAGCGATTCCTAAACTCAGAGAGAGTATCGATGCCGGACTTCGACGTTGATTTCAACGACGAGAGAAGACAGATCGCAATAGACTATGTTACTGAGAAATACGGCAAGAATAGAGTTGCTCACGTAATAACTTTCGGTACGCTTGCTGCAAGGCAGGCAGTAAAGGACGTTGCAAGAGTTCTTAACATGCCTATCGCACAGAGCAACAAGCTCACGAAGATGATACCTTTCACGGTCGGAATGACTTTGAAGCAGGCGTTGGAGATCAGCACTGAATTCAAGGAAGCATACGATATGGATCCGGAAGCAAGGAAAGTCATCGACATGGCAATGCGTGTTGAAGGACTTCCGAGAAATGCCGGTACGCACGCGGCGGGAATAATCATATCAGGTAAAGATATTACGGACATCGCGCCTTTGGCGGTAAATGACGATACGGTCGCTGTGCAGTTCGCGAAAACAGATGTCGAGAGCATAGGCCTTCTTAAGTTCGACTTCCTTGGGCTTAGAACGCTCACCGTTCTTCAGGACTGCGTAGAGCTCGTAAAGAATAACTACGGAAAGACAATAGATCTTGACCGCATTCCTTTGGATGATCCTGAGATCTTTAAGATGATAGGGCGAGGCGAGACGGTCGGCATATTCCAGCTTGAGAGCCGCGGCATGACATCATTCATGAAGCAGTTAGAGCCTGAAAGTCTGGAGGACATCATCGCCGGCATCTCACTTTACAGACCCGGTCCTATGGATCAGATCCCGAAGTATGTTGACTGCAAGAGGAATCCTTCGCACATCACATACGACCATCCGCTGCTCGAACCCATCTTAAACGTTACATACGGATGCGCGATCTATCAGGAACAGGTAATGCAGATCGTAAGAGATCTTGCAGGTTTCTCGATGGGACAGTCCGATAACATCAGACGTGCAATGAGCAAAAAGAAGAAGTCCATAATGGAGAATTACAGGAACCTCTTCATGTATGGCGGTATAGATGATAAGGGACGTCAGATCGACGGCTGCATAAAGCGCGGCGTTCCCGAGAAGACTGCTGCAAAGATCTTCGACGATGTAGCAGGCTTTGCCGGATATGCATTCAACAAATCGCATGCTGCCTGTTATGCGGTCGTAGGTTACTGGACGGCTTATTTCAAATACTACTATCCGACTGAATTCATGGCAGCAACGCTCAATTCCTTCAGGAACGATCTCGGCAAGGCTTCGTACTATATCTCCTGCTGCTCTGCAATGGGAATAGAAGTGCTTCCGCCTGATATCAATAAGAGCCGTGAGCGCTTCACGACAGAAGGTGACCGCAAGATCAGGATAGGCCTGACCGTCATCAAGAATGTCGGTGAAGGCGCCGTGCTCGATATCTTAAATGACAGGGAGAAGAACGGAGATTACAAGTCGTTTGAAGACTTCGTTGTAAGAGGCGCAAAGATCGGCGTTAAGAAGAATGTTGCAGAAGCACTGATACTTGCTTCCTGCATGGATTCGTTCGGCCTTACCAGAGCCCAGATGACAGCCTGTGTGCAGACTGAATTAGACAGGATCGCACATTCTGACAGCCGCAATATCGAAGGCCAGCTATCGCTCTTTGATCTCGGCGGCAGCGAAGCCGCAGGGCCGTCCATATTTATCCCGGATATCCCTGAATATCCTGAAGCACAAAAGCTCGGATATGAGAAGGAGATGGTCGGCATCTATCTGTCCGGCAATCCTCTTGCTTCCTATACCAAGCTGATATCTGAAGTCGCGACGTTCGACATGTCCGAAGCATCGGATATCTTATCGCTCTCGGGAAGCGATGCACTGGACGATAACAAGCAGGTTGCTATGTGCGGAATGGTAACTGACAAGCGCACAGGTTATACGAAGAAAAAGACCATGATGAGCACCATCACTTGTGAAGACTTGAGCGGTGCATTCGAAGTTCTGCTCTTCGGAAAGAATTTCGATACATATAACAGACTGGTCGAGAAGAACAAGCCTTATCTCTTTGTCGGCAGAAGACAGATGAGGGAAGGCGGCGAGCTCTCGATGTTCGCAGATTCCGTATTTGAATTGTCTGACGATCCAACGCTCTTAAGCAGGATAAGAAATGACAGGGGATACCAGACGGCATTAAGGGAAAGAGACGGAGCGCAGACCGTAAAGCCTGTACCGGTTCCTGTCGTTAATGCTAAGGCCGTTCAGACCGGTAATACGCAGAGTGTTCCCGCAGCTCCTGTTCAGGTTCAGCAGGAAGCTGCTCCTGCCAAGGCTCCTGAGATCGTGGCAGGCGGCGGAGTCTTAAGGATCCGCTATTCCGGCAGGCCTGATTCGAAGGGCTTTAACAGGCTCTTGAACTTCCTTGCATATTTCCACGGCAATATGCCGGTAGAAGTCCTTTTCAAAGCTGACAACAGCGTATTAAGACTTGATAACATGTGCAGCATAGCGCCTGACGAGGCGGTGCTCACTAAACTTGCCGAATTAGTAGGTGAAGATAATATCGAGATGATCTAAAAGGAGGAGAGCCTTATGGACGAGCAAAAAGTTGCTGAACTTAACAGAATAGTAAGAGAATGCAATCACATTGTTTTCTTTGGCGGAGCAGGCGTGTCGACTGAGAGCGGGATCCCTGATTTCAGGAGCAAGGACGGCCTTTATAACCAGCATGACGTAAAGTTCGACAGATACAGTCCGGAATATCTCCTGAGCATCGATTGCCTTATCGATCACCCTGATGTCTTCTATGAGTTCTACAGACAGAAGCTCAACACCGCAGGGATCGAGCCGAACAGAGCCCACTATAAGCTTGCAGAGATGGAGAAGGCCGGAAAACTCGACGGCATCATAACGCAGAATATCGACGGACTTCATCAGAGAGCAGGAAGCAAGAATGTCCAAGAGGTTCACGGCACCACATACCGCAACTACTGCATGAAGTGCCATGAGCAATATCCTTTCGATTTCATCTTCAAATCAGAAGGTCCTATCCCCAAGTGCCCCAAATGCGGCGGCATGGTAAGGCCTGATGTCACGCTTTACGGTGAAGGACTGCCCCAAACGGCCTGGATAGAGTCGAAAAGGCTCGTGTTCAGAGCTGACTGCCTAATAATCGGCGGTACGTCTCTGGCTGTTCAGCCGGCTGCGTCCCTGGCTTATGATTTCTCAGGCAAGTATCTGGTAATAATCAACAGGGATAAGACGTTTGCGGACAGGAACGCACATCTTGTATTCCATGACAATATCACTGAGGTTCTGGATTCGATCAAGCTCGATGACTGATACTTGAAATATAACGATCGACTGATAAACAACCTTTTTCTTATTTAGTGTATAATAATCTCTGAAAATCTTTTGATGTTTCGGAGGCATTTGTATGGGCAGACTTCTTTATGACGAGAGTAACCTTCCCGAGATCAACAGCCTTAAGGCTTTAAATTATGACGAAGTAGACAAGAGCACCGTTGAGCCGGTTAAGCGCGTTGGCGTGCTTACGAGCGGCGGTGATGCTCCGGGAATGAATGCGGCAATAAGAGCCGTTGTAAGAGCCGGTATAAATGCAGGATTTGAGATGTATGGCGTAACCAGAGGCTACCACGGACTCTGGAAGGGCGAGATCAAGCAGCTCGACGGCAGGAGCGTATCAGAGACACTCCAGCGCGGCGGCACGTTCCTCATGACCGCAAGATCACAGTCTTTCATGACTGACCAGGGCGTTCTCAAGGGCGCCAAGATGATGGAAGCATACGATCTTGATGCCTTGATCGTAATCGGCGGTGACGGTTCCTATAAGGGCGCAAGAGCTCTTGCAAGGATCGGAATCCCTGTTGTAGGCATTCCCGGTACGATCGACAACGACATCGCTTCCACAGAATATACGATCGGTTACGATACTGCGATGAATACTGCAATGCAGTGCATCGACAAGTTAAGAGATACGGCTTCATCACATGAGCGCTGCAGCGTTATCGAAGTAATGGGCAGACATGCAGGATGGATCGCACTTAACGTAGGTATCGCCACTGGTGCTGAGAGCATCCTCATTCCTGAAGTTCCTTATGACTTCAATAGGGACGTATTGAGAGTTATTCTTGACGGCAGAAATACCGGCAAGAAGCATTATATCGTTATCGTTGCAGAAGGCGTCGGCCACGCTGACGAGATCGCCAAGCAGATCGAAGAGGCTACAGGCATCGAGGCACGTCCTACGATCCTCGGACACCTCCAGAGAGGCGGTTCGCCGACATTAAGAGACAGGACAATGGCAAGCCTTATGGGCATCAAGGCCATCGACTGCCTCGTTGAGAAGAGATTTAACAGACTTGTAGTCCAGCAGCACGGAGAGATCTCCGATGTCGATATCGAGGAAGGTCTTGCAATGACAAAGACCATTACTCCCGACATCATCGAGAATGTCAAGAGGCTTGGTTGATTTTACAGGTCAGTAGGGGATAGCCGACTATGTATGAATTCTTAAGCTTTGAAGAGAGCCTTGAGCGGAAGAAGATCCGCGGGCGCGTCTTGAATACGCTTGAATTTACCAAGATCAGGGACAGCGTTACTTCCAAAGCCAGGACGTCTTACGGACGTGAGCTTTGCAGGGACATGGCACCTGTATGTGACATTGATCATGTGACAAAGGAACTGTCCTGCTCAAGGCAGGCAATGGACCACATCTTAAGATTCGGGATGCTTCCTTTAGGCGGCATGAGAGACTTAAGGGAAGCCCTGACTTATGCGAAGGCAGGCGGCACTTTGACGTGCGGCCAGCTTTTGGAGGCTGCTTCATTCCTGAAGGCTTCTGACGAGATCAGGAGAGCCATAGCAAAGGCGAGATCGGCAGGTTCTCCTTTAGTTGACGAGACTGAGCCTGATGTCTGTGCTTATGCGGATAAGCTCGAGACATCGGATAAGCTCTTGGAGAAGATCGAGACATCGATCTTAGGTCAGGATGAAGTCTCGGATAAGGCGAGCAGGGAACTGTCTTCGATCAGAAGAGAGCGGAAGAACATCGCAAGCGGCATAAGGTCTTTGCTCGACCGCGTTATCCAAAATCACGCAGACATGCTCCAGGAGGGCATCGTAACGCTCCGTGAAGGAAGATACTGTATCCCTGTTAAGGCAGATTTCAACGGCAGGATCGAAGGCATCGTGCACGGTGCTTCATCTTCCGGACAGACGCTCTTCATTGAGCCTATGAGCGTTGTTGAAGCAAACAACAAGATTGCAGAGCTTACCTTTGCAGAGCAGGCAGAGATCCAGAGGATCTTAAAGAGCTTTACCAGTGAAGTAGTATCGATCAGTCCTTTGTTCGAGAACAACATGGAGATAGCAGCGCGCCTGGATTATATTTTCGCGAAGGCCGAATACGGAGTGGAGAATAATTCATTCTGCCCGAAGCTTAATACCGAAGGCAGGATCGATCTTAAGGGAGCAAGACACCCTTTGATCCCTAAGGAAAGCGTAGTTCCCGTCGATATCAAGGTCGGAGACAGTTATGATTCGCTTATCGTCACGGGTCCTAATACGGGCGGTAAGACGGTATCGCTTAAGACATGCGGACTTCTTGTTCTCATGACGATGGCAGGAATTCCGATCCCGACAGACGACGGGTCCGAAGTCTGTGTTTTCGACAGGGTGCTTGCAGATATTGGTGACGAACAGAGCATTGAAGAGAGCTTGTCGACGTTCTCGTCGCACATGTCGAATATAGTATTTATCTTAAAGAACATCAGGGGAAAGTCACTGGTGCTCTTGGATGAGCTCGGTTCAGGCACGGATCCTACGGAAGGCGCAGCGCTTGCCATATCGATCATTGAAGAGCTCCGCAAGAAGAACTGCATCGTAATGTCAACGACGCACTACAGAGAGCTTAAGAGCTATGCGGAGACCACGGAAGGCGTAATGAACGCATCCTGCGAGTTCGATACGGAGACACTTGCACCGACATATAAGCTCATAACGGGCAGACCGGGTTCTTCCAATGCATTCGTTATTTCGAGAAAGTTAGGCCTTGCCAAGCATATACTCGAAAATGCCAGGACGAGGATGTCCACGGACGAACTCAGATACGAAGAACTTCTCTCAAAGGCTGAGGAAGATGCCAAGAGAGCAGAAGACCTTGCAAAGGAGAATGATGCGCTCAATGCCGAACTTAAGGCTCAGAAGGCACGCCTTGAAGAGGAGAATGCGAAGCTAAAGCAGTCCAAGACCAAGATCTTAAATGACATGAGAGCCGAACAGAAGAGGCTCTTGCAGGAGCAGGAAAGAGAGATAAGCGAAGAGCTCCGCGACTTAAGGAAGAGGTCCAAGGATATGGACAGGGCCGAGCGCGAGAAAGAGCTCGATAAGATCAGAAGAAAGCTCCGTGCAGGAATTCAGGATCTTGAAGTAGAAGACGATGAAGCCGTTGATACGGTCGCATTAAGCGGCGAGCCCGTAAAGGAAGTCATCGAAGGTGAATGCTACTATGTCCCGTCCTTGGGGCAGACCGGTGTTGCAGCATCGAGCCTGTCTAAGAGCGGAACCGTAAATATCCTTTGCGGAAGCATGAAGATCGCCGTTAAGAAGAGCCAGCTCATGATGCCCACAAAGGCCCAGAGGGATGAATTCTTAAGGGGTAAGAACAAAGGCTCGCAGAAGGGCAAGGTCATAAAGACCAAGTCTTCCGGTGATGATATGGGCAAGGTGAGGTTCAATGCGGCTTCGACGACCAGATCAGAACTCATGCTGATCGGAATGACGACTGCAGAAGCAGAATCAAGGCTTGCTAAATACCTGGAAGACTGCGTTCTTGCAGGAATCAGGGAAGCGAGGATCGTACACGGCAAAGGTACAGGTGCATTAAGATCCTGCGTGCAGGATATGCTGATAAAAGATGACAGGGTAGAGTCTTTCCGCGCCGGCGAACAGGGCGAGGGAGACGCAGGTGTTACAATAATCAAGTTCAGATAATAAGGGAGGAAGAAAGATGTCAGAGAACAATGTTGATCAGCAGGTGCAGCCGGTACAGACAGCACAGCAGGTTCAGCCGGCAGAGACTATACAACAGGCTCAGGAAGCACAGCCTGCAGCCGCAGCGCCGAAGAAGAGGGTAAGGGTTGGTTTTATCTTCCTTTCGATAGTTCCTGTTGCAGCGCTTATCGGTATCCAGTCGGTAACGCAGATTCCGTTTTTGATCAAGGCGATCTTTGATCTGAATTCAGGTGCAGCTTCGGGTGATCCCTTTGCAGTCGGCGAGGAACTCCTTGAGATATTTAACACGAGATATGCAGTTTATGCTTATCTTCTCTATGCGGTAATCGGCCTTATCGTATTCGGGCTCTGGTATTATCTGGGATTTGTCAAAAAGAATCCCAAGGTCAGGATCAAGGAAGTCTTCGGCGTTAAATCGATACTTGCCGTTATCGGTGTCGTTATCGGTCTGCAGTTCCTTATAAATGCTGCTTTTGTAATAGCATTCTGGGTATTCCCTGATACGATGAACAATTATGTGGAGCTCATGAAAGCATCCGGCCTGATGGATAATCCGCTGATCACTATTCTTTACGGAATATTGCTCGGTCCTGTCCTTGAGGAGCTTTGTTTAAGAGGCGTATGCTTCGGTTTCCTCGAAAAGTCCAACATCAAGCCGTTTTTCATCATCCTTATCTCAGGCATTCTTTTCGGTATCATGCACATGAATCTCGTACAGGGGATCTATGCTTCAGTCCTGGGCTTTTTCCTCGGATTCCTGAGATACAAGTACCGCTCATTAAAGATCACTGTCGCAGCCCATATTCTCTTCAACCTGATGGGTACATATGGTGACCAGCTTATCAGTGAGCTCAATCTTCCCGAAGGCGGAACTCTTATTTTAGGCGGCTTGTCACTCTTCGTTCTTGCATTCACCGTAATACTCGTAAACGGCGATAATAAAGCGCGTAAAGAACCCGCTTGATAAAAATTTTTATGATAAAATAAATTTGTAAATCAATTTCTGAGGAGATATCGGACGTGCCTAACGAAGAAGAACACATGTCAGAGGCCTTGGTCAGGATCTTCGAGAACGTTGTCTTGACCGAAGAGAAATCTCTTCAGGCAGGTTATTTCAAGGACCTGTCTATCGCTGAAATGCATACCCTTACCGCTATCGGACCTTATGAAGCCCGTACGATGACTAATACCGCAGAAGATCTCGGCATTACGACGGGTACTCTGACTGTAGCCATAGACAGGCTCGTCAAGAAAGGTTATGTCCACAGGGAACGTGATAAGCGCGATAAGAGGATCGTAAGGATCAGCCTTACGCATAACGGAAAACTTGCATGCAGAATGAACAGCAAGTTCCACAGAGTATTGGCTAAGCATATCCTTGCAGGTTACGACGAAAAAGACAGAAAGCATCTGTTAGATCTGGTTGATGAAGTTGACAGATACGTTGAGCAGCAGCTCAAGCGTTATGACAGCAGTGAGAATGTAAGAGCGACCGCAAGACAGGTTGCTACAGACACCAATAAGGAGAAGAAGTAATATGGCTGATTCTGATAACCTTAGAACGAAAGTTAAAGAAGACGTAATTAGAATCATGGCAGAGACTCTTGAGATATCTCCTGAAGAGATAACATCCGATCTGGCTTTCAATACTGATCTGCCTTTCGATTCGCTTCAGCTCTATGAATTTGTTATTGATGTCGAAGAGACATATAACATCCGTCTGCCCGATGAGCTTCTTGATCAGGTCAAGACTGTAGATGACATGATCGATATCGTCATGAAGCTTACCAAAAAGGCATAAACGGCATTTCCGATGAAGAAGCTATTTATCGTTAACAGCAGAGCTGAATCCAAAGCCCTTGCAAGGTTTAAGTCAGCTTATTTCGATTATTCCGCAGGCAAAGAGAGTGAGACCCGCGTGGTCTATACCGAATTTGCGGGACATGCGGCAGAGGTGGCATCCAAGGCTGCTGAAGAAGACGATCTCCTCGTTATCGCATGCGGCGGTGACGGTACTGTCCATGAAGTCGCAAATGCTCTGGCAGAGTCTTCCACGCCCCTGGCGGTAATCCCTCTGGGTACAGGCAATGATTTCACAAGGTCGGTGATGAATGAGAATCACAGGAGCAATTGTGAGGTCTGTATCGGGGATGTATTCAGGAACAATTACAAGATAAAGGATATCGACCTCATTAAGGTCACATCCTATGACAGGAACGATAAGAAGATCGACGCCAATTCCGCCTGGTGCATCAACGTTGCGTCTATAGGACTTGATACTGAAGTCCAGCTCAGGGCAAAGGGCAAGGTCTTAGCTCATCCGAACTCTAGTCTTATAAGGAGCACCGCCTACTCGACATCTGCTTTGGGATGTATCTTCGGCAATAGGCATTTTGATTTTAAGTTCAATGCGAAAAGATCAGACGGCAAGCCTGACGAATCTGAGAAATCCAGGTATACGCTCATCTCGGTATGCAACGCGTCCTACTACGGCGACGGCTTCTGTCCGGCTCCGAAGGCGGTTTTAGACGACGGACTGATGAATGTCTGCGCCATCGATGCGGTAAGCCTTATGAGATCTCTTTATCTGATCACGAAATACAAGAAGGGCACGCATGACGGCTATAAGGAGATCGATAATTTCACTACGGCCTCTCTTACCGTTACGGCCACGGGCGCCAGGGATCTGAACGGCAACTATGACGGCGAGGACTTCTCAGGCCACAAAGTCACCTTCGAGTGCGTACCGGGCGCCATCAAACTCGCTTTTTACGGCTAAGCAATTAGGCAAAATTACAGCAATCTACATTTTTCATATATTACGCGCGTGATATTACAAGTATTTTATTTTGTCAGCGTGAGTATCTTTGCTATAATTACAAGTTATGGAAAGCATAATCAAAGACAGGATCAATAACTACAGAGCATACGGCGTAAATGACAGGGCGATCGAGGCCGCTGTTAAGGCTGAAGAGGCGCTTGCAGGCGTTTATGCCCGTATTGATGACATCGTTACATATAACGAGCTGAAGGTGCTTGATGCCTTCAGATCAGAGAAATTCTCCGATACACACATGGGCCTTACGTCAGGCTACGGCTATGACGACGTGGGCAGGGAGAAGATAGAGAGCATTTTCGCGAAAGTATTCAAAGCAGAAAAGGCTTATGTCAGATGGCAGATAAGCACGGGTTCACAGGCGATCTCAGCCATGCTCTACGGAGCTTTAAGGCCCGGTGACATAATGCTCTCCGTTACCGGCAGGCCCTACGATACGCTTATGGCGACGATCGGCATCTCATCCGGAAAGAATGACATGTCGCTCATGTCTTACGGCATTAAGTATGAGGAAGTCGAGCTCAAAGCTGACGGCACGCCTGATCTTGAAGCGATCAGGGCAGCGATCAAGCCTGAGACCAAGATGGTATTTATCCAGAAGTCCAGAGGTTATACGGGCAGAAGAGCGCTCCTGACAGATGATATCGAGAAGATCGCATCTCTTGCTCATTCGATAAGAGAAGACATCATTGTTGCTGTAGATAACTGCTACGGCGAATTCACCGAGAAGAGAGAGCCTATTGAAGCCGGCGCTGACGTTATCGCAGGGTCCCTGATCAAGAATCCGGGCGGCGGAATCGCCAGGACAGGCGGTTATATCGCCGGAAGAGAAGATCTTGTAGAGAATGCCGCAAGACACCTTACGACTCCCGGCTTAGGCAGCGAAGTAGGTCCTACGTTAGGTGCCAATTCCATGATCGCAAGAGGCCTTTTCACGGCTCCTCAGTGCGTCGGAGAGTGCCTTAAGGGCGCTGCATTTGCTGCAGAGATCCTTGGCGGTCAGGGATATAAGACAAGCCCTGCTTCTGATGAAGTAAGAGGCGATATCGTTCAGACTATAGAATTCGGAGATCCTGATAAGATGAGCAGATTCTGTGCTGCGATCCAGTCATGCTCTCCCGTTGATTCGTTTGTAACACCCGTGCCGTGGGATATGCCCGGTTATGACGACCAGGTTATCATGGCAGCAGGTGCATTCGTACAGGGCGCCACGACCGAGCTCTCATGCGACGGTCCCATGAAGCCGCCCTATATCGCATATATGCAGGGAAGCCTTGCAAAGGAACAGGCAAAACTTGCCTGCATGCTCGTTATTGAGGAATAAAGGATATGGCAGACGGTAAGCAGTGGTACAACAATCCGAATGAACCCGCTAAGAGAAAAGTAAGCGGGAATCCGGCACGCCCTGCGAACAAGTCAGGAAAGCCCGTATCCGGAAGCACCGTGAACAGACCTGCAGGACCTCAGGGAAGACCGCAGGGAAAGCCACAGACTAAGCCTTACGGAAGAAATCCGCAGGCAATAAGGAGCGGCGCTAAGCGTCCTTCGGGCAAGCCTGCCGATAAAAGATTCCGCGTTCAGGCTGGCAAAAAGCCCGTTCAGGTAAGAAATAACGGGGTAAGCTCTGCCGCACCCGCAAACAGCATAATCCCTAAGATCGATATCAACGGCAAGCCGTCTGCTCCTGCTTCAAGAGCTCAGGTAAAGACTCCGTCAGGAAGACCCATGACCGCACAGGAGAGAGCAAGGGCAAGGGAACAGCAGAAGATCCTGGCTCAGCAGAGGCGTAAGGAAGAAGCCAGGAACAGGGAACAGGCAAAGATCGAGAGAAGCGAATTCAAGCGTAAGAATCCTTCCCAGAAGAGTGCTGAGGGCCGTGCGATAAGGAACGGCATCCTTGGTGCCGTTGTTGTGGCATCAGCTCTTTTCGTGCTCGTATTCGTAGTTCACCATTTATATGACTATATTGCCGAGAAGCCTAATTTCTCATTCGTTACGGTAGGAAGCGTTGAACACACCATCGGTGCGAGAGCTTTGATCGTAAGAGATGAGGACGTTATCAACAGTGAGAATGCGGGCGAACTCGTTACGCAGATCACGGAAGGTTCCAGAGTCGCAAAGGGACAGGAACTTGCGATTGTCGTTCCCGAAGACATGAAGTCCGTGGTACAGAGCCTTAGAAATGTTCAGTCACAGATATCAGACGTCCAGCAGGAGCTGATCCTCTCCGGTGGTTCTGCCGAAGCAGACGTAATCTACAGAAACTATAACAAGAACCTGTCTTCGATCCTTGACTCTGTAAGGTTCGATGCTATGGGCGGCAATCTGAGCAATCTCGCATCCTACAGTTCTTCTGTCAACGTTATCCTCGATGAGAGAGACGATGAGATGAGTAAGATCGATTTCAACGATGAGAGGATCTCCGTCTTAAGAGGCGACGAAGCGGTATATGAAGCACAGGTCGAGAAATATGCGACAAAAGTTACCGCGCACAGACCGGGCATCGTATCCTTCAGACTTGACGGCAAGGAGCAGGATCTTGATTACAAGGCGTTCCTTACAATGCCCGTCAATGAGGTCAAGGGTCTTATCAATAACTCTGTCGGTGCCATCTCATCTGACCTCACGATAGATGAACAGACACCTGTCGTAAGGATCGCGCAGAACGAGAGCCAGTACCTTTCAGTCTATCTTTCTTCAAATGACGCGACATTGTCAGACTTTGCCGTCGGCACTCTTCATGACATCAATATCCGTACGGAAGGTATCGCGATCGATAACTGCAAGGTCGTACGCTGCGAGAATGACCAGTCGGGAATGCTCATTACGTTTGAGACTTCAAGAAGCGTAGAGGCTCTTCTTGACTTAAGGACCGTCGACATCGAGATCGTTATTACAGAGACAGACGGTATGAGAGTCTCCGTATCGAGCCTTGTAAACGAAGTCTATGCGCCTAAGGGTGAATCCTGCTTCTGCGTTTACCTTGCACCTGAGGCTAAAGCAAGCGCCGATACATTCGGTGATGAAGCCATATTCAACGTTACGATCCTTCCTAACGCACAGACAGATGAGGCAGGTAATGCGATAGAACAGCAGAATACATCCGTCGGAGGATGCAAGGTCGTCTATAAGGAAGTACTGCCTGACGGAGGCATGATCGTTGCCTTCTCGACACCGAATGACTATTCGAATCTCAAGAAGATCGAAAAGCTCTATAAGGCAGGTTACAGGGCATCCTTTGTCGATACTGCGACAGGCCTGGGCATCATGACCGATAAGATCACGGTATCTGATTATTCAGGCATGGCATCGGTCTATGTAAACAAGCAGGGCTTCGTTGAAGAGGTCAGGGTAATCCTGCTTGATAACGACAGAGAATTTGCGATCATCGAGCGTGCGGGCAAGTCTTCTGTTCCGAATCTTAATACGGTCATCATTACAAATCCCAAGACTGTAAAGCCGGGAGATAAGGTCGAATAATAATATGGAATTTGATTTTACAGAAGAACTTAAGAACAAGATCTCAGATAATATCTTATCCGTAAAAGAATCTATAAGAGAAGCTGAAGCACTCGCAGGAAGAGATCCGGGGAGCGTTACCCTGATCGGAGTAACGAAGGTGTTCCCGGTGGAGTACGCAGAGGCTGCTGCCGTATCAGGACTTGTCGATCTGGGCGAGAACCGTGTCCAGGAACTGGTTCCGAAGGTCGAACGTTTTTCGAGCCTGGGGCTTGATGTAAACTGGCATCTCATAGGAACTCTTCAGAAGAATAAGGTCAAATATATCATCGGAAAGACAAGTCTTATCCATTCTGTAAATACTGTGGAACTTGCAGAGGAGATATCCAAGAGGTCATTAAGTAACAATGTTACTACGAGTATTTTGTTACAGGCCAATGTGTCAGGCGAGGAGAGCAAGCACGGCTTTGCGCCACACGAATTAAAGCCTGCCATAGATAAGATCATGGATATGCCTGCAATAAAGCTCTGCGGTCTTATGACAATGGCTCCCATTGAGACTTATGAAGGCGAGGCAAGGGAAGTCTTTGCTAAAACGCGCGTAATATATGAAGACCTCAGGTCATATACCGGTTTGGATTCCTGGAATGTCTTATCGATGGGCATGAGCCAGGACTACAGAAGCGCCATTTTAGAGGGCTCTACCCATATCAGGATCGGCACGGCAATATTCGGAAACAGAGCCGAATATAAGCCTGTGTAACATTGTTCGGTAAAAAATCCCTGATATTTGTTACATTTTGTAATAAAACCCCGTTTTAAGTTACCTTCTTGTGTCATATTGCCCAAAACTATTGAGGCGAAAATCAAAGTTCGTTAATATCCGAAGTATCTTATATGAATGTCCTTGGTCGGGCGAATTTTTAAGGAGGAAAAACAAATGGGCACTTTTAACGTTAAGAATTTCTTCGGCAGCATGTTCACACCTGTAGAAGATGAGATGGAAGAAAACTATTACGGTGAGGAAGAGGGCTACAATGAAGAAGATGCATACGAGCAGGAGCCTATTGCAGAGGAGACTTACTATGAGGAGCCTCGCACCTTCGTTCAGGAGCAGCCCGCAGTTACTACACCTGTAATGCAGCACAACGCAACAGTCATAATGCTCACACCTTATGACATCAGAACAAGCCAGATCGTTTGCGATCACATCCGTGAAGGCCACATCGTTATCTGCAACCTCACAAACACAGATAAGAATCAGAGAGTAGTTGACTACATCTCCGGCGGCGTTTATGCATTAGGCGGAAGAGTTGAGCCTACACCTGTTAAGACAACATTCGTTTGCACACCTAAGTCTGTAAACCTCGTTGTTGAGAATCAGGAAGCTGAGCAGATCGGTACAAAGGTTTCCGCTCTCTAATACTTAACTCACAAACAAAAAAGAAATAACGGGTTGTCTCATGACAACCCTTTTTCTTTGCCAAATCTTAACCATTGAATAAAATATCTTTGTTAATATATAATAATTAAGTCAATAGTCCCTTTTTGGTGTCCGGAGGATATAGATTAATGAATAACGAAGATCGCGAATATTTATTTGACCACGCTCAGCAATTGTCTGAGATCCTTAACGAAGAATGCACTGAGCTCCTCGGAATGCTCGAAAAGATCGAGGACAGAGTAGCGATCTCAAGACGCATCAATAAGCTTGAAGATGACGGCGATCACGTATTCCACGCGTTTGCGGATAAGCTCCATCAGGTGGAGCAGGACCCCGAGAAGAGGATCAATATCTTCCAGATGGCAAGACATATCGAAGAGTGCATCGACATGGTAGATGAGCTCTCCATGACTATCGTCCGTTACAACACAAGGACAGTCAATCCGGGCATGAAGGCAAGCGTAAATGCCATTGCCGGCTGCGTTAAGAAAGAGATGCATCTTCTTAATATCCTTCGCACCTATGATCCTGAGAACAAGGAACTTTTCTTAAGAGCCATCAATGAGTTTGACGCCTTCAAGGTCGACTTCTACAAGATGTATGACATGCTTATCTTCGGCCTTTTCTCACAGGCTCATGACACAGTTGACATCATCAGATGCAAAGCCATCTACGATGCGGTTAAAGATATTTTCAAGGCATTCGAAGTCTGCGCTGACGATTGCTATAAATACGTTATGGCAAGGAGCAACGACTCTGACGTTTGGGCAGTTGATAATAAGTAATATCCGTCATTCTCGCGGAATAAGGATTTAATGAGTAATAAAGTCTCGCTGCCGGACAATTATCATATTGTCTGGGCTGAAGAATTTAATAAGGGTCAGCTTAAGGAAGAGTTCTGGAACGCAGAGACTCGTGCGCCGGGCTGGCTTGACGGCGAGAAGCAGGAATACTCAGGCACCGAGTGCATTGAAGTAAAAGACGGATGCCTTTCAATAAGACCTAAGATCACTACCAATAACTCCGGCGAGATGAGATATCTTTCCGGCAGGATCACTTCGATCGGCAAAAAGGATTTCACATACGGCAAGATAATAGCAAGGATCAAGGTCCCTAAGGTAAAGGGGCTCTTAAGCTATATCAGGCTGATGCCGACTGAAGGCTACGATAAAGGATCGGAAAGCTACAAGGAATTCCCTTTGCACGGCCAGATCGACATGGTCGAGATATCAGGCAGCAGGACGGATGAAGCGTGCTCGCGCGTTGCATTCGGTTATCCTTACACAGAGCGTTACGGGAGCTTCCAGAGGCTTAATACGGATTTCTCAAGTGACTTCCATATCTTCTCGTGCGAGTGGAATCAGGATGAGATAATTTTCGCATGCGACGGAAAAGAATATTACAGAACATCATACTGGTTCTCAAGATCAGGCGAAGCCGAAGAGCCTTATCCGGCGCCGTTCAATAAGCCTTTCCACCTTGTAATAGGCGTAAGCGTCGGTTCTGACAGACTTGGCAGAGGCGACAATAAGGCTGAGATAGAAGGCAACGACGCAGAGCTCTTGATAGACTATGTAAGAGTCTATCAGAAGCCCAGATATAACAGACAGGTAACGAGGCCCGCAAGAGTCTTATCGCTCAATACTGAAGGCCCTGAAAGCGGGAATAACAACAATGCATTCTATGTAGCAGAAGGCGATCTGAACGCCAATGTAAGCTTCATGGAAGATGAGCTCATTATCACGCCATCCTACATCTCCGGAGTGTCGGGTGAGACGAGACTCCTTCAGGGAGGATTCCCTTTCAGGAAAGGAGAATTCTATGAATTCTCCTTCGACGGCAGAGCTGATGAAGAGCGCACCATAAGATGCATATTCAAGTCTGACAATGAGGAGTCCGAACAGATCACGGATCCTTACACGATAAGGCTCGACAGGAACTGGCAGAAGCACAGGATGGTCTTCGAAGCTCCGAAGGATTATGACAGCGCTTCCATTGTTTTCGCAATCAATGCATTCTCAAAATCATCGATACATATCCGCAACATCCTCCTGCGCAAGCGCATCAATAATGAAGACAGGCGCAAGCTCATAGCAGTGTGCGGCGTATGGGACGATTCGGATAACTACAGTCTGTTCATGAAAGCATTGCAGACTGAAGAGATAAAGAGCAGATTCATACTCTCGAGCTTTACTTTCAATGTCGATAATCCGGACCCTGTCCAGACTGAACTGGAGCTTGATTTTGCCAATCTTCTTCTGAAGATGGATCTTGCCTGCATCATTATATTCGGAGAGATGATAAAGAGCAGGGAAGTCATCGACAGGCTCGTTGAGATAGGGCATGAGAAGGGCGTTCCGGTAATAACATTCCAGCGTCCGGTCAAAGGCTGCATCAACGCCGATTTTGAATACGATTCGGCTTTCGAAGAGATGGTAAAGCATGTCATCGAAGTGCATGGTGCGAGAAGGCTCGACATGTTCGGCGGCTTTAGGGATAATCCGTTCTCTGAAGAGCGCATCATGATCTTCAAGAAGGTCCTTGACGATCACGGCATCAAGACAAATACGGCGAACATCTATTACGGCGATTTCTGGCAGGCTCCCGCATTTACGGTTATGTGCGATCTTCTGGAGAACGGCTATGAACTTCCGGATGCGATCATCTGCGCGAACGACTCAATGGCGATAGGCGTTATGGATGCTCTGAAGCGTTATGGAAAACGCATTCCCGAAGACGTAATAGTTACGGGATTTGACGGCATCTGGCAGGGCCAGTACAACGATCCTGTCTTAACGACTTGCGAACTCGATTATAAGCAGATACCTGAACAGATACTGAAGAGGATCAATGAATGGAGCGATGGTAAAAAGACAGAGAACGATTCGTTCCTGATACCTTACAGACCTATGCACATGCAGTCCTGCGGATGCAAGGACCGTTCGGAATTCCAGTGGTCAAAGGCCGTAGATATACTTGCTGAAGAGAATATGGATTCGTTCAGGCACATGCTCGAAATGGGCCGCTTCGTATCCAGGATGACTTCATCGGAGAACCTGGATGAAGCTGCCGATAACCTGCAGAATTCCATCTGGATGTGGCGCAGCCAGTATTATTTCGTAGGCATCGTCGAACCTGATGAATGCTGCCATTCTATATTCCACGGAAGAGCTAATAAATATACTTTTGCGCAGAAGTTCTACCGCATGAGATATCCGATGCCGGATTACGACCTGATCCTTGCAAAAGACAGCAATATCAATGTCCTGCTGTTCAAGCAGATCAGATCTAATACTGAATCCTTCGGTTATGTCGTAAACGGTTATACGAGAGTATCGATGAGATCGGAGCAAAGATTCGAAGAGTTCGGAAACTTCATTAATGCTGCAGTTAACGCGGTCAATAACAACCGCAAGCTCATATCGACGAGCAGGACAAATGAGATGCTCTCAGAGCAGGATTTCCTGACCGGTCTTTATAACAGAAGAGGCTTCTTCACGGTGCTCAACAAGCTCCTTAACGTGCCTTCCAACAAGGGCAGGATACTGTCTCTCTTCTCTATCGATATGGATAAGCTTAAGACCATTAACGACACATACGGACACGAGAACGGCGACTTTGCGATCCAGACTCTTGCAAGGGCTATGCTGAAGTATGTTAAGGACAACGGTATTGCCGCAAGATACGGCGGTGATGAATTCGCTTTTGCGGTAATCGGTGACAAGAAGCTCGAGAATGAAGTGAAGAATATCAGAATGGAGATCGAGCAGTATGCCGATTCCGATCCGGCAATGACTGATAAGCCTTACGAAGTAAGCGCGAGCCTCGGCATTGCAGAGCGCGTTATAGACAGCAATATAGATATTGAGGACATGATCCTCGAAGCCGATTCGAAAATGTATGCAGACAAGATGGCAAGAAAGCGTCTGCGCGGCTTCTGACAATCAGGGTGATAATAGGAACGGAAGGAGAAACACATGGGACGTAAACTGAATATCGGACTGGTAATAGACGATATCGACAATTTCTTTTCTAATCAGGCAGCGATAGGCGCCGAGCAGGCGGCAAAAACAATCGATGCCAATCTGTTCGTTTTCCCGGGTCATTACATCGGCAAGACCGACAGCAGATATGCCGACAGGAAGTATGAATATCAGTACAACATGATCTTCGATCTTCCGACCGAAAGAAACGTGGATATCATCTACATCCTTCAGGGACTCATCTGTTCGAGAGCAGATATCGAGACGCAGAAGGCCTTCCTGCAGAAAATGCCCAAGGTCCCGATCGTATGTCTTTTCTCTGACTTTGAAGGATATCATTCGGTAACGTTCAACAATGCTTCCGGCCTTAAAGAAACGCTGGATCACCTTATAGAAAGACACGGTGCAAAAGATATCGGTTTTGTATCCGGACCCGTTACGAACAGGGATGCAAGGGAAAGACTTGATATATATAAGCAGGTGCTCGAAAACCATGGCATTCCCGTAGATGAGAATAAGATCGTATATGGCGATTTCTCGATGTCGAGCGAAGCTGTCACGGGCGATCTTTTAGATAAGAACAATAAGCTTGATGCGGTCGTTTTCGCGAACGACTCAATGGCTGTTGGCGGATATAACGAACTTAACGCAAGAGGCCTTGTTCCGGGCAAGGATATCATGGTCGCAGGATTCGATGACGACATCTTCTCCGTGTCTTTGGAACCGCCTCTTACAACTGTCGAAGCAAGCTCTGCATCGCTCGCTTACAAGGCCGTTCTTAATGCGGAGAATTACATAAAGGGAACAGCGCTTAAAGACATGACGGTCGACACGCATCTCGTGCAGAGGAGTTCATGCGGATGCGAGGATTTTGATGCCGAAGTAATGTATAAGAGATTCCACATTGAAGGCAATGATATCGACGTAAATAAGGTCTATAAGATCATAAAGGAATACCTGTTCAATGACTTTATTGACGCCGGCGCGATCACGGAAGCACTGGACGGTTTTGTAAGTTCATTCATCGCATTCCTTAAGGCTGAAGATAAGGCATCAATGACAGGTGAGATGAACGATAAGTTCGCTCTTCTTCTCAAGTCAGATCTGTTCGTTCTGTCCACGAGAGAGAAGTTCTTCAATGTCCTCCAGACAATGCAGAACAAGTCTTTGAGCCTTATTGGCAGCGACAACGACAGAGACCTCATTAATGATGTCTTCACGAAGTTCTACAGGCGCATTGCTTTCTCGGGCATACTGCCGGCTAATTCTGCGAGAAGAAGAAACGAGAGGATGAGAAGCGTCATAAACCGCGAGATGGGTGAGGTCTTCCTAAATGAGAGCGGATCGGAGATCCCTTATGAGAGTCTTTTGGGAGGCCTCTACGGATTAGGGTTCGAGAAGTCGATGCTGTATCTTTTCCAGGGCAATGTCAAGAACAAAGGCGACTCCGACAACTGGCGTGTTCCTGCATCGATCTTTCTTAAGGCATACAGCGAAGGCAAGGAGATAAAGACTCCGTCAGAAGAGCTCCAGCTCCTTCGTACCGAGTATGTTTTCGAGAACGAGTTCGTAGATGAATCAAAGCGCAGGACCATGATCGTAGCGCCTCTTTTCGTCGGCGAGAATGTATACGGTCTTCTCGTGATCGAGCTTCCGCTCCAGTATTCGATAAGCGTGTCTTCGATCGCGTCACAGATCTCTGTAACGCTCAGATCCCTTTACATGATGGAAGAGCAGAATAAGGCCAAGCAGGCGCTGCAGAACTCTTTGGAAAGATTTATCAGGGACAACACCAAGCTCGAAGAGATCGCGCAGAAAGACGAGCTTACGGACCTTTATAACAGAAGAGGTTTTATCGCAAATTCCGAGAAGAAATTAGACGATCCGGTCAATCAGGACAAAGTTGCCGTCATCTGTTACGCGGACATGGATAACCTCAAGAAGATCAACGATAAGTATGGTCACGACGACGGTGACTTCGCTCTCTGCACGATCGCCGAGATACTGCGCGAATCCTTCAGAGATTCGGATGTCATAGGAAGGTTCGGAGGCGATGAATTCGTAACCCTCGCGATCACCGGCACGGACATTGATGTCGACAAGCTCAAAGCCAGGATCGATACTGTTACCAAGCGCCTTAATGAGCAGGCCGGAAAGCCTTATCCCATCGAGATGAGCACCGGCATCTTCAAGTTCACGATCTCGGGAAAGATCGATATCTACGAGATCCTGAACAATGCGGACGAGCTTCTTTATCAGGAGAAGATCGCGAAAAAGACGGGGCGCGGCGTGATCAGATAATAAAAAAGGAAGCTTTTACGCTTCCTTTATTTTTGCTTTATTCTCGTGAGCTTTCTTTATCACAGCCTGGTAGACAAGATATGCTATGGCGCTTGTTCCGAGGCCAAGTAAGAGGCCGCAGAGAACGTCTGTGGGGTAGTGGACGCCGACGTACATTCTGGAGAATGCGAGGAGCGTGGCGTACATGATGAGGATCACTGAAATAAGCTTGAAGGTGAGAGAAGGATCTTCGCGTTTGAACTCGCCGGTCTTTTCGATCATGGGAAGGCCGAATAATGCGACTACGAGCATTGCGCCTGCGACGGCAAAAGCAGCGCCTGTGTGACCGGAAGGGAAGGAGTAATCGCTCTGTCTGCCGACGAGATTGATAAGTCCTTCGATCTCGTCATAAGGTCTTGTTCTTGCGATGAGATTCTTCAGGAGAACGTTATTGAGGAGAGCTTCGATCACGATGCTTATCGTGGACATGATGCCGATGGCTCTTGTGCGCGGAATGATGAGAAAAGCCAGGATAAGGACGATTAGCAGGATGCCCTTATCACCGGAATGAGTCAAGACCTTCATGATCGGGTTTAGAAAATCCGACCTGATATATTCCTGAATGTAAAGCAGGAAGCCTGCATCCCAGCTCATATCCAACCTCTCAAATTAGTTTTACCTGATTATTGTAATACTAATTCTGTTACAAACCCGTGAAAATTGAGGGAACAGGTCTTTACTCTTCGGGAGGCATCGGAAGTGTCGCACCGCCGAAAGGCATGCAGATGACAGAGCAATCGTCGCCGTATCTTGCATATGCTTCGTCGAATGCTTCCTGAGCAGAATGCATCGGTTCAAGGAAGATGGACCTTACGAAGTCGTCGTCCATCTCGGAGATGAGAACTATCTTGGCGTGCTTTAATACCATGGCGATGGCAGCTGCCTTGTGACCGCCTAACTGGAAATCTTTTCCGACTCTCTCGATAAGTTCATCCGGTGTGTTTGCAGTCGTGAGCCACTCTTCGAACTTGGCGCTGCCAAGGCCCTCATTGCATGCGCCAACGACAATGATCGTGCCGCCGTCAGCTACGGCATACTTGGAGTTATCAAGAGCCTTCTGTGTCTGGTAGAGGTTGGCGTCCTTGGGCGCGCCTCCCTGGGAGACGATAACGATGTCGGCTCTTCTCTTAAGAGGCTTTCTGTACATCTTATCCAAGTATTTGCAACCTTCCCTGTGAGCCTTGGTAACGTCGCCTGCGACGCAGTAAACGATGTGCTTGTGCTCATCAAGGATAGGGTTAACGATGAAGCTTAAGTGGCAGAACGTCTCAGACTCTTCGATGTCTGCTCTTATAGGATTGCCGTTCAAGTTGCCTGCACAGGCCTTCTCGTCGACCATCATGCGGTGGTTGGCCTGGATAGCGGAAGGTGTGGAGACGCCGGGCATAAGGGCCTTTGCGCCGCCGGAATATCCTGCGAAATAGTGGAACTCGATATTGCCTACGCCGATCCTGAAATCAGCCTCAGCAACGCTTCTTGTGATATCAACGGGTGTTCCTCTTGATGTGTCACCCATGTGGATGCAGTCTGAAGGATCAGAGTCGATGCATCTTACTTCGCTGTAAACACGCTCGCCGACGAGCTTTTTCTTTTCTTCTTCCGTGTGAGGTCTGTGTGAGCCAAGCGCGAAAACGACATAGATGTCTTCTTTCTTGCAGCCGGCAAGATAGAGCTCATCCAAGATAGAAGGGATTACGTCATAGCTCGGGATCGGTCTGGAGATGTCGCTCGTGATGATGCAGATCTTCTGGCCGGGCTTTACGAGGTCTTTGAGGCGGGGGGAGCTGATAGGGTTTTCGAGAGCATAGACAACGGCATCAGGACCGCGCCTTACGTGCTCAATGTCATTTGCAACAAGGATCTGATCGAGATTCTTGTCAGGGATATCTACTGTCTGTATGCCTTTGCCGTAGCCGAATTCAACCTTCATATGCCGCTCCCACGTAAAAAAGATTCTTCTATTTTACAGTTATGGGAAAGTTTCTCAACAAACATAATGACCAAAGACTGAAAACGTAAATTTTCTTTATTAATACAGGTTTTTATATGCGCGCGCATGTTAAGATAAAACCAATACTTTAGCGGAGGTGGAATATATGCTAAGTAACTTTGAGGAAGCGAAGAACTTCATTCAGGAAAATGACATCAAGATGATCGACTTCCGAATGATCGACTTGAACGGCAGATGGCATCATCTGACGATCCCTGCCGACAGATTCTCCGAATCTACAATGACAGCAGGCATAGGATTTGACGGCAGCAACTACGGTTTTGCGCCTGTCGAGAAGAGTGACATGGTATTTATTCCTGATCTCTCCAGTGCCGCTATCGACGATTTCTGTGAGATCAAGACTCTGTCCATGATCGGCGACGTAAGGATCATCGGCAAAGATGAGAACATCCCTTTCAACCAGGAACCCAGAAACGTCAGCAAGCGTGCAGAAGAATACATGAAGGAATTAGGCGTTGCCGACACGTTCCTTCTCGGACCTGAATTCGAGTTCTATGTTTTCGACGAAGTGACATATGCAAATAAACCCAACAGTTCCGGATTTACTATCGACGGTGAAGAAGCATTCTGGAACACGGGCGAGATCGGAAGCCTCGGCTTCCAGACACCGCACCAGGGCGGCTATCACGCAGCTCCCCCGCAGGACATCGCGTACGACTACAGATCACGCGTATCCATGCTCATGGAGAACCAGGGCATCAAGGTCAAGTATCACCATCACGAAGTAGGCTCTGCCCAGATGGAGATCGAAGTCGAGTTCGCGCCCATGACCGAGATGGCCGACAAGACCATGCTTACCAAGTACATCATCAGGAATGAGGCAGTCAAGGAAGGCAAGACCGCCACATTCATGCCCAAGCCGATCTACGGCGAGGCAGGTTCAGGCATGCACGTCCACATGCTGATGTTCAAGGACGGCAAGCCGGTATTCTACGACGAGAACGGTTATTCAGGCCTGTCCGAGACAGCTCTGCATTTCATCGGAGGCGTTCTGCGCCACGTTCCCGCGATCTGCGCATTCTCGAACCCTTCGACAAACTCTTACAAGAGACTTCTCCCGGGCTTCGAAGCACCCGTTACCATCGGCTATGCAACGGCTAACAGAAGTGCCGTAATCCGTATCCCGGCGTACGCAAAGACTCCGGACAAGAAGAGATTCGAGCTCCGTAATCCTGACGCCACATGCAATCCTTACTATTGCTATGCAGCAATACTTATGGCAGGCCTGGACGGCATCAAGAACAAGATCGATCCTGAAGCAGAAGGCTACGGTCCTTATGACTTCAACCTCTTCAATCTTTCCGAAGAGGACAAGAAAAAGATCAAGGGCCTGCCGAAGTCATTAGGTTCAGCTCTTAAAGCTCTCGAAAGGGACCACGACTTCCTCACCGCAGGCGGAGTTTTCCCAATCGAACTGATCAATCTCTGGATCGCCAACCGCAGAAAGGATCTTGGCCGCCACATCTCCATGCCCACACCGATGGAGTACGAGATGTATTACGATCTCTGATATTGAAACAATCTAAAGCTATGGCCGCAGGTATTTAAGATGCCTGCGGCCTTTTAAATTGATAATATTATCAGTTCTAAAAACAGTGCGAATGCGTGCTAGACTTTGAGTAAGCTGAAAGCCATTTTGGGGGGAATAGTTATGGCAAAGTCTAATCTTAAAAAGAGATATGCGAAATACGGGTATTTATACTCGATACCCTTTATTCTTGCATTCAGCATATTCTTTCTGTATCCGACTGCATTGACTTTTATCCTGGGGTTTACGGATCTTAAAGGTGCAGGCAACACAGAGTGGCATTTTCTTACCTCAGTCGGCAAACCCTGGTATCAGAATTTTGAAGACGTATTAAAGGCAAAGACGTTCTGGAAAGCATTTGCCAATTCATGGCTGTTTTGGATAATGGGCTTTGTGCCTGAACTGTTCTTAGCGTTTCTTTTCAGCGTCTGGTATTCCGACAGAAGACTGAAGATAAAAGGTACGCTGATATTCAAGATCATTTACTACATGCCTCACCTTGTTGCAGGTTCCGTTACGGCCACACTGTTTATAAAATTATTCGGTTATCCGGTCGGAGCCGTAAACCAGGCAATGGAAAAACTGTACGGGCTTTTCGGTGCGACATGGGAAAACCGTAACTTCCTGATCAACGGAGGGGACCTGAAAAAGATGGTCGTTCTGATCAACGTATATATGTTTTATGGTTATACGCTGCTTATCATTTATTCCGGCATCATCGGGATCAATCCTGAGATATTCGAATCGGCCGAGATGGACGGATGCAACAGGATACAGACATTCTTTAAGATCACTCTTCCGTGCATGCGCGAGATGTTTATCTTTGTTCTTGTCACGAGCATCATCGGCGGACTCGGCATGTTCGATGTTCCGCAAATGTTCGGAGTTGCAGCCAATAACGCAGTAATTACGAATATGACTTATCTTAATAATCTGGCCTTCCGCAACGGATATATCTATAACAGGGCAGCTGCATTAAGTATCATGCTGCTTATATTGAATTCGATCTGTTCGGGAATAATCTTCTATATCATGCGTGATAAGGACGAGGAGAAACTGAAGAAGATCATAAAGCGCGAGAGAAGGGAAGCAAGAGGAAGGTAGCGATAGGTTCTTATCTTGGGAGGTTTCTTTAGGCACTGGCTCTTTTCGCCGGCTTAATAGATAGTCTTTACCTCATCGACGTCGTAGAGCCTCTTGAACTCTATAAGGTCGGCGTCTGATTTGATGAGCATCACATCGTGGTACTTGCCGGTCTTATTGTCGATGAAGCCGGCAGTTTTCTCGCCTGTGCAGATGCTCGACTTTACTGCGGGTGTCTCATTGACCTTGTCGTAGGATAACTGTGCAGGTTTCTTTTTACCGAACATCATAAGAACTCCTTTGCGAGAGCTTCAACAAATTCAGTGTCATCAAGTACAGATATGTCGGGAATAACTTCAGGAGCTGGAAGTCTGCGGCGGTTGATCCAGAGTGAATGCCAGCCGGCTTTTATCGCGCCTGCTATATCCTTGTCGTAATTGTCGCCGACCATCCAGAGGTTGGAAGGGGAGAGCCCGAGGCGGTCTTCCATCATGCGGAACAGCTCGATGTCAGGCTTTGTATACGGTGTGTCGCCGGTGACGATAACGGAAGAACGGTCAATCCAGCGGTCCAGGTCCAGCATATCGACCTTGTTCCACTGGTGCCTGGATTCGCCGGCGGTAAGGATCGCGAGCTTTATCTCAGGATCCTTGGCAAGCTTATCCAGTACTGAAGCCAGCTCATCGCTTATAAACATGTGACTCTGGAGTTCCAGATAAGCGTCGGCAGCGCGTCCGCCGTCCTCAGGCTTATAGGGAAGACCTAACAGTCTGAATGTCTCGTTGTATCGCCAGCCGTTGATATCGTGGGTTGAGACTTCACCGGATTCCAGCTGCGCCATGTTGATGTCGCTCTTCTCATAGAAGATGCTGATGAACCGGGGCCAGTCAGGAACCTTGACGCCAAGCACGGTCTCTGCGGCCCGGACCAGCATGTCCTGTCTGCAGTATAGTGTGTCGTCGATGTCGAAAACGATTCCTCTCATGGATTCTCCGATTTAAGGTAATGTTAAGCCTGGATTTAAGGTTAGGTTCAGGTTGTCTAAATATAATAAAGCAGAATTAAGAAAAAGGTAGGACTTATATTTTGGAGGACTTCATTAAATGTGCCGGGATCTCACGGAAAGCCCGAAAATGCGGCGTTTTCACGCGCCTCAGATTTCCCTCAAATATTCATTTGACTATTTTTGACTTTAAGAGTATATTGATGTTGGCACTCGGAAGGATAGAGTGCTAATCAGAGGAAGGGAGAGACATTAAGATGCAGTTAGATAACCGTAAAAAAGAAGTCCTGCACGCTATAGTAGATGATTATGTATCTACTAATGAGCCTGTCGGTTCGAAGAGCCTCATAGAGCGTCACAGCTTCAATGTCAGCTCCGCTACTCTCCGTAACGACATGGCAGAATTAGAGCACCTGGGACTTATCGAGAAGCCCCATACATCTGCCGGCCGTATTCCTTCAGACAAAGGTTACCGTGAATATGTCAATTCCCTCATGAAGATCGAGGAACTGACACCCAAAGAGCAGCTCGAGATAGAGAAGAGTATCAATACCAGCGTTGATGAGGTCACAGAACTCATCAAGAATGCGACACATACACTTTCCGAGACAACGGGATTCGTATCCCTCGCAATGAGCCCGAGACTTAAGAAGAGCTTCTTAAAGCAGCTTAAGATCCTAATGATCGAACCCGGCAAGGCATTGGTCGTAATGGTCCTTTCTGCAGGAGTTGTTAAGGATAAGGTCGTAAGGATCCCTAATTTCTTAAATGACGAGCAGATCATGAAGATCTCCGGCGCTATTGAGAAGAGCCTTACGGGCAAGCCTTTAGACGAGATCACGCTTGTTACGGTCGAGACCGCAGGCAAGAGCACGGATGTTCCCGAGCCCCTTTTAAAGCAGGTCCTCTACGAAGCTTATGCAGCGATCAAGCAGGCTGATGAACTCAATATCTACCTTGAAGGCGAGCACAGGATGCTGAGCCTTCCGGACTTCAGTTCTCTGGGACGTGCAAGAGACCTTCTCGGAACGTTATCTGACTCAGGCATGGTCGCAGGCTACGTCAACGAGATGGAGAATGCCGCAAGGGAACTTGGAAATGACGATTCCTACATGATCAGGATCGGCCAGGAGATCACTTTGGAAGGCTTAGATGACTGCAGCTTTATTACAGCCACATATAATCTTACGGATTCCGTCTCCGGCAACATCGGAGTAATAGGACCCAAGAGAATGCTTTATTCCAAGGTAATTTCGCAGATAGATTTCGTTAAGAAGAAGCTTAACGAGGAAATGAAGAAATTTACCTGATGAAAAAGATAAATAAAAAATGGGAAAGGATAAAGAGAATGAGCAACGATGAAGAGTTGATCTTCGGAGCTGACAAAGAACCCGTTAACAACGAGAACGAGGAAAGCTCCGTAGAAGATGCCGCAGCTTCCGACAAGGCATCGGCAGAAGCAGAGGAGACAAAGGCGGAAGAAGCAAAGGCTGAGGAAGCAGAGGCAAAGAAAGCCGAAGCTGACGAAGAAGACGATGATGAAGACGAGCTGCCTGCCGACAATGCTGAAGCAGTAAGCGATCTCGAAGCAAGATATATGAGCCTCTACGCTGAATACGATAACTACCGTAAGCGTACGCAGAAAGAGAAAGACAACCTCTACGCAGATGCTATCGCAAGCGTAACCAAGGACTTCTTAACGCTCATTGACAACTTGGACAGAGCAACGGAAGGTGCCAAAAAGTCCGACGAGAATTCTCTCGATAAAGTCATTCAGGGAATGGAACTCGTAGGAAGACAGGCTCAGGATACTCTCAAGAAGATCGGTGTCGAAGAGATTCCCGCAGAGAGAGGAACAAAATTCGATCCGAACCTTCACGAAGCTATGATGCACATAGATGACGAAGAGTTAGGCGAGCAGGAGATAGCGATGGTTTTCGCCAAGGGATATAAGTACAAGGACAGAGTAATAAGACATGCTCAGGTCCAGGTAGCAAACTAAGAAAAAACAAATATCAGATAAAGGAGAAAGACAATGGATTTAATCAGATCAAGCTTGGTTCCTACAGTAATCGAGACTACAGGCCGTGGCGAGCGCGCCTATGACATTTATTCAAGACTTCTTAAGGAAAGAATCGTTATCCTTTCAGAAGAAGTTAACTCAGTAACAGCAAGCCTTATTACGGCTCAGCTCCTCTTCCTCGAGGCAGAGGATCCCGATAAGGATATTCAGTTCTACATCAACAGCCCCGGAGGATCCGTATCTGACGGTCTCATGATCTACGACACAATGCGTCTGATCAAGCCTGACATCCAGACGATCTGCATGGGTATGGCAGCTTCAATGGGTTCAGTACTTCTTTCAGCAGGTACAAAGGGTAAGAGATGTATCCTTCCTAACGCAGAAGTCATGATCCACCAGCCTTTGGGCGGCGCTCAGGGCCAGGCAACAGAGATCCTTATCGCTGCTGACCACATCAAGGATACGAGAGTGAGACTCAACCAGATCCTCGCAGACAACTGCGGCAAAGACCTTGAGACCTTGATGAAGGATACAGACAGAGACCACTGGATGACAGCTCAGGAAGCACTTGATTACGGCATCGTAGACAAGATCCTTGACAGCAAGAAAGCATAAATAGAGATAGATAATTTGAAAGTCCGTCATAGGACTAAAGGAGGTAAATAAAATGGCAAAAGTAATTGGTATTGACCTTGGTACAACAAACTCATGTGTTGCAGTTATGGAAGGTTCTGAAACAGTAGTTATCCCTAATCCCGAGGGTAACAGAACAACACCTTCAGTTGTAGGTTTTACAAAGACAGGCGAGAGACTCATCGGACAGGTAGCTAAGAGACAGGCAGTTACAAACCCTGACCGTACTATCCAGTCCATCAAGAGAGAGATGGGTTCTGACTATAAGGTAACTATCGACGATAAGAACTACACACCTCAGGAGATTTCCGCAATGATCCTCTCAAAGCTCAAGAGCGATGCTGAGGCTTATCTCGGAACACCCGTAACACAGGCAGTAATCACGGTTCCTGCTTACTTCACAGACTCACAGCGTCAGGCTACAAAGGACGCAGGACGTATCGCAGGTCTTGAAGTTTTGAGAATCATCAACGAGCCTACGGCAGCTTCCCTTGCTTATGGTCTCGATAAGGAATCAGATCAGAAGATCCTCGTTTTCGACTTGGGCGGCGGTACATTCGATGTATCTGTACTTGATATCGCTGACGGCGTTTTCGAAGTTCTTGCAACAGCAGGTAACAACAGACTCGGCGGTGACGACTTCGATAACAAGATCGTTGACTACCTCGTTGAATCATTCAAGACATCTGATGGTGTTGACCTCAGATCCGACCGTATGGCTATGCAGAGATTGAGAGAAGCTGCAGAGAAGGCTAAGATCGAGCTTTCCGGCGTTACATCTTCCAACATCAATCTTCCTTACATCACAGCTGATGCTACAGGTCCTAAGCACCTCGACATCACACTTACAAGAGCTAAGTTCGACGAGCTCACAGCTGATCTCGTTCAGAAGACAATGGATCCTGTTAAGCGTGCAATGAGCGATGCTTCCATCACACCTTCTGACATCGATAAGATCCTCCTCGTAGGTGGTTCAACAAGAATCCCTGCAGTTCAGGATGCAGTTAAGAACTACTTCGGCAAAGAGCCTTTCAAGGGTATCAACCCTGACGAGTGCGTTGCTATCGGTGCAGCTATCCAGGCAGCAGTTCTCACAGGCGACGTTAAGGGACTCCTGCTCCTCGACGTTACACCTCTTTCACTCGGTATTGAGACAATGGGCGGTGTATGCACAAAGATGATCGAGCGTAATACAACGATCCCTACAAAGAAGAGCCAGGTATTCTCCACAGCGGCTGACGGCCAGACACAGGTTGAGGTTCACGTACTCCAGGGCGAGCGTGAGATGGCAGCTTACAACAAGACACTCGGTAACTTCATTCTTGACGGTATCGCACCCGCACCCCGTGGTGTTCCGCAGATCGAGGTTACATTCGATATCGACGCCAACGGTATCGTGAATGTCTCGGCGAAGGATTTGGGAACGGGCAAAGAACAGCACATCACGATCACGGCCGGATCCAACATGTCCGATGACGAG
>Ga0310695_10002718_pt1 | contig 36606 bp, 26 predicted proteins | sample RumenRJG_04DNA_FD_203882 | JGI IMG/M metagenome (GOLD analysis project Ga0310695, IMG submission 203882) | Bovine rumen microbial communities from Lethbridge, Alberta, Canada - RJG_04 (v2) (version 2) | ecosystem: Host-associated > Mammals > Digestive system > Stomach > Rumen | place: Canada... | reverse complement strand
CGACGTTCCATACCGACCCGCTCGTCCCCGCAAGCGTCCGCAATAAGCTCCCGGCAAAGGCCGTCTTTGAATCGGGCATCCTCAGCGCAAGCGACGCCGCGTACGCACGCAGCCTCGGCTTCACGGGGATCCTCGTCGGTGAAGCTGTCGCCAAGAACCCGCCGCTCGCCAAGGACGTCGTGAGCGCCTTTGAAACAGGCAGCGAAAACGCACGAGGCAAGTTCTGGAAAAAGATCGCGGAACGTCGCGACGCCAAGCGCGAAGCCGCAAAGCAGAGCCCGCTGGTAAAAATCTGCGGCATCACCCGCGAAGAAGACGGCATGCTCGCCGCCGAAATGGGAGCGGACTTGCTCGGGTTCGTGTTCAGCACCACAAAACGCCTTACCACCGAAGGATTCGTGCGCAACTTTGCTGAGAAAATTCGTATGTGTCATCCTGAGCAAGCGCAGCGCGTCGAAGAATCCCCCCTCCTCGTCGGCGTCATCACCGACCCGGATTCGCCCGAAGGCAAGACCGCCATCAAGCTTGCGCACGAAGGAATCCTCGACGCCGTGCAGTTCCACGGAACTCCGACTCCCGCAAACACCGGCGACGCCCTCCCCTGCTATGCAGCCGCACGCGTCGGCGAACCCTCCGATTTCGATTACGTCGCAGCCCTCCGCAAGAGTGGCGAACCGCGCATCTTGTTGGACGCGAAAGTCGAAGGAATCCCCGGCGGCACGGGCAAAACTATCCCCGAATCCCTGCTGTACGAAAAAGCGGGCGATTTGCCTTTCTGGCTTGCAGGTGGCATCACGCCCGAGAACGTCACCGCGATTTGCGACAAGTTCCACCCGGAACTGATTGATGTATCAAGCGGCGTGGAAGACGCCCCCGGCATCAAGAACGCCGAGAAGATGAATGCGCTATTTGCAGCGGTATTTAATTAATAAAGGACTTCGTACTCGTCATCATCGCTGGATTCGGTCGTTTCGATGATGACCGTTTTCGTCACTTTCTTTTGAGTTGTTTTTGTCGGTCGTGAGGCGGGTTCCTCTTTTTCAACATTACGCCCAGAATCCCGCGAAAGTCTAGCATCGCGTTCTTGCGCCTTAAGCGCCTCACACTTGTCATGGTCATAGTAATAGGCGGTAAACTTGCCTCCTACACCGTCAATGATTATGGGAACAAAAACAAAAGGCGCGCCCAAAACGAAATCCAAAAACAACATTCCTCCGCGAAAACCGCTTTCGTAGCACATCGTTTTTTCACTGCTGCCAGAAACCATGCCCTGGAATTCCTCGCGGGTCAAATCAGGGTGACGAGGAGGGATAAGCGTAGCACACGATGTCAAGAGGAAGGCTATACAAAGCAAAAAAGGCAAGAAAGCTTTTCTCATTTTATCCTCCTTAATACAGGAACCATTCCCATTTGAGTGTATATATGGCAGTCTTGGAATCACTCTGTTCCATTACTTCATAGTCATCTAGATAACCAATATTCGTGGTTCCGTAACAATAGCCGGACGATTTGTCATCATTGCTTAGGACATCCTTGTCTATTACCGAAGGACAGACATATATATCTTGCGTTCCAATGGGCACATCAACAGTCGTCGTCACAGTTCCGCTCCATGTTCCTTGATCTTGCAAGGAAATCAAATTTGTCGTTGTTTTTGTTGTTTTTTGACCGCCAGACGCAATAAACTCTATCTTAAAGCTGATGGTCGGGTCACCATCGCTATACGTGGCACTCAGGCAAAGGGCATCGTCCCAACAGGATGTTCTCTGTTTGTAATACTTGAGCGTAAATTTCAACGTTTTCGATTTTAATGTATGCGCTTCGACAACCTCCACTTTAATCGACGAACTACTCTTTACGCTTGAACTAGAATTTCTTGCGCTAGAACTGCTATACCTGTAAGACGACGAGCTACTATATTTTCTTGAACTGCTGGAAACATAGTTGCACCTGTAACCGTAATTCGTACAGCACCAGCTATCACTATAAGAACTCGTGCCGTAATAGCACTTGTCCGATTCACTCATTGATGAGGCCGATAGCGGATAATAGCACGTGTACCCATAAAGAGTGCAACATTCATAGTCGTAGTATTCTCCTACGACACACCGTACTGGGATTGTAGATTCATCGTCATCTTCATAATAAAGAAGTCTTGCACCATCCGTGGCGTCAACAATATCATCCTCTACAACTTCTAAAGGACTTTCATCACTACATGCTCCCAAGATAACGACGAACAATGTCGCCATTGCGAAAAGGAGGAATCCACTCCACAAGTTTTTTTCGTCACTATGAATAATCATTTTTCAGCGCCTCCTTACCATACAAGATCAACACTTATACGCCATGTTACTCCATCAGAGTCATCGCTATAATAATTATTGATTCCATCAGCGTAGGTTACAATTGAAATCGGTAAAATTTGCCACTGTATCGAGCAATTTCGTTTCAATTCTAAACCAAATCCCAAATACAACAGGAATTCCCAATCATACTTGGCATAAGACGCGCTATATGATTCCGACAAGGGATAGTCCCTATAATAGCCATTATCTCTCCATTCCCACTTTACATCGTAATCCATCCATACATACACAGGTTTACGTATATGGAAACTAGCGCTCACAAAAGGACTCGCCATAGATTTTCCCAAAGGAAAGCCAAATCTCATCTGGAGAGGAACTTCGAACATGATGTTCTTGTAATCTACTCCGCCCGAAATATCGGCATAACCATAGCCACCAATATCATATCCGTCCCATTCATATTCTGCGGTATGGTAGACAAAATTCACTCCCGATTGGAAACTTCCCCATTGATAGAAATACCAACGCATCGCATAACCAAAATCCAAGCCTAATTGCTTGTCCGGTTTCACGCGATAATTAGCGACATCCCTTTCCAAAAAGCTCTCAATGGCAACACCAAATCCCTTATACGGATTCGGATGAAGTTTTTGTTTGGACACAGAATCCTTCGAAGTTTGACCACCTTCTGTTTCAACATTTTCTGAAACAGGCTTCTTTTTTTGTTTTTGCTCCGGAGACGTTTTCTTTGGCAACGGTTCGGGTTGTACGGCCACCGTATCTACCGCCGTTTTTTTCTCAAGGTCGATAATTTGTGCGACAAAAAGATTTTCTCCCAGAACTTTTACCGAAGTAGAACACGAAGCCGTCTTTCCGTTTTGTTCACAGAAGCTAAAGATTTCTTGCGCAGCTGTCTGCGAAGCTTCCATCATGGCAAGTTTTTTCTCGATGTCGGCGATGCTGTCCGCCTTGGCCTTCTCGGCCAGCTGACGTTCCTGTTCTGCATAGTCGTTACAACGGCACTGATTTTCAATCTTTTCACAAATCGGATTGACAGCTGTAGTGTCGGAACCTTCAGGAACAGCGCAGGTACCACATAAATTAGAGCACTCCTCACTCATGGGTGGTAGCAGCGCGACACTGGGCGAATCCGCCTTTGCAACTACTGCAGAGTCTTTTTTAGCTTTATTTTCCTTCTTTGCTCGGATATGGCCAAGTAATCCATCATTGAGGGTTACCTCGAAATTGCAGGTGTCGTTCTTGCAGTTCTTTAAAATAATTTCTGCCAGCTTACGCACCTCAATTTTTTGAAGTGAATCTTTTCGCTCTTTCTCCTTCTGGATGGAATCCATGCGTGCTATAGCGGCAAGGGAGTCCTGTTCCCTAACCAAAGCCAAGGAATCTTCAACTTGTTTAATACTGTCCAGTAAAGCTGGGCAGTTTCCGCAAACCTGGTCAACCTTACTGCATGTCGCATTTTCTGGATTTTGGGAACAGTCGACACATAGTTGCACGCAAAGCCCATCCGCATAAGAGAATGTTACGAACAACATAGAAAGAAGAAATGTCAGGATTATCTTATGCTTCATGGGCTCCCTCTATTGGAGTTTTGTCAACATTGTAAATATAAGTAAACAAACTTTTGAAAGGTAATATTATTTTATGATAATCGTAAAATTTGACCAAAATCACGTCCGTTAAACAAATTTTTACGTTAACCTATTGACAGACAAGGAATTAGTATATATATTGAATTTCATAAAGATGAAATTGGCAATCCGCTTCGACGCTTGCGCTGCTTGCGATGAAGTTCTCGAAACGGGATTCTGGTTTTGCCAATTTCATCAAGTGTTTAGCAGAAGGCTTTCGGAAACCCCGGAAGCCTTCCTTTTTTTCGAACAATCGCTTTAAATCGCCACGATTTTACATTTTATGTATTACGTTTTTTGGAAAAATAAAAATTTCCCTATTTTCTTTATAGGAATCCCTTGCCACCCCAAAAACTCTTTCCTATTTTTTTGTACATGATGATGAATTCTGCAATCCGTTTCAACCGCTGGTGGTGGGGCTCTAGAACATAGAGTCCGGTTTTGCCGTTTTCATCAAGTGTTTTGTAAAAGGCTTTCGGACTCTCCGAAGGCCTTTAATTTTTTACCCCGAGAACCTTTAACCCCTAACGACTAACGACCATGATCAACTCAAACAACGGTTTCTTTGACAAGTTCGGCGGCAAGTACGTTGCCGAAATCATCCGCCGCCCGCTCGACGATCTGGAAGCGGCCTTCAACAAGTACATCCACGATCCGGAATTCCTCGAAGAACTCCGCATCATCCAGCGCGACTACATCGGCCGCGAGACTCCGCTGTACTTTGCCCCGACGGCGACCGAACTCTTGGGCGGTGCGCAGATCTACATCAAGCTCGAAGGCCTTGCCAACACCGGAGCCCACAAGATCAACAACGCCATCGGCCAGTGCTTGCTCGCAAAGAAGATGGGCAAGACCCGCATTATCGCGGAGACGGGTGCCGGTCAGCACGGCCTTGCCACCGCCGCCGCCTGCGCAAAACTCGGCCTTGAATGCGTGGTGTACATGGGTGAAGTCGACGTTCGTCGCCAGCAACCGAACGTGGCCACGATGGAAATGTACGGCGCGAAGGTCGTTCCGGTTACGAGCGGTAGCCGCACCCTGAAGGACGCCGTGAACGAAGCCATGCGCGATTGGGCCACGAATTTCAAGAACACGCACTACGTGCTGGGTTCCGCTCTCGGCCCTGCCCCGTTCCCGGATATCGTTCGTACGTTCCAGTCCATCATTGGCGAAGAAGTCAAGCGCCAGGCTGCAGAACGCAACATCGACATTGCCGCGATCGTCGCCTGCGTGGGTGGCGGAAGCAACTCTATTGGCGTGTTCACTCCGTTTATCGAAGACAAGAACGTGCGCCTGATCGGTGCCGAAGCCGGTGGCATCGGCCCGAACATGGGCGAAAACGCTTCCCGCATGACGGGTAACGCAAGCCGCGAAGGCATTGTGCAGGGTTACAAAAGCCGCTTCCTCATCGATGAAGACGGTCAGTCGCTGCCGACCCGCTCGATTTCTGCTGGCCTTGACTACATGGGTATCGGCCCGCAGCTCGCCGCCCTCGGTGAATCGGGCCGCGTGGAATTCACGAGCATCCTCGACAAGGAAGCCCTGGACGCCGTGAAGTTCTTCGCCCGCAACGAAGGCATTCTGTTTGCGCTAGAAAGCGCCCACGCCGGAGCCGCCGCCATGAAGATTGCGAAGGAACTCCCGAAGGACAAGGCTCTCGTCATCAACATGAGCGGTCGCGGCGACAAGGACATCTTTATCACGAGCCCGGTGTTCCGCCCCGAAAAGTGGAAGGAATTCCTGAAGGCGGAACTCAAGCGCCTCGAAAACAACGAAGACATCCACGACGCGGAGATAATGAATAAGAAATAAAGACGTCATTCCGGCCTCCGAGCCGGAAACTTGAGCAAGGCGAGAGATGCAGAATTACTTGTAATTCTATATCCGAACCGAAGCCAAGGATGCCAAAGGCATCAATCTAGATGGCGGATCAAGTCCGCCATGACGTAGCTAGAACATTATAAAGAGAGTTAACACCATGAATTTAATGTCTCATCTCATTGCCGGTTTCCCGGACGCACAGACTTCTATCGCTATCGCCGACGCCCTTGTGAAGGGTGGCGCGAACATCCTCGAAATCCAGCTTGCCTTCAGTGACCCGAGCGCCGACGGTCCGGCCATCCAGACCGCCTCCACCATCGCTCTCGACAAGGGCTATTCCACCAAGCAGGGCCTTGAAATCGTGAAGAAGATTCACGAACGTCATCCCGAAACGCCCATCTACATCATGACCTACGGCTCGCTCGCCTTTACCCCCGGCGTCGAGAATTTCGTGAAGATGTGCAAGGACGCGGGCGTTTCCGCCTGCATCATTCCCGACCTGCCGTTCGATTGCGACGAAGGCCTCACCGAAGCCTGCAAGAAGTACGGTCTCGAGAACATCCCGGTGGCCGCTCCGAGCATGACCAAGGAACGCCTCGAAACGATGGCTTCCAAGGGCTTCAAGTACATCTACGCCGCCCTCCGCGCGGGCACAACCGGAAGCGAAACGACGATTGACCAGGCGACACTCGACTTTATCGACACCGTCGGTAAGGGCGGCGCTAAGGTATTGGGCGGTTTCGGTATCCGCAACGGTGAGCAGTCCAAGGTATTGAGCAAGCATGTGTACGCCGTCGTGGCAGGTTCCGTGTTCGTGAACATCGTACTCGGCAACGAAGACTCTACCGAAGGCCGCAAAAAAGCCATCACCGAAATCGAGGCGAAGGCCAAGGAACTCACCCAGGTTTAAAACAAGAGATTTTATAACAAGAGGATCATCATGACAACCGCAACAAAGTCGCCGAACAAATCGGTCAACCACATTACCCAACAGCCTAGCTACGAGCCGCGTACCGACAGCATCTACGTGGCGCTGCCCGGTGAACGTTACACCCCGTTTTCGCTCGGCAAGAAGCTTGGCGCGAAGGCGATTTTCGAGTCGGCGAGCTTTTCGCACGGCCGTAGCCGCTACTCCACGCTGATGGTGGACGAAGGCTTCCGTCTGCGCCAGAACGAGAAGGACGTGAGCATCATCATCGACGGCAAGGAAAGCACTTTCCTCAAGGAAGGCGAAGGCGACATTCTGGACGCCCTCACACTGATTTCTGCCGAAAACACGGTGCCGCCTAACCAGATTCCTATTCCTTCTTCGGGCGTGGGCTACCTCGGTTACGAATTCTGTGCCCGCTGCGATACCATCCGCCTCGCCCCGCAGGTGGACGAGCTCAACATTCCCGAAGCGGAATTCTTGGTGGGCCACATCTACATCGTGTTTGACCACTTTACCGAAAAGCTTCACTTGTTCGCCCTGAACTACGAAGAACACCAGATTGATTTGAAGGCCGCCATCGAAAAGGTGAAGGCCCGCCTCGCTGACCTCGACTTCAGTTACCTCGCTCCCGAACAGCAGTACGGCAAGGGCATTACGATGACCGACCTGGAACAGTCCCGCAAGGAATACGTGGAAAAGGTCGAAGCATTGCAGAAGCATATCATTGCTGGCAACATCGTGCAGGCCGTGCCTTCGCGCCGCATTCAGTTTGCAAGCGACATCGCGGCGCTCGACATTTACCGCCGCCTCCGTACGGTGAACCCGTCTCCGTACATGTTCTTCCTGGATTACGGTACGCACCAGTTTATCGGTGCCTCGCCGGAGAGCCTCGTGCGCGTGCGTGAAGGCATTGCGACGATTCACCCGATTGCAGGTACCCGCCGCCGCGGCAAGGATGATGCCGAAGATGAAGCCCTGATGAAGAACTTGAAGGGTGACCCGAAGGAACGCGCCGAACACCTGATGCTCGTGGACCTGGCCCGTAACGACCTGGGCCGCGTCTGCGAAGCCGGTACGGTGGAAACGACCAAGTACATGGAATGCGAAAAGTTCAGCCACGTGATTCACCTGGTCTCTGACGTGCAGGGCCGTGTGGCGAAGAACAAGAAGGCGATTGAAGTACTGCGTTCCAGCTTCCCGGCAGGTACGGTGAGCGGCGCCCCGAAAATCAGCGCGATTGAAATCCTTTCTGGCCTCGAAAAGGTCAAGCGCCGCTTCTATGCGGGTGCGGTAGGCTACATGGAATCTGATGGCGACCTGGATTTCTGCATCGCCATCCGTTGCTGCTTGAAGCAGGGCAAGACCATCAGCCTGCAGGCCGGTGGTGGCATTGTCGCGGCCTCAAACGCCGACCGCGAATTTGAAGAAACGAATGAGAAACTGGGTGCCATCCGCGCCGTGCTCGAAGGAGAAAACTAAGATGATCGTCATTATCGACAACTACGACTCTTTTACTTACAACGTCTACCAGGCGCTTGCAAAAATCACTAACGAAGAAATCCGCGTGCTCCGTAGCCGCGAATGCACCATCGCCGACATCGAAAAGCTGAACCCGAGCCGCCTCATCGTGAGCCCGGGCCCGGGCCGCCCCGAAGACGCAGGCATCTCCGTGGAAGCCATCAAGCACTTTGCGGGCAAGCTCCCAATTTTGGGCGTTTGCCTCGGTCACCAGGCCATCGGTTACGCCTTTGGCGCAAAGATTGTGCAGGCCAAGTTCATCAAGCACGGCATCGCCGAAGAAATTGACCTGGACGGCAAGGGACTCTTCCGCACCATCGGCAAGAAGAACATCTTCACGCGTTACCATAGCCTCGTCATCGACGAATCGACACTTCCTGCCGACTTCGAAGTGACCGCCCGCGCTACCGACGGCGACATCATGGGCATCCGCCACAAGACGCTCCCGATTGAAGGCGTGCAATTCCACCCGGAATCTATTGCCAGCGGCCGCGCCGACGAATTCTTCAAGGCGTTCCTCAACTACCGTCGCGAACCGCTTGACGTGCGCGGAATCTTGAACACGCTTACCGAAGGCAAGGACTTGACCCGCGAAACCGCCGAAATGTTCATGGAAGACTTGACCGACGGCATCATGGACGAACGCCAGATGGCCGCCATCCTGACCGCACTTTCCAGCAAGGGCCCTGTTGCCGATGAAATCGCCGGCTGCGCGAAGGTACTCTGCAGCAAGAAGCGCAAGTTCCCCTACAGTGGCGACGAACTCACGGACATCGTGGGTACCGGTGGCGATGGCAAGGGAAGCTTCAACGTGAGCTCGCTTTCCGGCCTGATTGCTGCAAGCTGTGGCGCAAAGATTGCTAAGCACGGCAACCGCGCGGTTTCCAGTAAGTCTGGTGCCGCCGACTTCTACACGGCTGCAGGCTTCAAGCTCGACATGACTCCGGACAAGGCTGCGAGCGTCATCAACAAGACGAACTTCGTATTCCTCATGGCTCCGGTCTACCACAGTGCCATGCGCTTTGCCGGCCCGGTTCGCGGCGTTCTCGGCGTGAAGACCATCATGAACCTGCTCGGCCCCCTCACGAACCCGGCCGAAGCCAAGTACCTCATGCTCGGCGTCTATAGCACGACCGTGCTGGAACCGTTTACCAAGGCGGCAAAGGCCCTCGGCGCGAAGCGCGTGATGGTCGCCATCAGTGACGACGGCTACGACGAAATTTCACCCTGCGTGCCGACGACCATCGCCGAAATCCTGGAAGATGGCGAGTACAAGACTTACCGCATCGACCCCAAGGACTTCGGCATCCCCTCCGTGGATCCCGAAGACCTCGCCGGCGGTACGGGCGTCGACAACTTCAACCTCGCTCTCGACGTGCTGAACGGCAAGGGCCGCCCGGGCATCAAGTACGCCTGCGCCCTGAACGCCGGTGCCGCCCTCTACATCAGCAAGAAGGCCGCTAGCATCAAGGAAGGCTTCGACAAGGCCATTAAGGCGATGGAAGACGGCTCCGTCCTCAAGAAGATCGAGGAAGTCAAGGTCGCGACGAATTCGTAAAGTTAACCGAATCGTCATGGCGGGCTTGACCCGCCATCTGGCGGTGGGTATAGAATAAAACTATAACTCGCGCCATATAAAAAGTATTGGACGCCCGCTTTCGGGCGTTCTATATTTGCGGCCGAAAAACATGTTAGCCAAGGTGGGTCTAGAATGGAAAAACGTACAAGTCTCTTTTCGAATGGAATTATCTGGTTCGGAGTCGCGATATCTGTTTCTGAAATTGAGGCGGGCATCGAAATCGGTGCCGCGTCTGCGCCCGGTTCCCTCTGGCTCCCGCTGATTCTCGGCCACGTCTTGGGCGGCATACTGCTCTTTTTCGTGGGCCTTATCGGTGCACGCGTGCGCCTGAACGCGATGGAAACGACGCAATCGACGTTTGGCAAGTACGGCTCCAGGTTCTTTGCGGCACTGAACGTTTTCCAGTTGCTCGCCTGGGTGGCCGTGCTGAACGCACAGGGCGCTTCCGCCTTGGCGGGCCTTAACTTGCCCGTCTCCTTCCCTATCACTTGCGTGATTCTCGCGGTACTGATTGGCATCTGGGTGTTTGTCGGGCTCAAGCGTTCCGCGAACGTGACGACGGTCGTGATGGCGGCGCTTGCGGTTTTGCTCGCCGTGCTTACAGTTAAGTTATTCGGAATTGGCGGCGCTCTTGACAACGGAGCGTCCACGGGCGTTGCGGCAGGCGTCGCAGCTTCTGCTGCCCTGCTCGGCTTCTGGAACATCTTCGAGATTTCCATCGCCATGCCCATCTCCTGGCTCCCCGTGATTTCGGACTACACGAAGGACGTGGAAAACCCGGTGAAGGCAACGGCGGTTTCCGCGGCGGCCTACACGTTCGCAAGCCTCTGGATGTACATTCTCGGTATCGAGATTGCGGGCATCGGCGCGAACAACAATATCGCGCAGGCCATCCTCCTTGCGGGTCTCGGCATCCCGGGCATCATTATCGTGGTGCTCTCTACCGTCACGACGAACTTCCTTGCGGCAAACTCCGCAGGCGAATCCTCCAAGGCGATTTACGGCAAGATCAACCCGAAGATTGCGGGCGTTATCGTGAGCCTCTTGAGTGCGGCGCTTGCCATTTCGGGAATCATGGAACACTACATCAGCTTCCTCTACCTGATTGCCTCGGTGTTCGCGCCCATGGCTGCCGTACTGCTCGTCTCGTTCTACTTCGGGAAGGTCGGCGCAGTTTATACCGGCGAAGGCCTCGTATCCGGCAAGGCTTTCTGGCTCTGGAACCTTTTCGCGTGGCTTGCAGGCTTTATCGTGTACCAAGTGGCCGAACGCCTCGATTCCGTGCCGCTCGGCCCCACGCTCCTCGCCGTCATCGTATCTGCCGCCTTTGCTTACGGCCGCGTGCTGTTCGTATCGCGCCGCGCCTCGTAATTAATTTCTAAATTTCTAATTGCTATGCCACAGAAAAAGATTGCCCTCATCAACGATATCACCGGATTCGGCCGCTGCTCGGTCGCCGTCATGGCTCCCGTCATCTCGGCCATGAAAATCCAGGCGGTCGCGGTGCCTACAGCAATCCTCTCGACGCATACGCAGTTCCCCAAGTATTTCTTTGACGATTACACACCCAAGATGCGCGACTACATCCAGACGTACAAGGATCTGGATATGAGCTTCGACGCCATCGCGACGGGCTTCCTCGGCTCCGAGGAACAGGTGGACATCGTTATCGACTTCATCAAGACTTTCAAGAAGAAGGGCGTGTTCACGCTGGTCGACCCGGTGATGGGCGACTACGGCAGGCTCTACACCACGTACACGCCGGAACTTTGCGAAAAGATGCGCGCGCTCGTGCATTACGCCGACATCCTCACGCCGAACCTCACCGAGCTCTGCTCGCTCACGGGTTCCGAGTACCGCGACGGGAAACTCACTCCGGTCGAAATCGAGAACATGTGCAAGACGCTTGCCGAGCAGGGGCCCGAGCATATCGTGGTGACGGGCATCCATTACAGCAGCAAGCAAATCATGAATTTCGTTTACAGCAAGGGCGAAGAACCGAAAATTGTGATGGCCGACCGCATTGGCGGCGACCGCAGCGGAACGGGCGACGTGATAAGTGCTGTAATCGCCGGCATGTACCTGAACGGCCACGATTTTTACGAATCGGTAAAGAAGGCCGCCGAATTTGCGTCCAAGTGCATCGAGTACTGCGAACAGAATAATGTTCCCGACCATTGGGGCCTGAGTGTCGAAATGTACCTTCGCGATCTCATAGAAGATTAAAGGGGGTTGAATGATAGTTTATACTGTAACAGGAAAGGTCGGCCAGGCGGGCTATTTGGATATCGCCAACAGCGGCGACATTACCGGCAAGAACATCTACGTGAACATGACGAACCGTTGCCCGTGCAACTGCGTATTCTGCCTGCGCCAGACAAAGAAGATGATGGAAGGCAACACGCTCTGGCTCAAGGGTGGAGAACCGAGTGTCGACCAGGTGATGGACATTTTCAATGCGTACGACCTCTCCGTCATCAACGAACTGATTTTCTGCGGCTACGGCGAACCGCTCGAACGCCTCGACGACGTTTGCAAGGTGATTGACTTGCTCAGGGCGAAGTACCCGAAGCTCAAGGTGCGCCTTAACACGAACGGCCTTGCGAACTTGATTCACGGCAAAGACGTTACGCCCGAACTCGAAGGGCGCTTCGATACCGTCTCGATTTCGCTGAACGCCCCGGATGCCGAGGAATTTTTGGCGCTCACGCGTTCCAAGTTCGGCATCAAATCCTATGACGCCCTCAAGGAATTCGCCGTGCTTGCGAAGGCCCACGTGAAGAACGTGGTCATGACTGTGGTCGAGAAGGTGATGCCCGAAGAAAAAATCGAGATTTGCCGCAAAACCTGCGAAAATCTGGGCGTCACGCTCCGTGTAAGGCCCTTCGAGGAATAATTTCCTTATAACCCCTTGACCGTGTAATAGATTTAAGCTATATTTTTCCCTACTAAACAAATAGGAAATTAAGGCGGGTACCAATGACCCTTCAACAACTTCGTTACGCCATCGGCATCGCAGAAACCGGCTCCTTCAACAAGGCCGCCGAGAAGCTCTACATTTCGCAGCCTTCCCTCACGGCTGCCATCAAGGACCTCGAGGACGAGCTCAACATCCTCATCTTCAACCGCTCCAGCCGCGGCGTAAAGCTTACGAACGAAGGCGAAGAATTCATCTCGTACGCCCGCGAACTCTACCACCATTACGAAACCGTGCTCGACAAGTACGGCAAGATTGGCAAGCGCAAAAAGAAGTTCGGCGTTTCCACCCAGCACTACTCCTTCGCGGTCAAGAGCTTTGTCGAGACGGTCAAGCTGTTCGACACCGACAAGTACGAATTCGCCATCCGCGAAACCCGCACCAAGGAAGTCATCGAAGACGTCGCCTCGTTCAAGAGCGACATCGGCATTTTGTACCTGAGCGATTTCAACCGCAAAATCATCACGAACCTGCTGAACGCCCGCGACCTCGCGTTCCACAAGCTCATTGACTGCAAGGCCTATGTTTACCTGTGGAAGGGCCACCCGCTCGCCAAGAACAAGTTCATCACGCTCGACGAACTTGCGGAATACCCGTGCCTTTCGTTTGAGCAAGGCGACAACAGTTCATTCTACTTTGCCGAAGAGATATTGAGCACCAACGAATACAAGCGCACCATCAAGGCGAACGACCGCGCCACCATGCTGAACCTGATGATTGGCCTCAACGGCTACACGCTATGCTCTGGCATCATCTGCGAAGAACTGAATGGCGGCGACTACCTGGCCGTACCCTTCAAGGACAAGAGCGAGGAATCCCGCCGCGTCATGGAAATCGGCTACATTGCCAAGCGCAACATGCTGCTCGGGCTTGTGGGTGAACGCTATGTTGAGGAACTGCAAAAATACCTTGCGAACTGCAAGGTATAAAGCGGCAATCTTTAGCGGTTGTTCAAGTATTCCAGGACCTTGTTCGTAAGGTCGTTTTCCTTCTTCCAGAAAACAACGGCTCCCGTCGCGCGGTCCACGACCATGTCGTAGCCTTCCTGCAAGGCGATTTCGTTAATCGCCTTGCGGATTAGCTGGATAATCGGCGCACTCACCTTCTCGTTTTCGGTGATGAGTTCGCCCTTACGGCCGTACACGCGGTCGATAAAGTTCTTGAGTTCCGTATCCTTCTTGTTGTACTCGGCCTCGAGCTCGCGCTTCTTTTCGTCGCTGAGCATCAGCACCTGCTTGTCGAGCTTTTCCTTGATGGCCGCGAGTTCCTTTTGCAGGAGGTTGCCCTGCTGTTCCCACTTGGCCACCTGGCGGTCATATTCTTCCTGGGCACGCTTGGTTCCCTTGTAACCGTCGAAGATGAGCTTGGAATCTACGTGCGCAATGCGGAGTCCGTCTTCCGCAAAAGACGCCGCACCAAACGCAAGCACCATCACAAGAATCAGACGTTTAAGCATATAGCCTCCTTAGAATCCCTGGCCAATGACAAAGTTAAACTGCATGTCGCCCACTTCGGTACGTTGCAGGCCCGAGTAGGTTTCGCCCACATCCATCGGCCAGGCAAAGTCGAAGCCGATAATACCGAGCATCGGCACAATCACACGGAAACCGAAGCCCATATCTTTTTTGAGGCTTGTCGGATCCCATTCGTTGAGCGGGTTGCGGCTCGGCTTGGGCACCTTCGTGCGCGGGTCGTAACGGTCACCGAACACGTTACCCGCATCGAAGAAGAACGGCAACAGGTAGAACACCTGCGGGACAATACCCAGCTGGAGTTCTGCACCTACATACTGGTAGCTGCGGCCCAAGCGGCGGTAACCGATAGAGCCCGAGCTGTAACCACGCATCATGCCTTCGTAACCGAGCACACCGCCCATCGTGTAGAGCGTGCGGTACTGCAGCTGGTCACCGAAGATGACGCCATATTCGTTGGTAAGCGCAATCGCCAAGCGGTCGCGGAACAGCGGGAACCACCACTTGATAGTGAGTTCCGTCTTGATGAATTCAAAGTCGCTGAACAGGGTCTCGTCGGCCCACTGCACGTCGAGCACGTAGCGCGAACCTTCCGTCGGGAACTGCGGCAAGTTCTTGTCGTCACGCACGATGCGGAAGTTCAGAGCCGATTCGACACCGGTGTACACCACGTAGCTGTCGTCGATGTTCGGGCCCTGCTTGTTCATGAGCCAGCTGTAACCGATCTGGCCGTAGAAGTAGTCGTCGGGCCACTTGAGGCGCTTGCCCAAGTAAACGCTACCGCCGTAACGAGTAATGTCGGGATCGTCGTAGCGGGACATGTTCCACCAGCTATAGCTGAGACTCGTACCGAGAGTGATCGGCTTGTCGAACAGCCAGGGTTCCTGGAAGCTGATAGAGGCGCTCTTCTTGTCTTCACCGTATTCCAAGCTGAGAGAGGCGGCCTGGCCGTTACCCATACAGCAGTTCGGGATAGAAATGCTAGCCGTACCCACGAGACCGTCGCTTTCGCTGTACGATACACCGAGGCTGAACTGGCCCGTACCGGCTTCCTTCTCCTGCACCGTGAAGTCGAGGTCCACTTCCTGTTCGCCCACGACCTTGATGTCCGGAGTGACCATGTCGAAGTAGTTGAGCTGCATGATTTCGCGGAAGCTACGTTCGAGCAGGGACTGGCGGTACGTATCGCCAGGATACAGGCGCACTTCGCGGCGGATAACCTTCTCGTTCGTCTTGGTGTTGCCGTGGATGTGCACCTTGTGGATGCTGGCCGGCAAGCCTTCGTGCATGCGGTAAGTCAGATTCACGATGGAGTCGTTCGTAAAGGTGCGTTCTTCCTCGAAGTTCGCGAACAGGTAACCGTCTTCGCGGTAGGCATCGAGCAAGGCCTTCTTGGAGGCATCGTAGACATACTGGTCGAACACTTCGCCACTATCCAGACGGTAAGCGTAATTCAACACCGGGTCGGTCAAAACTTCGTTACCCGAGAAGTGCAGCGAGCCCATGTAGTAGCGGCGGCCTTCCACCATGGTGATGTGGATGCGCACGGCGCTCGACGTCTTGATTTCGTCGTACTTGTTCAAGACCGGGAACATGTCCTCGATCATGTAGCGCACGAGGAGCTTTTCTTCGTATTGCGAAAGCTTCTTCTTGTTTCTCAGTTCGTAAATCTTCGGGTTGTTGAACTTGCGTCCGTCCACAATCTTGAGCCATTCCTTGCGGGACTTCTCGTAGCGGATAATGTCGTTGAGCGCCTTCAGGGCGTCTTCTTCGGACTTGACCTGCAGTAGCGGACGGGACACGTATCCGTGCGCGCCGACGCGTTCCTTGCGGTAGTAGTGCGTCACTTCCATGGTCGGCTTGCCAGCCATCTTGTAGAGCGCGGTCGCGGAATCGCCCAGGGCCCTGTTCAGCTGGTCGTACATGACCTTCAGGTCGCCACCGACCGGGACCATTCGTCCCAGATAGAACAGGCAGGTGGAGTCCGGCATGTATTCGGCGTAGTACTCGGTCAGTTCGGCATCCAGGTAACCAAAATGGCGGATGGCGTTCAATACGGTATCGCGGTCAGCCTCGAACACGGCTTCCTTGAATTCGCCGCCGCCCCACCACTGGTCGATCTTGGAAAGCATGTGTTCCATCACGTCTTCGGCAGGCACGTGGTCGTTACCCTTGATGACAATATCGCGGACCTTCACCTTTTCGCCCTCGCGGATGATGAAGGTGACCTTGTTCATGTTCTCGTCCGTAGCTTCTTCCCTGTAGCCGACCTCGGCCAGCAGGTAGCCCTCGGAGCGGTAGTAGTCCAACAGGGCCTGGCGGTCGCGTTCCAGCTGGCTCTTGCTGTACACCTGGCCGGCGACCATGCGGATCTTGAGGCGGAGGTCTTCTTCCGAAATTTCGTCACAGCCGTCCAAAACCGCCGTATCGAGAGCAGGCAGTTCCTTGATCTTGAAAATCAGGTCTACGTCGGTTCCGGATTCCAGGTAGTCGATCCAGGCGGTCACGTCGTCAAAAAGCCCGGATTCGTAAAGGCTGGTCACGGCGCTCTGGACCTTGTCGGTCAAAGCCTTCGGGGAGTATGTCTGGCCAGCGCGTATCCCGATTCTGCTCAAGACAGAACGCTGGTCCATGTTTTGGTTTCCTTCAACCCGGACCTGGTTGATTCTATTTTCAGCCATGTAGTCTTGCGACAATTGAGACATGTCGAGCAGCTGGGCCTGCACAAGTCCAACTAAAGCGAGTACTAGAACGAACAAACGAGAGCGCAGAATAAACCTACCTATAGATACAGAAATTTTGCCAAAATACCGCCCAAAAATACAAAAAATAAACCAGTCCCGCCCACCCTACAGGCCATAATACCTCGTTACATTACATGAACGCACTATTACACACCATGTAAAGCGTTCCCCCACCCCCTTTTTTAAAAAAAGAAAAACTTCCTTTTCATACGGCAGGTTTTCCGAAATAATTTTATATTCATAGGCGCAAAATTCAACTAAAGGAACCCCTATGCGTTCAACCGCCTGGAATGACGAAGAAAACAAGGTCCTGCCCGAAATGGCACTGGACTTCATGCCCGAAGAAAAATTGCGCGACCTGCAGCTGCAGCGTATGCGCGCCACCGTAAAACTTGCCTACGAGAAAGTCCCGCTTTTCCGTGAACGCATGGACGAGAAGGGCCTCAAGCCCGAAGACATCAAGACTCTCAAAGACGTTGCGAAGCTCCCCTTCACCATGAAGAAGGACTTGCGCGACACCTACCCGTATGGCCTGTTCGCCGTAGACCTGAGCGAAGTCGTGCGTCTGCACGCAAGTTCCGGCACCACGGGTAAGCCCATCGTCGTGGGCTACACCAAGGAAGACATGGACGTGTGGGCCCAGGTCGTGAAGCGTGGTCTCCTCGCTTGCGGCTTCCGCAGCACCGACATCGTGCAGAACTTCTACGGCTACGGCCTGTTCACCGGCGGTCTCGGCATCCACGGAGGCTTTGAAGCCCTCGGCGCGACCGTCATTCCTATCAGCGGCGGCAATACCGAACGCCAGGTGATGCTCATGAAGGATTTCGGTGTTACCGCGGTAGGCGGAACCCCGAGTTACTTTGTCCGTATCATTGACGTTGCCGAAAAGATGGGCGTCAACATCCGCGACCTGAAGGTGAAGCGCGGTATCTTCGGTGCTGAACCCTGGAGCGACGGCATGCGCGACTACATCGAAGAAAAGACCGGCATCAAGGCTTACGATATTTACGGCCTTTCCGAAATCGTGGGTCCGGGCGTGGGTTGCGAATGCGAGTGCCGCGACGGCATCCACATCTTTGAAGACCATTTCTACCCCGAAATCGTCGACCCCGAAACGCTGGAACCGCTGCCGGACGGCGAAGAGGGCGAACTCGTGCTTTCTACGCTCAGCAAGAAGGCCATGCCCATCATCCGCTACCGCACCCGCGACATCACCGCCATCGAGAAGACGAAGTGCAAGTGCGGCCGTACCATCCGCCGCATCCGCCGCATTGGCCGCCGTAGCGACGACATGATTATCATGCGCGGCGTGAACGTGTTCCCGAGCCAGATCGAGACGGCCCTCCTCCGCGCAGAGAAGGCACTGCCGCACTACCAGATTGTGCTCGACACCAAGAACAACATGGACACGCTCGAGGTCAAGGTGGAAGTCTCCCGCGACATGGTGAGCGACTCCATGAGCGCCATGGAACAGCTGAACAAGAAGTTCAAGCACTCCATCGAACAGATTCTCGGTATTTCCGTGATCGTCACGCTGTGCGAACCCGATTCGCTGCCGCGTAGCGAAGGCAAGGCCAAGAGAGTTATCGACAACCGCAAGAAGATGTAAGGAGGTCCAACATGAAAATTCCTCAGGTTTCAGTATTCGTTTCCAACCGTCCGGGCCGTCTCCAGGCGGTATGCCGCTCGCTTGCCGACGCCGGCGTGAACCTCCTTTCGCTCACGCTTGCCGACTCGGGCGAATTCGGGCTTATCCGCCTGATTGTCAGTGACCCGGAAAAGGCCGTGGACGTGCTCGCCAAGGCGGGCCTCAGCGCCACCATCACCGACGTGGTCGCCTGCCCCGTGAACGCCGCCATCGGTGGCCTCGCCGAACTGCTCTCCACTGCGGTCGGTAGCCAGCAGATTGACTACATGTACGCCTACCCCTCCACCCTGAACGGCAGCAACATCATGATCCTCCGTTTCCAGGACGTGGACAAGGCCATCGAAGCCCTGAAGGCGACGAACTTCAAGGCCATCAGCAAGGAAGAACTGCTGGGATAACGAACAGTCATCCCCTCAACCTTGATTGTCATCCCCGGCTCCGACCGGGGATCTAAAAGTATCAAACGCCGGGCAAACGCTCGGCGTTTTTTCGTTGTACAAATTGTCCACGGAAATTTTTCATTATTGCCCGTCAATTCAATAAAAAAAGATATTTTATAAGTAACGAATCAAGATAACCCGTTAGGAGACCCTATGAACTTTCACAAGCACTGGAAACACTTTTTATTGTCTTCGGCCGCACTCTTCTGGGCCAGCTGCGGAGGCGATAGCGAAAGCGCTTCTGTAACAGGCGGGGAGAACAACGAGACTCCACCCGATTCCATTGTCAAGCCCGACGACATTGACGGCATCAAGATAGACACGCTCTATGGAATCAGGCCTGTTTACGATGCCGATTCTGGCGCCGTTTCCAGTTCAGACGCTTGCGAAAGTTCCAGCGTTGCCGCGCAGTCCAACTCCAGCAATGCCGCAGAGTCCAGTTCCAGCGAAGTCGCACAGTCGAGTTCCAGCAAGATTACGGGATACGGGACTTACAAGCTGGCTCGCGACACGAGCATCACATGCGAAGTCTCAGAAACCCAGACATTCATCATGGGGTCAGGGAGACAGAGTCCAGACGAAATAATGGATAATCTCGAAAACAACGAGACTCTCTCCGTCGAAGAACTGAACAAACTGGAAGATAAGCTTGAATTCGAGTCCCTTGGCTATGGTACACTGTACGGTGTTCCATCCGTTTCGACGGGCATCAAGCCTTCAAAATACTCTTGCTCAAACGATTCCACCTACTCGGCATCCATCGTCAAGGGCCGAGACGGGATTCTTTACACCAACAAGGAATACGAAGAAAAATTCCCTACCCCCGTTCCCTCGCCGCTTTGCCAAAAAACGGGCTTCATGTCTAACGGAGCCACAGAAGAACTGGGAGTAAACAAGGAACGTTTCGTCGGGGACATGATTGTCGGGTACAACACGGACAGGCAGGCTTTGGTCGACAGCGCAAAAGCGGCTAGCGGCGAAGCTCTGTCCGAAGCACAAAAACAGTGTCTGGATAGAGACATCACCACCATAAGCGCCTATTCCGGCCCAATTGCTTCCAAGCAGATTTGTGACGGCGACACAACAGCCAACCCGCGCTATCAGGCCAAACTTGACTCCAACAAGGCCTACATCCAGAAGCAAATCAACAACTGCCTGAAAGAACCGGAATAAAAAACACTGATACCGCACGCCCCCTCTTCATAAAAAAACATATATTGGTGAGGAGGAGTGTGGTATGTCTAACAAGAATTTCTGCAAAAAGTTTCTAGCCGGCCTGGCATTCGCCTTCGCCGGTTTTTCTACCGCAAGCGCCGCACCGCTATTCATCGGCTATTACCCCGACTGGGGAAAATGGCACAAGCCAGCCTACACCGTAGACAAGGTACCGTACGAAAAGTTGACGCACGTGCTGTGGAGCTTTATTACGCCGAATACGGATGGTTCGCTCAAAGGAGATGCCGCAGACGATCCGAGCGCCCTCGATTCCATGGTCACCCTCGCCCACGCCGTCGGAACAAAAGTCATCGTCTCGCTCGGCGGTGGCGGGCAAAGCGAAAATTTCGTGCCCGTATCTTCGGATGATGCACTCCGCACCAAGTTCATCGCGAACCTCGTGCAGTTCGTCGCCGACCACAACCTGGACGGCCTCGACATGGACTGGGAATGGGAATACAACCCCGTGCCCGAAGCCGACACCATCGCCTACAGCAAGTTGCTTACCGAGCTCCGCGCTGCACTCCCTAAAGGCAAGACACTTTCCGCAGCACTTCCCTGCTCGCAGTATTACGGCAAGTGGTTCACGCCCGAAGTCCTTGTGAAAAACCTCGACTGGTTCGGGTTCATGACCTATGACATCACCGGCGACTGGGACGAAAAGGCCATGTTCGATTCGCCGCTCTACCCGCACGAAGGCTACACCACCTGGTCATGGGAACAGACCCGCGACTACTGGAAAAAGCGCGGAGTCCCCACCGAAAAGATGGTCTTCGGCATTCCCTCCTTCGGGTTTGAATTCAAGGGCGCAACGGGCCCCGGCACCGATTTCACCAAGGGCACGGCAAAGCAAGTCCCGTACAAGGACATTGTCACGAATTCCGAATGGGAATTCTTCTTTGACAGCGTCTCCGTGTCACCTTACGGCGTATCTTCGACTGGATATGTGACCTTCGAAGATCCGCATTCCTCTGCCGTCAAGAGCCGCTGGGTCAAGGATAACGGCTACGCGGGCATCATGGTGTGGGAAGTCTCGCACGACTACATCGAAGGCACCGGGAACCCGATTCTCGACAGCATCGCTGTGGTACTCCACGAAGACCAAACAACCGCAATTCCTAACGCCCGCAAGGTCCGCGCCACGTCGCAACCCCGGGTGCAAGGCACCTCAGGCAAGCAGGTAGACGCCCTCGGAAAGTTGCAATCCGGTAACCGCGGGCACAACAAGCGACCAATCATTTTACTAGACGTCGGAGGGATAAGATGAATAAATGGATTGTCTCGGGAATCGCGCTAGCCTCCCTGACCGCAGCCTCTTTCGCAGCCGACCGTTCCGTCGCGCTCAACAAGAGCATCGAATCGCTCGAGCCCATGAAGGGAATCGTGTTCTGGCCCGACCAGGCAAAAGACCAGAAGGACCTTCAAAAATCCATCTCGCTCGAATTCTCGTACTGCCTCCCCTGCGCCGTGGTGACAGGCAAGACTGACGGCAAAATCAACTACGACTGGAGCAGTTTCGAAAAGATGCTCAACGACATCAAGAGCCGCGGGCACCAGGCCATCGTGCGTTTCCGCATCGAGTACCCGAGCGAGACCATCGAAAACGCCCCGAACTGTACCGAAGGCGTGAAGGGCGCCACCGCAGTCCCCTTGTACATCAAGGCCAACAAGTCCTATTCCGAAACGTTCAACAAGGACGCCGGCGGAGACGGCCCCACCTACTACGCCGACTGGAAAAACGAAGAACTCAAGTGGTTCTACAAGCAGTTCTACACCGACTTCGCCGCCAAATACGACACGGATCCGCGTATCGCTTTTGTGCAGGCCGGTTTCGGGCACTGGGCCGAATACCACATCTACGGCACAACGCTCAAGCTGGATACGAACTTCGCCGGCAAGGATTACCAGAGCGCATTCCTGCAACACCTCGACACGCTTTTCCATGAAACACCTTGGAGCATTTCCATTGACGCCGCCGATAAAAACTACACCCCCATCGCCGGCAACAAGACTTTGCTCGGACTCAAATTCGGGCTGTTCGACGATTCCTTCATGCACAAGGAACACGACATTTCGCAAGGTGACGGCGACAACGAGAAAAACTGGCAGTCCATCGGCGAAAACCGCTGGAAGACATCGCCCGCCGGCGGTGAAATCAGCTACTACGAAGACAAGGACCAGCACGAGTTCCTGAACCCGGCAGGCCTTTACGGCGTCACCTGGGAAGATGCCGCCGCCAAGTACCACATGACATACGTGATTGGCAACGACGCGCCCGAAGGCAAGTACGCCACCAAGGACCGCGTGTACGAGGCCAGCTCCTATGCGGGCTACAAGTTCGAAATCACGGGCTATGCGGTCAACAAAGTTTCGGCCGCCGTGCGCGTAAAGAACATCGGCATCGCGCCACTGTACCACAACGCCTACGTGACCGTGAAGGGCGTGCGCAGCAAGACATCGCTCAAGGGACTTTTGCCCGGCGAAGAGGCCACCTACACCGTCGCGGGCCTCACAATCGGCGATAGCGAAACGCCCGAGCTAACCATCACTGGCGACAAGCTTTTGAAAGGCGCGACTATTCCCTACAAGGCAAACCTCAGCGCAAACGCCGAAGTCATCGCAGGCCTGCTAGACGAAAACGGAACCACCGGCATTGCGGGCGCGCGCAGTTTAAGGCCCGATAAAGGCAAGGCCGCGAGCAATTTCGGCAAATCCCGTGCCACCGACCTCAAGGGCCGCAGCGTCCAGAGCAAGGCCGCTCGCGGAGCGTATTATCCGAAAAAAGTAAAATAGCCGAAACCAAGGCGCTATTCACGCTTTTTCAGCATCGAGCATCACCTTGAAGTCCCCTATTTTTCTCTTTTTTCGCCATTTTTAGCTCCTTTTAAAAACAAAAAAGGACCGTTCCGCTTATGCGGAAACGATCCTTAATACCACCCTTTCTGGTGCTAGGAATAATATACAAAATATTTGTGAACAGGGGGAAGCTTCATTTACAGTCCCATCTCCTTCACCTCCCTAATCAAGAAGTTTTCTAACTGTTGCTTGTCGGGAAGTTGAAGTTTGTATGTCGAAACAAACAGCTTCTCGTCCATGCCGTTTAACACATACTGGACCATTTTCGGCCCTTTTTCCGTACAGAGCAAAATCCCGATCGGGGGATTGTCTCCGTCCACCATCTCGCAATCCTTGAAATAGGAGATGTAGGCATTCAATTGAGCCGCATGTTCAATGCGGAACTTGCCAACCTTCAACTCCACAATCACATTGCAGTGCAGCAGGCGATTGTAAAGCACCAAATCGATAAAATAATACTCGTCGTCTATGATGATGCGTTTCTGCCGAGCCTCAAAGCAGAACCCCTTACCCATCTCCAACAAAAACTCCTGTAAATGATCCATGATTGCTTGCTCCAATTCTGTTTCGGAGAATACATCCTTGGCATCCAGGTCTAAAAAGTCGAGTGTATACGCATCCTTAACCGACAAAACGGCATCGGCACCGCCCTTTTCCACCCTTTGCAGTAGCAGTTCCGGCTTTTTGCTAATCCCGCTCCTGAAATAGAGCTTCGTGTCAATTTGCCGATGAAGTTCCCTCACGCTCCATGTGCCCTTGATGCATTCCAATTCGTAAAAGAAGCGTTCCATTGGATCGGCGATGGAAAGAATTTCCCTAATATGGGTGAATGACAAATGGGTCAGCAGAATTTCTGGCGGCGTCATGAATTTGTGATTCACTGAATCACAAATCTCGTTGGAGCGCTCTTTTCCAACATTATTCAAGCTCTGAGTGCTGATTGGATACTTAGAATTGTCAATCATTTGCAATTTGTGCGACGCTGTCGCACAAATCTGCGGATACCTAATGTAAAACAATCGGCATATATTAAGCATTGAACGGTCTAGCCCCTTGATGGACAACTTATCCGCCAAATTCTGCAATAAGCGAGCCCCGTACTTGGCTCGGTCGCACCCCTCTTGCTCATATTCGACTATATAGCAGCCGATGGCCCAATTTCGTATTGTCAGCAGCTGGTTTACAGCACCCTTGGCTACAGAACTAGTCGCGTTATGGACGTTTTTTACTCGTTCTGCAAGGTTTTCAAAAGTTGTTCCGTCAGCCTTGCCGATAGGCGACACACGCTTATTCATCTTTTACTCCCTTCCCCGCAGACATGCGTAAAACAGCGGGGCTTTTTTGCTTCATTTTGCTCTTTTGAGCACTATAAATATAAACTTTCTAGGGGTGAATGTCAATAGGTTTCTAAGTTTTTTTGAAGGGGGACGCCTCCCCCTCGGCAAAGCCAAAAGTCTTTGCCGACCCCTTCTAACGGGCCCTCAGACGCCGGCCCGCAACGCCCCGGCTCGAACAGTCTTAAAAAGGAAGTCTAACACAATTTCTGTGAATGCTGTTCCTTATCCCAGTTATCGAACCGAACGAATTTCGGTTCATAGGGCAAATCGCAAAATACATCCTTCTGCATAGGCCCATACACGACAACAACTACAGGATGAAGGACCTTAAGCATCTCAATAACGCCCAAATGCATCAGCCGTTTTTCATCTTGCGTTTGGCAACATCCATATGTTCCGATAGAGACAATGGAATCATGTGGAATCCCAACAAAAGCAATCGGTTCCGGTAATTCCACTGTCGTAAACGTCCGTTCGTCTCCCCACCGCACATTGGGAATCTGATAGATTCCTTTATGTTGCAAAAAACAGGCGTTTCGGCGTGAAATGAAAAGATTGGCGATTTGAGCGCACAGCGGAGCCTCCACCAGAATGGAATTGTCTGGTGATATTATGCCAGGATGCAGCGCCAGTTCATCCAAAAACTGCTCCGGATGGTTCGTGAATTTTTGGTAGTGGGCTTCATGTTCATAATAATGAATGAACCGATTTCTTGCCAATTTTCGCTTGGAAAATGGCACCAAACCACTAGGCTCCACAATGTCTGGCATTGGGTCTAGGTGCGGAATTTCGAATATTCCGTCGTAGAAAGCATGCTCCAGCAACTCTGAACGCAAGCCGTCGTCAAAGGCGTTTATACGCATATTTATTCCTCATAATTGTTTTTTACTTGTTTTTACGGAATAGATATGCTAAATTAATACCTACGTTAGTCGCTAACTAGGATTTGCTTTAGCATATCTGGGATTGGACTCAAGCAGGATTGTTCGCAGCAACCTTCTCGAGTCCTTTCTTTTTAGTTCATCGCTTGTTCCGCAGACTGGATGTCTATTTCCATAGATTTCTTTATGTCTTCAGGCATCTTATCGTAAATACGATGAATGGCGGCGATAAATTCCTTAGATTGGGTCTTTGCCGCAATTTCGCCAAAGACTTCACTAACCCAATATATGGCCTCGGGATCGCATTCATTTTCAAGAAAAGCGACACCATCCTCCAGATTGCCAGTAATCATTGCTAAGATTTTCTCGTGACACTGCTCTATGCCATAATCCCAATTGTCCTGAGTTTCGTCCGCAATTCTTTTGCGTTCGGCAAGGACTTTGTTGAACTCACTTTTATCAATCATTTTTTTCTCCTACGGTTGATTTTTATCAGGAAACACCGTTCCGATTTGTCCGTTCGTCTTGATTACACCAATGCGAACCCCTTTGAAAGTGCCATACATAATCTTCCCATCTGGGACATTACGATTTCTGTGCAGTTGGCCAACATATTCCCCAGCTCGTTTAATGGTCTTTTCATTCCACGAAACAGGAAACCAGGACTGATTTGTCCCAACACGCTTAGCCTTCGCCCAATGAGAAGGGATGTTGCCAACACGAACGCCGTTGGGATATACCTTCACAATATTATATGGAATGCCATATTTATCAAGAAGATCCATTCCCTTTTGTCCGTGGCCACCACTCATAAGTTTCAAAGGATCCATTGGCTTCTGTGGCCTGGTAAATTTGCCCTCCGATGCGTGAACCAGTGAGAACTGGCTCATAGTTCTGGCGCTACCCTTGGTATTCATGTAGCGACCTGGTTTAGTGGTTCCCATATTGCACCTCCTTTGCGGGAAATACAATACAGATTAACATGTTCAAGTTTTGCCTTGACATAAAAACTCCTTACCACATCCGTGATAGAAAAATGTTCTACATCAAGACAAATCCGTTAGTCGCTAACTGGGACTTGCTGATGTATTTCTCAGTAGCAGTTTTCGCAGCACTGCTGTTAAACGATTGCACTTTTTATATTTCCTACATAATCCATCTCCCCTGCATTTTACCAATTCTCGTTTTTGCAGCACCATAAGTGACGCCGCATTCATCTGAAATCTGCTTGTAATCCATACCTTGAATAAGGTCGAAATCCATCAAGATTTCCGCCGCAAATGTATCCGCTTGCCACTCGGGATCTTCAAAAGGACGAAGTTTTTCGCCAGGAGCCAGCCTGCACAAAGCCACATGTTCTGGCCCATGCAAAATAAAATGGCCCAATTCATGCATTATCGTGAAACGAGCTCGCCCGTCACCATTATAAGCATCGATGTAGACGCTCTCCCTAATCTCAATTTTATTTACCCCTGTAAAAGTCTTGCCTTCTTCGATCATTTCATCATCCGGGATTATTTCCCAATCGAACTCTTGGAAAAGCTTTTCCAATATCCATTCAAACAAATGGCATACTGGAACTCTTGAGATTTTGCTCAATCCGCATTTTTTGCGAATTTGCTTTACTATTTGACGTATGTCTTCGATAGACATTGGGTCCGCTATAAAGTTAGCCACCTTTTTTCTCCTTATATAGAATCTTTAGGATTCGATCTATATCGCTTTCGGGGATGGTATCTAATTTACGTGCGAAAGCGATTGCCAGGTTTCTCTGGTTGTCCTGCAAATGAGTTAGCCTAATTTCGACCTCGTTATTCGAATCAAAATAGGCATCCTTCATTTTTGCAGATTGTTCGTCCGAAAGCTTGTAAAGACTGGCAATCTTGGCAAGCCAGCCTTCAGGAATCTTGCGTTTTCCGTTTTCTACTCCTGAAAGGAATGCCGGAGATACACCTAAGTTATCCGCCATATTCAGCAAGAGTTCACCAACGTCCATCCTTAAATTCCTTAAAAATTTTCCGAACGATGTTACCATTTTGTTTCTCCTTGAGTTAGGTTTAGGTACAAATCAATATAATACTTCCGTTGGCAAAAGTCAATAGATTTAGTTAATAAAATTAACTTTTTTAGTTCATCTTTGACTTTTTTGAGAGATTTTGGGCTTTTTAAGTCCATCCATGACCTCAATAATCTATATTGCAGTTGACATAGCCCCGTACCGAATGGTTCGGAGCGACCGAAATGTTTGAGATTCGTCTCTTATTCTCGCCCTGAAACTACCACTTTCAAAGCATTCGAGGATAAGACGAACGCTCACGTCCCATCTGGGGCGTGGGTCGTTTGTGCTTACTGAATGCAAGGGTGTGGTAGCCCTCAGGGCGGTGAGCATGCAAGCGACTCCACGCCTTTTTTGTTTATCCCGACATTTTAGGCTAAGGTCTCCGTGCGAATGAGGGCGAACATTCGCATGGAGTCCAAATGGCAAAAAGGTTCTTTACCAACCGCGACGGCAACACCCTGATAAAGGAATTCGAGGGCGTTCTTACAAACAATCCTGCCATCAAGAATTTAGACTCCGTTGTGGGCTTTTTGCGAGCAAGCGGCTATTTCTCGCTTCGCCCTTTTTTGGACTCCATCAACAAGGCTCGCATCCTTATCGGTATAGATGTTGACAAATATATTGTCCAGGCGCACAATGCGGGGACACTTTTCTTTGGTGCCGAGAAAGAAGTCAGGGAAGATTATCTTGAACAATTCCGCAAGGATATTGAACACGCCCGATATACAAAGGAAGTCGAAGCGGGCATTCGCCAGATGGCAGAAGATATCGCAAGTGGAAAACTGGAACTCCGTGCGCACCCGAGCAAGAAAATCCATGCGAAAATCTATTTGCTTTATCCAGACAACTTTAATGAATACACGCTTGGAGCCGCCATTACCGGCTCCAGTAACTTGAGCGGAAATGGCCTCGGGATTTCTAATGAAACGCAATACGAATTCAATGTCAAACTGACTGATTTTGAGGATGTTCAGGGCGCAAAGGACGAATTTGAAATCCTTTGGGCAGAGGCCGAAGGGAGTCCCATAGAGTTTGATGATGTAGATGCGACCATCAAGAGCACCTACCTTAAAGGCGATGCTGCTCCGTATGAAATCTACATAAAGATGCTTATGGAGTATTTCTCCGACCGCAAACTGGAAGTCAATCAGGAAGATGCATTCGATGTCCCTCCGGGTTATTTGAAACTTGAATATCAAACCGATGCCGTTGTGGAAGGGTATCAGAAACTTATCAAGTACGATGGATTCTTCTTGGCAGATGTCGTCGGTCTTGGAAAGACTGTCGTTGCGGCAATGATTGCAAAGCAGTTCTGCATTGACAATGGTTACGGAAATACGAAAATTCTTCTCGTTTTCCCTCCTGCAGTTGAAGAGAACTGGAAATCGACATTCAGGGATTTTGGGCTGTTTGAAAGGACCGAATTCGTCCATAACGGAAGCCTTGACCATATTCTTGACGAAGACAATGTGAATTATTCTAATGCAGGCGATTATGACTTGGTTATAGTTGATGAAGCGCATAAGTTCCGCTCTCACACAACTTCCCAGTTCAATTTCTTGCAAGAGATTTGCAAGATGCCCCGAATTAATCAAGGCGGCATTCCGGGCTACCGTAAAAAGGTGATGCTCATCTCGGCGACCCCGATGAACAACTCACCCTTGGATATATACAACCAAATCCTTTTGTTCCAGGATCCTAGGCGTTGTACCATTGATGGAGTCACCAATTTGACAAACTTCTTCTCGCCACTCATCGTAGAGTTCAAGCGGCTTAGGGCGCAGAAGGATTATGACTTGCCCGCATTCAAGAGGTTGGCGGAAAAAGTTCGTGACAGGGTCATCAAACCCATTACGGTTCGCAGGACCCGTAGCGATATTGAAGCGATTCCGCGTTACAGCAAGGATGTCAATGGATTCCCGAAGGTGGCACCACCAGTCAAGAATACATACGAATTGAATGACCGCGTTGCCGATTTGTTCGAAGAAACAATGGAGATATTGGTCAATAAGTTGACATACGCCCGCTATCAGGCGATTGCCTTCCTGAAAGAAGAAAAGTCAAATGGCTTGTACGACAATGCAGAGGTGATTTCCCGCAGCTTGGCGGGCATCCGTAAAAACGGCCTTGTCAAGCGTTTGGAAAGCAGTTTTTACGCATTCAAGATTTCTGTCGCCAACTTTAGGCAGGCAAATCAGAACATGATAGATATGTTCAACAATGACCGTGTGTTTATCGCTCCTGATTTGGACATCAATAAAATGTATGATCAAGGGCTAAGCAACGATGAAATTGAAGAAAAGATAAACCAAAAGGCGGAAAACAATCCGAAGAATGCGAAATTCTGCGTTGCTGATTTCAAGCCCGGTTTCAAGGAAATGCTTGAAGCCGACCAGATTGTCTTGGACGATCTCTGCAAAAAATGGGATAGCGTAACGGATGCCGATGATTCCAAGTTTGCCAAGTTCAAGGATTTGCTGGACCACGAACTCTTTAAGGCTTCTAAAAATCCGGAGCAGAAATTGGTGGTTTTCTCGGAATCCCTTGATACAGTGGAGTACTTGAAAAACCGTATTGGTCGTGATGATGTTCTAGTTATCTCTAGCGACAATAGAAAACGGCTTTTTACGATTATTCGTGATAACTTTGACGCCAATTATAACAAGGCGCAAAAGAATGACTTTAACATCATCATCACGACGGATGTGTTGGCCGAAGGTGTAAACCTGCACCGTTCAAATATCATAGTCAATTACGATACACCGTGGAATTCAACCAAGCTAATGCAGCGAATAGGGCGTGTAAACCGTGTCGGTTCCAAGTCAAAGAATATCTACAACTACGTGTTCTACCCGTCTAGACAGGGGAACCAGGAAATTAACCTGAATAAGATTGCTCTTTCGAAGATTCAGACTTTCCATACCACATTTGGCGAGGATAATCAGATTTACTCTACCGAAGAAATCCTTGACCGTGATTTGGATAAACTCTTCGATGCAGCGATTAAGCCGAAGGAAGAAGTAAATCTTGAATTACCGTTCTACGAGGAATTATGCACGCTTTATCAAGAAAACCGAAAGGAATACAACCGTATCTCCAAGATGTCTATGCGTAGCCGTACAGGCAGAAATGTCTTGACCGTGCAGGGGGTGACGCTCAATAACGACACGCTCGTTTTCTTGAAGACGAACCATCGCAAAATTTTCTATAGGGTCAGCGATTCATCTTCAGAGCAGCTTTCTCCTATTGACGCAATGAACTATTTCAAGGCGACAAAAGAAGAACCGGCGAAACCTCGTATTGAAAATCACCATGAACATGTGCAGAAGGCTATTGAAAAGTTTACGGCGGTAAAATGCGAAGAAGTTTCCACTGCCGTTTTGAACGCCCAGCAGATGAATGTCGGTGCGCAAGTCACGACAGCCGTGAATCTCCTGAAAACGTTCTTATCCAAGACGCAGGATGATGACGAAAAAATCCGCATACACCATTTGATTGCAAATGTTGAAAATGGTGTCATCGCCTTTGTGGCGCGTAGGCTAGAACGCATGCACAAGGAACTGAGCCGGGGCAAGTTGTCGCAGGAACAGGCGCAAACAGAAATTTTTGAGATGGCGAAGAAGTATGACGCCTATTTCATCGCAAACGAAAACCTTAAACGCGAAAGCGAATCTGACCCCGAAATTGTCCTTTCCGAGTCATTTAGCTAATGGGAGAAAGTGCCATGATTGAATCTGAAATCAAGAGTATCGTAGAAACAAGATACAACAGGAGTAATTGGCAAAAATTGCTCCATGGCATTTTTGGCACAAAGGTCAAGTTCTTTGCTGCGCCGACAACGTTGATAGTTGAAAAGGCTATCGCCAGCGAGGCGGTTTATTTGGGCGATGTCACATTGCAAGATGACCATAAGATTGCCGTGTATGAAGTTCATCTCTCGGAACATGTGAACATTGAACGGAATAGGGCCGGAATCAGAAATTTGCTCTGTTCCCAGTGGCGAGGCGCTGGCTTTGCAGGTGCATTTATGCTTTGCTACCGTAATTCCGAATCCGTACTCCGTTTTTCTTACGTGAGTGAAGCCTGGGGCTTTGACGAAACGGGGAAATACAACAAGGATGCAACAGATCCCAAGCGATTTACGTATTTGCTAGGTGAAGGTCATCGTTCTAGAACTGCAGTGCGGCAATTTATGGAACTGGCGAATAGTGGCTTGACTCTTAAAGATGTGACGAAGGCTTTCTCTGTAGAGGCTCTCAGCAAGCGATTCTTCAACGAGTATAAGGAAAAATACGAAGATATCGTTGAATACGTGACAGGAAAGCGTGTTGTTAAATCGGGGAGTAAATGGGAAACGAAAACAACCGGTGTCCCGAATAAAAAAATAATGACCGCGTTTTCTGTTTTTGCTGACCCCGAGAAGGCCGTTCGTGATTACGTAAAAAAGCTGATGGGCCGCCTTGTGTTTATCCAGTTCTTGCAAAAGAAGGGCTGGATGGGCGTCCCGGCAAGCGATGCTGCGTGGAAAAATGGCGACAAGGATTTTGTGCAGAATCTGTTCAAGAATACAAAGAATAAGGATTCATTTATTGACGATGTTCTGGAACCGTTGTTTGATGACTTGAATACTAAACGAGAAAATGATCTTGTGTCTTCGGAAATGGTTGGCAAGAACATCAAGGTGCCGTATCTGAATGGCGGACTTTTCGAGAAGGATGCTCAGGATAATACAGATTTCCCGCTTCCAAAAAAATTTATGGAGGGGCTGTTAGAATTCTTTACGCAGTATAACTTCACCATAGACGAGAATGACCCGGACGACGCCGAAGTGGGTGTTGACCCGGAAATGCTGAGCTGCATCTTTGAAAACCTGCTTGAAGACAACAAGGAAAAGGGAGCGTTCTACACGCCGAAAGAAATTGTGCAATACATGTGTCGCGAAAGCCTGATTGCGCACTTGTGTAACGGCGTGAAGAAAAACGAAACGAAGGAACGGATTCGTGATTTCGTACTGACACATAAAGTAGATGTATTGAATGGTGATGAAGATATTTCAGAACAAGTTGACGAAAAACTGAAAAATGTCAAGATTTGCGACCCTGCCATTGGTTCTGGCGCTTTCCCCATGGGCTTGATGCGGGAACTCTATTTCTGCCGTTCTGCGATAGAGGGTTTTGACCATGCAAAGGCTGCTGAAATTAAGAAGCATATTATCCAGCAAAATATTTACGGTGTCGATATTGAAAAGGGTGCCGTAGATATTGCAAGACTCCGTTTCTGGCTAAGCCTGATTGTCGATGAAGAAACTCCGCATGCATTGCCGAACCTGGATTTCAAGATTATGCAAGGGAATAGCCTTCTGGAGCAATACGAAGGTGTAGATTTAAGCGATATCACCTACAATGCAACGAAGAAAGAAAAGGTTACTGGGAAAATTTTAGACTTGTTTGATACAGGAGAAGTCGCCAATAAAAAAGTCATTTCTCTTTTGAAAGATGAATTCTTTAATTGCGAAGACCATGAAATGAAACGTCAAATTCGAGAAGCCCTTAAGTCAAGAATACAAGATTTGCTTCGCGAAAAAGGTTTTGGAGTAAAACTGGATGCCATCAAGGATGTAACCGCAACAGACCAATTCTTCTTGTGGCATACATGGTTCAGTGAGGTTTTTGAACAAGGCGGGTTTGATATTGTGATAGGGAATCCGCCGTATATTGATTCTGAGTCTATGACGAATCAGGGGTTGGATTGGGAAAGAGCGGCTTTGCAAAAAAGATATTTGAATCTTTCTGGAAATTGGGATATCTATATGGCGTTTTTTGAATTATCCTTAAATATTGGGAAGACTGTTTGTTTTATTACGCCTGACAAGTGGTTGTCTAAACCATTTGGTGAAATGTTTAGAAAAAATCAAATGCGCAGGCGATTACTCCTTATTACCAAAGCGGGAAACAAGGTGTTTGAGAATGCCACTGTTGATGCGATAATTACATTATTTGGGTCTGATGCAAAGGAGACAAGTTTTGCGCAGTTTTTTGAGAAAAACAGCGTTAAAACAATTGTTTCCGAAAATATTTCAAAAATAGAAAAGCCTTATTTGATTGATTATCTGTTTTCTAACAATATCAAATTAATAAAAAAAATAGACTCAATAAAATTTTGGATAAAAAATTATGTTGAATGTGAGAACGCTTGTGCAACCTCTGATTTCTATAAAGTCAGGGATTTGATTGAAATAAACAAATCGCCCAATTTAAAAGATTACTACAAACTTATCAATACAGGAACTATAGAAAAATATCGTAACAAATGGGATGAAAAAGAAATTTCTTATGGTGGTAAGTATTCATTCCCGGTTGTATCGAAAAAGATATTTAATGAAATTCTAGGGAAAAGCTATACACAAAGAGCCTCTTTGCCTAAAATTATATTTAAGGGGCTTAATCTTTTAGATGGTTGCCTAGATGAAAACGCCACTATAATTCCAGGCAAGTCGACAATTGTTTTATGCTCAAAAAAAATAAATCTCTTAAAATACCTTTTAGGAATTCTTAATTCTAAATTGCCAATACTATATATCAAGTCTAAGTATGCTTCTAGCAGTTATTGCGGTGGAATCACCTTTACGAAGGATATGATTAATAATTTTCCGATTCCATTAATGAGCGAAGACCAGCAGCAACCAATCATCACTCTCGTAGATAAAATCCTTGCCGCAAAGAAAGAGAACCCACAAGCCGACACCACCGACCTGGAAAAGCAAATCGACCAACTCGTCTACAAACTCTACAACCTAACCCCCGCCGAAATCGCCACAATCGAAAGCAACACTTAATTGCGGCTCATTCCAATTCGTCGTCAATCCATTCAACTTCTCAGTCAAGCCGGGGCGTTGCGGGGGCGGCGATTGAGCCCCCGCTCGAAAGGGTAGCGGATGATACGGCTAGATGGCGGGTCACGGCCCGCCATGACGACGTAGCAGGAGCGAGGGGAAGGCTTTCCCCTCATATAAAGGCCTTTTTTCGCAGAAAAACAAGGGAGATCCCCGCCTTCGCGGGGATGACAAAGAAAAAAGCGGGAACGACAGCCCACAATTTTTCTAAATTTGTGCCCACTATGGAAACTCGTTACAATTCTAAAGAAGTGGAAGCCCGATGGCATAAGACCTGGGCTGAGAATAACAGTTTTGCACCCAGCGGAAAGGGCGAACCGTTCTCGGTCGTGATTCCGCCCCCGAACGTTACCGGCGCGCTCCATCTGGGACACGCACTCAACGATACGCTCCAGGACATTTTGGTACGCTACCGCCGTAAGACGGGCCGCGACACGCTGTGGATTCCGGGTACGGACCACGCGGGCATTGCCACGCAGGCCGTGGTCGAAAAGCGCCTTTTCCAGGACGAACACAAGACCCGCCACGACATCGGCCGCGACGCGCTGGTGGAACGCATCTGGAAGTGGAAGGACGAATACGAAGCCCGCATTACGAAGCAGCTCAAGAGCCTCGGCGTTAGCTGCGACTGGAGCCGCCAGCGCTTTACGCTGGACCCGGTTTGCGCCAAGGCCGTGCGTCACGCCTTCTTCAACCTGTTCAAGAAGGGCCTGATTTACCGTGGCAAGCGCCTGGTGAACTGGGATACCAAGCTCCAGACCGCCGTTGCCGATGACGAAATCTACTACGAACACGTGAAGGGCCACTTCTGGACATTCAAGTATCCTCTGGCCGACGGTTCGGGATTTATCCCAGTTTCTACGACCCGTCCGGAAACGATTATGGGCGATACCGCCCTCGCCGTGCACCCGAACGACGAACGCTATGCGCAGTTCATCGGCAAGATGCTGAAGGTGCCGTTCGTTGACCGCGAAATCCCGGTGATTGCCGATGCTATCTTGGTGGACAAGGACTTCGGTACGGGTTCCGTGAAGGTGACTCCGGCTCATGACCCGAACGACTATGCGACGGGCCTGCGTCACAAGCTCCCGATGATTAACATCATGAACGATGACGGCAGCTTGAACGAAAACGCCGGCAAGTTCCAGGGTCTCAAGGGCCAGGCCGCACGCGACGCCGTGGTGGCAGGTCTCGAAGAACTCGGACTCCTCATCAAGGTGGAAGACCACGAAATGGACGTGGGCCACTCTGACCGTTCCAAGACTGTGATCGAGCCGTACCTCAGCGACCAGTGGTTCGTGAAGATGGACGTGCTCGCCGAAAACGCGATGAACGCCGTGAAGTCGGGCGAAATCAAGATTATCCCCGAACGTTACGCCAACAAGTATCTCGACTGGCTCGCCGAAAAGCGCGACTGGTGCATCAGCCGTCAGCTCTGGTGGGGTCACCGCATTCCTATCTGGCACACCGACGCTAGCGAAGACGAACTGAAGGCCGCATTTGCCGGCCGCGACGACATCTTCTTCTACAAGGCCGAAAACGGCGGCTACCTCGTGTGCAGCCAGGAAGAAGACCTCAAGGAAGACGCTGTTCCGGGTCGCGTGCTCAAGCAGGAAGAAGACGTGCTCGACACGTGGTTCTCCAGTGGACTCTGGCCGCATTCTACCATGGGTTGGCCGGAAAACACCGACACGCTCAAGCGCTACTACCCCACCAGCGTGCTCGTGACTAGCCGCGACATCATTACGCTGTGGGTCGCCCGCATGGTGCTCTTCAGCCAGGAGAACATGGGTACGGTCCCGTTCCACACGGTGTACATCCACCCGAAGATTCTGGACGGCAATGGCCAGACCATGAGCAAGTCCAAGGGCAACGGCGTGGACCCGATGGATATCGAAGAGAAATACGGTACCGACGCTCTGCGCTTTGTGATGGCAAGCCTCTGCACCGACAACCAGGACGTGCGCCTGCCGGTGAAGAAGGAAAAGCAGCCGGATGGCCGCGAAATCAACACCAGCGAAAAGTTCGAAATCGGCCGTAACTTCAGCAACAAGCTGTGGAACGCCTGCCGCTTCCTTTACCCGCAGCTCGAACAGGCCGGTGCGCTTGCCGCCGAGCTCCCGATGGACAAGAGCTTGTTCGCACTCGAAGACAAGTGGATTCTTAGCCGCCTGCAGACGACCATCAAGGACGCCACCCGCATGCTCGAAGAATACCACTTCGCCGAACTCGCCGGGTTCCTGTACCGCTTCGTGTGGGACGACGTCTGCTCCAGCTA
>Ga0310695_10002715_pt1 | contig 36623 bp, 32 predicted proteins | sample RumenRJG_04DNA_FD_203882 | JGI IMG/M metagenome (GOLD analysis project Ga0310695, IMG submission 203882) | Bovine rumen microbial communities from Lethbridge, Alberta, Canada - RJG_04 (v2) (version 2) | ecosystem: Host-associated > Mammals > Digestive system > Stomach > Rumen | place: Canada... | reverse complement strand
GTACACAGCATCTTGCCGATGTCAGATGTCGTAGCTTTTACAGTGCCAACAGGCTCTGCCACATTGAAAGCGATGCAGGCGCTGGTTCTGGTGGACGTTGTCTTACCTATTCGCTCGAATACTGCGTTGTCGTAACTGACAAAGTCCAAGTTCCAGGCGTAGTCTTCGTCATCCTCGTCAGCAGTCCAGTAAAAATCTTGCAAAGTTTGGCCTTTGACGTTTATAAGTTTATAATACAGGTCTTCACAGTACAGATTGTTGTTGACGACCCTTCCTCCACAGCCTATAGTCATGTTTTGCCAGTCTGTCTTGGTGGGCAACCTCCAAGTCATGTCAGGAGACGTGAGCTCATACCCTGAATTCGACACCCAGTTCTCAATGTCGGTTTGGGCTTCATTCCATGAACCGCCAGAGGTCGCATAGTCCAACGCAATGGCCAAACCCTTGTGGTTCTGCGTGTTGACGTAGGCAATCATGGCGACAGGAGTCTTTCCGACACTATATGCTAAGTCTTTTGTGAGGTAAAAGCTGCCGTCGGTGCACAGCACCTTGCCAATGTCTTTAGTAGTGACTAATATTCCCTTAACTACCTTAAATGAGAGGCAGGCACGAATATGGACCCAAGTGCTTGTCTTGTCTACATTGCTGAAACTCATATTGCTCTCATTGGAAGAGAATGACGCGCACACAGCATACTCCGAAGACCATGTAGCCTGTGCGGCAGTCCAATAGATAGTATAAAGACTATTGTATTCGTCTGCAGCGCTGAGTTTGGAATTTATTTCTGCCGAACTTATGATGAATTCCGACGGTGGATTGTCACTCACGGTGCCTTGGGCTCCGCAGCCGATGAGCATCTGCTGCCACTCCTGAACGGTAGGAAGACTCCATGTTGCACCATCGACGGCTTTGTCCGATGCCCAGTTCGTAATGGCGCTTTCAGCATCAGCCCATTTTTGTCCATAGATGTCCTCCAGTGCAATGGCTAACCCTTTATTGTTCTCTGTGTCGACATAGGTAATCATGGCCACGGGAGTCAAGCCTGCATTACGAGCTTCTATAGTTGTGGTACAGATACTACCGTCGGTACATAGTACTTTGCCGATGTCGGCACTCGTGACGACAAGGCCGTCGGCCTTTGCGCCCACTGCCATCATGAGCAGCAGGACTAAAAGACAGAAAAACTTGCTTTTCTTCATACGATATTTTATTATACAGTCTACTATGTAGAACAGCGGATTTAACGTGCGACAAACTTTCGAATTTACAAAGATAGCATAAAAAACTGAAACTACAAAATATTTCATCAGAAAGTTTTGGTTTAGTGGGCATTATATATTTCGTGCATTATAAACTTCGGGGTCACAAACTTCGGTATGCCCGACATACAACAATCATCGGGAAGCGTCTGGTCAGACACTTCCCGATGATCAATGATATAAGGATAATCGAAGGATAATCGCTTATTCGTCGAGGACTGACTCCTGAACGAAGTCGAGCACGTTCTTGCGGTTGGCCTGCATGCGCTCGTACTCCTCCTTCGAGCCGACGATTAGCTTCTCGAACTCGCGGAGACCAGTACCGGCGGGGATGAGGTGACCGCAGATCACGTTCTCCTTCATACCCTCGAGGGTGTCGACCTTGCCACGGATGGCTGCTTCGTTGAGCACCTTCGTAGTTTCTTGGAACGACGCAGCCGACATGAACGACTTGGTCTGCAGGGCAGCACGGGTGATACCCTGAAGAATCTGGGTCGACGTGGCGGGCACGGCATCGCGCACCTGGACGAGTTTCATATCGCGACGACGCAGCGACGAGTTCTCGTCGCGCAGACGACGTGCAGTAACGATCTGTCCGGGCTTCAGCTCGGTGCTGTCGCCAGCGTCGGTGACCACCTTCTTACCCCAGATACGGTCGTTCTCCTCAGCGAAGTCGAGCTTGTCGATGATGTCGCTCTCGAGGAACGAAGTATCGCCCGGGTCGTTGATCTGCACTTTGCGCATCATCTGACGAACGATGATTTCGAAGTGCTTGTCGTTGATCTTAATACCCTGCAGACGGTAAACGTCCTGCACCTCATTAACGATGTACTCCTGAACGGCGGTGGGACCCTTGATGGCAAGGATGTCGTTAGGCGTGATGGCACCGTCGCTGAGCGGCGTACCGGCACGCACGGCATCGTGCTCCTGCACCAGAATCTGCTTCGACAGCGATACGAGGTACTTCTTCTGGTCACCCGTCTTCGAGGTAACGATAATCTCGCGGTTACCGCGCTTCACCTTACCCATGGTCACCTCACCGTCGATCTCAGAGACGACAGCAGGGTTCGACGGGTTGCGAGCCTCGAACAGCTCGGTGACACGAGGCAGACCGGCGGTGATATCACCACCCTTGGCAGCTGCACGCGGAATCTTGACGAGCGTCTCACCAGTCTTGACGGTCTGACCGTCTTCGACAACGACGTGGCCACCCACAGGGAAGTTATAGGTTCCTATCTTCTCGCCATTCTTGTCGAGCACGTCGCAAGTAGGCACCTTGGTCTTATCTTTCGACTCAGTGACGATCTTCTCGGTAAGACCAGTCGTTTCATCGGTCTCGGAACGGAAGGTCACACCTTCGATCACGTCGTTGAACTTGATGGTACCGGCATACTCTGTCACGATGACGGCATTGAAGGGATCCCACTGGGCAATCTTATCGCCCTTCGACACCACATCGCCGTGATGGAAATACAAAGAAGCACCGTAGGGAAGCGTTACCTTCGAGAGCACAATCTTCGTGTTCGGGTCGACAAAGCTGATTTCGCCCAGACGGCTAACCACCATCTCACACTCGCGTCCGTCCTCGTCGAACGGAACAGTGCGTACTTCCTCAAGCTCAATACGGGCATTCTCGTACTTAGATACGATAGAGGCGTTGGCAGCTGCATTGGCAGCCACACCACCAGCGTGGAAGGTACGGAGTGTGAGCTGCGTACCAGGCTCACCGATAGCCTGAGCGGCGATGACACCGACGGCCTCACCTTTTTGCACCATACGTCTGGTGGCGAGGTTGCGTCCGTAGCACTTGCGGCAGACGCCCTTCTTCGACTCGCAGGTGAGCACCGAACGAATCTCGACGCTCTCAATCTCGGCCTTCTCAATCTGCTCGGCAATATCCTCGGTAATCTCATCACCGGCATACACGATGACATCGCCCGTCTTGGGATTGATGACATCGTGGACGCTTACGCGACCCAGGATACGCTCGGCCAGAGAGGAGATAATCTCGTCACCACTCTTCAAAGCGCTGCAGACAAGTCCGCGCAGGGTGCCGCAGTCCTCCTCGGTGATAATCACGTCGTGAGAGACGTCGACCAGTCGACGGGTCAGGTATCCAGCGTCGGCCGTCTTCATGGCGGTATCGGCGAGACCCTTACGGGCACCGTGGGTAGAGATGAAGTACTCGAGCACTGACATACCCTCCTTGAAGTTCGACAGGATGGGGTTCTCAATGATCTGGTGTCCCTCGGCACCGGCTTTCTGAGGCTTAGCCATCAGACCGCGGATACCGGAGAGCTGCTTGATCTGGTCCTTACTACCACGGGCACCGGAGTCGAGCATCATGAACACAGCGTTGAAGCCCTGGTCGGCCTCAGTCATCTCCTTCATGAGGATGTTGCCGATATCGTTGTTGACGTGCGTCCACGTGTCGATGACCTGGTTGTAGCGCTCGTTGTCGGTAATAAAGCCCATGTTGTAGTTGTCGGTGATCTGCTGCACCTCGTCGTTACCTTTCTCAATCAGGTCGGCCTTCTCCTTCGGGATAATGATATCGTCGAGGTTAAACGACAGACCGGCCAGATAAGCCATGCGATAACCAAGGTTCTTGATACCGTCGAGGAAGTCGCAAGCCTCGGCAAAGCCCACGTTCTTGATGACATCGGCAATGATATCGCGCAGTGACTTCTTAGAGATGACCTTGTTGACATAGCCCACTTCCTTCGGCACGATGCCATTGACGATGACACGACCCACGGAGGTCTCGACCTGATGACGAATCTTCTTTCCATCGACCACATCGTCGACAATCACCTTCACCTGGGCGTGCAGATCGCACTTACCCTCGTTATGGGCGATGATGGCCTCCTCGGGACCATAGAACGAGAGGCCCTCGCCCTTGGCACCGGGACGAATCTTCGTAATATAGTACAGACCGAGCACCATATCCTGTGAAGGCACGGTGATAGGAGCGCCGTTGGCAGGATTCAGGATGTTGTGGCTCTGCAGCATGAGCAGCTGTGCCTCGAGAATAGCCTCGTTGCTGAGGGGAAGGTGGACAGCCATCTGGTCACCATCGAAGTCGGCATTGAAAGCCGTACATGCCAACGGGTGCAGCTGGATGGCCTTACCCTCGATGAGCTTGGGCTGGAAGGCCTGGATACCGAGACGGTGCAACGTAGGTGCACGGTTGAGGAGCACGGGATGACCCTTCATCACATTCTCGAGGATGTCCCAGATAACCGGCTCGCGACGGTCGACAATCTTCTTGGCCGACTTCACCGTTTTCACAATACCGCGCTCAATGAGCTTACGGATGATGAACGGCTTGTAGAGCTCGGCTGCCATCAACGTAGGCAGCCCGCACTCACCCATCTTCAGCTCAGGGCCAACAACGATCACCGAACGGGCAGAGTAGTCGACACGCTTACCGAGCAGGTTCTGACGGAAGCGGCCCTGCTTACCCTTCAGCGAGTCGCTGAGAGACTTCAATGGACGGTTAGAGTCGCTCTTCACAGCCGACGACTTACGCGAGTTGTCGAACAAAGAGTCGACAGCCTCCTGCAACATACGCTTCTCGTTGCGGAGGATGACCTCAGGAGCCTTGATCTCCATGAGCCTCTTCAAACGGTTGTTGCGGATGATGACACGACGGTAGAGGTCGTTCAGGTCGCTGGTGGCGAAACGGCCACCATCCAGCGGAACGAGCGGACGCAGCTCGGGCGGTGTCACGGGAATGATCTTCATAATCATCCACTCAGGACGGTTGATGCCTTTCTCGACACTCGAGCGGAAGGCCTCGACCACCTGCAGACGCTTCAGTGCCTCGTTCTTACGCTGCTGCGACGAGTCGGTGTTGGCACGGTCGCGCAGCTCGTAAGAGAGCGAGTCGAGATCGAGTCCTTGCAGCAGTTCATAGACTGCCTCGGCACCCATCTTGGCCACGAACTTATTGGGGTCGGTATCCTCAAGCATCCAGTTGTCTTCGCTGAGCTGGTTGTCGAGGATGTCGTTGTACTCATCTTCGGAGAGCAGGTCGAACTTCTGCGAACCAAGCAGAGGCTCGCCCTCGGCATTCTTGCGGCCCTCCAGGGGTCCGGGCTGAATGACAACGTAACGCTCATAATAGATGATGGCATCGAGCTTCTTAGTGGGAAGGCCAAGCAGGTAGCCAATCTTGTTGGGAAGGGAACGGAAGTACCAGATGTGGGCCACGGGCACAACGAGCTCGATGTGGCCGCTACGCTCACGGCGCACCTTCTTCTCGGTAACCTCTACACCGCAACGGTCACAGACAATACCCTTATAGCGGATGCGCTTGTACTTGCCGCAGGCGCACTCGTAGTCCTTCGTAGGACCAAAGATACGCTCGCAGAAAAGACCGTCGCGCTCAGGCTTGTAGGTGCGGTAGTTGATGGTCTCCGGCTTGGTTACTTCGCCAAACGAGTTCTCAAGGATTTCTTCCGGTGAGGCAAGGCCGATGGTAATTTTGCTAAAATTACTCTTTGTCTTTGAATCTTTCTTGAAAGCCATATTTCTTTCTTAATTCTTAATTCTTAATTCTTAATTTCATCAGTCGAGGGTTACGCTCAGTCCGAGACCGCGCAGCTCGTGCAACAGCACGTTGAGCGACTCGGGAATGCCGGGCGTCGGCATGGGCTCACCCTTGACAATTGCCTCATAGGCCTTGGAACGGCCTGCCGTATCATCAGACTTCACAGTAAGTATCTCCTGCAGCACATGGCTGGCACCAAAGGCCTCCAGTGCCCAGACTTCCATCTCACCGAAACGCTGGCCACCGAACTGGGCCTTACCGCCGAGGGGCTGCTGGGTGATGAGACTGTACGGACCAATAGAGCGGGCGTGCATCTTGTCCTCAACCATGTGACCGAGCTTCAGGAAGTAGGTGATACCCACGGTTGCAGGCTGGTCGAACTTCTCACCGGTCTCACCATCATAGAGGTGGGTAGAGCAGAGGCGGGGCAGTCCTGCCTTGTCGGTCCACTCAGCGAGGTCGTCGAGCTTGGCACCATCGAAGATAGGCGTAGCGAACTTCACGCCGAGACGCTTACCGGCCGCACCGAGGATAGCCTCGAAAATCTGACCGAGGTTCATACGTGAAGGCACACCTAACGGGTTGAGCACGAGGTCGACGGGACGACCATCCTCAAGGAACGGCATGTCCTCCTGACGTACGACCTTCGACACGATACCCTTGTTACCGTGGCGACCGGCGAGCTTATCGCCCACACCGATCTTACGCTTCTTAGCCACATAGACCTTGGCCATCTGCAGGATGCCGGAGGGCAGCTCGTCGCCAATGGTGATGGCAAACTTCTTGCGCTTCATCTCAGCGTCGAGCAGCTTGAACTTCTTCATGTAATTGATGATAAGCTGGGCAATGAGCTGGTTCTTATGCTCATCATTGGTCCACTTGTTGGTCTGAATATCACCATACTCAAGGTTCTTCAGAGCAGTAACGGTGAACTTAGCGCCTTTCGAAATGATCTCGGCACCTGTGTAATCCTTCACGCCCTGTGAAGTCTTACCCTTTGTCAGCTCCATCAGCTTATCAATCAGGATCTCCTTCAGGTCGTCGACCTTTGCCTCATACTCCTCGTCGATCTTGGCCAGGATCTGCTTGTCCTGCATCTTGGTCTGACGGGTCTTGATGGCACGGGCGAAGAGCTTCTTGTCGATGATGACACCAGTCAGCGAAGGATTGGCCTTCAACGAAGAATCCTTCACGTCGCCGGCCTTGTCGCCGAAGATGGCACGCAACAGTTTCTCCTCAGGCGAGGGATCGCTCTCGCCCTTTGGCGAAATCTTACCGATGAGGATATCACCGGGCTCGACACGGGCACCCACACGGATAACACCGTTCTCGTCGAGGTCCTTGGTAGCTTCCTCGCTCACATTGGGGATGTCGGCAGTGAACTCCTCGACACCACGCTTGGTCTCACGCACATCGAGCGAATACTCATCGACATGAACCGAAGTCAGGATGTCCTCACGCACAATGCGCTCGTTCAGCACGATGGCATCCTCGTAGTTGTAACCCTTCCAAGGCATGTAAGCCACGAGGAGGTTACGGCCCAGGGCAAGCTCGCCATTCTCGGTAGCATAACCCTCGGTCAGGATATCACCCTTCTTCACGCGCTGGCCCTTGTTACAGATGGGACGCAGGTCGATGGTCATATTCTGGTTGGTACGACGGAACTTGGAGATGCGGTACTCCTTCAAGGCAGGCTCGAACGAGACGAACTCCTCGTCCTCAGTACGGTCGTAAAGAATGCGGATGGTCGTGGCATCGACATACTCGATGACACCATCGCCCTCGGCAGTAATCATCGTACGCGAATCCTCACACACCTGCTTCTCAATACCAGTACCCACGATAGGTGCCTCGTTATGAAGCAGGGGCACAGCCTGACGCATCATGTTCGATCCCATCAGTGCACGGTGGGCATCATCGTGCTCAAGGAACGGAATGAGCGAAGCTGCGATAGAGGCTATCTGCTGGGGCGAGACATCCATCAGGTCAACGTCTGCAGGGGGAACGACGGGGAAGTCGGCATCCTGACGACACTTCACCACCTTACGGATGAAGGTGCCATCGTCATTGAGCGGAGCGTTACCCTGACCGATAATGTGCTCTGCCTCCTCTTCAGCGGTGAGATAGACGATCTCATCGTTATTGAGGTTGGCAACACCATTCTCTACCTTACGGTACGGTGTCTGGATAAAGCCAAGCTCGTTGATCTTCGCATACACGCAGAGCGACGAGATAAGACCGATGTTCGGACCTTCAGGGCTCTCAATAGGACAGAGACGACCGTAGTGGGTGTAGTGCACGTCGCGCACCTCGAAACCGGCACGCTCACGCGACAGACCGCCAGGACCCAGTGCAGAGAGACGACGCTTGTGGGTCACCTCGGCCAGCGGGTTCGTCTGGTCCATGAACTGCGACAGCGGGTTGGTACCGAAGAACGAGTTGATAACGCTCGAGATGGTCTTGGCGTTAATGAGGTCGGTAGGAGTGAAGACCTCATTGTCACGCACGTTCATGCGCTCACGGATGGTACGGCTCATACGGGCCAGACCGATAGAGAACTGGTTGCTGAGCTGCTCACCCACGGTGCGCACTCGACGGTTCGACAGGTGGTCGATATCGTCGACAGCAGCCTTAGAGTTGATCAGCTGGATGAGATACTTGATGATCTCGATAATATCTTCCTTGGTCAAGACACGAACTTCCATCTCGGTGTCGAGACCTAACTTCTTATTAATACGATAGCGACCCACGTCACCCAAATCGTAACGCTTGTCGGAGAAGAACAGGTTCTGGATGACCTCACGTGCACTGGCATCATCGGCAGGATCAGCATTGCGCAGCTGACGATAGATGTAAAGCACGGCCTCCTTCTCAGAGTTACTGGGGTCCTTGGCCAGCGTGTTGAAGATGATGCTGTAGTCCTGGGCAACTGCCTCGTCCTTGTGGACAAGGATGGTCTGGGCACCACTCTCAAGGATGTCCATCAGGTTGTCCTCGGTAATCTCGGTCTCACGCTCCATGATCACCTCGTTACGCTCAATGGAGACAACCTCACCCGTATCCTCGTCGACGAAGTCCTCGTTCCAGCTCTTCAGCACGTTACCGGCAAGCTTGGCTCCGAGCACCTTCTTCAAGGCAGCCTTGTTGACCTTCACCTCCTCGGCAAGATTGAAAATCTGCAGGATGTCCTTATCGGTTTCGAAACCGATGGCACGCAGCAGCGTTGTAACAGGCAACTTCTTCTTACGGTCGATGTAGGCGTACATCACGTTGTTGATGTCGGTGGCAAACTCAATCCACGAACCCTTGAACGGGATAATACGAGCCGAATAGAGGAGCGTACCATTGGAATGGACGCTCTGACCGAAGAACACACCAGGCGAACGGTGCAACTGCGACACGACCACACGCTCTGCACCATTGATGACAAAGGTGCCGTTCTCGGTCATATAAGGAATAGGACCGAGGAACACATCCTGTATCACGGTGGGGAAGTCCACATGGTCCGGATCGGTGCAATACAGCTTCAGCTTGGCCTTCAGGGGTACGCTATAAGTCAGACCGCGCTCCAGACACTCGTCGATGGTGTAGCGGGGCGGGTCAATATAGTAATCCAGGAACTCAAGAACAAAGCTGTTGCGCGTATCGGTGATAGGGAAGTTCTCTGCGAACACCTTATACAAACCGTCGTTCTTGCGGTCCTCAGGCGGAGTATCCAACTGCAGGAAGTCTTTGAATGACTTTAATTGCACGTCGAGAAAATCCGGTAATGGCATGGGGTTCTTGACACTGCCAAAGTTTACTCTGTTGTCTATTACTTTTGAAGTCATATAATAAATAATTGGTTTTATAAGCCGGAAATTCCGGAGATTCCGGATAAACCGGATTATAAATGACAAGAAAAGGTTAGGAACCCTCTACTGGAGAGTTCCTAACCAATCGTTATTGTTGTGCTTTGAATTACTTCAGCTCAACCTCGGCACCAGCAGCCTCGATGGTCTTCTTCAGGTTCTCAGCCTCGTCCTTCGACACACCCTCCTTAATCGTAGCGGGAGCACCGTCAACGAGATCCTTAGCCTCCTTCAGGCCCAGACCACAAACGTCCTTCACGGCCTTCACAACCTGGAGCTTGTTAGCGCCAGCAGCCTTCAGAACAACGTCGAACGACGTCTTCTCCTCAGCAGCAGCAGCCTCACCGCCAGCAGCGGGGCCAGCAGCAACTGCAACAGCTGCAGCAGCAGGCTCAATTCCATACTCATCCTTCAGGATGGTTGCCAACTCATTCACTTCTTTCACAGTAAGGTTTACCAACTCTTCTGCAATAGCTTTAATATCTGCCATTTTATTTAAATTTTTTAATTGTTTTTAATGTTAATGTGATTCTCTTTTCGCTTATTTGTTACGCTCAGCGATAGCGTCAAGCAGACCATGGATCTTACCACCGGCATTCAAGCCAGAAACAACGTTCTTGATCGGCGACTGCAGCAGAGCCACAACGTCGGCGATAAGTTCGTTCTTGCTCTTGATAGCAACGAGTTCCTCGAGTTTGTCAGCACCCACGAAGAAGCTCTCTTCGGCAAAGGCACCCTTCAAAGCGGGAATCTCTTGCTTCTTGGTCTTGTATTCCTTCAGCAGCTTAGCAGGAGCATTAGCCGTCTGAGTGAACATCAGGGCGGTGTTACCCTTCAGGCACTCGTAAAGAGCGGTATAGTCGAGCTCAGCATTCTCGAAGGCCTTGTGCAGCAGCTTGTTCTTCACAACCAGCAGCGTGATCTCGTTCTTGAAGCAGTTACGGCGCAAGTCGCTTGTCTGCTCAGCATTGAGACCAGTAAGGTCAACAAGGTAGAAATGAGGATACTTCTTGAGCTTCTCTCCCAATTCTACGATAATAGTATCTTTTAATTCCTTTTTCATTTGTCTAATCTTTTAACGAGTTATTCAACTGATTTAGGATCTACCTTGATACCCTTACTCATAGTGCTTGAAACAAAGATACTCTTGATATATGTACCCTTTGCGGCAGCAGGCTTCAGCTTGATAATGGTCGAGATGAACTCCTTCGCATTCTCAAAGATCTGATCGGGGGTGAAGGTGATCTTGCCAATCGACGTGTGGACAATACCAGCCTTGTCGACCTTAAAGTCAATCTTACCCTGTTTAACTTCCTTCACTGCCTTAGCAACATCCATAGTCACAGTGCCACTCTTGGGGTTAGGCATCAGGCCACGAGGACCGAGCACACGACCCAAGGGACCCAGCTTACCCATGCATGAGGGCATGGTGATGATTACATCAACATCGGTCCAACCACCCTTGATCTTCTCGATATACTCGTCAAGACCAACATAGTCGGCACCAGCTTCCTTTGCGGCAGCCTCCTGATCAGGAGTGCAGAGAGCGAGTACACGCGTCACCTTACCAGTACCATTCGGCAGCGACACAACGCCACGAACCATCTGATTGGCCTTACGCGGGTCAACACCCAAGCGAACATCGATATCTACAGAAGCCTCAAACTTGGTCGTAGTAATTTCCTTGACCAGCTGAGCGGCCTCTTTCAAGGTGTATGCTTTCCCTGCTTCAATCTTATCAGCTACCAACTTTTGATTTTTTGTCAGTTTACTCATTGTTTTCAGAATTGAAGTTATTGTTATTTACCAGGGAACTCCCCTTGTACAGTGATACCCATGCTACGAGCTGTACCAGCAATCACTTTCATCGCCGACTCCACGGTGAAGCAGTTCAAGTCCTGCAACTTATCCTCGGCGATGGCACGTACCTGATCCCAGGTAACGCTTGCAACCTTCTTACGGTTGGGCTCCGAAGAACCACCCTTCACCTTGGCAGCTTCCATCAGCTGAACAGCTGCGGGAGGCGTCTTAATGACGAAAGAGAATGACTTGTCAGTGTAGTAAGTGATAACGACAGGAAGAATCTTACCTGCCTTATCCTGGGTTCTGGCGTTGAACTCTTTGCAGAATCCCATAATATTGATACCCTTAGAACCCAAGGCGGGACCTACGGGAGGTGAGGGATTTGCAGCGCCACCTTTAATCTGTAATTTGATTAATCCAGCAACTTCTTTAGCCATTTCTGTTTGTAAATTATAAAATGATTGTCATATAAGCCAGGGAGTGGAAGCCTCCACCGACCGTATATTAGAACAGACACACCGTAACAATTGTGTCTTATTCTTTCTCTACTTGATTAAAACCGAGCTCCAACGGGGTCTTACGCCCGAAGATCTTTACCATCACTTTCAGTTTGCGCTTCTCAGCATTTACTTCCTCAATAATACCGCTGAATCCACTGAAAGGACCGTCGGTAACCTTGACTGACTCGTCGAGAGTAAAAGGAACGCTGACCTCTTCCGTCCTGATAGCAGTATCCTCTGCTGTGCCAAGAATACGATTGATATCGGCCTGACGTACAGGGCTGGGATTATCCATGCCGCCGAGGAATCCAAGCACATTGGGAATAAAACGAAGTGTATGGGTTGTCTCACTGTCAAGATTGGCCTCGACAAGTACATAGCCAGGGAGAAAAAGCTTCTCCTTGACTATACGTTTTCCGTTACGGATTTGGGCATACTTCTCTGTTGGCAACAAAACCTGACCAACACGATTGGCCAGATTCTCATTGTTCCTCATCAATGCCTCGAGGTATTCCTTGACTTTAGCTTCCTTTCCGCTTACCGCCTTCAGGACATACCACTTTTTCTCTGTCACAGCCATTTCCTTCAACAGTCAATTAACCTGGATACACAAACTTCATGATGTTCTCAAAACAGATGTCCATTACCCAGACTACGACTGCAATAATCAGCGATGCCGAGAGCACAACCACTGCGCTCTGGGTCAGTTCTTTGTAAGTGGGCCATGTTACCTTGTGTGCCAGCTCATCGTAGCACAACTTGCAATATTCAACGAATTTCTTCATCATCTTATTTCTTTTCGCGCACGGGAAGGAGGACTCGAACCCACGACCCTCGGTTTTGGAGACCGATGCTCTACCAACTGAGCTATTCCCGTAATTAAGCCCCCGCCCACTTTGAGCGGGGGCCTGTTATTTCTGTCTAAGGCTCATAAGGCCGATTGGCCTCATGGGGCTTATGGAGTATTAGTCCTCGTACACCTCAGTGATCTGGCCAGAGCCGACTGTACGACCACCCTCGCGGATAGCGAAGCGCAGACCCTTGTTCAGAGCAACGGCGTAGATGAGCTCAACGGTAATCTCCACGTTGTCACCAGGCATCACCATCTCAACGCCCTCGGGGAGGTGAATCTCACCGGTGCAGTCCATGGTGCGGAGGTAGAACTGAGGACGATACTTGTTGCCGAACGGAGTGTGACGGCCACCCTCTTCCTTCTTTAGGACATAGATAGAAGCCTTGAACTTCTTGAAGGGCTTGATCTGTCCGGGATGGCAGAGCACCATACCACGCTTGATCTCGTTCTTGTCGATACCGCGGAGCAGCAGACCAACGTTGTCACCAGCCTGACCCTCATCGAGCAACTTGCGGAACATCTCAACACCGGTAACAACCGAGTTCTTGTCCTCGCCAAGGCCGAGCAGTTCAACAGCGTCGCCCACGTGGATGACACCAGTCTCGATACGACCAGTAGCCACTGTACCACGGCCCGTGATTGAGAACACGTCCTCAACAGGCATCAGGAAGGGCTTGTCGGTAGCGCGAGGAGGCTCCTGGATCCAAGTGTCGCAGGTGTTCATCAGCTCCATCACCTTATCTTCCCACTTCTCAACACCGTTCAGTGCACCGAGAGCCGAACCGCGGATGATTGGAGTGTTGTCCTCAAACTCGTACTGGGCGAGAATCTCCTGGACCTCCATCTCAACGAGCTCCAGCATCTCTTCGTCGTCGACCATGTCGCACTTATTCAGGAACACCACCAGACGGGGGACGTTCACCTGGCGTGCGAGCAGCACGTGCTCACGGGTCTGAGGCATAGGACCGTCGGTAGCAGCCACCACGAGGATAGCACCATCCATCTGTGCAGCACCGGTAACCATGTTCTTCACATAGTCAGCGTGACCCGGGCAGTCCACGTGAGCGTAGTGACGCTTCTCGGTCTCATACTCAACGTGAGCGGTGTTAATAGTGATACCACGCTCCTTCTCCTCAGGAGCATTGTCGATCTGGTCGAAAGACTTGATTTTACCCTCGTTACCAGCAACGCGCTTTGATAGCACGAGCGTGATAGCGGCGGTCAGAGTGGTCTTACCGTGGTCAACGTGACCGATAGTACCAATGTTTACGTGCGGTTTGGTGCGCACAAAGGTTTCTTTTGCCATTGTTGTTTGTTAATTTATGAATTTGATTTTAATACAATGTTTTTGCTCCTCCAATCTGTCACTCAAAGAGAGCTGTAACTGAGAGTTGAACTCAGGACCTCTTCCTTACCAAGGAAGTGCTCTACCACTGAGCTATTACAGCATTTGTCTATAGAGCGGAAAACGGGGCTCAAACCCGCGACCCCCAGCTTGGAAGGCTAGTGCTCTATCAACTGAGCTATTTCCGCAAGACGGTCTTTTGGTTCGCCTCAACAAAAGCGAGCTTCTGCACTCGGCTTGCACAAAATTCCGCAAAAACGACTCTTGAGAGTGGGAGGTGATGGATTCGAACCACCGAAGTCGAAAGACAACAGATTTACAGTCTGCCCCATTTGGCCGCTCTGGAAACCTCCCAATAAATTTTATCTCCAAGGCACTCGCGCCTTGTCATTTTTCCTTTCAGGTCTGCGACTTGAGCCTCTTGTCGGATTCGAACCAACGACCCCGAGATTACAAATCACGTGCTCTGGCCAACTGAGCTAAAGAGGCTTTTCTAAGCAGCCGCTCTCGTTTCAGATTTACGACCTGTTGGAAAACGGCTGCAAAGTTACTACTTATTTTTGAATTACCAAAACTTTTCTCGTTTTTTTTTAGTAATTTCTCAATTTTTCCTTGAATTTCTGCAGTTGCACCCTCATAGAGTCAACGCAAAGATCTATTCCTTCTTCAAACGTGTCGCTCACCTTCTCCACATGAAGTGTGTTTCCAGGCACCGCCACCGACAGGCTCGTTTCCTTATTTTGAGCTGTAGCGGGCTTGACGACTTTCAATTGCACCTCTACTTTCTGAATATCTTCGTACGACTTTTCTAACTTGGCGACCTTCTTCTCGATGAACGCCTCTAACTTCTCGGTAGCGTCGAAATGAATCGACTGAATCTTAATTTCCATAGTTACCTCCTGTTTTTTTAAAAGTTAAACTATAAAGGTCAGCCCCTTGGATGGGCATCTTTGTAAACTCGTTTCATCTGCTCGAATGTGGCATGTGTATAGATCTCTGTTGTTTCTATGCTTTCATGTCCCAGCAACAACCTGACATTCTCGAGTCCGGCATCGTGGTTGAGCAGGGCCGTTGCGAAGGAGTGACGCAGGACGTGTGGCGAACGTTTCTTCAGCGAGGTGGCGAACGTCAGGTTTTCCCTTACGATGGAGTAGACCTTTTCTCCACTAATCCGCTGTCCTTTCTCTGTCAGGAATAGTGCATCACACTTTCGCCCGATGGTTTTATCGCGCACTTCGATGTATTGTCTCAGTGCTTTCTCGAGCTCATCCCCAAAAGGAACGATGCGCTGCTTGCGTCCTTTACCAGTCACCCTTACCTGTCGCAACGTGAAATCGACGTCTTTGTTGTCGAGTCCAGTCAGCTCACTGCGCCGTAATCCCGTCTCGTAGAGTAATAATATAATGGTACGCGCACGTACATTATTATAATCATCACCCCATTCCTTGCCATCGAGCAGCTCGTCCATCTCCCGTTCCTTTACGAACTGGGGTAGCGTTTTCTGCTTTTTGGGCCCTGTCACCAGACGGGCGGGATCACAATCAATCAGCTTGCGCGAGAGTGCGAAACGGAATAACGAACGCACTGCCGACAGGTCTGCATTGACCGAAGTGGCCTTGTTACCTTTATCCATCAATTTTTCCATCCACTCTCGGATGATGTCGGCATCCACTGCCGACCATGACAGACTGCTGTCTTTCTCAGTGAAAAAGGTTTCGAAGTCGCGCAGACTGCGCTCATATCTTTTTACCGTCAGTTCACTGCGGTTGCGCTCAAAGCGCAAATAGCTGATAAACAGGCCAATGATATTTGCCATAGACCGTTATTAACGATTTGATGGCACGAATTTACGGAAATTTTATGAAACTACCAAATTTTCCGAAGAAAATTTTATTCCTCGGCAGTGCGCAGCTGCTGTACGTAGATGGCATGTTCCATCTTCAGGCGCTTCAGAACAGACGGTTTGTCAAACTGCTGACGACGACGCAGCTCTTTCACGACACCAGTCTTTTCATACTTTCTCTTGAACTTCTTGAGGGCCTTTTCGATGTTCTCGCCTTCTTTTACGGGTACAATAATCATTGTTTTTTGATTTTAATTATTTTGAAATTGTTAGACATTAGTGCATACGCGTGGCATAGCCACACGAAATGCGGCTGCAAAATTACAACTTATTTGCCAAACTACCAAGCTTTTATGCAATTTTTATCGTTTTTACGGCTAACTTTGCGTAAAAACACGTGCCGCGAGCGGGACTCGAACCCGCACAACCATTCCTGGTCAAGGGATTTTAAGTCCCTCGTGTCTACCATTCCACCATCGCGGCTCGTCTTTGCGTGTGCAAAGGTAAGGTGTTTTTTCGAAACGGCCAAACGATTTGGCAGTTTTTTATACAAATCAGTTATGGACGTATATTTTTTCTCCGTTAAAATCTATCCGATACTCGATTAGTCGCTTCGATTCGCTGCCGCTGACAGCCACGCCGTCAGCATTCGGGTTGAACTTCATGCTGCATTTCTGGCACTGTAGCATCTGTCCTTTGTCGACCCATACCAACGGCCGGTTGGACGAAGAGCTGGTCTCCAGGCAACTGGGACACTGTCCGTCAAAGGCTTTCAGCCCGTTGAAGTTCGACTGTCCGATAATCAGTCGCCTATTCGCACCCATACGATCATAAGTCAACCGTTCGTTTTCGATGGCCGTAAGCATGGCCACGTCAGTCTGTTCCTCCGTCCAGCTACCATAGTTGGGGGTCATTATCAGATGGGTGACGCCTCCCACCAGCTTGGGCTGCACGATACAGAACTGTCCGGCATTGCCCATGGTAAGCGTCAGAGCACTGTTGGGATGGTTGCTGGCGTAGTAGACGAAACTGCAAGGATACTGCGTGCTATACTGCTGCTCTGCACTACAGGAGGCGAAAAGAAGAGAAACAAAGCCGATGATGCTTATGATTCCTCTTTCTTTCAATATGGGCAAATACATTCCTTTCAAGTCAATTTACACTTCAAGCAGTTTTTTCTCGGCCTCGCTGACGCGCTCGAAGGCAAAACCTTCAAACACACTCTGCATGAGTGCCTCGATGCGGTCGTTACAGAGGTTGCCGATGCTGCCCTCATGGGTGTGGTGGATATGCTTGTCGGGCGTGAAGCGGCCTGCCTCGATGTCGAGGCCCACCTTCTTGTAGGCATCGCGGAAGGGCATGCCCGCAGCCGCCAACCTGTTCACCTCCTCGACAGAGAACATCGGGTCGTACATCGGATTGTCGAGCAGGTGCTCGTTCACCTCCACCTTATTAATAATATAGGCCGTCATCTTCAGGCAGTCGAGCAGCTCGTCGAAGGCAGGTAGGAACACCTCCTTGATAATCTGCAGGTCGCGGAAATAGCCCACTGGCAGGTTGTTCATCATCAACGTAATCTGCTGGGGCAGTCCCTGCAGCTTGTTCGACTTTGACCTGATCAGCTCAAAGACGTCGGGGTTCTTCTTATGGGGCATGATCGACGAGCCGGTGGTGCATTCCTTCGGGAGCTTCACAAACGAGAAGTTCTGCGAGTTGAACAGGCAAGCATCCATCGCCAGTTTCGCCATCGTGCCGGCAATGGTCGCAACGGCAAACGCCACGTTGCGCTCCATCTTGCCACGTCCCATCTGGGCATAGACCACGTTATAGTCCATCGAGTCGAAGCCCAGCAGGTCGGTGGTCATCTGTCGGTTCAGGGGGAACGACGAGCCGTAGCCGGCAGCCGAGCCGAGCGGATTCCGGTTGGTCATGCGCCAGGCGGCCTGCAGGAAAAGCATGTCGTCGGCAAGACTCTCGGCATAGGCCCCTAACCACAGGCCGAACGACGAGGGCATAGCTACTTGCAAGTGGGTGTAGCCTGGCATCAGCACGTCCTTGTACTTGTTGCTCTTCGCGATGAGCTGGTCGAAGAGATCCTTCACGGCCTCAGCCACCTCTCTAATCTTCGCACGCGTAAAAAGCTTCAAGTCTACAAGCACCTGGTCGTTGCGCGAACGACCCGAATGTATTTTCTTACCCATATCGCCCAGTCGGCGTGTGAGCATCAACTCCACCTGCGAATGCACGTCCTCGATGCCCTCCTCAATCTCGAACTCTCCGCGCTGCGTCTGCTCGTAGATGTTGCGCAGCTCGCGTAGTAGTACGGGCAGTTCGTCCTTCTCCAGCAGTCCGATGCTTTCCAGCATGGTGATGTGGGCCATGGAGCCTAGCACGTCGTACGGGGCGAGATAGAGGTCCATCTCGCGGTCACGGCCAACGGTAAACCGTTCTATCTCCGCATTAATCTGAAAGTCTTTTTCCCACAGTTTCATTTCACCTTTCCTTTTTCACTTTTCACTTATCCCTTCTCCCTTTTCACTTCTCCCTTCTCCCTTACACATACGGCACCATTGCCAGTGCGTCGGCTATCTTTTCCACACCGTCCTGCAGCGGACCGCTGACCATGCCACGGAGCATCAGGGGGATGTCGGCCTTCACCGTCACCTTCATCTTCGACGACTCCTGTGTCACAGGGAGCACCTGTATCCAGAGGTTGAAAGAGATGGGCGACTCCACGCTCTCGAACTTCACGCACTTCGGTTCCTCACGATCGATGATACGCAAGGTAATCTTTCCCACTGGGGGCACGCTCACCGAGACGGTGTCCTCGTCGAAGGCGAAGCTCTCCAGCTTGTCTTCAGGCACGCGGTCGCGCACTCGTTCCAGGTTGCGCAGGTCACTGATATTGCGGTAGACTGCCTCCTGCGCATAAGGCACCTGCTTGATGCTGCTTTCAAATTTTGCCATAAACTTAGTCCTTAGTAATCGTATAAAAACAAGTGGGTATGATTTTAACTAAACACGAAGAAACGAAGGAAGGAAAATGATTTCACGAGAACGAAAAACTTCGTATCTTCGTATCTTCGTGTTCCATTAATTATTTGTACCAAGTTATTTTTTTGTCATCACTTAATTAGAAATGAGAAGTGCATTTTTGCTTACCCCTTCCATGTGCTGGGCGACTGACGCCACTCGCTGAGCACCGCCTTGTCCTCTTCCTTGATATAGCCCGTAGCCACGGCCTGCTCCACAACGGCCTCGTAGTCGGTAAGCGTCAGCAAACGCACGCCAGCCTGGCGGAAAGCCTCCTCGGCCACGGGAAAACCGTAGGTATACGAAGCCACCATACCAATCACCTCGACGCCAGCCTCGCGCAATGCCTCGACAGCCTTCAGCGAAGACCCTCCGGTGGAAATCAGGTCCTCCACGACCACCACCTTTACACCGCGTGCCACCTCACCCTCGATCAGGTTCTGCATGCCGTGATCCTTCGCTTTCGAACGCACATAGCAGAAAGGCAGTCCCAGCTCATCGGCCACCAACGCACCCTGTGCAATGGCACCCGTGGCCACGCCTGCCACAGCCTCTGCCTCGGGAAACGCCTCCTGTATCAGATGACACAGCTCCAGCTTCACAAACGAACGAAGACCGGGAAACGACAGGGTCTTGCGATTGTCACAATAGAAAGGCGACTTCCAGCCAGAAGCCCATGTAAACGGATCCTTAGGCTGCAGCTTGATAGCTTTCACCTCGAGTAGGCGCGAAGCGAAAATCTTGCTTGTTGTATTCATAACTTTTCTTAATTATTTAAATTTTGCGTGCAAAGATAATCAAAAAACTTCGCTTTTTTGCGGCCAATACAAAATATTTAATTACTTTTGCCACGATTTTAACCATTCAAATTTCAAAAAGATGAAAAAACTCAGTTTAAAAGTTGCAGTATGCCTTCTTTCGGGCAGTCTGCTTTGTAGCTCTTGCATCGGTTCTTTCAGCCTATTCAACAACTATGCAGAATGGCAACGCACTATGTCGAGCAATAAGTTCGTCAACGCCGTCGTAGGCTTCGTACTCATGCCCTTCGTAGGAAGCATCTGCCTGACCGTCGACTACCTCGTGCTCAACACCATTGAGTTCTGGAGCGGTGAGAATCCCGTGGCTGCCAACGTTGGTAAGACCCAGCAGGTGCTCGGCAGCGACGGTCGCTACTATGCAGTGAAGACCCTGAAAGACGGCTACGAGGTGACATCGCCTACTGGCGAAGTGAGCCTGTTCAAGTATGACAAGAAGCAGAACATCTGGTCGCTCACCCAACAGGGTGTCACCCGCGAGCTCTTCCGCTTCAATGCCGACGGCACCATCACCACCACCGTTGCCGACAAGCAGCTCACCGTCACTCCCGACCAGGCCGGCCTCTACCAGGTACGCATGGCTGCCACCAATGGCAACTACTTTGCCATGAACTAAGCCATTCGGCTATCATCACAAAACTTCTATAAGCGCAGGCCGTCTTCACAACACGTGCAGACGGCCTGCTTACTACAACACTTACACCTATCAAGCTATTGTAAAAACAGAATGAACAAAGTACGGATTACAGCAATACGCCAGACCGTCTATGCCGACTTGATGGAGAAGTATGAAAACCCCATCGAGCACACTTGCAGCGTGACAGTGGGGCAACAGTGGATTTCTGAAAACGGCCAGTGTCCTGAAGGGCTATGCCCGTCAGCCTGGTCATCTATGCGTGAGTTCGTAGAATCACTGGCCAGAGGCGAGGGCAACTTCTTCGCAAAGCGAAGCGTTTCCCCTGACGGGTCTTACGATTACTATGACGGATGGATGAAAAACCCCATGAGTGCAATGATTAGCTGTAATGACGGTTTCCGCCCGTTTAGTTTTTACATTGAAGTAGCGGACTAAAAACCACGACGGTTTCTCACTCAAGACCTTAGTAACCATAAAAGAATAAGTTCTTGCTTAGGCAAGTGACCAAGGTCGAGCGCGTATGATATTAACTGAACACGAAGAAACGAAGAAAGGAAGATTATTTCACGAGAACGAAAAACTTCGTATCTTCGTCTCTTCGTGTTCCATTAATCTCGTCGAAAGCTTCTTTCTTGGCACGGAAAAACGCAGAACTCACGGAATTGCAATTCTAAAACAGTGTCCTTCCGCGTTTTCCCGTGCCTAAAAATATTCGCGTGGTTATTTCTTGGTCAGCGTGAGCTGGAGCTTGCCTACGAAGGCAGCATGCTTGCCGTTCTGGTCGACGGGGACGGGACGGCCAGACTTGTCGTTGACATACTCGAGACCTTGCAGGTAGGTGTGAGAGTGACCGTCGAGCATAAGGTCGATGCCGGTAGTCTCACGAATGACGCGGTCGCATGGGTAGTCGGTAACCTGCCAGCCCAGGTGCGAGAGACAGATGACTGCGTCGCACTTCTTCTCCTTCTTCAGCAAATCGACCATCTGCTGTGCCACCTCGGTAGGATTGAGGTAGACCAACGGACCGTAGTTCTTCGTGAACACCAGTCCGTCGAGCTTAGGACAGAGGGCGAAGACGCCGATCTTCAGACCCTTGCGCTTCAGGATGATATAGGGTTTGACGATGTCCTTCAACTCGGTATCGGCAAAATCGTAGTTCGAGCAGACAATGGGGAACTTACAGAGCTTGAACACACGGATCATGTTGTCAAGGCCGAAGTCGAACTCGTGGTTGCCTATGGTGGCGGCATCATAGCCCATCTCGTTCATCAGTCCCACCTCGACGTCGCCCTGAAACATGGTGTAGTAGGCCGAACCCTGCGAGAAGTCACCACTGTCGAAGAGCAACAGGTCGGGGTCGATGCGCCGCTCCTCGTTGATGAGTGCCATACGGCGCAGGTAGCCACCGCGGTCAGCCAGCATCGTGTCGGCCAGGTTCTTGTTCAGCGGCTGTATGCACGAGTGGGTGTCGTTGGTATGCAGGATGGTCAGCGTCTTCTGCGCTGCGCTGAACGACAAATGGAAGATGACAAATGATAAAACTATCAGTAAACGTCGTGTTTTCATAATGCACAATTCACTTTTTTAATGCACAATGCTCAATTCTCAAATCTCAATTCTCAATTCTCAAACCTCACAGCTCAATTCTCAATTCTTACCCTTCCTTCCACCTTCGAGTCGACGGCGAGGCCCTTGGCCTGCTGCTCACGGAAGTAGTTGATGATGATGTAGCGGGAGTTGTTCTTATCCTCCTTGGGCGAGTTCAGGTCGGTGCCTGCCTTGAAGGCGGTGAGACCGTCGTTGCCCTGTGCCAGATAGTCGATCGTGGTGATACGGTAGCTGCGAGCGGGATCAATCTCCTCACCATTCAGTCGGGCCGAGACAAGCTTCAGGTCTTTAGAGAGGAGCAGCTCCACACCATGGCTCAAGCCCTCACCTCCCCGGGCGGCAATCTGGCTGAAGAGCTTTAGCACGTTCTCACCCGTGAGGCTGATGAAGCTGATCTTGTTCTCGAAGGGCGCAATGTCGAGGATGTCGCCGTAGGTCACCTTGCCCTTCGAGAGTGCAGCACGGATGCCTCCAACATTATAGACGGCAAAGTCGGGCTTCTCGTTATAGTCCTTAGCGGCCCACATGAGGATGTCGGGCAGCAGGTTCGAGAGGTTGCTCTCCGGGCGCTCGGCAGCCATGTCGCAGGCCACGATGCCTACCACGGGACCCATGATCGAGTCGACCTTCTGCTTATAGGGGGCGAGGAAGGCTTCGCCCTGTGCCACGGGCTTGTTGTCGTAGCGACGGTCGACGACAATACGCTGTTTGCTCACACTGGCCACCTGATAGTGGGAGGCACAGCCACAGAGCAGAGCAATCATCATGCATAATGCACAATTAAGGTTAGTAATGTGTTTCTGTTTCATAGACGATTAATTTTCTGCAAAAATAGTCATTTTAATCCATAGTAGGTTACATCTCACTTATAAATTATTCTTAAAAAAAATTAACGACAGGCTACTTTTCACTTTTCACTTTTCACTTTTCACTTAAAAATGAGTACCTTTGCAGCCGCTTTCCGCGTAATCGCTGGCAGGAAGATAGGAGAGTTGCCTGTTATGTTGCGTTGGAACGATACAGCAAAATGTAATAATTAAACAATTAAACAATTAAACAATGGATTTAATTAAAGTTGCTGAAGAAGCATTTGCAACCGGCAAGCAGCATCCCCAGTTCAAGGCTGGCGATACCGTGACTGTCGCTTACAAAATTATCGAGGGTTCTAAGGAGCGTATCCAGCTCTATCGTGGTGTAGTGATCAAGATCGTCGGTCACGGCGAGAAGAAGCGCTTCACCGTCCGTAAGATGTCGGGAACCGTTGGTGTGGAGCGTATTTTCCCCATCGAGTCGCCCAACATCGACAGCATCGAGGTGAACAAGGTCGGTAAGGTGCGTCGCGCCAAGCTGTACTACCTGCGCAAGCTCACGGGTAAGGCTGCCCGTATCAAGGAGAAGCGCACCGCTGTCAAGAAGGAAGACTAATTCCCTTTAGATTCCATTGTTGGAATCTTCAAGCAAGTGCCAATCATCAGGGGGTGCATCGTCAAGCGCGATGCACCCCCTGCCGTTTGGGTTTGAATATGTTCAACAGTCGGTATTATACCCTTTTCAACGTAACGGTTGTAACCTTTCCGTTGAAATACAAAGTGAAGATGATGTATTTGTCGGTATAGGTGGCCGAGATAAAGATGCCGTCGGAGGTGCCGTCCTCACCGTTAGCACCGTCATGACCATCCTCTCCGTCCTCGCCGTCAGCACAGACGCCAGTGTCTTCCCAAGTATTTCCACCGTCAGAAGAGATTTCCCAATTACGGGTGGAAGGATTAATGCGAATCTGTGGCATGACTAAATTGGCATCTATTGGTTTGGCATCTTCACCGTCCTTACCGTCAACACCATCCTTACCGTCCTTACCGTCAAGGGGTTCAGCCGATATCGGGTCTCCGTTTTCATCGCGCAAGAACTCACCGTTGAATACCCAGTAGTATTTGCCATCGGGACCTATTACGACACCGAGAAGCACTTCGGCCTCCATACCATCGGTTCCGTTGACGAAGGTGATGGGTGTACGCCCGTCAACAAACTCCAAAGTGGTGGAGCCGTCACTATTCTGAATGATATTCGAGACCACTCCATAAGTCTCCATAGCCTTCTGCAGTAGGGTCAGCGTCTCAAAGGTGTTCTGGACCGACAGCACGCTGTCTTCAAGCACCTCCACGCGCTTGCCGATGCCCTGAAGATCGTCAATGTATTCATTGCACGAACACAGGGTGCAACTTGCGATGACTGCAAAGGCTGTTATGATATGTTGTTTCCTCATAGCAATCTTGCTTTAGTTGTGATTATTAGCTGATACCGTCCATAATCTGCGTGCGAACCTCGATGTCCTCACCGTTGCCGCCAGCACCCTTGAGGGTGAACACAATGTAACGGTTACCGTTGGCATCGACTTCGATAACGACCTTCGAGATGATGATTGCGGCATCCTTGCCGTCCTTACCGTCTTTGCCATCTTCACCATCCTTACCATCCTTACCAGTGGCCTTGATAGGATTGCCATTGCTATCGGTCATGATCTGCCAAGTCTCTCCGTCGTCGGTCGACATTTCCCAGTAGCCATAGTCGTTGATGCGCACTTTCGGTGCGGTGCTTGAGCCGTCCTTACCATCCTTGCCGTCTTTACCATCTTTACCGTCCTGGCCGTTCACACGAATGCGGTTACCGTCGGGATTGAGGACCCACGTTCCATTCACAACCCAATAGTAGTTGCCGTCGGTGGGATCATAGCGCACGCTGAGGTCGGGAGCATTGGCATCGAGCCCGTTATAAATGGTAATGGTTTTCTTGTCTTTAGGGTTAGTCGACAGCTCTCCAGTAGTCTTGTCCAACTTACCAAAGTTGACGATATAGCCATTGCCATCGGGCAACTCGGCCATACCAGTGATAAGCCAACCATCGGCTTGGGCATTGATGAGCATTGCCAGTCCGTCGAGGTTCTTGTTGATACTGTCTACAAGGTGTTCAAGCCTGTAGACTCGCTTGTCCAATGCATCGATGTCGTTTTGATAGTCATTACACGACGTCATGGTGCTTCCCATAATGGCAGTGATGGCCACAAGGAAGAAAGTCCTTAATTTTTTCATATTCGAATTTATTTTATTTTTGTTTTTTAGGAAATTAAAGGTATCTGCGGTTCAGCACGATACAGATGCAGACACGGTTCTGCGGCGGGAAATCGAACGGCTGTATACGGTCGCCCTTGTGATCCTTATGGATGCGGTAGCTGCTGATGCCATGGGTGGAAAGGTAGTTGGCCACAGCGTCGGCACGCTCACGCGACAAGCGCTCGTTGATTGACGGCGTACCTGTCTCCTTGTCGGCATAACCTGTGAGCAGGACATGAGCCTCGGGATGTTGCTGCAGGAAGTAGATAAGTTCCTGTAGCTTGCCCGTTTCAGTGTCGCGAATGATGCTCTGGTTGATGATGAACTGCACATTGACCGTAAGATCAACCTGATCACGTGTAATCTTAGCCGGCTGAGGATTCACCACAGGAGGTTCGCCCCACACAGGTTCGGTATGCTTGTTGGCATCGCCCAGTCGGAAGCGAAGTCCGAGCATGGCGGTGATGTGCCAGTCGCGATTGTCGTACTTACCGTACTTAGAGTTGTAGTGGTCGGGCAACATGTTTGCACAGGCATCGCCCGTGAGTGCTATCTTGTCGTTAAACCACCAGTCGAAGCCCAAGCCTCCTCTGACTACGGGATTCAAACGGTTGTCACGCCATAGTTTCTCAAAGTCTACACCCCAGCGTTTGTCAGCATTCACAGCATCGTCGTTATTGAACGACACATTCAGACCAGCACCTAAGTAGGCATAGGGACGGAAAGTGTTCTCAGGCACCCAGCCTAAGAACAGTGAACTCAGGTCGAGTTTCAAGTCGAGGGCTGGCTGCACGAAGTTCCACTTATACTTCTCCTCAGGGAATACGTAGAGGTTCTTACTTTGGAATCCGCTGACAGCAAGCCTTGCAGCCAGAAACTCGTTGAAGTGATAGGCAGCAGTGACCTGTACGGCAGGTGTGATAAGGTTAGCAAACTTGTCCTCGCCCACGTCGTAGCCGGCACCTGCTTCAACGCCTAACTCCCAGTGAGGTACGAAAACGTCCATTGGGCCCAAAAGCAGTTCCCTGTTTTCTTGTGCCCTTACAGTGCTGAAGAATATTATCATCAACACCGACAACAGAGTAATTTTGTAACAATGATTCATAAATTGTCTGGTGTAGTTATTTTCCAATATTCACATATTTTGATATTGCAAAGATAAATAAAAATAACAAAAAAAAAAGAAACACCTAGTTAAATAACGTTAATTCGTATACTTTTTTGAATAACAGGGCGGAAATAATGACAAACGGAAGGGTAGGTTAAAGCTTTCCGGCCTCGTGATAGGAGTAATAATTGCCATCGACGAGGATAATATGGTCCATGAAATGTAGACGCATCAGGTTGCAAGCTTGCTTCAGGCTAACAGTCAGCGCGTCGTCCTGCCGGCTGGGCTTGAGACTACCCGACGGATGGTTGTGGGCAGCAACGACGATGGTGGCGTTGGAAAGCAAGGCCTCACGGACGACAATACGTACGTCGACGCTCACCTCGCTGATACCGCCATGAGCAATCCTTACCTTTTTGATGAGGCGGTGGTTCTGATTCAGCAACAGTATCCAAAATTCCTCCACGTCGAGGTCCTGCATGGTTGGATGCAAGTAGTTATAGACTTTAGTGGCAGTGCTCAGGTCGGGACGCTCCTCGGGCGTCTCTGCCTGCCGGCGCTTACCCAGTTCGCAGGCTGCAAGGATGGTGATGGCCTTGGCAGGCCCCACTCCATTGTATTGGCACAGGTCGTGGATAGTCAGCTTGCCCAGTGTGTTCAAGTTGTTATTGCAATCGGCCAATATTCTCTTCATCAGTGATACGGCATCCTCTTTCGTCGAGCCGCTACCCACAAGGATGGCAAGCAACTCAGCGTCGCTCAGTGCCTGCGGCCCGAGTCGCTCAAGCCTCTCGCGTGGGCGGTCGTCTTCCGACCAATTGGCTATAGTGAGCTTATCCATTTTTTAACTGATAGTGTATAGTGTATAGTGAATAGTTATGATTACCTTAGAGGTTGTTACAATAGTCCCAATTTCCTTTTCATTGTCTTAATGGAACTTGTTAACATCTTTCCAATCTCCACATTGTCATTATATATCGACTGAAACTCCATATCGCTAAGTAGCCCTGCCTCATGCAATGACTTCAGCCAAAACTCCGTTTCACCTGACTCTTTCAATGCGATACTTAGTTTGCTGATAAAATCTGCCGGACTCTGTGCATTTTTACTTTCTGCAATATTTGCGCCGACGCTGGTTCCGCTTCGATACACTTGTTTAGCCATTACCTTTTCGTTCTTGACCTTCACCAAGTATCTGTAAAGCTTTACTATTCTTCCGGCAAAGGCTTCACTTTTCAATTGCAAAGGACTTTCTTTTCTTGGCATCATATTACATCCAAAAGAGTAATCATAACTATACACTATCAACTATACACTATTAACTATAGAAGTTTTTCTCAAATGCCTGGAACTCGTCCTGTTTCAGTACGCAGCGCTTCCACCACGACTCGATGAAACCGAGGCCGTAGCCCATGAGTTGGGTAAAGGCAGCAGGTATGCTAAGCAGTCCTACCCACAGGCTGCGGTTTCTGATAGCCGAGTCTATGAAAATGATACCACTATATAATATAATAGGTATAAGTGCAAGCACGCAAAGGACGAAGCCCACGCCCTGATGCATGTTGTCGGTAGGACGCAGTCCGTTGGCATCGAGCCACTCGCCTGTACAGTATAGAGCCACTCCAAGCAGGAACAACAGCAACAAGCCGATGACGCCAAGTGTAAAAACGGTGGGCAGCAGGTGTACCAGCTTCAGCGTGCCCGGATGGCGCTTCTCCAGGTTGATTCGCGCGATACCACTATTATAAACCTGACGGAAGAACTTCTTGAAGTCAGTGCGACGCTTGTGCCACACCCATGCCTCGGGCAGTAGGGCAGTCTTGTAGCCCGCCTCCACAATGCGATAGGAGAAATCAATGTCCTCGCCAAAACGCATCTTCGAGAAACCACCTAACTCATGATAGACCTCACGACGGATGCCCATGTTATAGGAACGGGGGTAGAACTTATCGAGAGCCCCCCTCTTATCCCCCCGAAGGGGGGAGGAACCGCCACGGATGCCGCCGGTGGTGAAGAAGCTCGTCATCGAGTAGCTGATGGCCTTCTGCACGGGTGTAAAGTCGGGGTGAGCCGCGTCGGGGCCGCCCCAGGCATCACAGTGGATAGTGGATAGTGGATAGTTATGATTACCCTGCAGGTTTAGCCCTTCACATGAATCGGGAGCAGTGCCTGCATGGTAATCATAACTATCCACTATACACTCTAAACTATCATCTACTGCCGCCAAATAATCATTTGGCAATACCACGTCGGAGTCGAGCACGATGAGCCATTCGCCTTGGGCACGCTCGGCACCGTAGTTGCGGCTCTGGCCGGGACCGCTGTTCTCCTTGTAATAGTAGTGCAGGTCAAGGGTTCCGGCATACTTGTCGCAGACCTCCTTACAGGGGTTCTTCGAGCCGTCCTCCACGATAATTACCTCAAAGTCCTTCAGCGTCTGCTGACACATACTCCGCAGCAGCTCGTCGACCTCGTCAGGCCGGTTGAACACCGGTACAATAAACGAAAACTTCACCATTGCTATTCTCCGGTATATTTTCCAACAAAGAGGATGACGCCCGAGCTGGCCTCATGGATGAGGTAGACAAAGGGACGGTTGGCATGGAAGTCGGCCTTGACTATTTCGCCAGGCCCCATTGAGGTGGCATTCATCTCTGCAATAGTCACTGCCGCCATCTTTGAGCCTTCTTCGTTGACCTCAATCTTGGCCTTCTGTCGCATCATGGAAATATAGACCTGCACATCACACATGTTCAGGATCTCGGCCTTGTCCGGGTTGAAGACCTGCTGGATGCCCATTTTCATCAGCAGGTCGACAAGCGTGACGCTGGAGTCGTTGGTATCTGTCGAAGTCTCAAATCGCGGCAGCTTCAGGTCTACCTCAGCTTCTCTATAGCCCATCAGCGGATTCTTGTCGTAGTCCGTCAGCCAGCCTTCCTCAGCCAGGATGCTGATCACATCGTCGGTGGTCTTTCCTTCCTCGGGCAACAGCACGGTCATATTCCACAGACCGCTTCCGTAAGGCATGGTGACGGCGGCGTAGTCGTCGGTCTTCATGTATCCGGTCATCACGTTCTGGTGCATCAAAGGTATCTGCTTCGTGCCAGTGGGGGTGGTGAAGGTCTCCGTCTTCGTCTGGCTGGGGTCGAACTTTGACATCCAGTTGGCCTTGAAATAGATGGCATTCAGCAGATAGGACACCGCGTCGGGATTCACTTCATTCAGAATGGTGGGTATCATGCCTTGCGTCTTCTCGTTGCACCAGCCGTTGATGTAGCCAAGCGTGGCGGGCGAAGCAAAGTCGAGGGCCTCGGCCTTGGCATCGTAATACGTCTTCATGTCCTTCTGGAACTGGTCTTTCAGCTTGTATTTCTGGCTGACGAAGATGGCATTGGCAATGGTCAGCTGCACGTTCTCGTCGGCCTTTGGCAGGTTGTCGATAAGGTTCTTGCAATAGTCGTTCACCGCCTGGATGCCTCCCTTGTGGAAGCCGAGCGTCTGTTCCAGTTCCTGCTCGGTGGCTCCTGATGCGGCATCGTTGACCATGGCCAGCACGTAGGTGATGCTCAGTGGGGAGCAGACGAAGCTCTTGCCGCTGTTTCCGGCTTCGTTCATGGTTCTCAGGAAGTTGAGCGTAAAACTGTTGTTGTCGTTGGCAAACACCTTCTGCGCAGCCGACAACACCACGGGTGTGGTTTTCGGCAACATGTAGACCACATCGTCGGAGTCGGAATCGGGGTCGGTCTTTTCCTCGTCCTCGTTGTCGTCTGTAATCTCTTCCACCTTCACTTTCTCGTCCTCGTCGTCCGAGGAAGTCGAACACGACAGCATCATGCAACCTGCAACGATGGCTGACGAAAGAACAATACATTTCTTCATAACGTAATCATCTGCACCTTTATGTGCGATGCAAAGATACGTTTTTTTCTGTGATTGACCAAAGAAAAAGATGAGGAAAAAAGCTCGTTGCCCTTCAAACAGCCCCTGTCGGCTCTTCAAACAGCCCCTGTCTGACTGCGGAACAGCCCCTGTCTGACTGCGGAACAGCCCCTGTTTCTTCATCAGACAGCCCCTGTTTGCAGGCCGGGCGAAACTTGCCCAAGATTTAAAAAAAGCGAACCCCAAAAGTCAGGAAAGGCTTTTTGGGGCTCGCTTTAGATGACAAAATGGATATGCGGGTTACTCCTTGGCACGAGCCAGGTAAGAACCATCACGGGTGTCGACCTGAATCAGGTCGCCCTCGTTGATGAACAGGGGCACACGCACCTCGGCACCAGTCTCTACAGTAGCGGGCTTCAGCGTATTGGTGGCGGTGTCGCCCTTGATACCGGGCTCAGAGTGGGTGACGCGCAAAACGGTCTTCACGGGCATCTCAGCATAGAGAATGGTACCGTCGGTGGTGTCGCTCACCACTTCCACGATATCGCTCTCCTTCATGTACTCATGGCCAATAACGAGCTCGTTGTCAATAGGAATCTGCTCGAAGGTCTCCTGATTCATGAAGATGCGGCCCGACTGGTCCTCATAGAGATACTGGTAGGGACGACGCTCGATAATCACATCCTCGAGCTTCTCACCGATGTTGAAGCGGCGCTCCAGCACGCGACCATCGCTGACGTTCTTCAACTTGATAATCATAATAGTGTTACCCTTACCTGGCTTGCGATGCTGGAAATCGATGCAAACCCAAATGGCGCCGTCCATACGAATGGCGGTGCCTTTCTTAATGTCTTGTGAATTAATCATATTGGATTATAAAGTGATAAATTATTGAATTCCGGGTGCAAAGGTACGAAAAAAAGTGAAAAGTGAAAAGTGAAAAGTGAAAAAAATTGCTTTAAACTTGCGTATTCCAAAAGATTTGCGTAATTTTGCAGCCCAAATCGAAAGATTAGTACTAATAAATAAAGAATCATTGCAATGAAAAGGACATTTCAACCGCACAATCGCCGCCGCGTGAACAAGCATGGTTTCCGCGAGCGTATGGCCACCAAGAACGGCCGTCGCGTCCTGGCTTCACGCCGCGCAAAGGGTCGCAAGAAGTTGACTGTTTCTGACGAGCACCACGGCAAGTAAGCTCCGTCCGACAACAGGCAAAAACGGGATGTAGCTGAGAGGCTGCACCCCGTTTTGCTTTTCTCCACATCTGTTGTGACAACCATTTTTTACTACTGAACAACTACTAACTACAAAATAATGACAAAGAACAGACTTCTCTCTCTCTGCCTTGTGTGTTTCATGCAGGCTCTCGGAGCCTTAGCATCTAACGTGGTGGCCAACGAAGGTGCATGGTGCTGGTTTGCCGACCCACGCGCACTGCACTATGAAAACGCTGCCGGCACCATCAATGCTACGTACTTAGGCTATATCGACGTGCACGGCAACGTCATGGCTACGCAGTACGATTGGCTGACACATCGCAAGACCGACGTGCTCATCCGCAGCTATTTCCAGCCCGACGACCACAACAACCCGACATTCGTGGTACTGCCCGACGAGCGCGTGATGATCTTCTACACCCGCCACACCGACGAGGCAAAGATTTGGTACCGCATATCGCGCAAGCCCGGCGACATCACCGCCCTTGGCGAGGAGAAGTACCTGGCCACGGCTAACAACACCACCTATCCCTCGCCCTTCATTATGAGCGACGACCCGCAGCACGTCTACCTCTGCTGGCGCGGCATCAACTGGCACCCTACCCTCGCACGTATCACCATGCCCGATGCCGACGACAACTGCCAGTTCGACTTCGGCCCCAAACAGATTGTGCAGAGCACCGGTGCCCGTCCCTACGCCAAGTATGCAAGCAACGGCAAGGACAAGATCTACGTCAGTTACACCACCGGCCATCCTGACAACGAGATGCCCAACTGGCTCTACTTCAACGTCATCGACATCAACGAGGGTAACGGCCCCATCCTGCGCGACCTCAACGGCAAGCAACTCAAGGTCATCAGCGACGGACCGTTCAACGTCTCGAAGACCGACTCCTACGCCAACCAGTACCCCGCTACCATCGTCGACAAGACGGCAGGCATACGCAACTGGGTGTGGCAGATAGCACTCGACAGCGACGAGCATCCCGTCATTGCCTATCCGCATATCGACGATGCGAAGACCTCGCACACCTACTGGTATGCCCGTTGGAACGGCTCTTCATGGAAGAATACGTGGGTGCAGTATGCCGGTCACGCCTTCCACCAGAACTGGAACCAGACCGAGCGCTGCTATTCGGGCGGCATGACCCTCGACCCTGACCATATTAATGATATGTACGTGAGCATCCCCACGAAGGACGGCCAGTACAACAAGGACGGCATCTACGAGATCTGGCGCTACACCATCGATGACGAGGGCACAGTGGCCTCGTCGGAACAGATCACCCACGACTCGCCGAAGAACAACGCGCGACCATACGTCATCCCCGGTTCTAAAAACTCACCCCTACGCATAGCCTGTATTCAGGGTGACTACTACTATTGGATGGTGAACAAGAACTATCCGAAAGGCTATCCCACCGCCCTGCACTGCAACTACGACTGGCAGGAGGAACTAACTAAGGAGAGCAGCGAAGACGAGGATCCGCGCGTGGACTGCATCTGCCTGTCGCCGAACAGGACGGTCACGATGGCCTTCGAGCTGAATGCGGAGAAATACGAGGGTCAGCTGTTCACCATCAACCACTATCAGGAGGGCGATGGCGGTATCGTCTACAGCATCAACGCTAACAATCAGTATCCAGAGATGAGCATCAACGGCAAGGTCTACCGTAGCCAAAACCGACTGCTCACCAGCGACAACTGGGCCTACAACAGCACCGGCACCAGTGGTGACAACCACCCCACGAAGCTCTCGACAGTCATCATTACCCTGACCTACGACGGAAAGGCGCTCACCGTCTACCGCAACGGACTCGTCGACCAGGTCATCGAGGACAAGAACCTGCCAGGTGGAACTGTTGACACCTATGGCGAAACCAACAACCACAACTGTCTCGTGCTGACCGATTACTACGCCTGTGCATCGCCCTTGACCGTGCAGGCCCTGGTAGAACAGGCCAAGGCAGCCATCAAGGCTCAGCACAACCAGAACCTGCCGCGCGAGCTGCAGAACGGCGACTTCGAGTCGGCGTACGCCCCGATGGAGGGCAGCGGCGTCACAAGCGACCGCGCTATCTACGTGCCCGAAGGCTGGACCGTCGACTACACCTCGCGCAACGAGAACGACCTCACCGCCCTGAAGACGGGCGACCTCTACTTCGACCGTTTCTTCGGCTCGAAGCCCACTCCGTCAACGGGTAGCCAGCAGACCTACTGGGTGCGCCAGAACTGGGGCACCTCGACCATCATGCTCTGTCAGGAGATGCTGTTGCCCGAGGGCGAGTACACGCTCACTGCCGACGTATGGAAGAGCGGACTGGGCGGCGATGTCTTCGTCAACGTTGTGACACAGGACGGCCCGACATTGCAAGCAGCCTCGCTCGACAACAAGGAGGAGTGGCAGAAGGTGGCCCTCGACTTCACCAGCGACGGCACAGCCTCGACCACCATCCAACTCTCGGCCATGCACAACTATAACGGCTCGGAGAAACTGATAGGCTTCGACAACGTGGTGCTCACCTCCAAAGGGGTCGATGCCGTCGGCAATGCCATCGCCCCTGCAAAAGAATCCTACACGACCACCGACCTGCTGGGTCGCAACGTGAAGGGTAGCCCACACAAGGGTGTATACTTGCGAGGCAACAAGAAATTCGTCGTCAAGTAAAGGCAATATGAAAAACGGCTCGGGAATGCAGGCCATATTCCGCAGAACTGAACTGCTGTTGGGCGACGAGGCGATGGAACGCCTGAGCAGCAAAAGGGTGATTGTCTTTGGCGTGGGTGGTGTAGGCTCATGGTGTGCCGAGAGCTTGATACGCTCAGGTATTCGGCATCTGACAATTGTCGATTCCGACCACGTGTGCATCTCCAACATCAACCGCCAACTGATGGCGACGACGAAAACCGTGGGACAGGTGAAGGTGGATGCGTTGAAGGAACGACTGCTCTCCATCAACCCCTCGGCAGAGATTACAGCCATACAGCAGATCTTTACGGCTGAGACCGCCGAGAGTTTTGCACTCCACACCTACGACTATATCATCGACGCTATCGACTCGCTGAAAGACAAGGCGCTACTCATTTTGTTAGCTACCAGTCTTCCCCCCAGTCGGGGGGATAAGAGGGTGGCTTTCTTCTCGTCAATGGGCGCCGCCCTGAAACTCGACCCGACCCGTATCAAGACTACTGAGTTTTGGAAGGTACAGGGCGACCCCTTGGCTCGAGCCCTCCGCAAGCGCTTCAAACGCGACGGTCAGTATCCCAAGCGCAAGTTTCTCTGCGTGTTCTCCGACGAACTACTGCAGAACCAGAAGCCTATTGACCCTAATGACCGGGGAAACGGCACGATAGCTCATATCACCGCCATTTTCGGCTTCATGCTGGCAGCCTTGGTTGTTCAGGATGCCGTCGGGTAGTATTATCATTATTATTTTACGCACGCAGCATCGAGGATGAATCAACGCTCAATCGTGATACAAAGTCGACGAGTTTGTCTAACAAAGTCGACGAGTTTGTCTAACAAAGTCGACGAGTTTGTTCAACAAAGTCGACGAGTTTGTTCAACAAAGTCGACGAGTTTGTATCATGAAGCAGGCTCCATTGATGATCAGCCGATGACCAATTGACTGGTCATCGGACGGTCAAACAGTGGTCAGCAAGCTGGTCAACTCTCAACAAAAATGGAGAAGAGCCATCTTATATAGCAAAATGCGACTTAAAGGATGTTGAGCAGTTCGCCGAAGTGCTCTATATGGAAAAGGCGTTCGTGGTCGAAAGCGTCGGTATGCTCCAGTTCCCACGTGACGTGGAAGGGGATGTGGACTGCCCAGCAGCCGATGGCGAGGGCGGGGGCCACGTCGCTCTTTAGCGAGTTGCCCACCATCATCATCTCTTGGGGCTTGACTTGCAGGTGCCGGCAAAGGTCCATGAACTCCTTCTCGCCTTTGTCGCTGGTGATCTCCACATGTTCGAAGAAGTCTGCCAGCCCCGACCGCTCGAGCTTGCTCTGCTGGTCGAGCAGCTCACCCTTAGTGAAGAGCACCATGCGACGCCCCTGACGCTGCAGGGCGATGAGCGTCTCAAGCACCTCGGGCAGCGGCGTAGTGGGGAACTCAAGGAGCGAATAGCCCAGCCGAAGGAGGTGGTCAATACGCTCGGCCGTTATCTCGTAATTGGACACACGCATGGCGGTCTCGATGAGCGAGAGGGTGAACGCTTTCGTGCCGAAGCCTAACAACGGCATGTTCTTGCGCTCGGTAGCAAAGAGTTCGGTGGCCGCCTGCTCGCGGTCGGTCCACGGCAACAGCTCGTCGTAGAGTTGCTGCATGACCTGTTCGAAGTGACCTTGGCAGTCCCATAAAGTGTCGTCGGCATCGAAGGCGATGACCTTTACTTGACTAAGATTTGTATTCATCGGTTGCTCAGGGTGTTTATTTAGTCTTATACCATTCCTGCATCACGTAAAACGCGCGCTTACGCTCGCCCTTGTCACTGACAATGTAGTGCCACGGACCAGCCAGCGACACGACGCGAGAAAACATTCTGTACGAGGGGGAGTTCCTGCGATGCTTTGCCAGCGAGAGGGGCTTCACCGTGCATCCGGGCCTGCACAGTAAACGAACAGGCAAATAGCAGTGGGAAAAAAGTTGTCTCATGTCAAAGGTTCATTATTTCTTGTCAGTGATGTGCAAAGTTACGAAAAGTCGAGAGTAAAACAAAGAAACTTGTTCCTTTTTTTGCCGAGACAGAGTAATTTCGCCGATTTATCGGCAAAGTTCTTGCAAAAGCAAGCGACGAAAACGTCGAGCGACGGAAAAAACTTGTAAAGAACAACGGATTTTGGAAATTCTTTGACGAGCGAAGCGAGCAAGCTCGAGTCCTGGCACCTGTGGCGTTACCGCTCGGCATCCCGAAGGGTGATCTCTTATTCTAACTTCATGGTCATATAGAAGGCTCTCCACTCCGTCAAGTTTTTTTGCTTCCTTCGTAATAAAATACGTCCAAAAAGTTGTATGATTCGACAACTTTTTATACCTTTGCACCCATGAAACGTAGAATACGTGCATACGGAGGCTATTTTGAGGCTTTCATGGAAACCTTGAAAGAGGAGTCCACTTTAAAAAGTCAGGACATGTCGCGCACGAAGGCGCAGCCACTCCCCTCCCATCAAGGGGAGGGGCAGGGGTGGGGTCTGTAATATCCTG
>Ga0310695_10002712_pt1 | contig 36656 bp, 35 predicted proteins | sample RumenRJG_04DNA_FD_203882 | JGI IMG/M metagenome (GOLD analysis project Ga0310695, IMG submission 203882) | Bovine rumen microbial communities from Lethbridge, Alberta, Canada - RJG_04 (v2) (version 2) | ecosystem: Host-associated > Mammals > Digestive system > Stomach > Rumen | place: Canada... | reverse complement strand
GCTCAATGTAGAACCACTGTTTGTGCTTTCACTCTTTGTCAAATCAACAGTGTTTGTATCAGCAACAATCCAATTGTATTTCAATTTGATTTCATTTGCCAAATCAAGTGCATTGTTTGCAGTACCACTGACTGTTTGAACTTGACCACTTAATGCTGCAATCTCAGCATCATAAGATGGTATTTCACCAATCTTTGCATCAACCTCTGCTTTTGTATAAACATCAGAAGCATTAGCCTTTTCAACAATTTCTGATTGTAATATACCACTTGTTGCAATCAACTCTCTTCTAAGTTCTGAAATATCACCAGTGCTACCAGATATTTCTTCTCTCAATTCCTCTACTTGTTGGTCTGTATATGTATTTGCACTTGAAAGAATTTGTGCTGGCATTGATTCTGTTGTAGAACTCAATGTTCTTACATTTTCCTTTAATGTTGCAATATCACTACTGTTAGCACCAACTGTACGGATTAAACTTTCAAAGTCAGTTTCCTTCGCAAACAAATTATCTGTTTCTGTTTTTGTATATACATCAGTTGAATTTGCCTTGCCGCTTGTTGCTGCCTCGATTGCTTCATTTATACCGCCAACATAAAGACCTTCTGGACATTTCTTCAAATACTGATTATGTTCATGGTCACAAACCTTTACCTCAATGACATTGTTTGCATTAATTGTTGTTGTTTCACCACCGTAATATGTGTCAATCAAATCGGAAATGTCAATTTCTTCTGTTGTTGTACCACTTTCAACATTGAACACGAAAATCAACTTGTGTGTTGATGGGTCATATGTCACACTCTTTAAGAATTTATCCTTTGGAATGTTCAAAGTACCACCAGTTACTGCAACACCGTTATTGAGTGTATAAACCAAATCGTATGTCAATTCATTATCAAGATGTTTGTTTAATACAACTTCCTTGACGCTTTCATCGATTTCTGCTTGTGCATCATCAATCTTGTTATTCAATTCATCCTTTATGCCATCAGCATAATTTTTGACTGCATCAGCATATTGCTTTGCTGTGTGTGAAACAGAACCCTCTTGCAATTCGTTTCCATTCAAAGTTGAAATTGCGCTTTCATTTGCGGCAACTCTGTCACCAAGTGTTGATAAATTGCTACCGATTGATGCAACACTATTTTCCAATGCGGAAATATTTGTTTCAGCATCACTCAAACGTTCACTGATTTCGCTAGTTTCCTCTTTTGTGGTAAATTTAGCGTCACTTTCAGCCTTTGTATACACATCGCTAGAATTTGCCTTGCCACTAGTTGCAGAATTAATTGCATCATTGATACCACTAACATAAATGCCATTTTCACTTGATTTCAAATAACCCTCTGAATTCAAATCAGAATTGATTTTAAGGCTTATAGTCTTATTTGAATAATCAACAGTAATAGCACTAGAACCTTCAAGTGTTATATCTGCAACTTTTTCATCTGTATATTGCTTTGATTCTGCCAAAACATCAGCGACAGATTTTGCTACAGAACCTTCAACCAATGCATTTCCTTGAAGAACATCCAATCTTTGTTCTGTTGATGCAACTCTTTCGGTTAATTCATTCAATTCATCTTCGGTTGATGATGAATTGTTTTCCAATGATTCAATTCTTGTTTCATGTGTTGCAACAGTTGCTGAAATTGTAGAAATGTTGCTTGTATTTTCGTTTGTCTTTCCACTTAATTCAGCAATAGCACTTGTATTAGCAGTAACAGCACTTTCGGGAACATACAAACCATCGTTTCTTGCAGAAAGCATATTTCCAGTATTCTGACTGATATTAACGTTTGCACTTAATACATCACTACCGTCAACCTTTCTTTCCTTAACTAAATCAACTGTATTTGTGTTTTCAACAGTAAGTTCATTGAACAAGTCACCAACTGGAACTTCAATCTTCTGCATATCACCACTAGCGTCCTTGTAATAGATTTCAAGTTGTTCCAACTCGCTATTGTAATCAATATGGTCAACAACGCCAAATGAATTGAGTTTGAATTCCTTTGTTGCCATTGTTGATGCACTTGCAGAATCAGCAATTGTATATGTATATTTCAACACATTTCTTGTATTGTCATAATCAAGGTCTGCATTGTTCAAGTGAATAATTGTTGGTTCGGTATCATTACCGCTTCTTCGCAATCTAAGTGTGTTTGTAGCCTTGCTATAATCCAACTTGACATAAGCATAAAGAGGTGTACCGTTAACACTGTTACCACCTTCAATGATGTTGTCAAGACCATCATATACACTTACATAACCATTGATTTTTGTACCATTTGCAGTTGATGTAACAATCAATTTAAGGTTATTTGATTCGGGATTTTCAACATCCAATGTCAAATTCTTTGCAGTATCTTCAATCTTGTTTTCAAGATATTCGTTTGTGTTTCTGATGATTTCTCTTACCTCATACTTTTCTGTATGAACCGCACCGCTAACCTCTTGTGCATAAGCATCAACACTATTCAATCTGTTAGTAAGTTCAATGTCTGCCAATTCACGCGCCTCAATTTCAGAATCAAGTGTGTTTTGCATATTTGCAACATTTCCACTGATTGTTGAAACATTTGAAGAAATCCCATTTTCAACAGATTTTGCCCTTGCTTCCTCATTTGCGACAGCCTTTGCAATAGAGCCATCACCGCTACCATTGATTGTGTCAAGTGCATCTTTTACTGTACCATTGCCATAACTGATGTTGTCAGCAGTACCCTTTACATAAAGTCTTGCATCAGATTCGCCATCATCTACAATTTCAAGAATATTATCGCTTTCTTGTGATACATACACTTTTGCTGACAATACGCTCTTATATTCGTCATCATCATCAACTGTTTGACCAGTTATTCTTTGAATCTTTAATTCGATTGGTGAAGTTCTTGGTGTTTCAACCCTTATTTCAGCCGCAAGTTTTCTTACATCAATACTAATATTTGTATCGTCTGACAATGTAAGAATGATATTTTCTGTTTGTTGGTCATATTCACCGCTAACAACGTGTGTTTCCTTTGGCAAAGTGATTTCTTTCTTTGGTTCACCATTAACAATAAGTTTCAATGTATCACCATTTCCAGAATATCCCATATCAACATTCATGAAAATGCCGCTTTCCGACAAATTCTGACCCGTAATGATTTGATTTTCCTTTTCGTTGCCGTTGATATAGGCTGTAGAAGGAATCTTAACATCACCAGATAATGTTTTTGCTGATGCTTCCGCATCTTCTGTAATTACAAGATTCAATGTTTTTGAAGGAACTGCAACAATATTTGCTTTCTTGTCAATTTCTTCAATTTCTTCTTCCAATTCTTGAATCTTTTCTTCAATGTTTGCCGCATCAATCCAAAAAGTCTTGCTTGTTTCGGGATTTTCAATATCACCGTTTGTTGCACCGATACCAAGAATTATCTTTGGGTCTTCCTCAGTACCGTATTTCAACACGATTGGTTCTGCAAACAAGGAATTACGAATTGAATATGCAAGTTCGCTTTCGACAAATTGCTTTGCAGCCTCTTTTGTTTCAAATACATAATCCTTATGCACAAACTGTAATCTGTTGTCAGATGCTCTTTGTATTCTTATATTTTCGCTCATTATTTTGAATTTTTTTTAATTTTATTAAAGTTCCCCGTAATTACCATTGAATTGAATTGTGATGTTATTTACTTGGTTTTCTGTCTCCAAAGTAAGAACTCCACTGACAGATTCATATGTGCCTCCGCTAATAAGTCTTTCAATTATTTCGTTTTCCTTTTCAGTTGCCCTTTGGATTTCGTTTGCAAGTTCTTCTGCGACATCATCAATTGCTCCGCTAAGTGCCTCATCTGCCATTTCACGGGCTTCTGTTTCTTCCTCAATCTCAGAAGATAATTCAGATACCGCACCGCTTATTGCATTTTCAACTTCAATGGCTCTTTCAATTTCTTCATCAAGTGCTTCACTCACGCCACTGATTTCATTTGCCAATTCGGTTTCAGCAGAAATTGCTCTTTCAATTTCATTTTCGATTGCCTCGGAATTTTCTTCAACTTTTCCAGAAATTTCATTGATAACATCTTCAATATCTTGTGTTGAACCACTCAATTCATCAATTTGTTCTTGCAAATCTTCCAAAGATTCATAAACCTCTTCCTTGAAATCTTCAATTACGCCACTCAAAATTTCATCACCTTCTTCCCTTGCTTCAATTTCTTGTGCCAATTCTTCTTTCAATTCATTGATTAGATGCTCGATTTTCTCCAAAATGTCAACTGCAATCTTGGATGTAACTGAAACAAGTTCTCCCTTGACAACTCTGTATTCCTCATATTCGTCATCTTCCAATCCGTGGAACAATACTACGCTTTCACCTTCACGTAATGGTTTCTTTACCCAAGCACAACCATTCCATTCATAGGTGAAGAACATCTTAAAGAATTGACATTCATTAACATCAACTTCCCTTGGATTGTATCTTGTATCGGAAAATGCAACGTTTTCACTAGTCCAAATTGCGAAACCATTTTCAGAATGCAATGATGGCATAAGGACACAAGTCATAATTTGACCGTTGATATTCTCTACTTCATGGAAATTAGAACCATCATAATCCTTTACAAGTCTCAAACTCATAATGTCGTGTGGGTTTGCAGCAATTTGTACAACACCAGACTTGTTATAATCAAATCTCTTTGCATAAACATCAGTTACATCAATCATTGATTTTGTCCAATAAGAACCTCTTTCTCCGAAATAACCCTTAAAACTGCAACCGTCACCATAACCCGCTGGTAATATTCTCATTCCAAATGAATCCAAACCCTTTGGATTTACTGGTTTTGGTTTTGGATGATGTTCAAAGCAAGGTTCATAATTCTTGTTGTAGTGATAGCAGCCATCCATTATTGGTTCAAATGGTTCTTCATCATGGCAACTACAAGATTCGCTTTGGCACATACAATCACCACTGATTTCTTCATCACCCTTCCAATGGTAGAAAGATTTCAAAAGTTTACCCGCAAATCTACCAAGTTCCTTGTTGCAAACTGTGTTTCCGTGGGTTCTGTTGCAATCACAAAGTTCAATGGCATTGAGCATATTGTCCCAATCTTCTTTTGTTGGAATTCTCCAACCATCCTTCAAATCCCTTTCGATTGTTTTTACACCCATGAAATCGTAAAGATAACCATAGTTGCTTACATATTCTCTTGTAACGAATCTATCACCCTTTTTCAAGTTTTCAATAGGTGGCAACTGTTCACCGTTCACCTTGTCAACAAATCTCTTGCAAGGTCTGTATTGTCCAGTTCTATCAACAACGCTGATACCAAGAGGGTATTTCTTTGTTCCCAAGCCAAATAAGGTTGAATCAGTATTAACAAGGGTCAACATCTTATCAGAAACATTGTCCTTTGTTATCAAACCGTCAATGATTGCTACCTTATCATCCCAAGTAATCTTGATTTCACCCTTCTCTCTGTCATATGCGACATCAAGATTGTGTACCACACCTTCTGTCAAAGATGATAAATCTGCAACAAGAGGTTGCTCGTCCTTACTGTTTCTTGTAAGAATGAGTTTGTTTGTCTTTTCGTCATATACAAATGACTTTATATCAGCATCCTTCAAAGTAATGAAATTACTATCAATTTCGTTGATAGTCAATTTACAATCCTTTGTAATATCTTCTTTATAAGGGCTGACAAGTTTGTAAAAATAAAGTCCTCTCATTATATTATTTTTTTTTCTAATAAATATTATATTTTTTTTGTTTATTTTTATTTTTATACGTACTTATTTGTATAAACAATACAATTTTATGAAAAATAAAAAAAACCATTGGCAAATAAAAGAAAATGTGATTAAGGAATCAAAAAAATATTCTTCTAGAACAGAATTTAACAAAAATTCGCGTAGGGCGTATGATTCTGCAAAAAGGAACAAATGGATTGATGAAATGTATTGGCTTGATTTGCCAACAAACAAAAAACACCCGCACGGATATTGGAAAAACAAGAAAAACATTATGAAAGAGGCAAGAAAATACAAAACAAATGATGAATTCAAGAAAGGAAACCTAACTGCATTTCTTGCAGCGTACAGATATGGGTACATTGATGATATGACTTGGTTGATTAAAAGGAAACAACACAAGAAAGGATATTGGAACTACAAACATATTGAAGAAGAGGCTTTGAAATATACAACAAAAACTGAATTTGCGAAAAAATGTAACACTGCATACAGAAAAGCATTGAAAATGGGTATAATTGATGACTTTTTCTTGAACAATTACATTGAATTTTAAAATAAAAAATGGGTTAGTATTAACCCATTTTTTTAATATTCAATATCATAATCATCGCCATAATAATCTCTATAAAAATCATTATCATCTAAATCGTAATTATCAAAAAAAGAATCATCATATTCTTCTTCGTTATATTCATCTTCATAATGTTTTGGTTCTGGTTTTTCCATTTTAATTAGTTCTTCAATATCTAATTGTCTTGCTTTTTTGTATGGCTCGCTGAATATTTGACCTTTTTCGTTAACATAATAACCATAGCCGTTTATTTCAATATCGGCAAAACCGTCTTCTTCAAATTTGCCACAATAATCAATCCAATATTTCAATAAAAATCTTCCATTTTCTTTTATGTAATTGTATTTTTCGCCTATTTGAACTCTTTTTAATCCATTATTAAAAAAATCAATATTATCAAACCACATTTTTGAAATACATTTAAAATTGTCATTAATTAAATTTTCTTTTCCACCACTATATGCATAACGCCATTGAGAACCACAACATTTATATGTTGTAATTCTTGTTTCGTTACTTGTGCTTGGATAAAATGACCTATAATTTTCTTTATTAGGGTCTGACAAAAATCCTTTCAAAAGATGAATTGCCTTAAATGTCCTCATTTTATCACTTGCTTCTTCTTCTGTAATTTCACAAATCAATTTGTTTATTTCAGAACGAACATTCTTTCTTATAGTTTCATATAAGTTGCTTTTCATAAATCAATTTTTTTAATGAATTTTTTAAGTAATTTTAAAGATGTTTCAATAAAATATTTTTTAACTTTTTCCAAACTAGTATTTTTGGTTATTTGTCGATTTTTTGTTTTATTATTCGAATATGATTTAATTAAATATTCTTTAACTTCCTTCCAATCCACAGAATTATCACTATAAACTCGTTCTATCAAATTATACAATTTATCAACATATTCTTGCATATTTACACCAATTCCACCACTTTGGTATGCATTTCTTTCAGATGTGTCCCATAAACGATAGAAAATTTCTTTAACAATCGGGTTTGGTAAATCAGTGTTTTCAAAATCAAATTCATGATGATATGATTTATATTGGACTTCACTTTCTTTGATATAATCCATAATATGTGTTAATTCATGAAAGATTACTTTTGAAAGTTCTGTGCTTGTAATACCAATATCAAAACCAAGATATATTGTATATCTATAATGATTAACATCATAAGGTCTCATATACCCATAAATAAAGCCACCATTAGAATTTTTCTTTAATTCACCGTTATAAAATAATAATTTAATACCAATGTTTAATTCATTCACGTAAAAAGTTTTCTGAATTTCGTATTTTTTATTATCATAACCAAAATACTTATTGTAATAAGTTATTCTTTGTAATTCTTCAAAAATTTCATAAACAACATCCTCAATTTCTTTAAAATATCTTTTACTGAAATAGCCTTCGTTTATTAGGTTTTCAATTTCCTCATTTATAATATGTCTTAATCTTCTTGATTTCATAATTGTAATTGTTTCTAATATTCATCAATTCCATTGTACAGTTATACCAACGGAAAATCTTGATATAACCAATGAATGTACCACCAAAGTATTCTTCTATTGGGAAAACCTTGCTATATGTCATCATATAGTTTGGGAGAATTACGTCACATAAGCCTTGTGAACCGCCACCAAGTGATATATTAAACGGAACAAGTTCTTGCTTTTCCTTTTCTTCCCTAAGTTCTCTAAGATTCAAAAGTGGCATTTCTGCTGTTATATATTTCAATCTGCCATCAACATAAAACTTGAAATACATTGTATTTATGCCGCCATAAGCCTTTATGTGAACAACATGCCATTGCTTGTCCTTTATGATATTCTCCTTTGAATAACCTTCATATATCTTGATTTTATTATCTCCACTTATTTCACAATCAACGCTCAAGTATCTATATCCAATCTCACCTTTGTCTGTGATTCTGAAAGCCAAAGCGTTGTTATACAAATCCTCATAGATGTCATACTTTTCAGCATTCTTTTCATACAATTCATCAATGTTGAACACAGTATATCCAGTTTTTGTTTTGTTCATATAAAGGAAAAGATTACCCTTGAAATTGTTTTTAAGCATTCTGTATTCCACAACGGTATCTTCAACCCAATTGAACACATTGAAACCATCTTTGCGCTTATGGAATAAAAGGAATTTGTTATCAGTAAATATGCTTGTATATCTTCTGTATTTGTTCAAAGGTATTCCGTCTTTTGCAGTTTGATATTCAAACATTGATATATCTATTTCTGGTTGAACATAATCAATATCATAAGGCATATCATCAACATCAGCCAAATAATCAGAACCAAACAAACAAGATGGGCAATATGATTTGTTTCTTATTCCAACAACCTTGTTTATGTGTCGGCATTTGCTGCAACAACATCTTAATTGAGTTGTAATGATGTATTCAGTTTCCTTTGTACAACTGCAACAATCCTTTAATTCTTTTGCATATTTTCTGTTGTTGATTATAATTGGTTTTTCAAATTCACCATCAAACGCATAATCATCAAAATATTCTTCTGTATTATACATTGACTGTGGATAATATATGTAATCAACATAATTGTCAATTGGTCTTACTCTCCAATATTCCAATTTGTCATACCAATCAACATTTGTGAATCTTGATGGTGATAATTGGTCACAATCCATACCGTCATAGTCAAACACATCACCAGTGTCCATTGTATCTGCACTTGTAAGTGATTCGTCATAAAGCATTGACCATTTGTTTTCTGCCCTTGTTCCAATAAAAAAGAATATACCCTTGTTGTTTGGGTGTGCATCATTTAACATCTTGTCGCTTTCACGTTCAAATTCTTCCCTTTTCAATACAAACTCAAAATCCCATATATCATTGTAAAGAGAACTTGGCAATATTTGATATTTGTCACATTCTGTCTTGAATACACCTTGATAGAAACCACCATTGCATCTTGCAGAACCGTTTTCTATTCGCAAAGGATATTCATATTTCATTGTGTTTCCACTGATTGCGTGAAGTTTTAATCGATAATCATCTTTTTCAAACGTAAAATCGGATTCTGAAAACAATTTTATGAATTCTGCATTGCTTATTCTGTCTTTTCTGAATCTAATCAAACCATTATCAACACCAGTATAGCCAACATTATATAAGGTTTGCCCTATTGATGTACCACTTTCCCATTTATACGAAGTTGTACTGTAAAGCCAATCATCCACCACAGTACATTCACCAATACTTGTATCTATGTAGGAAATCAAACACTTATCATAAAGTTTGCTTCCATCAAAAACGTATGAACCATAGGAGTCCTTATTTAAAAAGAAATCCCAATATTCATCATAATTGATATTTAACTTGATATTATGTCTGTTATTGTTTAAAATATTCCCCATAAATTAAAAATTTATAACTATTTATAAATAGTAATTCATAAATAAATAAAACCATTATGAAAGAAATAAAATTAAATGAATCCCAATACAATAGACTGTTTGAAAACAGTATCGAAACAGATGAAAACTACGGGGATAAAAGTGTTGTAACAACTACTGTTCAAAGCAAAGATGGTTATACATCTAATAAGGACGGTGAAGTAAAGAGAAACACCAAAAACACAACAACAGACGATTTAGCAAATAAAATAACAACCCAACACGCTTGGAGAAGAAGCCACATGCCATGCCACTTATAATTGAAACTGAAAAAGATATTGATAAGAAACTTAATGTTTCTGACCCATACGGCAACCTATCAAATGAATTGGTTGCTGCATATGCCTCTATCCAAACAGATAAGAAAAACGGTGAAGCAAACGGTCAAAACATCAAACGTATTGAAGGATTGGCTAAAAATGTATTGGGTTATGATAAGGACGAAGACCCTAGCGAAACAAGCATTCACCTTAAATCTGAACAACCTAAAAATGCTTTGAATATATCTAAAAGGCAAGTAAAAAAGGCTTTGCACGATATTGGTAAATTGCCACAAGACCAAAGGGGTAAATACGGGAATTTGGTTACCAAAATTGAACACGTTTTCGCAAATGCACTCAAAGGAAACAGAAATGCAAACAAGATAACAAAACAATTCCAACCAAACAACATCAAGCCACAAAAACCGCAAAATGCTGATGATAGTTCCATAAAGCCATTAAAGGCTCAAAACGGCACACAAATTCATATCATAAATGAAAATTTTGATGACCGACACCCATTTTATGATTATCTTGAAGAATATTCACACTATAATATTTTTGATTGGTTCGAAAATGATAAAAGAGATAATAATGGAAAAAATACAATTTGGTTTCCACGAATCAATCCAAATGAATATCAACAAGCACTTGATTATCTTTCAAAATTTGGGGAACTGCCAAAACCGTTACAAAACAAACCTTATCAATGGTTTGGAATTATAATGAAAAACACTGCAATTTTAGCAAATTGCACTGACTTGTGCGGTCATTCAAGTTATTTTCCAAAAGATGACTTCCTTTGTTATTTCTTTTCTGATGATGAAAATGGTGAATGGGAAGAATGGTTAAATGAAAAAGGTCTTGAAGATGATGATTTTTATCCTTGTTCGGAATATTTGAACGAAATTGGTTTTTATGATTGGTGTGTTTTACCAGATGGAAGTGACGCAATGAGTGATTACGGTATGCAACCTTTATTAAAAATAATAAAAGAATACAACGATAATTTATCACCAGAACAAGTATTGGTCTTGGTTAACAAGGCATTGGATGTTTATCATATGAGGGGTGATTTGTCATCCATGTTCATTCAAGGTGGTAAAAAATTTTTATCACAAATATCAAATTCACATTTACATGAGAACAAGAAAATCATACTAAAAGAAAATCAAATAAATGTATTAAAAGAGTATATAAATCAATTACAGATACCATTTGAGGAATTTGGTGATGAATATGGTAAAGAACCATATGATTATTATATGGATTTTATTGAAGAAGTCAGTGAAAAAGGTACTTTGCCGCCAAGTAACATTACAATATACGATATTTTAAAATACATTATAAATCAAGATGGTTTTTTTCTATGTGTTTTCAATACACTTTATAACAATCAAGATTATGAATTATTTGCCGATAACATATTTTATCTAATGGAAAATGAACCATATTGTTTTAATAGGAAATTTACACAACAAGAAATTACTTTTTATGAAAATAATTTTGAAAAACAATATGAAAAAATACTAAACTGTTTCACAAAAAAGGGTCTTTATCGGCTATTTGAAAAATCTTTTGGGTCTTTACTTGTTAATGAAAAAAAGTTTAAAAATAATGAATTAAAAGGTAATGAAGGATTATTAAATAAATTGATAATAAATGAAAATGGATTGATTTATGTTGAAAGAGTTGTTTCAATACCGTTTAATCCAAAATACCACCCAAAATACGCTTATGGATATGGGTATGACAAATCATCAAGTGATTCATTAAAAAGACACAAAGCGTATTATCAAATGAAACATTTTTTTAGCCATTTTGGTACTTGTTGGACTTGGTTAAAAAATGGTGGTGAAAATTTTGCAAAAAGTGATTTCTTTACAGAAAAAGATTCTTCCTTAGTTTTCAAAGGTTTTGTTAACCCAAAAGATGTAAATTGGGCATCAACACTTATAAATAGTTTAGTTGAATACACAGATGAATATGAACTCACAATCAACGAAGGTGCTGATATACAAATAAATGAAATAATATGGTTAGAAGAAAACAAAAAACTACCGCTTCATCAACCAATAATAGTTAAAGCATAAAATGATATGGCAAGAAACGATATAAAACTTAATTTAGGGAAAACTATTATAAATGACAGTAACAATCAAACTGTCGGATATAAGATTGTAGAACAATCCCCACATCAGACTTGTCTTGAAAAACGAGCAATTGAGGAACGCCAAAAGGAAATAGTGAAAAACACCTACAAACGCAGTTATGCAAATGATAACGGTAGAGGTGAGGAAAACTATTCCGCAAGACACAAGAATGCAATAAGTGACGGTGATTCAAAAGGCAAGGGAACATTGCACGGTGGTCATACATCATTTCGCCCATCACAAGGAAAACCATCATCAATGATTGATTATAGTAACTTTGATACAAAACATGGTGGCAGTAGAGAAGATGTTGAAATGAGAAAACAATCTGAAATTTTAAATCTTTATGACAATAAACACGAATACGGATATAATCTTGTGATGAAAGATGAAAGAAAAAAATAAAAAAAAACAAATACTAAATATTTATTATTAAAATAACGTTATTAAATTTTAAATAGAATTATGCAATCATGTTTGGAAAAAAGAGGTATGGAAGAACGCCATGCCGAGATTGTTAGAAGTGATTACAACATTGAAGACCAATATTCTTCAACACACCCAGATGCGTTGAGCAATGGTGACCCACAAGGTAAGGGTACTGGACATGGTGGTCATACACATTTCTTGCCAGACTGCAACAAGCCAACGGGTACTATTGATTATAGCAACTTTGACACCACACATGGCGGTGGTCAATATGACATCGAGGGTAGAAACGGCATCGGTGGACGTGATTATTCACTTGCTGTAAGTATGTACAATAAGGAAAATATGTATTCAGCATCATTGATTAGCACTGATAAGAATGTTGCTGATGGTCAATTCCAAGTAGGCTTATAATAACATCACTTTTAACTTTTAACTCCTAACATTTTTGTTGGGAGTTTTTTTGTTTGTCTGAATATTTATTATATATATTTAGATTTTATATGGAATTGAATTTATATAATATATTGGACAATGTTCTGAATGAGGCTGATGGTACATATCAAACAATACGTCCCGATATTCCAGAATTGGTCAAAGTAATTCAAAACAAAACTTGTGTTGTCATTGATTATGATGATGAACGTCCAGACCCACCAAGAGGTGATAGAATGATTGAACCTTGTGCATTGGGTTATACAAAGGCTAATAACCTTGCATTAAGGGCATATGAATACGAAGGAAAAACAAGACGTGGCGTTCCAAAATGGAAACTTTTCAGAATTGACAGAATTCAAAATTGGAAAGAAACAAGACTTACTTTCAATGTTAAAAGAGAATTATACAATGATTTAACTGATAATAGTTTGCACGGAATTATTGCAATTGCTGACTTTAAGGGATTAAGCGATATTGTTAAAAGGAATCTTGATTTAAGGGATGCAGAAAAAAAGAAAAGAACTGAACGAAAAAAGAAAAAGAATCAAAGAGGTCCAGTTCCTAATCCCGCAATACCAACGGGTAAGGGTCAACAACAAGAAACACCACCAGTTGATACTTCTGATGAAGAAGATTTCGATGCTTTGTTCAAATCTCTTGCCGACAAGAAAAAATCACAAATGGCAAGTGATATGAATGATATTGATTCTCAATATTCTTGGGATGGAATGCCAAAAAATGCAGATGATGCACTTGATATGGTAAAAGATAGAGAAGCGGAACAAGAAAGAAAGGCAAGAAAAAGTTCAAATCAATATTTCAGAAGAAAGGAAATAGCAAAAGATTTTTCTGACAAAAGAAATACAATTGGCGATAAATACAAATATCGTTCAAACAAGAAATTACACAATGAACCTTTGAATGACTTTGTACCGCAAACGTCAAATGCAAAACAACAAAAACTAAACAACAAGAAACTTGAAGCATTAAAAGATGATGATGAAAAAAATCTTCAAGAAATGATAAAAATAATGAATGAAATAGGTTACGTTATATAATATGGCAGTATCAGAACAACAACAGCAAATAAACACACAGAAATTTCTTGAGGCACAAGAAAGAGCAAGAAAATTAATTTCAATGGATGCCAAAAATGAAATTTCAAAAGGTAAAAAGGCTTCTTATCAGCCTACAATGTCTCAAAGTATGGGATTAAATGAAAGTTCGGTATCATATGAAGATTATGATGATTATGAATCAAATGAGCCACAATACCTTACTGAAGAACAAATGCTTGCAATGCACAACCAAAGAATTCAGAAACCAATTGTGCAAGGAAACATTACAAACACAAAACTACCAAGCGCAATTCTTCAAGCATTTAAGGAAAATCCAATTGATACTTCTGTGTTGGAATCCAATATGGGTATGGAAAGCCAAACATCTGTGCTTGATGCTTTGAAAATCAAACCAAAACCAAAGCAAAAACAAGTAATTGTTGAAAATACAGTTTCTCAGCAGCCACAACCAACAACAATGGTTGATTATTCTCTTATCAGAACAATTGTTGAAGAAAGTGTAAAAAAATATGTAGGTTCTCTTAAAAAGAGTTTGCTTAACGAAAACAAGCAGCAATCAACAGATGATAATATGGTTCTTATGAAAATTGGCGAATCATTCAAATTCGTCACCAAAAACGGTGATATATTTGAGGCTCGTTTGGTAAAGAAAGGTAATATAAATGAAAAAAAGACGAAAGAGTAATTTCTTTCGCCTTTTTTTTTTTATATTACTTTTTTATCCATTTTGCATATAATACATCAAATATATTAAACCAACTAAAATGTTCATTATCTTGAATGTACGTATAATAAGCATTTCGAATAGCATTTAATTTTGCATTTTCAGTATTTTTTAAATCATAACCGACTTGTATTGGCATTTGAAGATTCATTGCTCTTTTATAAAGTAAATCATATAAATCTTGTTTGCTTAAAATTTTAGCCTTTTCAGTAAAAAATGAAAATTCCGTATCATATGCTTTTTTATTCTTTTCATTTGCAACACTAACTTGATTAATTACATCATTTCCTTTTTCATTAAACGAAAAAAACATTGGTGTTATGTCATGATTTTTATATTGTGTCAAAACAAACCCGACACGCTTATAGAAACGTATCTTATCTTCCAATCTCTCTTGTGTCATATACAACATTGCATAATCTAACCCGTATTTACCATGTAACTTTTTAAGCCATTCGACAACAAAATTCATCAATATCGTCCCATAACCCATATTATGCAAATTTGCATTAATACCAACAGAATGAATATAATAACAAGGATGGTTTACCATAAAATAATCCATTGTTGTAATGGTGGCTTCACCAATGATTTCATAATTCAAAATAAGATTAAATTTAATTGATTCCCCATCACTTCGGATTTTAAACATTATTTGCTCGTTATAATGTACATAACCAATTAAACCAATTTGAAATTTAAAATCTACCATTTTTTTAATATTTAATTGTTTTTTTTTGTTGGACAAAGATAAACACATTTTTTCAAAAAAACAAATTTAATATGTTAAAAAAACATAAAAAAACCCACTATTAAAAAATAGTGAGTTAAAAACAAATTAAAAATCACGCATTAATTTCTGTTTATGCAATTATATGCATTAGTAGTAACAACAATAACCTTTGACAACTTGAAAATATCATTTATGTCATAACAATTAAGATAACTCATTGCGCTTCTAAGGAAATGTGCCATCTTTTTAGACCATTCTTCAACAGTACCATCTACAACAAATAATTTGGCTATTCCTTCTTCAACCTTTTCAGCAACACCCATATCTTGTTGCCCAAACTTTGATGCCATTCCATAAAATTTCTTCATAAATCTAGCATCCTTTCCGTCTATAAGGAATCTTCCATTTCCCTTATATTCAAAATTGTCTTGCATCATAAGTTGCATACCATTATGCTCAATTGTCTTACCATCCATTGCCAATTCAAGACACGGTGACGCACTTTCCATTTTTCTACCGAAAATACCACCAATCATTACAAAATCAGCACCAAGGCACAATGCTTTAATTACATCACAGAAATCTCTAATACCGCCATCAGCAACGATATAAGGGCATTTTGCATGAGGATTCCCAAATAAAATCTTTTCCCTTTCCTTTACTGTATCTGAAATCAGACTAGCAATTGGATAATTTATGCCGCTATTTGTTGAAGTCACACAACCATCACCGCCTCCTATGTTCAATCTGACATAATCTGCACCACATTTTGTCGCATGATAATATGTTTCTGGATTTGCAATATTGCCAATCATTACAACAAGTTTATCACCATAATGTGCCTTCGCTTCTCTTACCCGTTCAAACAGATTCGCCATATGACCATTTGCCATATCAATAAGCACAAATGCCTTATCTTCAATTTTAGTCTTTGCCTTATTCTTGCAAAATATTTCTTCAAATTCATCAAATGAAAACGCAGCCCATCTACCTTGGCAAGCAAATTCAAATCTTGTGAATGCATCATACTTTATATTTCTTGGAAGAATTGGTATAATCTTGTTATCTTCGTACATAGTTATGTTATCAGCATTCACAACACTTGTCATTGGTGCGGTAAAAATGGGAAGCATACCATTTTTGAAAGGATTTGCTTCTGCTCTATGCTTCAATGTACTGATTGGTGAAGGAACAATCGACACATCATTGTATGAATATTTCAATTCAGTTTCTATATAACCCATATCTTATTTCATTATTTTCCAGTGCTACCGAAACCACCATCACCTCTTTCTGTTTCAGAAAGTTCTTCAACAACCTCAATGTTTACTGTTGGATGATGCATAAACACCATTTGACCTATCTTGTCACCAACATTATATGGTGCATACTTTAATTCTCTAGCATTATTTTCAATTTCATTGACAACCATTTGTCTTTGTTTTGCTGCCTCATCCATTGCGCTAAACAAAACTTGTTGGAAAGGTTTCAATGTATAACTATACTTAGCCAATCCCTTGAACAACGCATTGTTGTAAGCCTCTTGACCTTTAAGTTCCTTATACATATTTAAACTATCCCTATTCTTGAATCTGAATTGGATTTCACCACGATAAATCGCTGAATCCGCAATGCCGACACTATTTGTCAAATAGCAGTCAGTCTTGCAATTAGAACTTCTTGGAAAAAGGAATTGTCCAACATTAAAATCTGATTCAAAGGCAAGACCAGTATGATATATATACAAATCTTTCTTTTCGTCATATTCAACATCAATAGCGGTCAAATCCATTCCAACATCACCATTGTGCGCATATGTTGGTATTACTGCCCTATCATCAAGTTTCTTTAACTTAATGTTTAATGTCTGCCTTTCTATAATTTCATCAACTTCTTCCAAGGCTTTTTCTAATGTCTTTTTCTTTTTATTGCTCATTAATTCAAATATTTTATTTACGTATTTCATTATTTTCCAAACATAGCCTCCAATGGTATCAGTTCGTTTGCTTGCCTTAAAACAACGGTAATTGGTCTTGATGCCCAACGCTGTTCATCATTGCTACCCTTGTCACATCCAAGAATTGCCTCTATTTCCTCAGTATCAAACGTAATGCCCAATTCGTTTGCCAATGCAATTGACCTTGCGCCAAATCTAAGTGCAACAATCTTTGGATTGAATTTGAAGCCATTTTGTGTTTTAACATACATGTCAATCTTTGATAAATGCTGCAAAAGACAAACCTTGACCAACTTGTTCTTTTCAACTCTTATTTTTTCTGGTAGCAACTCGTTTATTTTCAACGCAAATGGTGTCAATGTACGAAGTACAATGTTCAATAAAGAACCTTCATATCCCATACCTAATGAATTCTCCAAAGCAAATGTACCATTAATTAACTTGTCTTTAATCTCTCCATCGATTTTTGAAACATCAACACCAACTTCTTCTAGTTTCTGTTTGAAAATCGAATAATTCTTCTGTTTAAGTTCATCTGTAATTGTCATAATTCTGTTTTTGTTTATGTGTTTTGTTCTGTTGCAAATATATAAAACTTTTTTCTGAAAAACAAATTTTTTTTATTTTTTTTTAACACTTTAAATTTTTATTTCATAATTTTTTTTTATATATTTGTAAAAAAATAATATATGAACGAAAATATTAAACTTTTTTTAAGTTTTATCTTTTTTATCATTTTTTGCTGCATTTTTCATATGATGCCGATGATAATTGAATCTGTAAAAGAATGTAGGCGAACAAACAAAATAAAAAAAATTGTTTTTGGCGGTCAAAATAATTACAACAATATAGTTCAATATTTCATTAGAGTATTAAAAGAAGAAAATATATTAAATGACTTTGTTGAAGAATTTAATTCACCAAATGGTATCAAAACAAGACGGCAAAACAATTATCCATTTAAATTAAATGATTTTATATCATACATGTTACTAGTAAACAGGAAACCTTCTTTTTTTTTCCAATGTATTAATCAGTCATTTATATGGAAAAATAGTAAAAAAGGGTTTGAATTTTGGAAATTCAAAGCATATTATTTATCAGAAAATTACGATTCAAAATTACTAGAAATAGATTTTAAAAAATAAAAAAAAATATGGAAAAATTATTATTGATATTATCTTTTGTTTTAATGTGTGTTGTTGGTTTTATTGCTATTGAATTAATTAAAGGGTCTTTTGAAATAAAAAATCAAAACAAAAAAGAAACAAAAGAAGAAAAAATAATAAAAACCTTCATTAGAATTATGAAAAATGAAAACTTGTACAATTGTTTTATGAACAATTTCAATTCTGTTGAAGGCATTAATTTAAGGAAAAAAAATAATTTTCCAATAGACATTAAAGATTTCATCATATTTTGTTATAATGAAACTTTAGAATCTACTAGGAAAAACTTTTTTAATATATGTTTGGATAAAGCATTCTTGTGGGCTATAACAAAAGAAAAACATGCATTTTGGATGGATAAAACATTTTTGTTATCAAAATATGACAATAAAATATTAAGCATATAAAAAATGAGCAGTCAAATAAATGGCTGCTCATTTTTTTCTATTCTTCATTTATTATTTCTCTCACTTTGAATAATTTATCAAATTCTTCCCAATTCTTGTATTTGCTATTGAAAATTGGTTTCCAATATACAGAATCTTCGAAAATTCTTATCAATAAGTCATCATCAAACTGTTTTTGAATACACCATATGCATTGTTTATTATCTGTATTATACTTAGATTGAAAGTAAAATGAATCAAGTTCATTTTCTTTAATATATATATTAACTTTCTTAAAAAAACCAACGCCATTTACACCACCTTTTTTCTTGATAACAGTAATCATGACACCATCCATTAAACTAAGGTCATAATTATTGAAACTTGTTATTTTCGTTTTTCTAAAAACTATATATTTTTTCAAATAATATCTGTTTCTATGCAATTTATTTAACATAAAATTAATCAATTCTTTCCAAAAAGGTATTATAATTACCTTTGTTTTTTCAAAATGTTTATAACCTTTATTTGGTAAAAAACGATTAACAATTTCAACATAATACCGAGCCAACGGCAAATTTGTCAATGTTATTAAAAATGCAAGAACCAACAATGGGGTTAAAGCATAAATAAGCATTACTTTATCTATATTCATATATCTACTTATTATATTTTTTTGCAAAGATACTATTAAAAATTCACAATTCCAAATTTAATTTGTTAAAAAAACAAAAAAAATGGTAATGGTATTTTTTTTACCATTACCATATATTATCAATCCAATTTTTTGAGTTTGCCAAAGAAATCCTCTTTCATTTCATTAAGTCTTGTAATTTCATTTATCTTCTCATTCATACTGTTAACTGCATTGATTCCAATTGTTCTGAAAGCCTCTCTTCTCATATTTTGGGCAATTATCTGATTGGCATCAATACTTTCTTGAAGTCCTTTTTCCGCATCAGAATTAACACCTTTCGCTGCCATAGACATATTGCTATAATTATTATTAATTGGTATTGAATATTGTCCTAAATTATTTATTTTATTAAAATCTGGAAATTTTTTTCTTGCTTCACTTTCACAAATACCAATATGTTCTTTTATATAAGTTTCATTATTTAATTCATTTTTATTACTGCCATGAGCAATAACGAAAACATAATATTTGCCATTTATTTCAGTATCTTTTGGCTGATAACATAAATTACATTGGTAGCAATTAATTTTAGGCTTATCATCTTCTTGTTTATTTTTTTTACCTTCTTCGATAGGTTTGAAATCTGTTCTACCACATGGACATTTATAATAATAATTACCATTTGCTTTTCCAGTGTTAAAATCATATAATGGTAATGGATTATGCCCTACTGTATTTTCTTTAATAGTAAAAGTTTTTTTATTACCTTTGACATATGTTTCATCATATAATTTAAATAATTTTTCTGGAATTGCAAAGAAATACCTTGCAATGGTATTTCCACTTCCACTATTTATATAATCTCTTGATGCATTGATTATAATGTTCTCTATACTTTCATAATTGGCAAAATTTCGGCAAGTATATGCAGCAGTTGTAATATCAACCAATTTAAACTCACCAGCCATTTTATCTATTTTTTTAAGGAAATTATAACTTAAAAAATCACCATTTTCATTTAATCTTATAAATGGAACTCGTTTATTTTTCTTGATAACATCCAACAATTCTGGATAATGTTCTTTTATTGCTGAAAATGGCATTTCAAGAATATTTTTAAATTCTTTATTATAATCACATTTAAGGTCTTTACAAACTGCTTTATAGTCTATAGCAAAACTTCTTAATTGCATATACATCAACCTCATTAATTCATCATCCCTATCAGCAAGTAACCACATCAAATTCTTTTTATCATTAGATTGTTTTGAATTAGGATATTTAATTTCATCACCTTTTGCATAACAAGCATGTTTAACTAAACAAGTATTCCAAGCGGGACATCTATGTGCAGATACAAAATTAACAATCAAAGCATTTTGAACTTTTGAGTTTCCAACAGAAAAACTAGGCATATCTTTGACTTTGAATGTCATACCATATTTTGTTTCAAAATAAGTATCGACAATGTTTTTTAACATTGCAAATTCTTGCATCCTTGCATCACCAATCATTTTTCTTGTTTCATTATCCTTTACCCAAGTTTTTCGTTGAGCATCTGATATTGTATCTATACTAAAATTATCTAAATTATATGAGCCATCATCATTAAAAGTTATTCCAAATCTTTTTTCAGACTGATTAGCACCAAAACTTCTGTTATTATCATATAAAAATGTCAAGCCCCATCTATCGATGAAATCTTTCATATTTAATATTTCTTTGTAATCTTTTCTGTCCCTTTTTAATTTAGTAACAAGAAATCTACTTTCATCATCAATATACCCACCATTTTTTAATAAATTTGCAACTTTCAGAACTTTATTTGTAATTTCTTTTGCAATTTCTTTATAATTACTAAAATCATAAACACTTCTTTTTTGTCCTTTTGGAATTTCTGTTGAATATTTATTAAAAAAATTGTGTCTATCCTTAACTCTAGAAGGAACGTTTTTACCAGTTTTATTATATCTCAAGTTAATACCAATTTCATCTGCAATTGAATTAATTTCTTCCTCATTGGTATTATAAAGTTCCATTATTCTGTTAAAAACTTGTTCTTGGGCATATTTTGTTTCATCATTATTAATATATCTTTCATCTTCAAAAATAACGAATCTGTCAATCCAAGAATGTACTATATCTTCAAGCAATAATCTATCCATTTTAAAAAAACGTTTTAATATAAATATAAAAATATTGCAGAAAAAGTTTTTTTTTTCTGCAATATTAATTTAATTACTCAATCACAACATCTGTAATTCCAACAAGTTCAAGATACTTTCTTGCTCTATCCTTGCATACAGTTTCAATGTTATAGGTATCTTTAACAGTATTGTAAAGATTATCTTGCATAATTTTCAATTTATCTGGATTGTTGGCTAACCAAGTAATGTACTTACCCCATTGCTTAACACCCTTGTTTGGGTCTACAAGCAATGAATTACCATCTTCGTGATATTCGTTACCTTTGGTAATCATTGATTTCAAGTCAATTGTATAAGGCCCAAAATTGGATGCAATAATACCCTTATGGAAGAAACCCGCTTCTGAAACCTTTAACTGTGACTTTACTCTATTGAAATCATTTGTTGCCAATGGTACTAACAGAACATCAATATTGTTATAATGTGTCGCATATTCATTAATATCCTTTGTCCAACATCTTCTGTAAGCCTCATCGTTATTTGGATAATTCACTTGTGGATAGAATTTAAGCAAGAAATCCTTGTAATCCTTTGAAACAATGCTGTAATTATCAGTAATAATTTTCTCATATTGATACCATACACTTTCCTCTGGTTTAATAGGTCTTGTTTCAACCTTTCCTGTATCTTGATAACGAATTGTTCTTGTGCCTCTTGTATCAAAACCACATAAAACGAATTGAATCTTATCTAATGTTTCCTTATCAAGTTTTGCAATAATACCATCAAGCAACTTAAAGTCATGCAAGTGGCTTGAACCGCAAATCATACCAAATCTCATTCTGTCTGTTTCTCTTGTGTCTTTTGGTTGAAATTGTTTTTCACTAGGGTCAATTGCATTTGGGAAAACCTTGACATTCTTGTTATATTTCTTGATTTCTTGTGCAAAAATGTCTGTTGTTGTTGAACACATGTCAGCCTTTCTCAAATGTTCAGTAATTGGTATATCCCAACGTTCTGCCCTTGCACTTGCTGACATAGGATGCCAAGTTCCTAAATTCCAATTATCATCAACATCAACAATTGTCTTAACACCAAGGAATTTTGCCAAATCAATCAACTTACAATCCTTATCAAGTTGCTTGTGTATATGAATAATATCATATTTTGATAAAAATTGGTCTAAGTTCTTATTTTGTACAATATCTTGAAGAAACATTATGTCAACATCAAAAATATCTCCCATATGCTCAGATAGCCATCTATGTGGCGAAACTGAACGAAAATAACCACAACCAGCACGGTCTGATGGTACTACTAGTATTTTCACCTTTTTATCCATTATAAAATAATATTTTTATAAAATATATGAAAAAAAATATATAAATCAATATATTTTTCTTAAAAAAATGTATATTTATTTTATTTTTTTTAAAAATTTAAATTATTAATTATTGTTTTTTTAAAAAATAATAATATACTTTATATATATACATTTTAGATATTTTAATATATTTAAAATTTTAAAAAGAAAAAAAGAAAATATATAAAAGAAAAAAAGAAAGAGAAAAAAAATGAAAAAATTAGTAATTGTTGTATCTTCAAGAAAAACCCCAGAAGAAAAGAAAGATTTTATTCAACATCTTATGGACACTTGCTATATTGATGGCAACGAAACAAGTGAAGATGTCATTGATGTTATTTTTAATGTTAATCCAAATGGCGAATCACTGACCAAAGTTTACAATGAAGCATTGGATGAGGGTGATTCAAATTATTTTATCTTTATACACGATGACATAGAATTTTTAAAGAAAGGTTGGGGAAATGAAATTATAAGACTTTTCGATGAACACCAAGATTATGGTATTATTGGTGTTGCTGGAAGTGGTGAATTTGACAAGGATGCTGCTTGGTGGCGTTACAAGGACATTTATGGTCAAGTTTTACACAGAAAGGATGGTGAATCGTGGCTTACAACCTTTTCTCCATTGTTGCCTTGTGATTTAATCAATGTATGTGTTGTTGATGGTCTTTTCTTTGCTGTTGCAAAAGATAGAATTTCAAGCAGATTTGATGAAAAATATGAAGGATTCAATTTCTATGAAATATCGTTTTGCCTTAAAAACTATATTGAAGGAAAAACAAAAATTGGCGTGACAACAAATATTAGAATTGCACATAATTCAGTTGGTGAATTGAAGCCAAATTGGTATGAAAACAGAGATAAACTGAATGAAGAATTCAATAAATATTATCCAATAAAAACTAAACACGATGTCAAAATCAATAGATAACTTAAAATTATCAACGCTGCTTGAATTAAAGCAAGGTGTTGACATTATTCTTGAAACATATGGCAATGAATTGTCAAACTATGCTACAATGTATGGTGACATTAAATTTGAAAATATGTCTGCTGAAACAAGAATGAAATATAACGAAAGACTTAAAGCAAAAAATCTAGAAGATAAAATAATAAATCAAATTGAAAAAATAATTTCTGAATATTATGAATAAATTCTTCAAAAAAATTGCCAATAGAATTTCTTTGATGCTTGCATTTGGCATGAAAGGTGGCGATGATGCAATAACAAATCAATCCACCGACAATACAAATAACAGTATCATCCAAAAGGAAGAAACAAAGAATCTAGGTGAAGCACTTATGAAAGGTGAGGTAACCCAACAAGTGGAAGAATTGAGATATAAGGATTATAGAGTAACAAGAGAAGCCAATAACTATGCATATATTGGTGATGGCAAGGCAATTAAAAAGAAAGTTGCTGCAAGAAAGTCTAAATATATGTTTTATCAAGACAATAATCACGTTTGTGAAGGCGTTGGTCACGAAATGGACAGAATTGGAGAATATAGAACTGACAGATATACATTTTCTTTCGTATATAGGGATATTACCAAATTCAAATTGGAGGCTTATGCCAATTATGGAAGATTTTCAGTTAATGGAAAGGAAATAAAGGTTGAATTATTCTTTGATAAGTCAAATAAAATACCAACAGACCCAGTTTCTTATAAAGTTGTTCAAGAATTAGAGAAAATTTCCAAATTCAACAGCCAATATCAAATTGAAAGGTGCGATATTTGTACAAATCCAGCAATTATGTCATTCATCACATATAAAGCAAATGGTGAAGATGACATAATTCAATATACTATACGCAATTTATCGTATGAAAACTGTATTGATAATGGAATAAGTTATATTTTATCATTTACTTCCAATGATTTTGACCGTGTTGACTTGACTGACAAGTTTTTCAGTAAAAGTGCCTTTGAAAAATATGAGAAAAAAGCACCAAAAGTCCATGATATAAGTTTTTATCAAGAGGAAAGAAAGGAATTTTGCTCTATTTGCGGCAAAGAAATGAATGTTTATGATGCTGATATAACAAAATATGAGTTTGGCAAGCCTATTTGTAAGGAATGTTTGGAAAAATACAATCTGAATAGTTGAAATTTTATTTTTTTTTATTATATTTTAAAAAAAGAATAATATGATTAAAATAGGTATTGAATTAAATGGTGTAATACGAAATATCAACAAACAATATCTGAAATATTACTTAAAGGATATTAATCCAGAATTTGATGATACTGATATTGACTTAAATGCCAATGATTTTGTTGAAAAATTACCATTTCCAAACAAAAGTGACAGAAAAAAGTTTGTTTATGAGGATTATCCTTATGAAATCTTTGGATGTGCTGCACCAATGTCAAGAAATCTTCACACATTCATAAACGGATGGATTCACGAACTCTCAAGCAAGCATGAAGATGATAAATATGATGTTTCTTTCTTTTCACTTGGCGAAGAAGAACTTTCAATTCAATCTACATACTTTTATTTGAGTAAAAGCGGTAGTAGGGTTAGAAGAACATTCTTTCCAAAGGATTATGATGAATTATTTGATGAATATAATATTATTATTACAGCAAATAAAGATATTGCAATTCATTCAAATGAGGACAATTTCATAGTTTTGATTAACAATACAGATAATTCTGAATATAATGAATATGCTGATTATGTTTTTCACGATTTGGAAGAATTTATGAAAAATTATGAAAATGTTCTTGAGACATATAAGAAGGATTTTGAACATGAAACATATTATATTAAAGATGGTTACGTATACAAACCTAAAAAACCTAGTTTGATAAAGAAAATAATTTATAAAATCAAAAAATATTTCAATGGAAAATAACAATGGTGGGTTCATTTTTGATTTAGATGCTATCTGTAATTTCATTTTCACTGAAATTGACGATATAAACAATTCTGAAATAACGGAAATATATGATTCCAACATGAATTTGATAAATAAGCAAATAAAAGAGAATAAAGGTGAAAAAAGTGATGCAAACACAGCGATAAGATATGATATAATTAAAAATTTGGTTGGTCTTATTTGTACAGCAGAAACTGAAGAAATGAACATTGGTCAACAAGTGGCATTAAACACTTTATTATCAAAAGGATTTATTAAAAACGTATAAAAAATATGGCAGATAAAAATACTGTAAAGGAAAGAATTTTAAATGAAATAGATAAGATTGATACAAAGAAGAATCAGATATTCTTTTTTGTCATCGACACAAAAGGAAATCCAAGCGGAAGCCTTGAATATATCTATAAATTGGCTTATATAATCAATGAAAACGGATATGATGTGACAATGCTTTATCAAGTAGGAAAAGATGAAGAATTTGTCGGTGTAAAAGATTGGCTTGGTGAAAAATATGCAAATCTTCAGCATTCTTCAATTGATGATGGTAGTGTAAACGTATCACCAAGTGATATTTTATTTATTCCAGAAATTTATGCAAACGTTATGGTACAAACAAAGAAATTGCCTTGCAAACGAGTTGCTATTCTACAAAATTATGACTATTTGGTTGAGCAGATGCCATTCTCAGTACAATGGGGTGATTTGAATATCCTTGATTGCATTACAAACACAGTTGGTAACGAAAAACTTATTAAAGACATTTTCCCATATGTGAAAACAAAGGTCATTACACCTTACATTGATGAAATGTTTGGTCAAACATCAGAACCAAAGAAGATGATTATCAATATTGTAGCAAGAGACCAATCAGACATTAATAAGATTGTGAAACCTTTCTATTGGAAATATCCAGTATATAAATGGGTTTCATTTAGGGATTTGAGAGGTCTTAGCAAGCAAGAATTTTCAAATGCTTTAAGAGAGGCTGAAATGACAATTTGGGTTGATACTGATTCAAGTTTTGGTTATACACCACTTGAAGCAATGAAAAGTGGAAATATTGTAATCGCAAAGATGTGTGAAAAGGAATTGCCTTGGATTTATGATGGTGAAAACTACAATGACAGTTGCATTTGGTTTGGCTCATTTAATGATGCCCACAAAATCATTGCTAGTGTAATTCGTTCTATCATTACTGATGTTGTTCCAGAAAAAGTAAATGAAGATGCGAAGAAAGTTGTTTCAGAATATACAAAAGAAAGAACAGAAAAGGAAATCATTGATTACCTTACAGATTTGATTTCAAAGAGAAGAACTGAAATCGAATCACTTTTAAATAAATTGCCAAATGAATAATAGTTATGAACCAAGAATTAAATTTTGATTTTAGTTTACTTTTAGGTAAAGATTACAAACCTACAATTCAATCAACACTTCCATATACTAAAGAATGCTTTATTCTAGGAAATCATTTTGATGACATTAAGGATAGTGAATATATGGAAGAAATCAAAAACAATTGGAAAGAATACACACAAGGTTTCAATAAAGAGGAAACAGAAAATCTTTCTATTTTACTTGAACAACTCAAGTTGTATTTTGATTTTACCAACATTTATTATTTGGAAAATGAATTAAAAAATATTGCTGAAAATATTTTATTTAGTAAAGTTTTTCCAAATAAAGACCCGCAAGAAACATTAAAGACTGAATTGTTGAATGTGGCAAAATATATGTATGCTGACGATGATTTGGAATTCAGCGAATACAATAATAATGAATTTATTTCTGCACTTGTAAGAGTTGGTTTCGATGAAAATGATGAAACTATTCAAAAAATAATGGAAATGCAAGATGAAGAAAAGAACACAGCCTATTTCAAGTACCTTGCAAATAAAATGATTAAAATTATTAATAATGGATAATATAACAGTAATTATACCAGTACACGAATATAATGATAAAGTACAAGAATTGTTGGGAAATGCAATCAAAAGCGTTCCAAATGAAATTAAAATAGTTTTATCTTGTTTTTCTGATATTGCGAATAAAATAGAGAAATCGTTAAAGACTGAAAATGAAAATGTTGAAATCCAATATTCACCAAAAAACACTTTTTGTGGATTGGTAAATGATGCGGTTGAAAAAATTACAACAAAATGGTTCTCTATTTTGGAGTTTGATGATATTTATACAAGAATTTGGTTCGATGAATTCAACAGATATTCCCAATTTAATCAAGATGTGAGCGTTTTCCTACCAATGGAAGATATTATTGACTTTGAATCAAAGGGTTTCATCGGTTACGGAAACGAAGCAGTTTGGGCTTCTAGTTTTTCTAACGAATTGGGCTATATCGACAATGATTGCTTGCAGAATTTCTTTGATTTCTATATGACTGGCGGTATTTTCAATACAGATGATTGGAAAGAAGTTGGTGGTCTTAAAGAATCAATTACACTTACCTTTTGGTATGAATTCTTGTTGAGATTAACCTATAACGGAAAAAAGGTTTTTGTTGTTCCAAGAATTGGCTATATTCATAATATGAACAGAAACGGTTCACTTATTAAAATTTACAATGATACAATTTCACAAGAAGAAAGTGAAAAGTGGATTACACTTGCAAAGCAAGAATATTATTTCAAGAGAGATAGAAAAAAGACAATTGAAAATAATGATGAAGAAGAGGATTGATTTTCTCAATCCTCTTTTGTCGATAATACACGGAGATTCCATTAAGTTGGGATGTGAATGAAAGAACATCAACGATGTTGACATTATTATGACAATATTTTTACTAAAAAACATAAAACATAGTAATGGCAAAGAGAGGACGTAAACCTTCAAAGGAAAAAAAAGGTTATTTTTATGAAGAACAAGAAAACGCTGTTGTAAACTATATTCGTTCAACCGATGAAAATGAAAGAAACAGAATATATAATTCAATATTACATCCAGCATTTTGTAAAATGGTTGAATCAATCATCAACAGATATAAATTATATGTTCCAGATGAAGAATACAAGGAAACTTTTGATGATACAATATCATTCCTAATGACAAAAATAAATCTTTATAATCCCGAAAGCGGCTATAAGGCATATTCATATTGCGGAACGATTTGTAAACATTATTTGATTCTGAAAATAAAGAACTATGACAAGAACATTAAACGAAATTCACCTTATGACACAGTTCAAACAGATTTGAACAACAATATCAGACTTTCTTATAAAGACAATGAAACAAAAACTGAGTTTTTGAATGATTTGATAAGTGGTACTGTTTCAAGTGTTGAGAGAATAATGGTTGAAAACTCAAAATTAACCGAAAATGAGTTAAAAATAGGAAAAGCACTAGTTACTTTGCTTGAAAATTGGGAAGAATTACTGAATAATATGGGCAGTAACAAGTTTAACAAAAGTTCAATCCTACTGTTTCTAAAAGAAAACACCTTACTGAATACAAAAGAAATTAGGGATGGGATGAAAAAATACAAAAATGCTTATTATGATGTCAAGAAAAACCTTCTTGATGTTTATTTATAATTAAATGATTGATTATTATGGCAAAATTAAAAATTGAGATAAATTCAGTTGAAAACCTTAGAGATTTGCTTCAAGAATCATATCGTCTTGCCGATGAACAAATGATACAAGCACAAAATGAAATGAACAAACTTGCAAATTCAACAAAATTGCAAGAGGAAACAATGGATTCAAAGGCAAAATATGCCAAATCAATGAATGACTATCTTAGCATAAAAGATAAGGCAATTTCAAAAAAACTTGAAATAGCAAAACTTTTGTCAGAATTGTATAAATTCAATGGTGATATTGGTAACGAAACAATTAAACAAGAAATTGGTACTTTTGATATTGAAAGCATTAAGAATATGCTTGACAATGAGGTTTCAAACCCAAATAAAACTGAATACATTAAATTGAAAAAGTAAAAAATGGCATTGTTCAGCACCTCTAATTTAAACCAAGTTCAAGATGTATTGGGTAAAGTTGACGGTATTTTGACAGCAATAGAAAAATATCCAAACGGTAGTTGTGTTAATTCAACATTAACAGTCAATCCGTTTGAATTGCTTCTTTTACTGTTGAAACAATTTGGTGTGACTGAAGATGATTTGATAAAATGGCTTGTATCAATACTAAAATACACTTTACCTACAATAGAACTTGGGGTTAAAGGAATTCTTTTAGCAAATCTAAAGGAAATGATTGACTGTAGTATTGACCCAAGAATTCCAGCATATGCAAGAGAAGGTGAAGATTTAGATGCTGATGGTCATGAAATTCATAGTGGCATAACGATTCCATTGTCAGCAGTTGATTGTAAGGGAAAATTAAGCACAAATCCAATGAGCGTACCAACAAATCCTTTGTTTTTTGGTATTAAAAACGCTGAAAGTCCTTATGATTTTTTAAGACCAAGGGATTTTGATGCCTTTTTGTGGCTTGTTGTTCATAGAAAATTCCCAACATCAAGTATAATTAGCGGATTGGATGATTTCAGAACAAAATACAAGGCAAATTCTTATACGGGCAATAGTCTTTTGGATATTGTTGAAATGCAATATACCGATGAAAACAGCGTTGGCATTCTGCAAGGCTCAACATTCAGAGAAATGGTTGGAAATGACTTGTTATCAACAATTTCAGTTTGTAAAAGTGCTGATAGAGACCCATACACAAACAAAATCATAAAGAACACATTATATCCAATAGGCAGTAGTTATGATAGAATAACTTGGTATGGAAATAGAAAATGCTATTTCAATTTCATGTCACCAAAACATAGTAATGATGAAAACAGAAACTACAACGAAGATATTGGAATATGTACATTCAAGTATGTTGATGATATTTCAGACAATACTATGATAAGTGATGACACAGTTTATTTGAAAAACAACATAAACATCAAGATATTAAGAAGACCAGAAGTACATGTTCCTCATTTGGGTCAAAATATCCTTATTCCAAAAAAATTGTTGTTCAATAAGGATGGTATTGCAGATTCAAATGGCAGATATACAGTAAAAATATTAAATTCAAGTTATGATTTCCATAACGGCATAATGAGATATAGAGTTGCAAGTGCCAATAACACAGCAATGCTTGTTGTCAATAAAAACGGTGAATATCACATAGAAAGCGAATTTCCACAAGCATATCTTTATGAATGTTATCCTAATTTAACAGTATATGAATTTAATTATGACTACATTTTTAGTATGCGGCTTTTGGATGCCAAAGTTGTTGCAACACAACTAATTGAAAACATTTCAAAATTAAAGTTGGGAATAAGATTAAATGTAGATTCAGATTTCTCACAAAATGAGATTTTAGGGCATAACCAAATTGTGGAAATTGTCAAAAAAATTGTAGAAGCCAATGATTATGAAGTAAGCGACTGCTTTTTCACATTTTCCAATGAAGAAATTGACAAGATGACAAGAGAAGCGGAATTGCAACGAGCAAATGACATTCCTTTCGGTTATGGTGCAACAAATGTAAATGAAACAGAACTTGAAAAAATATATGATATTTTAGATGCGTTTGAAGATTCCGCAACATTGGAAGAAAGTGTTGATGTGTTCAAAAATCTTATGAATCAAGTTAGTGTTACAATACAACCAGAAACAAAAGACAGAATAAATAACAATTTTGGTTTCAATACAAAAATAGGTCTTGCAATCGTGCAAGAATTCATAAAGAATCTTGTTATGGTTGTTGTTGACGCTTTGCTTTCTCCAAAGGTTCTTATAATGATTGCTTTGAATCAAAAGTTGTGTGGTAAATTATCATATGAGAAGTGCAACAGTACAATGGATTGGCTGATGCAAATGACGGGTCTAATAACAAGCATTGTAAAGGAAATACGTGATTTGATACTCAATATGCTACTTGAATTTACAATGAAAAAAATAACAGAGTTGTTAATCAAACTTAACACAAGCCTTGTGATTGAACAATTAATGGTTTATCGTTCAATCATCAAACAATTGCTTGAAGCATGTTCTTTTGGTGGTGGCTCACGTTCACTTATTCCAACAGAACTTGATAAAGTTGATTATGCGGATATTGATGCAAATGACAACCAACCAACAACAGATAAATGCTAATATGAACACAAAACAAATTTGTACATCAATCGGTAATGTCATTAACAAATATACAAGAATGGCATTCGCAACAGTACCAGCACTTATTATGGTTTGTTCCCTTATCAAACGCCCTGGACTATCAGTAACAATGTCAACAGCAAATATTATTAAAGCACAAGCGTGTTTTGGTGCGCCAACGGGGGATTTGCCCGATGGTACACCAAATATGATGAATGCTTTGGTCAAAGAAGTTGTAAACGAAGTTTATAGGGCTTTGAGAGAAGATGCACAAATACAAATAGGTGGTGGGCCTGGTAGTATTATGAGCGTAACAACGGGTGGAAACGCAGGTGGTCCAGTAACTTGCGTGGGTACTAATATGAATTATTTCAATCTAAGAGGACTTATTACATAATGGAAGAATTAAAAACAAATGAAATGTCCAATTCAGAATTGAAACTAAAATTACTGTCATACGAAAATGAATATGAGGTAATAAAAAACAACATCGAAAAGTATGTTAAAAGAATGAATGAATTGGATATACAATACAATAAGGTTCAAGCAGAATTAAAGAAACGTAATGTTATATGAGCAATGAAATAGTTTGTCACGTAGGACAAGTAATATCAACAGAGGATTCGGCACACGGTGGCAGAATTAAAGTGAAACTAAAACAAGATTATGTGAATTTCAACAAATCATTGGATGATGAAGAAAATTCATTTCTTGATGCGTTTCCTTTACTTCCAAAGGTTTTCCAATCAATACCAAAAGTAGGTGAATCTGTTTTTGTGTTTACAAGAGAAATTGGAAATGACAAAAGCCAACGTTATTATCTCGGCCCAATCATATCCCAACCGCAATTTATGGAAAAGGATTTATATCCACAAAGCATTTCACTTACAAAAAACAGAAATCTTAATTATCCACCATATCAAACAATTGATGAATACAAGGAAACAACAAGTGGTGCTTTTCCAGAATTGGAAGATGTCGCAGTTGTTGGTAGAAAAGGGGAAGATATTATCCTTAAAGATGATGAAATTGATTTAAGATGTGGAATCAGAGCAAAAGACGAAAGTGGAAATCCGTCACTTGCGGGAAATGTTATATTCAATACGCAAAACCCATCATATCTTCAATTGAAATATAAAAGCAGTGGAATTTCAAACAAACCACTGCAAGAGGCTATGAGTATGATTAATATTGTTGCAGATAAAATCAATCTCATTTCATATAAGAATGAAGAAGATAAAAACCACGGTATGCCACTTGCACAAAACGGCAAGATATTAACAAATGATGATATGGACAACATTATGGAAAAACTTCATCAGTTGCCATATGGAGATATTCTTTGTGAATATCTTGAAATATTGAAAACTGCATTCCTTAATCATGTTCATCCATATCCAGGAATTAGACCTTGCCAAAGCGGTACACCTTCAATGGAAGCGGCAGTAAAATTGGATTTCAATAAAACATTGTCACCTAATGTGAGAATAAGTTAAATTGTTGATTATGATTACCATTTTTTTTACTATTATCTTTTTTTTTTCTGTTCATCATATTAAGAAATAAAAAAGACCGCACTATAAAATCACAAAGCCGATATGTTAAAAAACAAACAAATGATGAAACAATTGATTATAACCCATTTACCAATTATAATCCTTTACATATAACAAAAGCAGAAAATTATTATGATAAACTGTTAAAATCAAAGGAATGGAAAGAAAAAAGGGAAATAATACTTATTAGAGACAATTATAAGTGTAGATATTGCAGTTCCGAATGCAATCTTCAAATCCATCACAAATATTATAACAAATATCCAAATGGAATTAAGGTTTTGCCTTGGGATTATCCAAATGATGCTCTAATAACGCTATGTGATAATTGTCATAAAAAAGTTCATGAAACAAAAATCATAAAAACATATTTTAGAAGGTATGGTGAAAGTTATTTGAACACTTAACATTTATTAACACAGAATATTTTGAAAATATATTTTTTATTAGTATATTTGCATTATGAAAAAATTGATACATTTAATTTTAAAAGAGGAAATACAAAAAGTGTTGGATTATAATAGAGGAATTTTATTTGAATTTGCAATTCCACGTAAGACTTATAAAAAAAGAATTGATGATTTAATCCCACAAATTTTGGAAAATTGGTGCTTGGTACATTTTTGTACAATTGTTGGACAAACTCAATATAAGAAACATTGGTCAGATGAATTAAGAGGTCATCTTCTAACAGTTTCAAGATTATCAATAAAAGGGAATGATTCAGATGAATCTAGAAACAACGTCTTGGAAGAAATTTGGGATGAAAATGATTATGCCAATCCAATGTTCTTGAATATGACAGTCATAAATAAGTTCATTCAAGAAAAAATTGATACAAAAACAGAAACATATGGTCAAGTTATCGAAGATTGCATAAATGATAGACAACACATTTTCAATGCAATATTGTCTAGAAATATTGACACAATAAATGAATATGTTGAAACAATTTGAAATTCTATAACGTAACCGACAAGATACAAAAAAAATGGGTGCTGATTAATTTCAACACCCATTTTTTATTTTATTAACTATTTGGATTGAAACCGTGAATTCTTTCAAGTGATTCAACACGTTCTTCTATTGAATTGACAAACAATCTCAATTCATTCATTGCGTTTGCAACTTCTGCAACTGAAACTCTAACACTGTTGTAATTTTCTGTCAATTCTGTGATTGCATTTTCATTTGCACTAACTCTTGTTTCCAAACTTGAAACATTTGATTGCAAAGCATCAATGCCATCTTGTGCATTTTCAATTTCATCAGCAAGCAAATCAATTGATGATTTCAATTCACCACTAATTGTTCTGATTGTATTCTTGATTTCAACATCAGCATTTTCCAATGCTACAATTCTGTCATTTGTTGCAGCAGAATATGTTTCAAAATCAGAAATGCCCAATTTTGCGTTTATTTCGCTTTCTAAGCGACTTACATCGCCATGTAGTGCATTTATACCATCTGTATTGGTTTGTGCGCTCACAATTAAATTATTGATGCTATTTTCGCAAGTTTCGACATCATCTTCAAGTGCATCAATTCTATCTTTGTTTTCTGCAATGTTTTGTGTGTTTGTAACAACTGAAACTGAAAGTTGACCTATTTCAGTAAGAAGATTGTCCAATGCGGAATTGAATTCATTGTCGGCATTTGTGCGGTTTGTTATTTCTTCTTGCAACTGAGCAGACAAGGAATTTATATCATTGCTCAAACTTTCTGTTTGTGCAGATTGATTTTCAATAAGTTCCAAAAGTTCGTTTTCCTTTGCAATGGCTCTTAATGATTCTTCATCCACCCTTTCATCAATCTTTTCATCAAGTTCTTCTTCTTTTGCAATTGCTCTTGCAATTTCATCATCAAGTGCTTGTGAAATGCCGCTAGCAAACTCAGATATTCTGTTTTCTTCACTTTCGGCTCTATTTTGTTCAGCAATGATTTTATCTTCCACATCGTTAATTTTTTGTTCCAATGTATCTGACAAATCATCAACAAATTCTGACAATTCTGTTGCCGCACTAGTAACTTCATCAAACTTGGTGTTCATTTCATCCCTTAATGAGTCTATAAGGTTTTCAATGTTTTCGTCTGAACTAATTCTTTCATTGATTTCGTTATTTAAATCATCTTTAACTTCTTCTATTGCATTTGTTAAACCAGAAATATCATCTAAAATATCTTCTTCTATTTCTGTTTTCGCTGATTCAATGATTTCATCAATGTTTCCGATTTCACTAGCGATGTCATCAACTGTTTCTGACAAGCCACTGATTGCATCCAATAAAGCATCTTCCACATCAATTGCTCGTTCTTTTTCTCTATCTAACATGTTTTCAAGTGAATTGTCATTTCTTTCCCTTTCGCTTGCTTCACTTTCAATGAGAATCCTAAGTTCGTTATCTTTTTCAATTCTATTGTCAATTTCCTCTTGAAGTTCTTCGTAAAGATTGTCTGGAATATCAAAAGAGCCTCTTAATTCGTCACCAACATACAAACTTATTGTGGTATATCCACTGTCAGTTGTGGTTTCAAGACGTATGTTGTCAACATCACTCTTTAATTCGTCAAAAGCATCTGTGAATTCATCAAGTGTATCAAGAATTGTTTGAATATCGCCACTCAATTCATCAACGCCTAATGAACTTACAATATCAGTCAATTCAGCCAAATTAGAAGCAAGCAAACCAATATTGTTTGCATTGTTTTCTGTACTTGCAGATAATTCAGCAATTTGTTGTGCTTGTTTACTATCCAACTTTTCGTTACCCTTTAGGTCATTTTTCATTGAATCAATTGCATTTTGCTGATTCTTGTCAAGTTGT